>OGTH01000002.1_pt1 | contig 347676 bp, 316 predicted proteins | sample 1574621 | NCBI WGS metagenome assembly OGTH01 (sample SAMN03295844, study PRJEB24534) | human gut metagenome | isolation source: fecal sample 4 from infant 6 | host: Homo sapiens | place: USA: Pittsburgh, PA | collected 2014-07 | reverse complement strand
TTATACAAATGTAGCAACATGGCTGCTAACCACTTGAATTTAAGGTTTTCTACTGTGCTACTATCATGCTTTGGGGCAGCGATGGGGCAATGTGTGAAAGCGCCTTGTTGAGCAGAGTAACCTGTTCGCCGCTCTTCTCTGACATCCACTTTCCATACACCTTGTAAACCATCTGTGCATCGGTATGCCCCATTTGAGTTGCTATAAAGTTTGGGTTTGCACCAGCTGATAATGACCAGCACGCATAGGTATGCCGTGACTGGTAAGCGTTGCGGTAACGAATGCCGGCGCGCTTGATTATCGGGGCCCAAATTTTATTAATCGAATTAACCGCGTAATGATATCCTCTTCGGGACCCACGCTTGACGCATTGAGGGCTGAAAACGAAAGTGCATGGATGTATGACTGACTGGCCATATTCACGCAAATTCACTTCAACCTCATGCTGCCGGCCAAGGCGCGTCAGCTGGGCCTGATCCCTAAGGGCATCAATAGCTGGTTGTATGAGATAAATCACCCTGTCAGTGCCTGCCTCGGTTTTTGGCAGGGTGAACTCATACGTTTGGGTAAGGTTGCGCTTAACCGTAATGGTTCCCGCGGTGAGATCGATGTCTTCCCATGCAAGACCACATAATTCCCCATGCCTCATTCCGGTATAAACGGCGACGGTCCAGAGATTTCGCATCTGCTGGTGGCCGCACGCCTGAATGAACCTGATGAACTCGTCGGTCGTGAGTGGATCTGGTTCGTCTTTTGCCTTCCTGAGCCGGTTAATTCCGCTAAACGGGTTTTCCTTTGCGTAGCCGTTATCAGCTCCAAACTGGAAGATCTCGGCCATCAGCATCATGTAATTATTCACCGTGGAAGACTTCCGGCCTTTTACCTGTGTCCGGTGATCCTTCTTCATTACATGGAAGCCCGTCAGCAACTCCTTCCTGACATACAGCAAATCTTCAGTGGTAACCGCAGAAACCATTTTATTTTCGCCGATGCGCGGAAGCATGTTTTTTATGATGGATTCGTACCTACTCATGGTATTAGAGCTGATCTCCATTCTCTTCAGCTCTGACCATCTTTCGGTAAGCTCCAGCACAGTAATTTCCTTTCTATCCTGACCGAACCGGGAAAGGTTCGGTGAGTTTGGGAATTTTTCTGCATAGTTAAAATTCCCCATCCTTATCGCAAAACAAACCGAAGAACGCAGCTCACCAGCTATCTTGCGATTTTTTGCAGTGTCAGGGACACCGAGGTTTTCCCTGACACGTTTACCTTTATAAAGAAACCAGATGCGGAGCGAACCGCCGTGGTTTTCGACGCCTGTCGGGTATGATGCATTAGCCATTGATCCCTCCTGACGTCCAGGAGCGTTGACGAGTGTACTGCTTTTCATGCTGTCTTCGCACCTGGTTGATTTTTTTTCTGCGCCTCGATCCACTGATCAACGGCTTTCCTGTTATACATGCATTCGCTCGAAGGCTTGGGATTACCATCTGGTGAAATGTGCAGGTACTCGCGGCCCAGCATCCAGGATTCTTTTCTGGCGCGGGTGATGGTTCCGGGCTTGAGCCCGGTAACCGCAATCAGAACCTTTTCGCTAACCCAGTCATTCGGTACCAAAAGAACAACATCGCTCATACTCACCTCACATCACACTCAGACCACGGCAGCGGCACCACGCATTATTCAAATCGACCATTTCACCCATTGGCGGCCTCCTTGCTAAATCCGGCGTTGATAACGCTTTTGGCTATTTCGCTGGCGGTGGCGTAGGCCAGCTCTCCATCCTCACCAATAACTGCTTTCATCAGCTCATTCTGGAGAACGCTGTCATAATTGCGCGGCCAGAATTCCGTGGGCATATCGTAGGAGTTGCAGTAGAAGAACGTGTCGATAGTTATCTGCGCGGCATCTTCGGCAGTCCGTTCAGGCTGGCGATAACCAGCCTCCCAGATAGCATCTGTCATTGCCGATGGATCACCGGCAGCAGATTTAATCAATTGAACCAGCTCAAACAGATTCGATTCAGTCACAACACACCTCCATTTCCCTTTCTACAGACTCACAGCAGCGGCGAAAAACTTCAGCTGACACCTCATTTCTCAGGGCTCTGATGAGCAATTCATCCCGCGATTTTTGACGCTCAATATTTTTCTCTCGCTCCAGTTGACGCAGTACTGCCAGGCGGGCAGTAATGCGTTTCCGTGTGTTCTTCCACTTAACCAGAGCTACATTTGCCCTGTGCCGCCAGCCGTATTCGTTGTCGATCACGTTTTCAAGCTGCGAGCTGATACTGGCAATGACATCTTCAGCCGTGACCAGCGCCTGTAGGTGGTCGTTTATTGTGACCAGTTGGTTAACATCAATGGATTCAGCTTTCATCCAACAATCCTCCAAAGAAGTTTGCATACGGTAATAAAGCAGAAGAACCCTGCTGTAACTCCAATTCCAGCAATGCTGAAGAACACGAAGGTAATTAGCACCAGATCACAGATTTTTTTCATTCAGCACCTTCCTCAACAGCAGTCTTGTATCCTTCCCATCCCCCATAACTGTTCACCATATCCCCCAGTCTTGAGAAACAGGCGTTCAACCAGCGAATTCCACGAGGGGTTAGCGTTGGCACCGTGCCCCAGTCGATGAAATCCGAGTTTTTTCGACCCATATAGCGGATGAGATCGAGAATGTTGATGTAATGTGCACGGCGACGCTCCATACTCCATCCCTTATCAGCGAGGTACGAGTCGATGAATCCCTGTAATGCTGTCTGATTAAGCGAAATATCACCGTACTGGTGGCGATATACAGGGCGACGGTGCAGGCTGACCAAATGAAACAAGTAGGCATCACATACACATGTCAGAGCCTGCCGGTGGGCCAGCTCAATAGAGCCAGCCGGATTCCAGATATCATTATTCACTTCAGAAGCCCTCCGGCTTAATGATCTGAAATCGCCCCACTGATGGGTGCTCAAGAATTTGGTATGAATCTGTCGCTTCTTTCGGCCGTGGTGCTCGCTGGTTCCAGATGGCCGCAGCCATATCACGAGCTTGCGGAGCTAGACTCACACTGCAGCAATCGCAACGGACTACAAACATTGGCTCGCCTTCATAAAGCACAGAATCGAAATCTATTTCATCGTTGCCACAAAGTGGGCAAGGAAGCAGTTCCATTATTTGGCCTCCGGTGAATAAATCGCTTTGTCGTGGCTGTACTCGCCATTCCAAGTCTTTTTCATTGGCAGCTCACCTTTCATGTACAGCTGATACAGACGGTGACAGCCTTTCTCCAGCAGTACTGGCGTAAACTTCGTGAAAGCATCCTTGCCGTGCGGGGTGATCTGCGTCTGGTCTTCCGTCAGATATTTGTCGCGGGCATATGAGGCGACGCGCCAGCGCGGATCTTTCTCTGGGTCGCGTTGCTCGTTAAACACCCAGCCACGCTCGGACGCCCACCACATAATTTTGTTGATGTTGACGCCGTTCAGCGCCTTGCTGAATGCTGGGATCGTCATGCCTTTGGTGAAGTGCTTCTCCAGGCTTTCAACAGTGGCGCTGAGGGTCCTGGTTTCGAGTGCAGCGGCTTCGGCGCGTTCTTCGGCTTCAATTACCATCAAGGCAAGTTCTTTTCGGCTAAGTGTCAGCGGTGTTGCCGGCGTTGCAATAGAGGCGCGGCGGGTGAAATAAAACTCAGCCATATCGTCGTAGAATTCCCAGGACTGATCTGTCTCGAGAATTTTGGCGTGGTTAGCTGCACCGCGTTCAGTCCAAAGAGTCAGGGTGCGAGCTTTGCTTGAGATTTGCAGTCCGCTGAAAGAGTTGCGCAAAATTTCAACATCTCCGCCAGAAAGCTTGAAGTAATGTTTACCTTCAACGAACCGGGATTTGTTGCGGTTGAAGTTGTTGGTGATCATCTGCTCGGTTGCGCCATATCCTGCCGCCAGCTGTTCAGTGGTCACAACTCGCTGACCGCGATACTCGATGATCTGCAGGTCACGGGCCGCTACTGGTGCTAATTCTGCTTTCATTGCCATCTTCATTGCTCCTTAATGCAAAACGTGATTGGCTGGCATTGTTTTACCGGTGCGCAGCTGGGCAGCGAGATCTACAAAAATCTCGTCGAGAAACTCTGCGAACCACGAATGACCGACTTCTTTCAGGCGCTGATCGTTGGCGTAGTAGAACTGGTAAACCGCCAGATAGCGTTCCTCAGGCTTGTGCTCGATCAGTGCGCACTCCACATGCTTAATCAGCAGATTTTCAATAAGTTCCCGGGTTAAGCCGAAGGTAAACTCCTCGGTTTTAAACTGGTATTGCCCGTCACGGAGTCCCCAGCGGTTTTCGCAGCTGATGAGATAAAGAAGGGCGACCGTACCGCGCATGGACTGGACGACGGTTTGAGCCCACTCATGCTGCTCTTCTAAAGTAAGGGAGCCCTTGCCATAGCGGTTTTCGTCAAGCATCCAACCAGGAATCGTTACGTCAGATTGCTTCTGGATTTCCTTCAGGCGAGCAACAAGCTGCTTCACGTTATCTTTTTCAAAGTCAGTCATCTGTCTTTCTCCCGGTTATAGGTTTCATGGCTCATTACTTCCCAGTTCTTGCCGCCATCGCGGGATAGTAGCCGCCAGCGGTGATTTACCTTCAGGCTCAGATTCCCGGTGCCGATCATGCGGCAGGGGTGAATCCTCCTCGCTCTGAACTGGCTTAAAACGTGTGCTGCTTTGAGGTGAACCCACTCAGGAATTCGTATCGCTGTAAGAGCCATCAGATCCCTCCATTTCATGACCCTCCGTTTTCGGAGCTTCCACTTTTTGTTTTTTGACGAACTCAACCAGCTCAGAAATGAGCTCGTCGATTAACTCCTTCCCGCTATCCGTAAGGAATTCACCGCTGCCATTAACATCAACAGCGCTGCTGTAAATTCCCTTGATAGCTTTTACGCCTTCGACATTCCCGTACTCACTGATCGCAAGCCTTTCGAATTTTCTCAATAATCCATCAAGAAGAATCTCTGTTAACTCGACCGTGTTAATGCCGCCTTTATTGAGCTTAATAACAAGGCAGTTACTGCCTGTTTTACGCTGATGGCGTAATAACGCTGCTTTTAAAATTCGGCGGCGATATGTCTCGATTAATTTATCCATTGCGGCGAGCCTCCTCATCTAAGCTCATAACAATTTCCTCTTCTTTTTCGGTCCAATCATGAATTTCGCCAGCAATGTCATAAATAAGAGAGCAAATAGTTTTAAGTTGGAAATGGTCCAGTTTGTCGTGATATTCAAATAATATTTGCGATAAACCAGCCAGTTGCTCGGCTTTGATGTTCACAACCTGAATGTCTTGCCTTTTTAATAAGCTCATAATTACCGACCATATGCTTTTTTAAGATAAAGACGAGCGATTACCTCGTAACCGCAGGCCGCATAAAGGCATGCTGTTCTATATGCCGATTTATCCTTGATGAAAGTCATACGAAGCGCCTCACAGCCAAAGACGCGACTACCCGACCGTGAATTTTTATTTCTTTCTGTTCATCGGTATTAAGGGTGAAAGTTTCGTAATGATGGTTATCAGATATGATTTTTAATGAGCCATCAGCTAATGGCTCAATTCTCTTAATGAAAAGGCATGGGCGACCGAAAGCATCCATTGTGTACACATAAATGCCAGGGGTAAGCGCACGGCCACCGCAATCAACGAAAGCGACTACCTCACAAGGTTCGATGGTTGGCTGCATTGAATCACCTTCCATCCTGCAGCTCTGAACGCGGTTACCAAAGTCATTAATATTGTCTGAACCGAACAGCATTTGAGGAGTTTTTATTGGCTGATTAATCGCGATAGCGTTTTGCATTTTCATTTCCTCAGGGTGAGTTTTTCCCCACCCCAAAAGGGGTTTTTTAATCTATTTTTTATTTACAGTTTATAGGTGTCGAAGTCAGCGATGCTCTTGTTTAGTTTATCCAGTGTTTGGGCGACTAAAGTAATTAGAGCATGTTCTCTTTCTTCTTCAATGCTGGTCATTTGTTCCAAAAGAATCCATAACGAACGTTCACAACACCGCACATCATGTGACCAGCTTAGAATCGTTTTGCTGGTTTCTTCCTTATTCAAACTTACTGTTTCGTTATTCATTATTTGTTCTCCGGTCACATATTTTGAATATATGGCTTCTTATCTGCTTCTTTTATCGAATCTGCTACACCTTCAAGCAAGGTAACAATTGACGATATTAAGCGTGCTTCGTATTCATCACGGGCGCTCTCAAGCCATACATCAAGAACAGCTTCCGCCTGATTAACGCGCCCTAATGCATTAAGTAAAGAAATTGTCATTTAGGTTCCCCTTCATTGCTGAATTGCTCCACATACGCATAAGCAGTTTCACAAGTCTTATTCATTGAGCGAATCAGACAAGCAATCGCGTTATCGGCTTGTGGTGTGAATTCATTTATGCGGTGAATAACTTCCAACAACGAAGTATTCTCAGTGATTTCAGCAGCGAGATCTTCGAGCTTTGCTGTTGCTGATAAAGGACCATCACTTACTTTATTTTTTGACGAGTTTTGAGTTGATGAAATTGAGGCGTCAACTAAGAGGGAGTTAATAGCCATAAGATTATCCTCAATTTCACATGGTTCTATAACCTTATGAGATTCGATTAAAGAGACCAGTACAGCCTGTGCCATTGAAATTAGCTCTGTGGTGGATTTTGTATGCATATTGTTATCCCCTAGTCATGATTGAAAATTTATCATCGAATCAAGTTAAACTTGATGGTTAGAGGATATGGCGGGGATTTGAGTTCGTCAAGTTAAACTTGATAAAATTTATTTTGGCGCGGGATGGGTAAAAAAAACGGGCATAAGCCCGTTATATTTCAGAAGGTTAACCGAATCTATTTATATTGAAGGGAACTGAAGAAATTACCTTTGATTGTATGTAAAGCATGTTGAATGCTTCTTTCTCAATACTCCAAGGTTGATAGTTTGAGTTATCTGAAAGAACTACCATTTTGGAGCCGATTTTTTGAAGACGCTTAACATAGCATTCACCATCAAAGCAGAAGGCGTAAATGCCATCACCATCAAAATAAGTTATTGATTTATCCAAGAAAAGCAAATCCCCCGGAGATATTGTTGGCGTCATGCTGTCGCCTCTGGCGTTACCTATCTCAATATTTTTGAAAGGCCTATTCCCAACCAACTGACGAGCGTATTCAGGATCGAGTTCAATGGATCTGACTACATCAATGAAGTCGCCCTTAACACTTGAGCCGTCACCGCAACTAAACTCGACATCAAGCACACTAAACCTAACGCTATCGGCATGGGTATCGTTCCTATGCGTACTTGGAAATTTCGGACTCTCAGATTCACCAAGGAACCATGACTGGGGCAGACCGCTAATTTCCGATAGTCTGGCAAGCCGCTTGCCTCTTGGTGAAGTCTCGCCGGTTGTCCAGTATTGAACTGATTGGGCTGTTACACCCAACTGTCTTGCCAGTTCAGCCTGACTCCACCCCTTGAGCCTCAAAAGTTCATTAATCCTTTCCGCAGTTTTCATTACCCCTCCAGATGCAGTGGTTCCAACATCAATACACACACATGTAAAGCTAACCTTGATTTTAAGTGTACATGAGTAAATTCTAACTTGCATGTTAATTTAAACTTGATATCCTTCTCTTTAAATCAATTCTAACTTGATGGTGTCATATGGATGAAAAAATCCGTTATCGACTGAGGAGCGCCGTATCTCAGCGAGCAATTGCGAAAGCCCTGGGAATCTCGCCGCAGGCCGTAAACCAATGGTTCTCTAAATCAGTAATCCCTCCCCGGTATGTTTTGCCAATTTGTGAAATGACCGGCTGGAAAATCGTACCGCATGATGTTCGTCCTGAATTGTATCCATCCCCAGAAGATGGAATTCCTGCGCACTTAAGGCTCGGCCTTGATGCTGTTAACAAAAAAAGAGTGGATATGTAATCACTTTTTGTAGGTGGTTAATGCAACAGTTTGAAACTCTCAATTTACTACCTTCGGTGCATAGCCAGGCCGATGCCGATTGGATCAAGCAGCAGTTACTGAGCCTGACGCCAGCAGCACGACAAAAAGCCATTCAGCGTTATGCAGCTGTGTATCAGGAATCGTTCGAAGCCGAGCCCGTTTCATACCGCAAGGAGAACCGGGCAAGGCATGAAGCAAATATGCGGCTTCGCCTGTTTGTGAGAAATCACGGCAGGGCTTTACAGGGGTATACCGCCGAACCTCCCCTGGCCGGAACGCCACCACGTTCCTGATTGTTGCGGGTTTAAAGGTACCCGAACACAAGCAGGCTTAAAGGTGCCTGTTCAGGTTGGCACCCCACTAACTCAATTCCCCGTACGTACTAGGTAAGTAGTACGTTTTTATGGGGAAGAGGGAAAGGGGGGTAAGGGGGGATTGGGTGTAGGGGTAGGAATAGGGTCTTTTCCAACAGGAGAGATCCATTGGTTAAGTAGATCACTGTCTTAAGGGCGCAATTAAAAAAACGCCTGTATCAGCAAACAAGTACAAGGCGCTCAGGCGCTGAGAAACAAAAAGAGTTCTTTCTGGAAGAGTGATTTTTCAGGGGAGCTGAATCAGAAGGGTGGCTGGCAGCCTTTGGGGAGGCCACCAGCCATGTGAGGGGGAATCCATGAAAACCACATCACAGAATTATTATCTCATCACCGCGGGGTCCGCACAATGCAGCTGACGATCACACCGAATTTTGCACAGGAACGAGCACTTAACCAGCTGCGCCGTAACTGGAAGGATACAGAAACCTTCATGGTGTACTCGCCGACGGGCAGCGGTAAAACAGGACTGGCCGCCTTCATCGTTGCGGGATTCGTCAGTCGTGGCATGCGGGTAATGTTTTGCGCGCCTTACCAGATCCTCATTACCCAAACAGCAAACCGTTTTGTGGAGTATGGTTTGCCAGGTGATGAAATCGGCTATGTATGGGCGGATCACCCAAACTACGATCCTACCCTCAAAATACAAATCGCCAGCGCCGATACGCTTATTCGTCGCGTGTTCCCTGACAATATCGATCTGCTGATTATCGACGAAGCGCACCTGCGCAAAAAACGCATCCTGCAGGATATCGAACGCCTGCGTGAAAAAGGCGTGAAAGTGATCGGCCTGTCGGGTACACCGTTTTCCCCGTTCCTGGGCAAATACTATGACCGACTGATTAAGCCAACCACCATCGGCGAGCTGATCCAGCGCGGCGACCTGAGCAAATACGAATTTTACGCGCCCACAAAGCCGGATCTGAAAGGGGTTAAAACCTCTCCGTCCCTGCAGTACGGTACCGACTACAACGAGGCGCAGCTGGCGGAGATCATGTGCGGTTCAACGCTGGTGGGCGATATCGTCCAAAACTGGCTGGAGAACGGCCGGGACCTGCCGACAATCGCGTTCTGCGTCAACGTAGACCACGCTAATTTTCTGACTATTCAGTTTAACCAGGCTGGCGTAAATGCAGAGGTTATGACTGCAGATACGCCTTCGGAAGAACGCCAAACCATCATTCATCGCTTCGAAACTGGCGCCACAAAAATCATCGTCAGTGTAGGGGTGCTGGTTGCCGGGTTCGACAGCGATGTTCGTTGCATCATCTACGCCAGGCCAACTAAGAGCGAAATTCGCTGGCTGCAGGCGCTCGGGCGTGGCTTGCGCACCGCTCCGGGTAAAGAGTCCTGCCTCATCTTCGATCACAGCGGAACCGTGCACCGCCTGGGTTATCCGGACTCTATCGAATATGACGATCTTCCGGGTAAATCAGACGGGATGGAGGAGGGCGCGCGCCGCGCAGCTGAGGAACGAGCAGAGAAGCTGCCTCACGAATGCTCGCAATGCCACTTCATGAAGCCTGCTGGCGTCTATGTCTGCCCTAAATGTGGCCACAAGCCGCTGGCCGGTGAGGACATTGATACCGACACCGGGCGAAAACTCAAAAAACTTGAGGGCGAGCAGCGCCAGCCGACGAAAGCAGAGAAACAAGCCTGGTGGAGTCAGATCAAATTCTATCAGCGCCAGCGCGTATCGCTGGGGAAAAAGCCTGTCAGCGATGCCTGGTGTGCTCACACCTTCCGCGAACGTTTTGGCGAATGGCCGAACGGACTGAGCGATTACCCGATGGACATCACTCCGACAGTCTCAAACTTCATTAAGCACAAGCGGATCAGCTTCGCTAAGCAACGCGAGAAAGAACAGCGCCTGCAAAAGCAGGCAGAAGAGCAACCGAACCCGGCAAGAGTTCAGCAGGCGCTTAAACACGTCAGCGACATCAGACAGCAGTTAGGAAAACGAGCATGAAAACGGTAGAAGCAGCAAAAGGCCATTGGGCCATGATTTTTGAGCATTACGGCCTGCCGCCGATCACCGGTAAAAATCACTTTAAGGGGAAGTGCCCGCTGTGTGATTCGATTGGAAAGTTCCGCATCGATAACCGCGACGGCGCGGGAACATGGATCTGCACCTGCGGCAGCGGTGACGGGCTTAAGCTGGTTACCGAAACCCAGGGCAAACCATTCAACGAAGTTTGCCGCGAAATCGATGCACTGATCGGCAATACGTTCAGACGTGACAAAGTTCCCGAGGCTAGCGACGCTTCCAAGCTGCGGAGAAAGGTGCTCAACAACTTTGCAAAAATGTCTCCTCTGCGCGGTACATCCGGCGCTGAATACCTGAATTCACGCGGTATTTATCAGCTTCCAGCTGAGGCCGTGCGACTCAACCCAAAGCAACGGCATAACGGACGGGTGTACCAGTCTATTTATTCACTGGCAACAGATGATAAAGGCGAGCTGTGTTACCTCCATCAGACGTTATTGGATGGTGCAAAAAAGGCTGACATCGGGGCTAGCGCCAAGCGGCAGAAATCACTGCAGGAAGATAACTATCTTGATCACGCTCGCTCAGTTGCGATCCGCATGTTCCCGGTCGCCAGCACGTTGGGCATCGCAGAAGGAATCGAAACCGCCTTGTCTGCTCATCAAATTTACAAGGTGAATACCTGGGCCACCATGACAAGCGGATTCATGAAGAAATTCCGTGTTCCTGCAGGCGTGAAGAATTTGATTATTTTTGCAGATCGAGACGTAAACAGCGCCACCGGATTGGCTGCGGCCACGGAATGCGCTCATGCCAACTTAATGGCAAAAAATGACCTGCAAAAAATCAGCATCTACTACCCGGATAACGGTGATTTTAACGACATGCTCATGAACGGCGATCAGGTTCGTGAAATGGTTTTCTATAAAAAACAGCAGGTGGCCGCATGAAACAGTGTGAAATAGATCGCCTCATTGAGTCAAAAACATCGCGCACAAAACAAAAAGGTCTGATTTTTGGCGTGGGTCATTTTGATGTTTCGTTTCCACGATCTATCAGAATCAACGGTAGGCAACATAATCACAGCGCCTACAGCGTGTGGAACAGCATGCTACGCCGCTGCTATGCGCAGCATACAGTGAAGATGGCGCGAAACTATGCTGGCTGCTCGGTTTGCGACGAATGGTTATATTTCAGCAATTTTCTGACGTTTCACAAAGCTTGGCATCGTGAAAATTACGCCCTCGATAAAGACTTGCTCATGCCTGGAAATAAAGTCTATTCACCAGAGCGATGTGTGTTCGTTCCACAAGCGCTGAACAATTTCATCTTAGATCGTGCATATGCTCGCGGTGATTATCCGTTGGGTGTTTGCTGGGATAAGCAGCGAGGTAAGTTTAAGGCGAATATTCGCGTAAATGGCAAGCTACAGCACATCGGGTTATTTGATACAGCTCATGGAGCTCATACCGCGTGGCACAACAAAAAAATGGAACTTGCTATGCAATTGAAACCGGTCTGCGATGGGCTACATCCGGCTTTATACAGCAGCTTAATCGTGAAGGTTGAATCTATGAGGAAGTCATCATGAAGTTGGAAGCATCACTCAAACATTTTAGTCCTCAGGGAATGCACATCAGCGATGACGTGAAGGGAACTTCTCCGGACCGCCTTACAGGAACAGATGTAATGGCGGCGATTGGTACCACCAGCAGCCGTGCGCGCTTCGGTCTGGCGGCGTTCTTCGGTAAAGCGGGAATCAGCAAAACGGATGAACAGCTCGCAGTTCAGGCTCTGGCGCGATATGCGATGGATGTCGCCCCGAAGAATGTTCGCAAAGCAGCTGGTGGGCAGTTCGGATGGTGTATGCAGATGCTGGCGCAGTTTGCCTTTGCTGATTACTCCCGTTCGGCGGCTACCAGCGTGACATGTCACAGTTGCAGCGGTACCGGTTTTATCTCCGGGAATGAGGATGTGGTTAAACATCCTGGTATCTTCGACGATGACGGTGCCGAAGTGGTGGCCCCGAAGATTAAAAATGAGCTGGTGAAAAGGGTTTGCGAAACCTGCGGAGGGAAAAAGGTAATCCTTGCACGGTGCAGATGCGGCGGTAAAGGTGAAGTGCTGGATCGCAAAGCGACCAAAGAACGTGGCGCACCGGTTTTCAAAACATGTGAACGTTGCTCTGGTAATGGCTTCTCAGCTATCTCCTCGGCGACGGTACACCGTGCCATTCTGAAGCGTCTGCCGGACCTCCATCAATCCTCATGGTCACGCAACTGGAAACCCTTCTATGAAATGCTGGCGGACACTCTGCGCCAGGGGGAGCGTCACGCAGCAGTGGAATTTGAGAAGGCGACAACTTATTAATATGATCGGAGCAAATAGCGACACTTTTTTGCACGTTAGTGTTGACTTTGCATAAAACTGTCCTGTATGCTTTCCATCGTGGGATATTACGCCTACACGACATCAAACCCGCCCTTGAGCGGGTTTTTTGTTTGAATTTTTCGTGTAGCTTTAACTTCTTCATGTTTGTGTGAATTCAGGTTTCGAGGTTCCTCATAAAAGTTGTGAGATATCTCAAAAGGAGCTCATTTATGAGGTTTTAGTGCCTTTTATACTTGTCAAATCTGCATCTCACTCGCTATAGTCTGTTTAAATCTTTACCAAAAAGTTTCCTTTTGAAGCCTCACTTTGAGGCTTTTCGTGTATTAGACGACTGGTAGTTACTACATCTTGTATCTCTATGCGCTGATAGGGGCTAGATGTAGATATAACGAGGGGCACATCATGGGCGCGACTGAATTTTACAAAACAATGGGCATAACACCCGAAGAGTTACACAAGGGCGAATCTGTGGAGCATTATGCTATGCGTGTATTTGCTCAACAAAACGATCAATCTGTGAGGACTGGAGTCCTGTATTCATATAGTACTGTGAGCACTTTGGAGCAGACTAACCCGCAATCTCACCAACTGTATACATACTGATAGCTTGATAACATGCCAAATTGGATAGACGTATTGGGTGAGATGGGTACTATCGCTCAGCGTACACCAGCGGATGAGGTTCGCCATAAGTACTTACGTGAGTTATCACAGCATACAGGCCGAAATGTAATATCTTATTACTCAGGCTTCCTTCAGAAAGGTGGGCCTGGGTATCAACATCTGATTCAAATGTCGGATGATGATAAGAATGGCCTTATGTCAGCTATCAATGGACTGGATACAAAGCTAGGGCTGGATATCTTGCTCCACACACCTGGTGGAGATATTGCAGCCCTTGAATCGATTGGTCATTATCTTCGTTCGAAATTTGGAACGAATATTAGGGCTATTGTACCTATGATTTCGATGAGCTGCGGAACGATGTTGGCCTGTTGTGCAGAGCAGATCGTATTGGGTAAGCAATCGAATTTAGGACCTATTGATCCTCAGTTTAATGGTCTGTCATCACATGCAATTATTGAAGAATATGAAAGGGCTAAAGCAGAGATCCTTGCAAACCCGGCAGCGCTTCAATGGTGGCAGTTTACCTTGCAAAAGGTTCACCCCACGCTAATTGGCGAGTGTGAAAAGGCCATCCTTTGGGCAAACGAAATCGTTCAGAAATGGCTCTGCACCGGGATGTTTGCTGGTCAGGATGATGCTGAAGAAAAAGCTAAACGCATTTGTGATGAGTTGAATAACCATCACACCACCTATGCGCATGCGAGACATATTCATCTTGATAAAGCCAAAAGTATTGGTTTGAATATCGTTGAGCTTGAGAGTGATCAGACATTGCAGGACTTGGTTCTCACTATTCATCACTGCTATATGCATTCTTTTGGTACTAGCCCAGCAGCAAAAATCATCGAAAACCATAATGGTAGTACGATGATGTGGAACATCTGTTAACTACGATTCCAAGATTCTTCAAGGCCACCTTCGGGTGGCCTTTTTTGTATCCCCTCGTTCTGAGAGGACTCACGGCAATAAGAGGGGGGGATGTCCACCTCGATTGCCATTACTGAATACAAAAAAGCGGGGGACGACATCGCATCCCCCGCCAAAACGTTTTCACATTTTTCTGTCTGTGGTTGTAAAAGCCGGCGGCTGGGATTTAGTTCCTTACGGTGGTAATAACAATCCTGTAAGTTAAAAAATTAATTAATAAAGTTTAAAAAATATCAACCCCTACCGTTTGGTAGATTGACGATATTTATGAATCATAGGTAAATTGCAGTCGTGGTGAATCCCCGTATGCGGCGTGGCGTACAGTCAAAATTTCTCTGGTGAGAATCGTAAACGAGATCGCGGACTTCGTGTCTGGAGAGTCCACCGGGAGGCCCCCGGCGCCACTTAACTATAATAATTCCTGTTGTGAATAAACTTCGGCCTGTTTACCCGGACAGGCGTCTTTTTGGTTAGCCTCCTGTTAAATTGCCATTGACTCAGATTATGACTCAAACATAGATTATGAATGTGGTGAATCCTTTCTAAGCGAAAGGGCGTTCCAGTCAACTGCTATCTGCAGGTATGCGCGCGGCTTTGCTGACTGGGGTAGAGTCACCGGGAGGCACCCGGCACCATGACAAAAACAATACAGTTTCAAATTCCTTGAGAGCCTGCCGTAAAAAGCAGGCCTTTTTTTATGAATTTGCAAACTGCTGCTACGCTTGAAATGTGTGTTGAAGGTAATTGCCTGATGGTTCTCCTGAACCGTTGTGAACCAGCCCGATACTGTCTCACTCTGGTCAGTTAGCAATACTCACGACTACCTACCTTACTTACAATAGTCACTCATTAGCCCGCCTTCAAAAGCGGGCTTTTTTTATCTCCCCTCAAATTTTCTGAGAGGATTCACAGCAATAAGAGGGGGCTAAATGTCCGATCCTGTTTCTGGCACTACGGTAGCAGCTGGTGGTCTGATGGGGGCCAGCATGTTCGGCCTGGCAACTGGCATAGACTACGGCGTGGTGTTTGGCGCATTTGCTGGCGCGGTGTTCTACGTCGCTACGGCGGTTAATATCAGTCGCCTTAAGCTGGTGGGCTACTTCATCACCTCATTCATCTTCGGCGTTATCGGCGCGCCACTGCTTGGCTCTTACTTCTCCAAATGGACGGGGTATAGCGACAGGCCACTTGATGCGCTGGGCGCGGTAATCGTAGCCGCTATTGCTATTAAGCTGCTGACGTTCGTCAACAGTCAGGATTTGGGTAGCCTGTTTGGAATTCTCTCGCGTTTACGTGGTGGAGGGGCCAGCAATGGTAACAAGTGATCCGAGTGCGATGGTGAATTCCCTCATCTGTGCGGTGATCGTCATTGCTCTGATGTTCTACCAGCGCGGCGGGGCGAGACATCGCCCTATGATATCGCTGATGGCTTATTTCACGGTGCTGGTATACGCCAGCGTCCCTTTCCGTTACCTGTTCGGCCTGTACCATGAATCGCACTGGTTCGTGGTGCTGGTGAACGTCCTGATATGCGCCGCCGTTCTCTGGGCTCGGGGAAACGTAGCGCGCCTGGTTGATGCACTGAGGCACTAATGAACCAATCACAATTTCAAAAGGCGGCTGGGCTAAGCGCCGAGTTAGCTGCGCGCTGGTTTCAGCCAGTAAGTGATGCAATGAAAGAGTTCGGCATCACCAAGCCGGTAGATCAGGCGATGTTTATTGCTCAGGCAGGGCATGAATCAGCAGGCTTCACTCTGCTGGTGGAGAGCTTCAACTACCGCATTGCAGCACTTGTTAACTTCATCCGTGCAGGACGTCTCACAGCAGAACAGGCAAACACACTTGGCCGCCGTCCTGAAGAGCGAACATTACCGATTGAGCGCCAGCGCGCCATTGCTAACCTGGTATACAGCAAACGCATGGGGAACAACGCTCCAGGCGACGGCTGGTTATACCGTGGGCGTGGACTTATCCAGATTACCGGCCTCAACAACTACCGTGATTGCGGGAACGGCCTGAAGGTTGATTTGGTTAAGCAGCCTGAACTGTTGGCCGAAGATGTTTATGCAGCCAGAAGCGCGGCGTGGTTCTTTGCTAATAAGGGATGCCTGAAGTATTCCGGCGACCTGATGCAGGTGACGAAGATTATCAACGGCGGAACGAACGGACTTGAAGATCGTCGCGCTCGCTTCGGTCAGGCAAAAACGGTACTGGTGTGAGGTTGATATGGGATTAGAAACAATCATTGGTCTTGCTGCGCTGGTCATGGCTGCTATCGCGGGTGCCTTTGGCATTGGCCATTCGCGCGGAACCAGCAAAGCGGAAGCGAAAGCCGATCAGCAGCGTACCGAAGAAAAAGCCGCAGCCACTGAAGCAGCAGCCGAACGACGGGTAGAAGCAACGAAAGAGGCCAGCAATGTACAGCAGACTGTTAACCGCATGCCTGATGACGATGTTGATCGCGAGCTGCGTGACACGTGGAAGCGTCCCGGTGGTGGTTGATACCGCCTGTGACTGGGTAAAGCCAATCTACCTGACCGATCATGATATTGACGTCATGGACCGCCAGACGAAGAAAGACATCTTGGCCCATAACAAAGCGTGGCAGGCGAACTGCCAGAAAGAAACCAGAGCTTCGCAATAGAGTGATTTATATCTAGAAATGTCAATGAGCTGAGATGTAAGATAGATGAAACATCGAGGGGAATATGACTAATCTTAAATGCCCATATTGTGGGAGCACTGATACAATAGTTCGTAAAGCGGGTGAATTAAATAAGCAGCTCAACACTGACCACTTTACCCAACATACGTCCGGAGTGATTTCAGCCGATCAAGTTCTAAAGTTAATCATGGCGATCCTAACGACCGGAATTGCTTTATTCGGATTTCTCAAGGCTAGAGAGAAAAGAAAGGAAGAAGAGGCTAAAAATAACGCCAGTATCCTTTTATGTAAATCATGCAATAAATGGGAAAAAATCTGATTTTTGCTGACTCGTTTTAATAAATCATAGGTACATGCCGCCTGATGGCGGTTTTTGTTGCCACAAACAATGGATATCCCCTCTAAGGGATAAAACACTAAATATCCCTTTAAGGGTATAAATAAGCCTCGAAATCTGCGGGGCTTTTTTATGCGCATCGCACGCGCACATCTAAGAAAGTCTTTCAGCTGTGAGCCTGGGCAAACCGTTAACTTTCGGCGGCTTTGCCGTGCGACAGGCTCACGCCTAAAAGGAAAATCAAATGCAGGTCACTATTGATAGTGTCCCGTATGTGCCTGCCTGCGCTTCAGCGTCACGGATTGGCATTGCCATAACTACCCATAACCGGCCAGACGTTTTAAAGCGCGCCATTGAGCAGCATACCAAACATCTTCCTGTCGGTGCGCTGGTGGTGGTTATCGACGATGGCTCTAAACCTCCCGCCGTAGTACCAGACGGCGTGCAGCTGCTTCGACATGAAACATCAATCGGCATTGTTGCTTCGAAGAACGCCAGCCTAGCAGCCCTGATGGATGCGGGGTGCGAGTATCTTTTTTTGTGGGATGATGATGCCTGGCCCATAGCCGATAATTGGCACCTCCCTTACATTGAATCACCTGAGCCGCACCTGGCTTACCAGTTTCTGGATCTGGCCGGGCGCAATAAGCTGCACGACATGGCGGAGCTGTACCGTGATGATAAGCATGTGGCGTATACAGGCCAACGGGGCGTTATGTTGTATTACCACCGCAGCGCCATCGAGAAGGTTGGCGGATTCGATCCGGTTTATGGTCGCGGCATGTACGAGCACAGCGACCTCGCCTTGCGCATCCATAACGCAGGACTTACTACGTGGGCTTACGCTGATGTCGTCGGTTCAGAAAAGCTGATTCATTCTCTCGATGAGCATGAGGCAGTGGAGCGTTCGGTACCGAAACCAGACAGGCAGGCGCTGGTGGAACGTAACGTTAAAATCCACAACGAACGGCGTGATGCCGGGTTTACCGGTTACGTTGAATACCGCCAGCGGCGCGACGTGGTTATCACTACGCTACTGACTAGTCAGCCCGACCCGCAGCGTGGTACGAAAATGACCGCCTCTCCTGACATGCTGACCAGGTGGGCGGCATCGCTTCGGAATTGTGGACGTATTGCGCTGGTGGATGAATTACTCACGGCCCCGGCAGATGTTGAGCTTTATCTCGTACCTGACGTGAAGATGAATGTCTACTTCCGGCGCTGGCTGCATATCTGGCAGCACCTGCGCGATCACCCTGAATACCGGTTCGTCTGGTGTACTGATGGTACCGATGTCGAAATGCTTCGCGCGCCGTGGGAAGAAATGGAACCCGGGAATGTGTATGTCGGTTCTGAACCGAAGACCTACGCCGACTCCTGGGCGAAACAGAATCATCCTGAGCGTGTCTATCAGGAATTCATTGAAGCGCACCGCGGCGATGTGATGCTTAACGCTGGTCTGCTGGGTGGCACACGCGCTGATGTAATGGCGTTCGCTCACGGTATCATCCGTCTTTACTACCGGATCGAGAGTTATCGTTTCTGGAAGAAAGAACAGGCTGGCGCCGCGGTGGGGGATATGCTGGCGTTCGGTATTGTCGCGCAGTCATTCTCTGACAGACTGGTCACCGGCCCTCTGGTACATACCGTTTTCAAAACTGATGGTATCGGTAAGGAGGCCGCATGGTGGAAACACAAGTGAAGTATGTGGTGGTTGGTCACCATTTCCGCTATGCCTCAGCTGCATTGCTTGCTGGCGAACTTGGCGCGCATCTTCTTATCGATGAAGGGAATCACGGTGCTAACTGGAATCATCGTCGCGCTATCGAGTGGGCAGCCGAGCAGCCTTGCCGTGTAGTGGTGCTGGAAGACGACGCGCTTCCTGTGCAGGGCTTCACCGATAAGGTAACTGAATGGCTGGTGCGCTTCCCTGACGACATGCTGAGCTTTTATCTCGGTACCGGCCGACCGCCGCAGTATCAGAAAGAGATTGCCGGAATGCTGGTGGATGCGGATCGCGTCTGTGGTGACCACATCGTATTAAGCAAACTGATTCACGGCGTATGTTACAGCCCTCCTCAGGGCAGGCTGGGGCGCATGCTCAGCACCTGGAACAAAACGCTGGCAGCTGATTACGCCGTCGGTGAGGCATTCGGTGGCCGGGTTATTTACCCGTGTTACTCGCTGGTGGATCACGCTGACATCCCGACGGTTGAGCGTCACCCTGACAACGAGCCGAGGACAGAACGCCGCCGCGCATGGAGACTGGCATGAACAAAGAGCCCCGCGTATACGGCAGCCGATGGGATAAGGCACGTCTGCGTTTCCTGCAGCAGCATCCACTATGTGTGATGTGCGAGCAGCAGGGACGCATAACCCCGGCGACAGTGGTTGACCATATCGAGCCCCACAAACTCAAAGATGCGCTTAAGTCAGGTAACCCGCTGGCCATATCGAAAGCACAGCTCCTGTTCTGGAGTAAAGAGAACTGGCAGCCACTGTGCAAAGCGCATCATGACTCAACGAAACAGAGAATGGAGAAGAGCGGCGCGGTAATAGGCTGTGATGCCAACGGCTACCCGCTCGATCCTGCGTCTCACTGGAGTAAGTAATGACACAAGACCAGCAAACCATTCTGATGTTTAAGGGCCTGATTGCCTCACTGCCTGAAGAAACCCAGGCGAAAGTTAAACATGCTGAGAATGCTATTCGCCAGGTGATGACCGATTACCCTGATGGTGAGGCGGTGATTGCACTGGGTCTGGTTGGTGCCGAGCTGCAATGCGATGGCCACGAACATGTGAACAAGTGAAATCATTTCATTTGCAACCATATCAAATGAGAATGAATCGCATCAGGGGTAGGGGGGGATCAAATCTTCAAATCCTTTGCCTCAAATGACCGCCGCCAAAGTTTTATTTTAACGCTAACCCGATTTTTTTAGTTTTAAGGTGTTGACATATGGCAGATAAACGAACCCGTTCCGACAGTTCGGCGGCAGCGGTTCAGGCCATGAAAAATGCAGCTGTGGACACCATCGATCCGCCGTCCCATGCAGGTTTGGAGAAAAAAGCCGAACCATTCTGGCATGACAATATCAGATCGAAAGCTCTGGACAGCTGGACGCCTGCCGACCTGCTGGCCGCCGTAGAACTGGCAAATAATCAGCTCTATATCACCGTTTTACGCAAGGATTTACGCAAAGAAGAGCGTATACGCGGGGAGGGGCGAGACGAAGGCCTTATTAAAGACCTCCGCAAGCAAATTGTTGAGCTACAACGAACTATCCTGGCTCAGCGCCGTGACCTGCAGATCCATTCCCACGCAACCAACGGCGAAAGCCGCGACCAGAAGAAACGCAATCAGAATGATCGTGATGCACGAAATACCAAAACCGAGCATCAGGACCAGGACGACAACCTGATCGCCTTTCCCAAGCACGGATAAAAGACTATGACGCGAGGTGAGCGTGTAATAGCGTTCATTGAGCGCTTTTGCATCGTGCCGGAAGGCAAGCTTATCGGCCAGCCTATGCGGTTGGACCCCTTTCAGAAAGAATTCATCCTGGCGGTTTACGACAATCCAGCCGGAACGGATATGGCGATCCTCAGCATCGCCCGAAAAAACGGTAAAACAGGCTTAATCGCTGGAATCCTGCTGGCTCACCTGGTGGGGCCTGAAGCGGTCCAGAACACGCAGATTGTCAGCGGTGCACTTAGCCGGGAACAGGCGGCCATCGTTTTTAACCTCGCGGTGAAGATGGTCAACCTGAACCCTAAGCTGCAGGAGATTGTGCACATTACGCCAAGCGGCAAAAAGCTGATCGGCCTGCCGTGTAACGTCGAATACAAGGCTTTATCCGCAGAAGGAAAGACGACGCACGGCCTTTCCCCCATTCTGGCCATTCTCGATGAAACCGGGCAGGTTAGGGGGCCGCAGGATGATTTTATCGATGCAATAACTACCGCGCAGGGGGCGCATGAAAACCCGCTGCTGATTGTTATCAGTACCCAGGCAGCAAACGATGCTGACCTGCTGAGCATCTGGATTGATGATGCGGTCAAATCGAAAGATCCGCACATCGTGTGCCACGTTTATGAAGCGCCAAAAGACGCTGATATCAGTAAACGCGAGTCCTGGCTGGCTGCGAACCCGGCACTGGGAACATTCAGGTCAGAAAAAGACATGGCGCGCCAGGCTGAGAAAGCAGGCCGAATGCCAAGCTTCGAAAACACCTTCCGAAACCTCAACCTCAATCAGCGCGTGTCTACCGTATCGCCGTTTATCTCCCGCAGCGTGTGGGAGCTTTGCGGAGAGATGCCGATTAACACGCCGAGGAAGTGGTACGCGGGGCTGGATCTGTCAGCCAGGAACGACTTAACGGCGCTGGTTATCGCTGGTGAAGCAGATGATGGTGTCTGGGATGTTTTCCCCTTCTTCTGGACACCGCAAAAAACCCTTGAAGAGCGAACCAAAACGGACCGCGCACCCTATGACGTTTGGGTGAGAGAGGGGCTGCTGCGCACCACGCCAGGCGCTTCGGTGGATTACTCATTCGTCGTTGCGGATATCGCTGAAATTATCGGTGATTTCGACCTTACGTCGATGGCTTTTGACCGCTGGCGCATTGACCAGTTCAGGAAGGATGCCGATGCCATTGGGCTGAGCCTCCCGCTGGTCGAGTTCGGCCAGGGCTTTAAGGATATGGGGCCAGCTGTAGACACGCTGGAGTCTCTGATGCTTAACGGGCGTGTGAGGCATGGCATGCACCCCGTATTAACGATGTGTGCTGTGAATGCGGTGGTGGTGAAAGATGCTGCTGGCAACCGCAAGCTCGATAAATCCAAAGCAACGGGCCGTATTGATGGCATGGTCGCAATGACAATGTCCGTTGGTGCTGCTAATGGGGAAGTTACCGAACAGGGTGGTGACTTCGACGACTTCATTTTCCGACCGCTGAGCATGTGATGGAAGAACCTAAATACACGATTGACCTGCGAACCAATAACGGCTGGTGGGCAAGGCTGCAGTCCTGGTTTGTCGGCGGGCGTTTAGTCACCCCAAATCAGGGCTCACAGACGGGGCCTGTTTCGGCCCACGGACACCTGGGCGATTCATCCATTAACGATGAACGGATACTGCAAATTTCGACGGTTTGGCGCTGCGTGAGCCTGATTTCAACGCTCACGGCATGCTTACCGCTTGATGTCTTCGAAACTGACCAGAATGACAACCGCAAAAAAGTGGGTTTGAGCAATCCGCTGGCGCGACTGCTGCGCTACTCACCGAATCAGTACATGACCGCCCAGGAATTCAGGGAGGCCATGACGATGCAGCTCTGTTTCTACGGTAACGCGTATGCACTGGTGGACCGCAACAGCGCGGGTGACGTGATCAGCCTTCTCCCGCTTCAGTCTGCCAATATGGATGTGAAACTCGTCGGGAAAAAAGTGGTTTATCGCTATCAACGCGACAGCGAATACGCCGACTTTTCGCAGAGAGAGATTTTTCACCTTAAAGGCTTCGGATTCACCGGGCTGGTCGGCCTGTCACCCATTGCTTTTGCCTGTAAATCGGCAGGTGTGGCAGTTGCGATGGAGGACCAGCAGCGAGATTTCTTTGCCAATGGCGCCAAGTCTCCGCAAATCCTCTCAACCGGCGAAAAAGTGCTAACTGAACAGCAGCGCTCGCAGGTCGAAGAGAACTTCAAAGAGATCGCCGGCGGTCCGGTTAAAAAACGCCTCTGGATTCTGGAAGCGGGCTTTTCCACATCGGCAATTGGCGTAACGCCACAGGATGCCGAAATGATGGCGTCCCGAAAATTTCAGGTAAGTGAACTGGCGCGATTCTTTGGCGTACCGCCTCACCTTGTTGGCGACGTCGAGAAATCAACGAGCTGGGGATCGGGCATCGAGCAGCAGAATCTCGGCTTCCTGCAGTACACCCTGCAGCCCTATATCTCCCGGTGGGAAAACAGCATTCAGCGGTGGCTTATTCCTGCTAAGGATGTTGGCCGCATTCATGCTGAGCACAATCTTGATGGTCTGCTGAGGGGCGATTCTGCCTCCCGTGCCGCGTTCATGAAGGCAATGGGAGAGTCTGGCCTCCGTACCATCAACGAAATGCGCCGAACGGACAACATGCCACCATTACCTGGTGGTGATGTGGCGATGCGACAGGCTCAGTATGTGCCGATTACCGACTTAGGAACCAACAAAGAGCCCCGAAATAACGGGGCTTAATTTTTATGGGGGCCGTGATGCCTGAAATCGTAAAAACGCTGTCCTTCGACGAGACAGAAATCAAGTTCACTGGTGACGGTAAGCAGGGGATTTTTGAAGGCTATGCCTCTGTTTTTAATAACACCGATTCCGATGGCGACATCATTCTGCCCGGGGCGTTTAAAAACGCACTGGCTAACCAGACCCGCAAAGTGGCGATGTTTTTCAACCACAAGACGTGGGAGCTGCCGGTTGGTAAATGGGACAGCCTGGCCGAAGACGAAAAAGGCCTGTATGTGCGCGGTCAACTTACCCCAGGGCACAGCGGCGCCGCCGACCTGAAAGCGGCAATGCAGCACGGTACGGTTGAGGGTATGTCGGTTGGCTTTTCCGTTGCGAAAGACGATTACACCATCATTCCAACAGGCCGCATCTTTAAGAATATCCAGGCTCTGCGCGAAATCAGCGTCTGCACTTTCCCCGCCAACGAACAGGCTGGCATCGCAGCCATGAAAAGTGTCGATGGCATTGAAACGATTCGTGATGTGGAGAACTGGCTGAGGGATTCAGTCGGGCTCACCAAATCACAGGCAGTTGGGTTAATAGCCCGGTTTAAGTCAGCGATTCGGAGCGAGTCCGAGGGCGACGGAAACGAAGCACAAATCAACGCTCTGCTTCAGAGCATTAAATCTTTCCCTTCCAATTTAGGTAATTAATTATGTCTGAACTCGCTCTCATTCAAAAAGCAATCGAAGAATCCCAGCAGAAAATGACCCAGCTGTTCGATGCGCAGAAAGCTGAAATCGAAAGCACGGGCCAGGTTTCCAAACAGCTGCAGTCCGACCTGGCAAAAGTACAGGAAGAACTGTCCAAATCCGGTACGCGCCTCTTCGATCTGGAACAGAAACTGGCTTCCGGTGCTGAAAATCCGGGTGAGAAGAAATCCTTCTCTGAACGTGCTGCTGAAGATCTCATCAAGTCATGGGACGGTAAACAGGGCACCTTCGACGCGAAGACGTTTAACAAGTCTCTCGGCAGTGACGCTGATTCTGCTGGCTCACTGATCCAGCCGATGCAGATCCCTGGCATCATCATGCCGGGCCTGCGCCGTCTGACTATTCGTGACCTGCTGGCTCAGGGCCGAATTTCCAGCAACGCTCTCGAATACGTGCGTGAAGAGGTGTTTACCAATAACGCCGACGTAGTGGCAGAGAAGGCGCTTAAGCCAGAGTCGGATATCACCTTCAGCAAACAGACCGCGAACGTAAAGACCATCGCGCACTGGGTGCAGGCATCACGTCAGGTGATGGACGATGCGCCAATGCTGCAGTCCTACGTTAACAACCGCCTCATGTACGGTCTGGCACTGAAGGAAGAAGGCCAGCTGCTGAACGGTGACGGCACCGGGGATAACCTGGAAGGTCTGAACAAAGTGGCAACCGCCTACGACACCTCGCTGAATGCCACCGGCGACACCCGCGCTGACATTATCGCTCACGCTATTTACCAGGTGACAGAGTCTGAGTTTAGCGCTTCCGGTATCGTCCTGAACCCGCGCGACTGGCACAACATCGCGCTGCTGAAAGACAACGAAGGCCGCTATATCTTCGGTGGTCCTCAGGCGTTTACCAGCAACATCATGTGGGGTCTGCCAGTAGTTCCGACTAAGGCACAGGCCGCCGGTACCTTTACGGTGGGCGGTTTTGATATGGCCTCACAGGTGTGGGATCGCATGGATGCCACCGTGGAAGTCAGCCGTGAAGACCGCGATAACTTCGTGAAAAACATGCTGACCATCCTGTGTGAAGAACGCCTTGCGCTGGCGCACTATCGCCCGACGGCAATCATCAAGGGCACTTTCTCTTCTGGCTCATGATGGAGGAGGGCGGGGTAACCCGCCCTTTTAACGTATGGCGATAGATGTTTTGGATGTAATTAGCCTCCCCCTTTTCAAACAGCAGATTGAGTTTGAGGAGGATGACAGGGACGAGCTGATCACGCTGTACGCACAGGCAGCATTTGACTACTGCTACCGGTGGTGTGATGAACCGGCATGGAAAGCGGCAACTGACATTCCTGCAGCAGTGAAGGGCGCCGTACTGCTGGTGTTTGCGGACATGTTCGAGCACAGGACCGCGCAGAGTGAAGTACAGCTTTATGAGAACGCCGCCGCAGAACGGATGATGTTCATCCATCGCAACTGGCGCGGTAAATCTGAACCTGAGGAGGGCTCCTGATGGAACCTGGACGATTCAGGCACCGGGTAAAAATTCTCACCTTCACGACTTCGCGCGATCCATCTGGTCAGCCGGTTGAATCGTGGACTGGTGGCAACCCGGTCCCGGCTGAGGTAAAGGGGATCAGCGGCAGAGAGCAGCTTTCAGGCGGCGCGGAAACGGCGCAGGCAACCATTCGCGTCTGGATGCGCTTCAGGGCTGAGCTGAACGCCTCTTCTCGTCTGGAAGTGCTCAGCGGCCCGTATAAAGGTCAGGTGCTAAATATCATCGGTCCTCCTGTAGCAAATGCGACCGGCACTCGCCTGGAAATTCTTTGCAAAACGGGAGCCGAAAAATGATTGAGACGAGCCTCGATTTTTCCGGGCTGAATGACATCGCAAAGGATCTGGAGGCGCTTAGCCGCGCTGAAAACAACAAGGTTCTGCGTGATGCCACGCGCGCTGGCGCCGAAGTGCTTAAGGAAGAAGTGATCGCCCGCGCGCCGGTGCGCACCGGGAAACTGAAAAAAAACGTGGTGGTGGTGACCCAAAAAAGCCGCCGCCGCGGGGAAATTTCTTCCGGCGTCCATATTCGTGGTGTTAACCCGCTCACCGGGAACAGCGATAACACGATGAAGGCGAGTAACCCGAGAAACGCCTTTTACTGGCGATTCGTTGAAATGGGAACCGTTAACATGCCACCGCACCCTTTCATTCGTCCCGCGTTCGATGTTCGCCAGGAGCAGGCGACAGAGGTTGCGATCAGGCGCATGAACCAGGCCATTGACGAGGCATTAAGCAAATGACGGAAGACGATCTCTATCCTCTGCTGGCGCCGCTGGCCGGAGGGCAGGTTTATCCCTACGTTGCGCCGCTCGGCAGTGACGGGAAGCCTTCAGTCTCTCCGCCATGGGTAATTTTCTCGATTATTACCGACGTGGCCGCAGACGTTCTTTGCGGTCAGGCTGAATCTGCCGTTTCTGTGCAGGTTGATGTCTATTCCAGCACCATCACTGAAGCGCGCACGATCAGGAATATGGCGCTTGATGCTCTGCAGGTGCTGAAGCCGGAAAGCATTGTGAAAACGCCGGGCTATGAGCCTGATCTGCGCTATCACCGGGCAACGCTCGAATTTCAGGTAACCGTTTAACCTTACCCACCATAACAGACCGCTCCGGCGGTCTTTTTTTTAACTGGAGAAACCATGACCAGTAAGTATGAAGTCACAAAGGGGATGACCTTTGCCGTCTCCGACGCACCCGTAACCGCCGATGATTTTAACGCCTCAGGCTTCCCGGGGGCTGGCATTACCTGGCTGGAAGCTGCCTGTGCAACAAAGGAGATCACCTTCACCGGCGGGCAGAAAGGGGATATCGACGTAACCACGCTGTGCTCAACTGAACAAGAGCAAACCAACGGCCTCGCCGCGCCTGCTGAAATGAGCATTACCCGTAACTGGGTTGGCGATGAAGCAGCACAGGAGGCACTGCAGACCGCTTACGAAAATGACGAACTGCGCGCGCTGCGTGTGGTGTTCCCGTCTGGCAACGGTTTCTACGTGCTGGTGGAGGTACGCCAGAGCTCATGGTCTGCTGCAACCTCTTCCGTTGTTGGCGCTACCTATTCTCTGCGTGTACGCGGCAAACCTAAACGCATCTACGCGTCTGGTTCCTGAGCGGCTTCGGCCGCTTTTTTTATCCCTCCGATCATGTAACAAGAGAAAAATGAAATGCCGCAAAAAACATCACAGAATTCATTACGCAACGTGGCGCTTACAGCATCGAAAGCCTATCGCACCAAAGAAGGTATCACGGTCCCTGAATGGGATGGCGCAAAGGTAACGCTGCGTGAACCCTCTGGCGATGCCTGGGTGAAATTCCGGGAGATCGTTAATCCCCAGCTCGCCGAGGGCGAAGAGGCACCGACTCTGACGGAGGCGGAAAAGTTTCTGCGTAACAAAGAGGCTGATGTGGTTCTGTTTATTGACGTTCTGCTGGATGAAAACGGCGAGCGAGTATTCAGCGATGAGGATCAGGAGCAGGTATCTAAAATTTATGGTCCTGTGCACTCCCGCCTACTGGCTCAGGCCCTCAATCTCGGCATGAGCCAGGAAGAAGCGGGAAAGCCGTAAAGCAGCCGCTGACCTTCTTCCTGATGTCGCTGGCGCTCCGGTTGGGGCGTACTCTCCACGAACTGCGCCAGACCATGACCGCCAGCGAGCTCAAAATGTGGATCGAGTTCGACCGCATCAGTCCGATTGGTGACTGGCGCGCCGATGCTCAGGCGGCGCAGATCTCCGTTGCAATGCTGAACTCTCAGGGCGGGAAATTCACCATTCCTGACGTGATGCTGAAATGGGGTGAGCAGGAAGAGGTCGCAGAAGTCTCAGAACTCGAAAATTGGATATCCGGTCTTTGACGCCCGCGGCTGCGGGCTTTTTTATGGGTGAAATATGGCAACGCTGCGCGAGCTAATCATCAAAATTTCGGCGAACTCATCTTCTTTCCAGTCAGAGATCGCCAGAGCGTCCCGCATGGGAACGGATTACTACCGCACTATGGAACAGGGCGGAAAAAAAGCTGCAGCGGCCACGCGTGAAACTCAGCGGTCTTTGGCTGACCTGAACTCTCAGCTAGCAACAGTACGATCCTCTGCTGCCGGGCTTGCCGGTGCGTGGGCTGGTGCATTTGCCACGCATCAGCTGATTCAGTTTGCCGACACGTGGAACCAGTTGAATGGGCGTCTTCGCCTTGCGTCCTCTTCCAGTGAGGATTACGTGCAATCCCAGCGTGTGCTGATGGAGATTAGCCAGCGCACCGGAACATCCCTCGAGGCAAACAGCAACCTGTACAGCAGAATTGCGCAGTCCCTGCGTGATGCCGGTTACGCTTCTGCTGACGTCGCAAAAGTTACGGAAACCGTAGCAACCTCACTGAAGCTGTCTGGTGCCAGTACCGAAGAGGCGAGCTCTGTTATCACCCAGCTTAGCCAGGCGCTTGGCTCAGGCGTTTTGCGAGGCGAAGAATTTAACTCCATCATGGAGAACGGCGGCCGCTTGGCGAAACTGCTGGCTGATGGGCTGGGTACCACTGTTGGTGGCCTGCGAAATATGGCTAACAACGGCGAACTGACGACAAACAAGATCGTCCCGCTGCTGACCAATGTCGAGATCCTGCGTAAAGAATTCGACACCCTTCCTGCATCCATCAGCGGATCTGCACAGAAAGTGCAAAACGCCTTCCTTGCATGGGTTGGCGGGGCGAACGATGCGGTCGGCGCATCATCAACGCTTTCCGGCGTGCTGGATGGTCTGGCGAATAACATCGATGATGTGGCAAATACAGCCGGTATTCTGGTTGGTGTTGGCCTCGCTCGTTATTTTGGCAACATGGTCGGCAGCGTTGCTCAGTCAACCCGGGCAGTTCTCGCTAATACGGCCGCCGAGGTCGCGCTGGCGCAGGCTCAGGTTCGCGGCGCTCAGGTTAGCGTTGCTGCTGGTCGCCAGGCTGTTTACCGCGCTCAACAGGCGCGCGCAGCGGCGACGAGTATTGAGGCTCAGATTGTCGCTGAGCGTAATCTTGCTGCTGCTCAGGCATCACTGAATACGGCGCTTGCTGGCAGGACTTCTGCCGCTAACAACCTCACCAATACAGCCTCGGTAATGTCCCGGCTGGGGAGCGGGGTGCTGGGTATTCTCGGTGGCTGGCCTGGAGTGATTATCGGTGCCGGCGCTGCGATGTATGGCCTTTATCAGCATACCCAGCAGGTGCACCGTGAGGCGGTAGGTTTTGCCAACAACCTCGACGAGATCAACACCAAGCTCCAGCAGATGTCGGTGCTTGGCCTGCGTTCGACCGCGGCTGATGCCCGTACATCTTTACAGGAGCAAAAACAGGACCTGGCCGACCTCGACTCTCAGATCGCGAAGGTGAAAGACAGCCTTAAGGCGGTTGACCAAATCCAGCAGGACTACAACCGCCATCCGACGCTGACCCTGATCAACACCTTCATGGACCAGGCCGACATCACGGCCAAAAACATCGAGCTGACCGACAAGCTTAACCAGCTGGAGTACCAGCGCGAACAGGCAGCCTCAAAAGTCGAGCAAACGCAGAAGCTGGTAAACAATGCCAGTGATCTGGCCACGCAAAAGGCTATCGAACAGGCTGGCGCCGTCTCAATCCTGAAAGGTGCGTATGACCTGCTTAACCGCTCAATGTCAGCGACCGCTGGCGCCAAGCCGCCGCAATATGCCGGGCCCGTCGTCTCACTGGCGAACGCAACGCCTCAACAGCAAACTGCACTGGAGCGCTCACGCCGCAATAACGTACTGGCCAGCCTAAGCGGATTAGAAAAACTCCATCAGCAGCACGTCTATGAAGCAGAAGACCTGCAGCTGACGGGGGCGCTTTATACGAAATATATTTACAACCAAGATCAGGCAGCTAAAAAGGATGCAGCTGCAGCCGAGGCCAAAAAGACATCCACAGCCGCTTCAAAGGCGCAGAGCAAAGCCGAACGCGAAGCGGCCAGTACTGCCGAGCAGTATTCCCGAAAAATGGCCGATCTGAGCGTGGCTATCGACGTGCAACGCGTACGGGCGACGGAAGGCGAAAAAGCTTCAGAGCTTTACGCGGCGTCACACCAAGCAGGCACTAAATGGACCGACGAGCAACGCAAGGCAATCCAGGCACAAGCTGAAGAATTAGCAAAACTGACTCAGGTCGCAGACGATAACGTTAAAAAAATGCGTGAGCAGGAAGATGCTCTAAAGGATTTAACGGACGCTGGCAGAAAATTCAGGGATGAGGCGACGCTGACAACCGACACCGCAGGCATGAGTGATCGCCAGCGCAGCCGGTTCGACGAGACGCAACAGATCGACCGTGTTTTTGCTAAAGCAGGTGGCGACAAAAGCACCCAGGCTGTGATAGCTCGAAGCGAAGCCCTCGATGCTCTGGATAAGAAATACAAGGCTATAGCCGCAGCTGAAGCGGACTGGATGTCCGGAGTATCACGCGGCTATGCCAACTGGTTTGATGAAATCAGTGACGTATCCGGCACGGTCTCTGACGGGGTAAAAACAACACTCGACAGCGCGTTTGGTAACGTCACCTCAATGCTTGAAGGCAATAAAGTTAGCTGGAAATCGTGGGGGATTTCTGTCCTGCAGATCATCGAAAAAGTGGCGCTGCAGATGGCGGTGGTCAGTGCGATGGGTGGGTCATCTTCTGGGTCTGGCATCTTTGGCTCACTCATCGGCAGTGTTGGCAGCTTCTTCGGGGGCGGTGCGGGAGCATCAGCCAGCACCGGTACGGCGGTTTCCAGTTACGGATCGAACTTCCAGTTTAACGCCAAAGGCGGCGTTTATGACTCTCCGTCCCTGAGTGCTTTCAGTAACGGGATCGTCAGAAACCCCACCATGTTCGCTTTCGCAAAAGGCGGGGCCGGAATCATGGGCGAGGCTGGCCCGGAGGCAATCATGCCGCTGACCCGCGCGCCGGATGGTTCTCTCGGTGTTCGTGCGGTCGGAGGTGGCGGCGGTCAGTCCTTATCGTCGGCGCCACAGGTTTATATCACTATCGATGGCAACGGCAACACCTCAACGCAAACCTCACCAGGCCTTGAGCAATTTGGTGCTGAAGTCGGGAAATTTGTCGATCAGCGATATAAGCAGAATGTAATGCGTGATATCCGCCCCGGCGGTGACATCTGGAACGCAATGAAAGGAACCCGATAACTATGGCCATTGAAACTTTCACCTGGTGCCCACGAATTAACGCGGAGGCTGATACAAATTTCCGCGTCAGGAAAGCCCAGTTTGGTGATGGATATGAGCAGGTTTCAGGGGATGGATTGAACACCAGAACTCAGCAGTGGACGCTTAACTTCACTGGCAACGAAACCTACATTTCTGCCATTAAGTCTTTCCTCGACAGGCATGAAGGAACGAAAGCCTTCCAGTGGAAGCCGCCGCTCGAACCTTTGGGTTTGTACCGTTGCGAAACGTTTAAACCCACCGGGCTTGGCGCGGGGAAATTCAACCTTGAAGCAACATTCATCCAGGCATTTAAACCATGAGCTTAAACGCAGACTATCAGAAGCTTGAATCCGGAAAAGATGTTCGTCTGATTGAGGTGGACGGTTCTTCCTTTGGGCTAACGGACGTTCTCCGCTTTCACAATTACAGCATTCCCCACACGGAAGCGGAAATCATCGCCTCTGGAGGGGATGAGTCCAAGCTACCGGCGAAACCAATCTGGTGGCAGGGAAATGAATACGCCGCCTGGCCGTATCAGCTGGAAGGCCTGGAAAAATCAACCAGTGGGAGCAATGCAACGCCATCACTGACGGTTGCGAACATCGAAAGCTCCATTTCTGCCCTGTGTCTTGCGTATGACGATCTGCTGCAGGCGAAAGTCACTATTCACGACACAAAAGAGAAATATCTCGATGCCAGGAATTTCGCAGACGGCAACCCCACAGCAGACCCGACTCAGGAAAAGCTGCAGGTCTGGTATATCGACGGGAAAACGGGCGAGCTTGCCGGTGAAACCGTTGAATTTGTTCTGTCCAGCCCGATGGATCTGCAGGGGCAAATGATCCCGACGCGACAGCTTCATTCCCTGTGTACCTGGTGCATCCGGAATAAATATCGTACCGGCGACGGCTGCGACTATGCCGGCACCCGCTATTTCGACAAAAACAACAATCCGGTGAGCGATCCGTCGCTGGATGAGTGCAACGGCACGCTGACGGCCTGCAAACTCCGATTCGGCGAAAATAACGAACTCTCGTTTGGTGGCTTCCCGGGCACGTCTTTGATCAGGAGTTGATATGCGTCAGAAAACCATTGATGCGATTATGGCGCATGCTGCAGCTGAATATCCTCTTGAGTGTTGCGGCGTGGTGGCGCAGAAAAGCCGCGTTGAACGTTATTTCCCGTGCCGGAATCTTGCCGCGGCGCCGGAGGACAATTTTGTCCTTTGCCACGAAGACTACGCAGCTGCTGAGGACTGGGGAACGGTGATCGCCATCGTTCACAGTCACCCTGACGCCACAACGCAACCGAGCGAACTGGATAAAGCGCAATGCGACGCAACGCTTTTACCCTGGCATATTGTGAGCTGGCCGGAGGGGGATTTACGCACTATCCAGCCGCGCGGAGAACTGCCGCTGCTGGAGCGTCCGTTTGTGCTTGGACACTTCGACTGCTGGGGGCTGGTAATGAGCTATTTCCGGCAAACGCACGGTATCGAGCTCCATGATTACCGGGTGGATTATCCCTGGTGGGAAAACGACTATCCGGACAACTTCTATCAGGATTGCTGGTACGAGTGCGGTTTCCGGGAATTCGACGGGCCACCGAAACCCGGCGATATGGTGATCATGCAGATCCAGGCTGATAAGTGGAATCACGCTGGGATACTGCTGGAGGGAAATATGCTGCTGCACCACCTGTACGGACATCTGAGCCAGCGCGTGCCGTATGGGGGCTACTGGCAGGAAAGGACGATGAAGATTCTGCGTCACACATCTCTGTGCTAACCTTTACGAAATTTCAAAGGAGCATGAAAATGAAAAAGCTATTTTTGGTGCTAGTTATTAGTTTGGCTGGCTGCTCTGTAAACTCCCTCGAATCCCAAAAGCCTATTCTTTCTGAGCACACTTCAAAGAGTGCAGATCAGGTTAATAGATGCCTGGCCCCAAAATGGGTGGAGCTTCGATCTTCAAGCTCCAGCATACCAACTGAGTCAGGTTACAAAATAACAGCATCAGACGATATTTTCGGGGCCCTTTCAGTGGTGAATATCGATAAATCAGAAGCAGGCGGAAGCGATGTTAAGGTTTACGCCGTCGCAAAAGGATGGAACGATCACTGGGCTACGGCTGCCAGATCATGCCTTTGAAAAGTTAAGAATAAGCTAAGCCACCTTCGGGTGGCTTTTTTAATGGAGAAAGAAAATGTCAGAGGTCATGACCCGAATTGAACTTGGCGGTGTTTTGGGTAAAACCTACGGAAAGGTTCACCATCGATTAATACGCACAACCGCTGAGGCGATCAACTCTCTTACAAAAACTATAAACGGCCTAGAGAAATTCCTGATCACCAGCAAAGCAAGGGGCCTGACTTACGCCGTCTTTAAAGATAAAAAAAATATCGGAAAGGATGATTTTGGTTTTCCGGTAACCGGTGAAGTTATTCGAATTGTCCCGGTTGTAATTGGAAGTAAAAAAGCCGGGGTATTACAGACAATTCTTGGCGCCGTGCTCGTCGTTGTTGGGGTAGCCATTGGTTATTTCTCAGGAGGCACTCTATCAGCTGTGGGGTACGGGGCTGCGAAATTCGGTGCAGCCATGATGCTGGGAGGTGTTGTCCAAATGCTATCTCCTCAACCTGCAGGTCTGGCCAGCAAACAAAGTGCAGATAACCGCGCATCCTACGCATTCGGTGGTGTAACAAACACCGCGGCGCAAGGCTACCCGGTACCGCTCCTGTATGGTCGCCGGCGGATAGGCGGAGCGATTATTTCTGCCGGAATTTATGTCGAAGATCAGCAGTAGATAACTAACCTTTTTTCTGGCCACCTTCGGGTGGCTTTTTTTATGGGCGCAATATGGCTACAGATAAAGTGTTAAAGGGCCGCAAGGGCGGCAGCTCCAGTTCACGAACCCCTACCGAACAGCCTGATGATCTGCAATCTGTAGCGAAGGCAAAAATCCTCATTGCGCTTGGCGAAGGGGAGTTTGCAGGGCAGCTAACCGGCAAAGATATCTACCTGGACGGAACGGCGCTGGAGAATGCCGACGGCTCCCAAAACTTCAGCGGTGTTACGTGGGAGTTTCGTGCGGGAACACAGGCGCAAAATTACATTCAGGGTATTCCCGGTACCGAAAATGAAATCAGCGTGGGCACCGAAGTATCAAGCGCTACAGCGTGGACGCGCACGTTCACCAATACGCAGCTATCAGCGGTTCGTCTGCGTCTGAAATGGCCCTCGCTTTTCAAGCAGGAGGACGACGGGGATCTGGTCGGCTATTCGATTAACTACGCGATCGACCTGCAGACGGACGGCGGAACATGGCAGACGGTACTCAATACCAGTGTGACCGGGAAAACGACATCAGGATATGAGCGCAGCCATCGAATTGATTTACCGCAAGCTGGCAGCACCTGGACAATTCGACTGCGTAAAATTACCGCCGATGCAAACAGCGCGAAGATCGGCGATACGATGACCCTGCAGAGCTTCACTGAGGTGATTGACGCCAAGTTACGTTATCCAAACACAGCGCTGCTATACATAGAATTCGACTCCAGCCAGTTTAACGGCTCTATCCCTCAGATCTCCTGCGATCCCCGCGGCCGCGTAATCCGCGTGCCAGATACCTACGACCCTGAAACACGCACTTATAGCGGTACGTGGACCGGTGCGTTTAAGTGGGCATGGACGGATAACCCTGCGTGGATTTTTTACGACCTGGTTGTTTCTGACCGGTTCGGCCTCGGGCACCGTTTGACCGCTGCGAATATTGATAAATGGACGCTGTATCAGGTTGCCCAGTATTGCGATCAGATGGTACCAGACGGCAAAGGGGGCAACGGTACCGAACCACGTTATACCTGCAACGTGTACATCCAGGACCGTAACGACGCCTACACAGTCCTGCGTGATTTTGCTGCTATCTTCCGTGGTATGACCTACTGGGGCGGGGATCAGATTGTTGCCCTGGCTGACATGCCGCGCGATGTTGATTACAGCTACACGCGCGCTAACGTTGTTGGCGGTCGCTTCACCTATTCGAGCAGCACCACGAAAAGCCGCTACACCACTGCGCTGGTATCATGGTCTGATCCCGGTAATGCTTACGCCGACGCGATGGAGCCGGTATTTGAGCAGGCGCTGGTGGCGCGGTACGGTTTCAATCAACTGGAAATGACAGCCATCGGCTGTACCAGGCAGTCTGAAGCAAACCGAAAAGGCCGCTGGGGCATCCTCACCAACAACAAGGATCGCGTTGTTTCGTTTGATGTCGGTCTGGACGGAAACATTCCGCAGCCGGGCTACATCATAGCTGTGGCAGACGAGCTGCTTTCAGGAAAGGTTATGGGTGGCCGTATCAGCGCCGTTAACGGTCGCGTTATCAAACTTGACCGCGTGGCAGATGCGGCAGCAGGTGATCGCCTTATTCTCAACTTACCTTCCGGGGCATCGCAGAGCAGGACCATTCAGGCCGTGAACGGTGAATCAGTCACAGTCACCACGGCATACAGTGAGACGCCTCAGGCCGAAGCTGTTTGGGTGGTGGAATCTGACGAGCTCTACGCGCAGCAGTACCGCGTTGTCAGCGTAACCGATAACGATAATGGCACCTTCTCGATCACCGCCGCATGGCACGATCCGGATAAATATGCCCGTATCGATACTGGCGCAATTATCGACCAGCGGCCAATAAGTGTAATACCTCCTGGTAATCAGTCACCGCCAACTAACATCGTGATCAGCTCGTTTTCTGTGGTTCAGCAGAATATCAGCGTCGAAACGATGCGCGTCAGTTGGGACCAGGCGCAGAACGCTATCGCCTATGAGGGGCAGTGGCGCCGCAATGACGGAAACTGGGTGAACATGCCGCGCAGCTCCACCACGTCATTTGACGTCCCGGGGATTTATGCCGGGCGCTACCTGGTGCGCGTGCGCGCAATTAATGCCGCTGAAATTTCCTCAGGATGGGGATATTCAGAAGAGAAGACACTTACCGGCAAAGTTGGCAATCCACCTAAGCCAGTAGGATTCACGGCCACGGGCATTAACTGGGGGATTCGTCTTAACTGGGGTTTTCCGGCAAACACCGGCGATACGCTAAAAACGGAAATTCAGTACACTGCCAACAGTGACTTTTCAGATCCCCTCTTGCTGTCTGACGTACCTTATCCTTCCGCTGAATATACCCAGCTCGGGCTTAAAGCAGGGCAGGAATTCTGGTACCGCGCGCAGTTGGTTGACAGAACGGGTAACGAGTCCGGTTATACCAACTGGATCAGGGGGATGTCTAACGATAACGCCGATGATTATCTGGGTGATATTGCAGACGATTTCCTAACCTCTGCCGACGGGGAACGCCTCACCGGTGACATCGACACCAACATTGAGGGAATTCTGCAAAACGCCCTGGCGAACCACGGAACAGTTGAGCACCAGTGGGCACAATACGGGGAAGTGCGTGCAGATATTCTGGTTGTTAAAACTACAGTTGCTGAAGTTGATAAGGCAATGGCCGAACTATCAACGCAGGTACAGGCGCAGATAGAGGACGTCACTGCAGCGCTGGAGGATAAGCTTACCGCCGTCGTCGATGCCTCCGGCGCTTCGGCGATCTATACCCTCAAAGCAGGCGTCAGGATAAACGGCATCATGTATAACGCCGGGATGTCGATTGCCGTTCTGGCGCAGGCAGGGCAGCCGATTGTTACCCGAGTTGGTTTCAACGCTAACCAGTTCGTGCTGATGAGTGGCAGTGGTGATACCCAGTATTCACCGTTCGCTGTGGTAAATGGCCAGGTATTTATCAGCTCAGCGTTTATTCAGGATGGCACGATAACCAATGCCAAAATCGGTAACTTCATCCAGTCCAACAATTATGTTGCAGGGTCTCAGGGATGGCGAATTGATAAAAGCGGGACGTTCGAAATTAACGGCGTAGCTGGAGGGGGGAGAATGTTGATATCCAGCACTCTTATTCAGATTTACGACAGCAACAACGTGCTGCGCGTCAGAATGGGGCTATGGTAATGCCACAGGGTTTACAATGTTGGGATAGTGCAGGGCGTATTGCTGTAGATCTCACTGATTATGCAATCAGGTATATAGGGAGCACTTCTGTGACGTTTGCTGCCGGAGAAACGGTTAAAGACGTTTACTTTTCTGGTATAACTCAGGATGGCTCATTTATAACTATTGTAACGACGGGAGTAACTGCGAATGAATATTACTGCCGCGCTTTTAATGGCGGCTTCACTGCATTCTATTTACCGATCACTGGTAGTCCAGCATTCACTTTCACAGTTGAGGTTTATAACTTTCAATGAGCGGATTCGAAGTTTACAACAGTGCCGGAAAATTGCTCGTTGACTCACAAAACAGGTCCACCTTTTTTTTGATCAGCGCTCGCTGGGCGCTGTTACGGATAAAGGGTTTTACCGCGTGGATAGCCCGTTCGGTGACGGAAGTACGCTGGGTTACACCCAGCAACAATTCTGGAATGACGGAACATTGCGGTGGCTTAAACTGGATGTAAACAAATATGGTTTACCAGGAGCTGAGCTTCTTGAAGATAATGCAGGAAGCATGATCCGCACGACGAGAAACATCGGAATGCAGAGCGGTTATCTGGATGTTTTCGATAGTGCCGGGAACCTCATCTGGAGCGCAGCATCAGCATCGAAAATGCCCCGAGTTGTTGGCTTCTTTGACGTGCCGGCGAACTATGACCTGCAGAACAATACCTTTGTGTTAAACCTCAGCTTTACCCCTTGGATTCTGGTGAATAACTGCCCCGGAAACCTCAGTGATGATGGAGGGGTAACGGGTTACTCAGGCATTGCTCTGAAGTGGACTGGCTCGCAGCTGCAGGGCCGATACATCTCAAAAAATCAGCGTAGCTGGAGCCAGACACTTCAGGGGCGTGGGTTACGAATCCCCATCGCTCAGTTTGTCGGTATTTGATGCAGGTGGAACGCGGGGGTAATGCGTGGCGATCATGTTTTGCTTAACCCCCTTTGATGGCTCGAACCGGTACACGACATCAAAATTATCTGCTTTCTTATAGCAAATGTTACTCAGTCGCTTATTAACATGGCGGCTAAAAATACCATTGCTGCTATCAGAAATAACGTTAACTTTCCTTTTTTCACAGTCGATGTTGACGTGAATATCACCACCAAGTGATAAACGCGCAGCATCTACTGGGTAATCCATTTTGAAATTATATTCTCTTTCATAGCCAGAGCAGCCAAACATAAAAAATGTAATGGCTGTGAGTAAAAGACGAGTTTTCATGTAATTCCCTTTTGTTGTTATGGGTGAATTTTAATCTAATGATGTATTTTTTCTCAAACACAAAAGGGTTTTTATCCTCAAAAATTTGACCTCGCTCCGGCGGGGTTTTTATTGCCCGAAAGGAGCGCATATGTCAGCAGGAACCATAACCCTGACAAACGGGTCCGCTATTGTTGGCGGTTCCGGAACCTCATTCGCAACTGAACTCGCCGCAGGTGACTTTATTGTCTCCACTGTGGGCGGTGTTGATTATACGCTGCCAGTTAAATCGGTTGAGAGTAATGCGCAACTTACGCTGGTCAGCAACTTTACCGGCCCTACTCAGGCCGGTGCTGCCTGGTCAGCGGTTCCTCGTGTTGCACTGAACATGGTAACTGCCGCGCTGGTGGCGCAAAGTGCTGAAGCGCTGCGTGGACTGAATTACGACAAACAGAACTGGCAAAGCATTTTTTCTGGAACCGGAAATGTAACAGTGACACTGCCGGATGGAACGACATGGACGGGACCAGCCTGGAATAGCATTACGACATCACTTTCAGGAAAGGCGGCAAAAGGTGCAAACAGCGACATCACCTCTCTCAGCGGACTCACTACAGCGCTATCTGTAGAACAGGGCGGTACCGGTTCGACAACCGCATCAGGCGCTCGCACAAACCTAGGTTTAGGAAGTGCAGCATTAAAAAATACGGGTTTAAATCCAGGCGATGCTCAATTAGTCCAGGTTGGGCGTAGGGATTCTGCAAACCCTGTGCAAAAGACCTGGTCTTGTATTTACGAGCCATATCAATCTGACAACTTATTTCCTGACAGTTGTGTTATTCAGGTCCTTCCTGGTCCTACAAACTCTGAATGGGGTGAAATAGGAATTGGTTATGGGAATTCAAACGCAGTTTATGTTGCAAAAGCTTCTTATAGCTCCAGTCAGCCGACCGGAAATATTGTATTGATGACAATGTATCATGACAAAAATACATTTGTTGATAGCAATGGTTTCATCAAAAGAGCCTCACCTGTGGTAAAAATTTTTAGTGATGGCCGCGTTGAAACTAACGACGAATCAGAAGGGGTGAGAGTCACACGTCTGGATGTGGGGCAATACTACATTGAGGGATGTCAGGCGCTCAATTCTGACGCTGCATGGGGCGGTATTGACGGAGGGTTTGAGATTCCTACTGACAGGAATAAGCAACCGCTTATATGGCTGGACTATGAGGTTAACGCAGACGGCTCTGTGCTGGTAAAAACCTATCACCGCGAACATCCTACAGCGCCAGCATTTGCCAGGAATGAGCATGCTGGATTGGCAGATGGCGAGCCGGTTGATATCCCGGCTGATCAGTTCGTCAGCGTTCGTGTAGAAATGCCAGCGAGTAGCATCTGGAATCAGAAACAGAAACAAACGGAAGTGGCTTTAAAGCAGGAACAGGGATCGTAAAAAAAACCGCCGCCCGTCGTATGCAAGAACGGGCGGCGGCTGGTTGCTCAGTGTTCATGCCAAGCTACCGAACCACAGTTTACTTGAGACTTTTCCTCGCGTCTCTTCTCTCAATATGTCTGGCTTTCCATTCAGAATAATCCCTCAGTAACCATCTCGAACTCCTGCCTAGCTTTATCGGCTCAGGGAACTCGCCCCGCTTCATCAGTGAGTAAAAATATTTAGCGGTGAATCCCGAATCGTTTGTTATGTATTTCAGGTCAATGAGAGAATCATCGGTAAGGTCTATGCGTAGTTTTGGCATGATTTATACACCCGTAAAGCGTTTTGTGTAAGGATGGCTGTATCCGAACAGGATTGCGAGGGCATCCATGGAAAAGCTAACGTTGACACGAAAGGAAGCTGCCGAGCTACTTGGCATCTCAAGGGGGACTGTGACGCGATGGGTTTTGGAAGGAAGGCTAAAGGCTTACCGTATAAGTGATAGACCTCGAGCTCCGCTTCTATTTACACGTGAGGATTGTATAGCTGCATTGAAGGCTGTGCCGGTCGAACCTGTTCTTATGATTGAAAGGGAGATGAAGCGTGAAAAAGAGGAGTCTTTCTTCCTGCGTCGCAAAGACGCAAGTAAAGAACTGGATGCGTTGCTGAAAATCAGGACCGGAAAGAGCAGAAAATCCGAGTGAAAAAACCGGCACGGTGGCCGGTCTACTTTTTCTTGGAGAAGTTGAACAGTTGTACTAAAAGCAAACTAATGTGCATCAATGAAGTAGCAGCGAATCCAATAGACAGAGTCGGGAGAAAATTAATCGGTTCTTTGCTGGTAGCCATGAGAAAAAGCCCCATGAAGAAAACAATCCCTAACTCAGCAAACGTAAGAGCGTACATGATGATGACAGTTGTCATGTATCCATAAGACTTTACCTTATGCATGTTTCTGCCACCAATACCTATCACAAACGTTAACGCAGCGATCAGAATTGCGATCGTTGTGCCTGCATATGAGGCTATCGCTGCTCCAAGCGCGTCTCTATGCTCAGAGAAGGAAACGCCAGGAACCAAGTATCTGAATGCAAAATAAGCTGCAATAACAGGAAAGTATGGCAATGCAAAAATAATTACACCTGGCATGACTTTGTGGTTCTGTGACATTGCCGCCTCCTTGTAATCCAATGATAGTTAAAACTCACTATCAAACGCATCGTTATAGCTTTTCATTATAACAGACTTCATTCTTATGAAGCATGTTTCCATCTCTTCTGCGATATCTTCGTTTGTCGATTTATATAGATTAGCTGCCAGATGTCCTTTATTAGACAGGTAGTATTCCGTAAGAAGATCGGCTGCCTGCTCTTTACCTTTGATGAGTATATCGCTATGGCTGTCATCGGCGTTTTTAATGAGTTCCTTCGCCATGTCTCGAATGTTTCTTGCTCTCTTCGGCTTTAGCGTGATCTCAATACCATCTAAAAGTTCTTCGTCAATAGTTTCAATACCTGTTGCTCTAAGCAAAGGGCTGAACAGCTTAGACCCGCTTTCCACCCTAAGCGTGGTTCTGCCGATGAACTGCATTTCTAAAGCATCATCTTTACTAACATCACGCATCAGAGGTTCAATACAAAGTTTGAAGCCCATCGGAATATCCAATTTATTGGAAAGATAAATCTGCAGATCTCTTGTTCTGGGGCCGTGTTGAGATGATGCATAACCAATGATGTTGTCTTTCACTAAAAGAAAGGAAGGGAAAGCAAGGGTTTCATCATTACCCAAAGCATTCTTCATTTCATCGATAGAAAATGTTTTCTTATTTACCCTTTTAACAAAGGCAGAATCATATGTCTTTGTTAGCAAGAAGCTTTTGTCAACAATGTGATGGGCGAAAACGAAATAATCGTCAACTTCAAGGGCGTTACCTTTCTTTTCGACGACCTGTGAAGAAAGGGATTCAAAAAGGTTACATGGTGAGTTATCTTTTCCATTGCTATAATAAATAGCATAAAAACTCATTTTCATATCATTTTCCGTTATATAGATGGATTAACCATCATATGAGCCCATTTCTGATGGCAAATATGGATAATGATAAACTCTAAAAGAAAACTGGATAACCTGGAGTTTTATCAGGGTTTTCAGGGTTAGTCTTCCACCAGCCACATGTCGGACTCTTCAAACATCTCCTCCAGCATGCGGTTCAGCTTTTCCCGATCGCTTTTGCTTGCATCGCTATTCAAGCCGTTTGCCTGCATTGGCTTCACCTTCACTTCGGCATTAGGGAAAATCTGGTGCACCCGCTTCGTCAGCTCGGCCAGAATGATCTCTCTGGCCCCTTCGAGCCCCTCAACATTTCGCTTGTCATAAACCAGTTCTACGAACATACGTGCTCCGCCAGTCACTGTTTGAATATACAGTATTTTTGCTTTGAAGGTTTTGTCTGTCAAGGCATGAACCACTTGTTTTTTAATTTTGGGGAACATACTGCTGGCTTGTTTGTTATCGATTTACCCTACAGGGCTGATGTGGTCTGGCGCTGACTAGAATTATGCGTGGGGCATGGATGGGGCAAAAGTGGTCTGTGAAGTTCGTAAAAGTTCGTTAATCAAGCTTTATCTCGATCTCGCCCATCCCTTGTTTAAAGCGCTCCTGGACGATCTTTATCGATTTTAAAAACTATGAGTTCATATTATACAAATGTAGCAACATGGCTGCTAACCACTTGAATTTAAGGTTTTCTACTGTGCTACTATCATGCTTTGGGGCAGCGATGGGGCAATGTGTGAAAGCGCCTTGTTGAGCAGAGTAACCTGTTCGCCGCTCTTCTCTGACATCCACTTTCCATACACCTTGTAAACCATCTGTGCATCGGTATGCCCCATTTGAGTTGCTATAAAGTTTGGGTTTGCACCAGCTGATAATGACCAGCACGCATAGGTATGCCGTGACTGGTAAGCGTTGCGGTAACGAATGCCGGCGCGCTTGATTATCGGGGCCCAAATTTTATTAATCGAATTAACCGCGTAATGATATCCTCTTCGGGACCCACGCTTGACGCATTGAGGGCTGAAAACGAAAGTGCATGGATGTATGACTGACTGGCCATATTCACGCAAATTCACTTCAACCTCATGCTGCCGGCCAAGGCGCGTCAGCTGGGCCTGATCCCTAAGGGCATCAATAGCTGGTTGTATGAGATAAATCACCCTGTCAGTGCCTGCCTCGGTTTTTGGCAGGGTGAACTCATACGTTTGGGTAAGGTTGCGCTTAACCGTAATGGTTCCCGCGGTGAGATCGATGTCTTCCCATGCAAGACCACATAATTCCCCATGCCTCATTCCGGTATAAACGGCGACGGTCCAGAGATTTCGCATCTGCTGGTGGCCGCACGCCTGAATGAACCTGATGAACTCGTCGGTCGTGAGTGGATCTGGTTCGTCTTTTGCCTTCCTGAGCCGGTTAATTCCGCTAAACGGGTTTTCCTTTGCGTAGCCGTTATCAGCTCCAAACTGGAAGATCTCGGCCATCAGCATCATGTAATTATTCACCGTGGAAGACTTCCGGCCTTTTACCTGTGTCCGGTGATCCTTCTTCATTACATGGAAGCCCGTCAGCAACTCCTTCCTGACATACAGCAAATCTTCAGTGGTAACCGCAGAAACCATTTTATTTTCGCCGATGCGCGGAAGCATGTTTTTTATGATGGATTCGTACCTACTCATGGTATTAGAGCTGATCTCCATTCTCTTCAGCTCTGACCATCTTTCGGTAAGCTCCAGCACAGTAATTTCCTTTCTATCCTGACCGAACCGGGAAAGGTTCGGTGAGTTTGGGAATTTTTCTGCATAGTTAAAATTCCCCATCCTTATCGCAAAACAAACCGAAGAACGCAGCTCACCAGCTATCTTGCGATTTTTTGCAGTGTCAGGGACACCGAGGTTTTCCCTGACACGTTTACCTTTATAAAGAAACCAGATGCGGAGCGAACCGCCGTGGTTTTCGACGCCTGTCGGGTATGATGCATTAGCCATTGATCCCTCCTGACGTCCAGGAGCGTTGACGAGTGTACTGCTTTTCATGCTGTCTTCGCACCTGGTTGATTTTTTTTCTGCGCCTCGATCCACTGATCAACGGCTTTCCTGTTATACATGCATTCGCTCGAAGGCTTGGGATTACCATCTGGTGAAATGTGCAGGTACTCGCGGCCCAGCATCCAGGATTCTTTTCTGGCGCGGGTGATGGTTCCGGGCTTGAGCCCGGTAACCGCAATCAGAACCTTTTCGCTAACCCAGTCATTCGGTACCAAAAGAACAACATCGCTCATACTCACCTCACATCACACTCAGACCACGGCAGCGGCACCACGCATTATTCAAATCGACCATTTCACCCATTGGCGGCCTCCTTGCTAAATCCGGCGTTGATAACGCTTTTGGCTATTTCGCTGGCGGTGGCGTAGGCCAGCTCTCCATCCTCACCAATAACTGCTTTCATCAGCTCATTCTGGAGAACGCTGTCATAATTGCGCGGCCAGAATTCCGTGGGCATATCGTAGGAGTTGCAGTAGAAGAACGTGTCGATAGTTATCTGCGCGGCATCTTCGGCAGTCCGTTCAGGCTGGCGATAACCAGCCTCCCAGATAGCATCTGTCATTGCCGATGGATCACCGGCAGCAGATTTAATCAATTGAACCAGCTCAAACAGATTCGATTCAGTCACAACACACCTCCATTTCCCTTTCTACAGACTCACAGCAGCGGCGAAAAACTTCAGCTGACACCTCATTTCTCAGGGCTCTGATGAGCAATTCATCCCGCGATTTTTGACGCTCAATATTTTTCTCTCGCTCCAGTTGACGCAGTACTGCCAGGCGGGCAGTAATGCGTTTCCGTGTGTTCTTCCACTTAACCAGAGCTACATTTGCCCTGTGCCGCCAGCCGTATTCGTTGTCGATCACGTTTTCAAGCTGCGAGCTGATACTGGCAATGACATCTTCAGCCGTGACCAGCGCCTGTAGGTGGTCGTTTATTGTGACCAGTTGGTTAACATCAATGGATTCAGCTTTCATCCAACAATCCTCCAAAGAAGTTTGCATACGGTAATAAAGCAGAAGAACCCTGCTGTAACTCCAATTCCAGCAATGCTGAAGAACACGAAGGTAATTAGCACCAGATCACAGATTTTTTTCATTCAGCACCTTCCTCAACAGCAGTCTTGTATCCTTCCCATCCCCCATAACTGTTCACCATATCCCCCAGTCTTGAGAAACAGGCGTTCAACCAGCGAATTCCACGAGGGGTTAGCGTTGGCACCGTGCCCCAGTCGATGAAATCCGAGTTTTTTCGACCCATATAGCGGATGAGATCGAGAATGTTGATGTAATGTGCACGGCGACGCTCCATACTCCATCCCTTATCAGCGAGGTACGAGTCGATGAATCCCTGTAATGCTGTCTGATTAAGCGAAATATCACCGTACTGGTGGCGATATACAGGGCGACGGTGCAGGCTGACCAAATGAAACAAGTAGGCATCACATACACATGTCAGAGCCTGCCGGTGGGCCAGCTCAATAGAGCCAGCCGGATTCCAGATATCATTATTCACTTCAGAAGCCCTCCGGCTTAATGATCTGAAATCGCCCCACTGATGGGTGCTCAAGAATTTGGTATGAATCTGTCGCTTCTTTCGGCCGTGGTGCTCGCTGGTTCCAGATGGCCGCAGCCATATCACGAGCTTGCGGAGCTAGACTCACACTGCAGCAATCGCAACGGACTACAAACATTGGCTCGCCTTCATAAAGCACAGAATCGAAATCTATTTCATCGTTGCCACAAAGTGGGCAAGGAAGCAGTTCCATTATTTGGCCTCCGGTGAATAAATCGCTTTGTCGTGGCTGTACTCGCCATTCCAAGTCTTTTTCATTGGCAGCTCACCTTTCATGTACAGCTGATACAGACGGTGACAGCCTTTCTCCAGCAGTACTGGCGTAAACTTCGTGAAAGCATCCTTGCCGTGCGGGGTGATCTGCGTCTGGTCTTCCGTCAGATATTTGTCGCGGGCATATGAGGCGACGCGCCAGCGCGGATCTTTCTCTGGGTCGCGTTGCTCGTTAAACACCCAGCCACGCTCGGACGCCCACCACATAATTTTGTTGATGTTGACGCCGTTCAGCGCCTTGCTGAATGCTGGGATCGTCATGCCTTTGGTGAAGTGCTTCTCCAGGCTTTCAACAGTGGCGCTGAGGGTCCTGGTTTCGAGTGCAGCGGCTTCGGCGCGTTCTTCGGCTTCAATTACCATCAAGGCAAGTTCTTTTCGGCTAAGTGTCAGCGGTGTTGCCGGCGTTGCAATAGAGGCGCGGCGGGTGAAATAAAACTCAGCCATATCGTCGTAGAATTCCCAGGACTGATCTGTCTCGAGAATTTTGGCGTGGTTAGCTGCACCGCGTTCAGTCCAAAGAGTCAGGGTGCGAGCTTTGCTTGAGATTTGCAGTCCGCTGAAAGAGTTGCGCAAAATTTCAACATCTCCGCCAGAAAGCTTGAAGTAATGTTTACCTTCAACGAACCGGGATTTGTTGCGGTTGAAGTTGTTGGTGATCATCTGCTCGGTTGCGCCATATCCTGCCGCCAGCTGTTCAGTGGTCACAACTCGCTGACCGCGATACTCGATGATCTGCAGGTCACGGGCCGCTACTGGTGCTAATTCTGCTTTCATTGCCATCTTCATTGCTCCTTAATGCAAAACGTGATTGGCTGGCATTGTTTTACCGGTGCGCAGCTGGGCAGCGAGATCTACAAAAATCTCGTCGAGAAACTCTGCGAACCACGAATGACCGACTTCTTTCAGGCGCTGATCGTTGGCGTAGTAGAACTGGTAAACCGCCAGATAGCGTTCCTCAGGCTTGTGCTCGATCAGTGCGCACTCCACATGCTTAATCAGCAGATTTTCAATAAGTTCCCGGGTTAAGCCGAAGGTAAACTCCTCGGTTTTAAACTGGTATTGCCCGTCACGGAGTCCCCAGCGGTTTTCGCAGCTGATGAGATAAAGAAGGGCGACCGTACCGCGCATGGACTGGACGACGGTTTGAGCCCACTCATGCTGCTCTTCTAAAGTAAGGGAGCCCTTGCCATAGCGGTTTTCGTCAAGCATCCAACCAGGAATCGTTACGTCAGATTGCTTCTGGATTTCCTTCAGGCGAGCAACAAGCTGCTTCACGTTATCTTTTTCAAAGTCAGTCATCTGTCTTTCTCCCGGTTATAGGTTTCATGGCTCATTACTTCCCAGTTCTTGCCGCCATCGCGGGATAGTAGCCGCCAGCGGTGATTTACCTTCAGGCTCAGATTCCCGGTGCCGATCATGCGGCAGGGGTGAATCCTCCTCGCTCTGAACTGGCTTAAAACGTGTGCTGCTTTGAGGTGAACCCACTCAGGAATTCGTATCGCTGTAAGAGCCATCAGATCCCTCCATTTCATGACCCTCCGTTTTCGGAGCTTCCACTTTTTGTTTTTTGACGAACTCAACCAGCTCAGAAATGAGCTCGTCGATTAACTCCTTCCCGCTATCCGTAAGGAATTCACCGCTGCCATTAACATCAACAGCGCTGCTGTAAATTCCCTTGATAGCTTTTACGCCTTCGACATTCCCGTACTCACTGATCGCAAGCCTTTCGAATTTTCTCAATAATCCATCAAGAAGAATCTCTGTTAACTCGACCGTGTTAATGCCGCCTTTATTGAGCTTAATAACAAGGCAGTTACTGCCTGTTTTACGCTGATGGCGTAATAACGCTGCTTTTAAAATTCGGCGGCGATATGTCTCGATTAATTTATCCATTGCGGCGAGCCTCCTCATCTAAGCTCATAACAATTTCCTCTTCTTTTTCGGTCCAATCATGAATTTCGCCAGCAATGTCATAAATAAGAGAGCAAATAGTTTTAAGTTGGAAATGGTCCAGTTTGTCGTGATATTCAAATAATATTTGCGATAAACCAGCCAGTTGCTCGGCTTTGATGTTCACAACCTGAATGTCTTGCCTTTTTAATAAGCTCATAATTACCGACCATATGCTTTTTTAAGATAAAGACGAGCGATTACCTCGTAACCGCAGGCCGCATAAAGGCATGCTGTTCTATATGCCGATTTATCCTTGATGAAAGTCATACGAAGCGCCTCACAGCCAAAGACGCGACTACCCGACCGTGAATTTTTATTTCTTTCTGTTCATCGGTATTAAGGGTGAAAGTTTCGTAATGATGGTTATCAGATATGATTTTTAATGAGCCATCAGCTAATGGCTCAATTCTCTTAATGAAAAGGCATGGGCGACCGAAAGCATCCATTGTGTACACATAAATGCCAGGGGTAAGCGCACGGCCACCGCAATCAACGAAAGCGACTACCTCACAAGGTTCGATGGTTGGCTGCATTGAATCACCTTCCATCCTGCAGCTCTGAACGCGGTTACCAAAGTCATTAATATTGTCTGAACCGAACAGCATTTGAGGAGTTTTTATTGGCTGATTAATCGCGATAGCGTTTTGCATTTTCATTTCCTCAGGGTGAGTTTTTCCCCACCCCAAAAGGGGTTTTTTAATCTATTTTTTATTTACAGTTTATAGGTGTCGAAGTCAGCGATGCTCTTGTTTAGTTTATCCAGTGTTTGGGCGACTAAAGTAATTAGAGCATGTTCTCTTTCTTCTTCAATGCTGGTCATTTGTTCCAAAAGAATCCATAACGAACGTTCACAACACCGCACATCATGTGACCAGCTTAGAATCGTTTTGCTGGTTTCTTCCTTATTCAAACTTACTGTTTCGTTATTCATTATTTGTTCTCCGGTCACATATTTTGAATATATGGCTTCTTATCTGCTTCTTTTATCGAATCTGCTACACCTTCAAGCAAGGTAACAATTGACGATATTAAGCGTGCTTCGTATTCATCACGGGCGCTCTCAAGCCATACATCAAGAACAGCTTCCGCCTGATTAACGCGCCCTAATGCATTAAGTAAAGAAATTGTCATTTAGGTTCCCCTTCATTGCTGAATTGCTCCACATACGCATAAGCAGTTTCACAAGTCTTATTCATTGAGCGAATCAGACAAGCAATCGCGTTATCGGCTTGTGGTGTGAATTCATTTATGCGGTGAATAACTTCCAACAACGAAGTATTCTCAGTGATTTCAGCAGCGAGATCTTCGAGCTTTGCTGTTGCTGATAAAGGACCATCACTTACTTTATTTTTTGACGAGTTTTGAGTTGATGAAATTGAGGCGTCAACTAAGAGGGAGTTAATAGCCATAAGATTATCCTCAATTTCACATGGTTCTATAACCTTATGAGATTCGATTAAAGAGACCAGTACAGCCTGTGCCATTGAAATTAGCTCTGTGGTGGATTTTGTATGCATATTGTTATCCCCTAGTCATGATTGAAAATTTATCATCGAATCAAGTTAAACTTGATGGTTAGAGGATATGGCGGGGATTTGAGTTCGTCAAGTTAAACTTGATAAAATTTATTTTGGCGCGGGATGGGTAAAAAAAACGGGCATAAGCCCGTTATATTTCAGAAGGTTAACCGAATCTATTTATATTGAAGGGAACTGAAGAAATTACCTTTGATTGTATGTAAAGCATGTTGAATGCTTCTTTCTCAATACTCCAAGGTTGATAGTTTGAGTTATCTGAAAGAACTACCATTTTGGAGCCGATTTTTTGAAGACGCTTAACATAGCATTCACCATCAAAGCAGAAGGCGTAAATGCCATCACCATCAAAATAAGTTATTGATTTATCCAAGAAAAGCAAATCCCCCGGAGATATTGTTGGCGTCATGCTGTCGCCTCTGGCGTTACCTATCTCAATATTTTTGAAAGGCCTATTCCCAACCAACTGACGAGCGTATTCAGGATCGAGTTCAATGGATCTGACTACATCAATGAAGTCGCCCTTAACACTTGAGCCGTCACCGCAACTAAACTCGACATCAAGCACACTAAACCTAACGCTATCGGCATGGGTATCGTTCCTATGCGTACTTGGAAATTTCGGACTCTCAGATTCACCAAGGAACCATGACTGGGGCAGACCGCTAATTTCCGATAGTCTGGCAAGCCGCTTGCCTCTTGGTGAAGTCTCGCCGGTTGTCCAGTATTGAACTGATTGGGCTGTTACACCCAACTGTCTTGCCAGTTCAGCCTGACTCCACCCCTTGAGCCTCAAAAGTTCATTAATCCTTTCCGCAGTTTTCATTACCCCTCCAGATGCAGTGGTTCCAACATCAATACACACACATGTAAAGCTAACCTTGATTTTAAGTGTACATGAGTAAATTCTAACTTGCATGTTAATTTAAACTTGATATCCTTCTCTTTAAATCAATTCTAACTTGATGGTGTCATATGGATGAAAAAATCCGTTATCGACTGAGGAGCGCCGTATCTCAGCGAGCAATTGCGAAAGCCCTGGGAATCTCGCCGCAGGCCGTAAACCAATGGTTCTCTAAATCAGTAATCCCTCCCCGGTATGTTTTGCCAATTTGTGAAATGACCGGCTGGAAAATCGTACCGCATGATGTTCGTCCTGAATTGTATCCATCCCCAGAAGATGGAATTCCTGCGCACTTAAGGCTCGGCCTTGATGCTGTTAACAAAAAAAGAGTGGATATGTAATCACTTTTTGTAGGTGGTTAATGCAACAGTTTGAAACTCTCAATTTACTACCTTCGGTGCATAGCCAGGCCGATGCCGATTGGATCAAGCAGCAGTTACTGAGCCTGACGCCAGCAGCACGACAAAAAGCCATTCAGCGTTATGCAGCTGTGTATCAGGAATCGTTCGAAGCCGAGCCCGTTTCATACCGCAAGGAGAACCGGGCAAGGCATGAAGCAAATATGCGGCTTCGCCTGTTTGTGAGAAATCACGGCAGGGCTTTACAGGGGTATACCGCCGAACCTCCCCTGGCCGGAACGCCACCACGTTCCTGATTGTTGCGGGTTTAAAGGTACCCGAACACAAGCAGGCTTAAAGGTGCCTGTTCAGGTTGGCACCCCACTAACTCAATTCCCCGTACGTACTAGGTAAGTAGTACGTTTTTATGGGGAAGAGGGAAAGGGGGGTAAGGGGGGATTGGGTGTAGGGGTAGGAATAGGGTCTTTTCCAACAGGAGAGATCCATTGGTTAAGTAGATCACTGTCTTAAGGGCGCAATTAAAAAAACGCCTGTATCAGCAAACAAGTACAAGGCGCTCAGGCGCTGAGAAACAAAAAGAGTTCTTTCTGGAAGAGTGATTTTTCAGGGGAGCTGAATCAGAAGGGTGGCTGGCAGCCTTTGGGGAGGCCACCAGCCATGTGAGGGGGAATCCATGAAAACCACATCACAGAATTATTATCTCATCACCGCGGGGTCCGCACAATGCAGCTGACGATCACACCGAATTTTGCACAGGAACGAGCACTTAACCAGCTGCGCCGTAACTGGAAGGATACAGAAACCTTCATGGTGTACTCGCCGACGGGCAGCGGTAAAACAGGACTGGCCGCCTTCATCGTTGCGGGATTCGTCAGTCGTGGCATGCGGGTAATGTTTTGCGCGCCTTACCAGATCCTCATTACCCAAACAGCAAACCGTTTTGTGGAGTATGGTTTGCCAGGTGATGAAATCGGCTATGTATGGGCGGATCACCCAAACTACGATCCTACCCTCAAAATACAAATCGCCAGCGCCGATACGCTTATTCGTCGCGTGTTCCCTGACAATATCGATCTGCTGATTATCGACGAAGCGCACCTGCGCAAAAAACGCATCCTGCAGGATATCGAACGCCTGCGTGAAAAAGGCGTGAAAGTGATCGGCCTGTCGGGTACACCGTTTTCCCCGTTCCTGGGCAAATACTATGACCGACTGATTAAGCCAACCACCATCGGCGAGCTGATCCAGCGCGGCGACCTGAGCAAATACGAATTTTACGCGCCCACAAAGCCGGATCTGAAAGGGGTTAAAACCTCTCCGTCCCTGCAGTACGGTACCGACTACAACGAGGCGCAGCTGGCGGAGATCATGTGCGGTTCAACGCTGGTGGGCGATATCGTCCAAAACTGGCTGGAGAACGGCCGGGACCTGCCGACAATCGCGTTCTGCGTCAACGTAGACCACGCTAATTTTCTGACTATTCAGTTTAACCAGGCTGGCGTAAATGCAGAGGTTATGACTGCAGATACGCCTTCGGAAGAACGCCAAACCATCATTCATCGCTTCGAAACTGGCGCCACAAAAATCATCGTCAGTGTAGGGGTGCTGGTTGCCGGGTTCGACAGCGATGTTCGTTGCATCATCTACGCCAGGCCAACTAAGAGCGAAATTCGCTGGCTGCAGGCGCTCGGGCGTGGCTTGCGCACCGCTCCGGGTAAAGAGTCCTGCCTCATCTTCGATCACAGCGGAACCGTGCACCGCCTGGGTTATCCGGACTCTATCGAATATGACGATCTTCCGGGTAAATCAGACGGGATGGAGGAGGGCGCGCGCCGCGCAGCTGAGGAACGAGCAGAGAAGCTGCCTCACGAATGCTCGCAATGCCACTTCATGAAGCCTGCTGGCGTCTATGTCTGCCCTAAATGTGGCCACAAGCCGCTGGCCGGTGAGGACATTGATACCGACACCGGGCGAAAACTCAAAAAACTTGAGGGCGAGCAGCGCCAGCCGACGAAAGCAGAGAAACAAGCCTGGTGGAGTCAGATCAAATTCTATCAGCGCCAGCGCGTATCGCTGGGGAAAAAGCCTGTCAGCGATGCCTGGTGTGCTCACACCTTCCGCGAACGTTTTGGCGAATGGCCGAACGGACTGAGCGATTACCCGATGGACATCACTCCGACAGTCTCAAACTTCATTAAGCACAAGCGGATCAGCTTCGCTAAGCAACGCGAGAAAGAACAGCGCCTGCAAAAGCAGGCAGAAGAGCAACCGAACCCGGCAAGAGTTCAGCAGGCGCTTAAACACGTCAGCGACATCAGACAGCAGTTAGGAAAACGAGCATGAAAACGGTAGAAGCAGCAAAAGGCCATTGGGCCATGATTTTTGAGCATTACGGCCTGCCGCCGATCACCGGTAAAAATCACTTTAAGGGGAAGTGCCCGCTGTGTGATTCGATTGGAAAGTTCCGCATCGATAACCGCGACGGCGCGGGAACATGGATCTGCACCTGCGGCAGCGGTGACGGGCTTAAGCTGGTTACCGAAACCCAGGGCAAACCATTCAACGAAGTTTGCCGCGAAATCGATGCACTGATCGGCAATACGTTCAGACGTGACAAAGTTCCCGAGGCTAGCGACGCTTCCAAGCTGCGGAGAAAGGTGCTCAACAACTTTGCAAAAATGTCTCCTCTGCGCGGTACATCCGGCGCTGAATACCTGAATTCACGCGGTATTTATCAGCTTCCAGCTGAGGCCGTGCGACTCAACCCAAAGCAACGGCATAACGGACGGGTGTACCAGTCTATTTATTCACTGGCAACAGATGATAAAGGCGAGCTGTGTTACCTCCATCAGACGTTATTGGATGGTGCAAAAAAGGCTGACATCGGGGCTAGCGCCAAGCGGCAGAAATCACTGCAGGAAGATAACTATCTTGATCACGCTCGCTCAGTTGCGATCCGCATGTTCCCGGTCGCCAGCACGTTGGGCATCGCAGAAGGAATCGAAACCGCCTTGTCTGCTCATCAAATTTACAAGGTGAATACCTGGGCCACCATGACAAGCGGATTCATGAAGAAATTCCGTGTTCCTGCAGGCGTGAAGAATTTGATTATTTTTGCAGATCGAGACGTAAACAGCGCCACCGGATTGGCTGCGGCCACGGAATGCGCTCATGCCAACTTAATGGCAAAAAATGACCTGCAAAAAATCAGCATCTACTACCCGGATAACGGTGATTTTAACGACATGCTCATGAACGGCGATCAGGTTCGTGAAATGGTTTTCTATAAAAAACAGCAGGTGGCCGCATGAAACAGTGTGAAATAGATCGCCTCATTGAGTCAAAAACATCGCGCACAAAACAAAAAGGTCTGATTTTTGGCGTGGGTCATTTTGATGTTTCGTTTCCACGATCTATCAGAATCAACGGTAGGCAACATAATCACAGCGCCTACAGCGTGTGGAACAGCATGCTACGCCGCTGCTATGCGCAGCATACAGTGAAGATGGCGCGAAACTATGCTGGCTGCTCGGTTTGCGACGAATGGTTATATTTCAGCAATTTTCTGACGTTTCACAAAGCTTGGCATCGTGAAAATTACGCCCTCGATAAAGACTTGCTCATGCCTGGAAATAAAGTCTATTCACCAGAGCGATGTGTGTTCGTTCCACAAGCGCTGAACAATTTCATCTTAGATCGTGCATATGCTCGCGGTGATTATCCGTTGGGTGTTTGCTGGGATAAGCAGCGAGGTAAGTTTAAGGCGAATATTCGCGTAAATGGCAAGCTACAGCACATCGGGTTATTTGATACAGCTCATGGAGCTCATACCGCGTGGCACAACAAAAAAATGGAACTTGCTATGCAATTGAAACCGGTCTGCGATGGGCTACATCCGGCTTTATACAGCAGCTTAATCGTGAAGGTTGAATCTATGAGGAAGTCATCATGAAGTTGGAAGCATCACTCAAACATTTTAGTCCTCAGGGAATGCACATCAGCGATGACGTGAAGGGAACTTCTCCGGACCGCCTTACAGGAACAGATGTAATGGCGGCGATTGGTACCACCAGCAGCCGTGCGCGCTTCGGTCTGGCGGCGTTCTTCGGTAAAGCGGGAATCAGCAAAACGGATGAACAGCTCGCAGTTCAGGCTCTGGCGCGATATGCGATGGATGTCGCCCCGAAGAATGTTCGCAAAGCAGCTGGTGGGCAGTTCGGATGGTGTATGCAGATGCTGGCGCAGTTTGCCTTTGCTGATTACTCCCGTTCGGCGGCTACCAGCGTGACATGTCACAGTTGCAGCGGTACCGGTTTTATCTCCGGGAATGAGGATGTGGTTAAACATCCTGGTATCTTCGACGATGACGGTGCCGAAGTGGTGGCCCCGAAGATTAAAAATGAGCTGGTGAAAAGGGTTTGCGAAACCTGCGGAGGGAAAAAGGTAATCCTTGCACGGTGCAGATGCGGCGGTAAAGGTGAAGTGCTGGATCGCAAAGCGACCAAAGAACGTGGCGCACCGGTTTTCAAAACATGTGAACGTTGCTCTGGTAATGGCTTCTCAGCTATCTCCTCGGCGACGGTACACCGTGCCATTCTGAAGCGTCTGCCGGACCTCCATCAATCCTCATGGTCACGCAACTGGAAACCCTTCTATGAAATGCTGGCGGACACTCTGCGCCAGGGGGAGCGTCACGCAGCAGTGGAATTTGAGAAGGCGACAACTTATTAATATGATCGGAGCAAATAGCGACACTTTTTTGCACGTTAGTGTTGACTTTGCATAAAACTGTCCTGTATGCTTTCCATCGTGGGATATTACGCCTACACGACATCAAACCCGCCCTTGAGCGGGTTTTTTGTTTGAATTTTTCGTGTAGCTTTAACTTCTTCATGTTTGTGTGAATTCAGGTTTCGAGGTTCCTCATAAAAGTTGTGAGATATCTCAAAAGGAGCTCATTTATGAGGTTTTAGTGCCTTTTATACTTGTCAAATCTGCATCTCACTCGCTATAGTCTGTTTAAATCTTTACCAAAAAGTTTCCTTTTGAAGCCTCACTTTGAGGCTTTTCGTGTATTAGACGACTGGTAGTTACTACATCTTGTATCTCTATGCGCTGATAGGGGCTAGATGTAGATATAACGAGGGGCACATCATGGGCGCGACTGAATTTTACAAAACAATGGGCATAACACCCGAAGAGTTACACAAGGGCGAATCTGTGGAGCATTATGCTATGCGTGTATTTGCTCAACAAAACGATCAATCTGTGAGGACTGGAGTCCTGTATTCATATAGTACTGTGAGCACTTTGGAGCAGACTAACCCGCAATCTCACCAACTGTATACATACTGATAGCTTGATAACATGCCAAATTGGATAGACGTATTGGGTGAGATGGGTACTATCGCTCAGCGTACACCAGCGGATGAGGTTCGCCATAAGTACTTACGTGAGTTATCACAGCATACAGGCCGAAATGTAATATCTTATTACTCAGGCTTCCTTCAGAAAGGTGGGCCTGGGTATCAACATCTGATTCAAATGTCGGATGATGATAAGAATGGCCTTATGTCAGCTATCAATGGACTGGATACAAAGCTAGGGCTGGATATCTTGCTCCACACACCTGGTGGAGATATTGCAGCCCTTGAATCGATTGGTCATTATCTTCGTTCGAAATTTGGAACGAATATTAGGGCTATTGTACCTATGATTTCGATGAGCTGCGGAACGATGTTGGCCTGTTGTGCAGAGCAGATCGTATTGGGTAAGCAATCGAATTTAGGACCTATTGATCCTCAGTTTAATGGTCTGTCATCACATGCAATTATTGAAGAATATGAAAGGGCTAAAGCAGAGATCCTTGCAAACCCGGCAGCGCTTCAATGGTGGCAGTTTACCTTGCAAAAGGTTCACCCCACGCTAATTGGCGAGTGTGAAAAGGCCATCCTTTGGGCAAACGAAATCGTTCAGAAATGGCTCTGCACCGGGATGTTTGCTGGTCAGGATGATGCTGAAGAAAAAGCTAAACGCATTTGTGATGAGTTGAATAACCATCACACCACCTATGCGCATGCGAGACATATTCATCTTGATAAAGCCAAAAGTATTGGTTTGAATATCGTTGAGCTTGAGAGTGATCAGACATTGCAGGACTTGGTTCTCACTATTCATCACTGCTATATGCATTCTTTTGGTACTAGCCCAGCAGCAAAAATCATCGAAAACCATAATGGTAGTACGATGATGTGGAACATCTGTTAACTACGATTCCAAGATTCTTCAAGGCCACCTTCGGGTGGCCTTTTTTGTATCCCCTCGTTCTGAGAGGACTCACGGCAATAAGAGGGGGGGATGTCCACCTCGATTGCCATTACTGAATACAAAAAAGCGGGGGACGACATCGCATCCCCCGCCAAAACGTTTTCACATTTTTCTGTCTGTGGTTGTAAAAGCCGGCGGCTGGGATTTAGTTCCTTACGGTGGTAATAACAATCCTGTAAGTTAAAAAATTAATTAATAAAGTTTAAAAAATATCAACCCCTACCGTTTGGTAGATTGACGATATTTATGAATCATAGGTAAATTGCAGTCGTGGTGAATCCCCGTATGCGGCGTGGCGTACAGTCAAAATTTCTCTGGTGAGAATCGTAAACGAGATCGCGGACTTCGTGTCTGGAGAGTCCACCGGGAGGCCCCCGGCGCCACTTAACTATAATAATTCCTGTTGTGAATAAACTTCGGCCTGTTTACCCGGACAGGCGTCTTTTTGGTTAGCCTCCTGTTAAATTGCCATTGACTCAGATTATGACTCAAACATAGATTATGAATGTGGTGAATCCTTTCTAAGCGAAAGGGCGTTCCAGTCAACTGCTATCTGCAGGTATGCGCGCGGCTTTGCTGACTGGGGTAGAGTCACCGGGAGGCACCCGGCACCATGACAAAAACAATACAGTTTCAAATTCCTTGAGAGCCTGCCGTAAAAAGCAGGCCTTTTTTTATGAATTTGCAAACTGCTGCTACGCTTGAAATGTGTGTTGAAGGTAATTGCCTGATGGTTCTCCTGAACCGTTGTGAACCAGCCCGATACTGTCTCACTCTGGTCAGTTAGCAATACTCACGACTACCTACCTTACTTACAATAGTCACTCATTAGCCCGCCTTCAAAAGCGGGCTTTTTTTATCTCCCCTCAAATTTTCTGAGAGGATTCACAGCAATAAGAGGGGGCTAAATGTCCGATCCTGTTTCTGGCACTACGGTAGCAGCTGGTGGTCTGATGGGGGCCAGCATGTTCGGCCTGGCAACTGGCATAGACTACGGCGTGGTGTTTGGCGCATTTGCTGGCGCGGTGTTCTACGTCGCTACGGCGGTTAATATCAGTCGCCTTAAGCTGGTGGGCTACTTCATCACCTCATTCATCTTCGGCGTTATCGGCGCGCCACTGCTTGGCTCTTACTTCTCCAAATGGACGGGGTATAGCGACAGGCCACTTGATGCGCTGGGCGCGGTAATCGTAGCCGCTATTGCTATTAAGCTGCTGACGTTCGTCAACAGTCAGGATTTGGGTAGCCTGTTTGGAATTCTCTCGCGTTTACGTGGTGGAGGGGCCAGCAATGGTAACAAGTGATCCGAGTGCGATGGTGAATTCCCTCATCTGTGCGGTGATCGTCATTGCTCTGATGTTCTACCAGCGCGGCGGGGCGAGACATCGCCCTATGATATCGCTGATGGCTTATTTCACGGTGCTGGTATACGCCAGCGTCCCTTTCCGTTACCTGTTCGGCCTGTACCATGAATCGCACTGGTTCGTGGTGCTGGTGAACGTCCTGATATGCGCCGCCGTTCTCTGGGCTCGGGGAAACGTAGCGCGCCTGGTTGATGCACTGAGGCACTAATGAACCAATCACAATTTCAAAAGGCGGCTGGGCTAAGCGCCGAGTTAGCTGCGCGCTGGTTTCAGCCAGTAAGTGATGCAATGAAAGAGTTCGGCATCACCAAGCCGGTAGATCAGGCGATGTTTATTGCTCAGGCAGGGCATGAATCAGCAGGCTTCACTCTGCTGGTGGAGAGCTTCAACTACCGCATTGCAGCACTTGTTAACTTCATCCGTGCAGGACGTCTCACAGCAGAACAGGCAAACACACTTGGCCGCCGTCCTGAAGAGCGAACATTACCGATTGAGCGCCAGCGCGCCATTGCTAACCTGGTATACAGCAAACGCATGGGGAACAACGCTCCAGGCGACGGCTGGTTATACCGTGGGCGTGGACTTATCCAGATTACCGGCCTCAACAACTACCGTGATTGCGGGAACGGCCTGAAGGTTGATTTGGTTAAGCAGCCTGAACTGTTGGCCGAAGATGTTTATGCAGCCAGAAGCGCGGCGTGGTTCTTTGCTAATAAGGGATGCCTGAAGTATTCCGGCGACCTGATGCAGGTGACGAAGATTATCAACGGCGGAACGAACGGACTTGAAGATCGTCGCGCTCGCTTCGGTCAGGCAAAAACGGTACTGGTGTGAGGTTGATATGGGATTAGAAACAATCATTGGTCTTGCTGCGCTGGTCATGGCTGCTATCGCGGGTGCCTTTGGCATTGGCCATTCGCGCGGAACCAGCAAAGCGGAAGCGAAAGCCGATCAGCAGCGTACCGAAGAAAAAGCCGCAGCCACTGAAGCAGCAGCCGAACGACGGGTAGAAGCAACGAAAGAGGCCAGCAATGTACAGCAGACTGTTAACCGCATGCCTGATGACGATGTTGATCGCGAGCTGCGTGACACGTGGAAGCGTCCCGGTGGTGGTTGATACCGCCTGTGACTGGGTAAAGCCAATCTACCTGACCGATCATGATATTGACGTCATGGACCGCCAGACGAAGAAAGACATCTTGGCCCATAACAAAGCGTGGCAGGCGAACTGCCAGAAAGAAACCAGAGCTTCGCAATAGAGTGATTTATATCTAGAAATGTCAATGAGCTGAGATGTAAGATAGATGAAACATCGAGGGGAATATGACTAATCTTAAATGCCCATATTGTGGGAGCACTGATACAATAGTTCGTAAAGCGGGTGAATTAAATAAGCAGCTCAACACTGACCACTTTACCCAACATACGTCCGGAGTGATTTCAGCCGATCAAGTTCTAAAGTTAATCATGGCGATCCTAACGACCGGAATTGCTTTATTCGGATTTCTCAAGGCTAGAGAGAAAAGAAAGGAAGAAGAGGCTAAAAATAACGCCAGTATCCTTTTATGTAAATCATGCAATAAATGGGAAAAAATCTGATTTTTGCTGACTCGTTTTAATAAATCATAGGTACATGCCGCCTGATGGCGGTTTTTGTTGCCACAAACAATGGATATCCCCTCTAAGGGATAAAACACTAAATATCCCTTTAAGGGTATAAATAAGCCTCGAAATCTGCGGGGCTTTTTTATGCGCATCGCACGCGCACATCTAAGAAAGTCTTTCAGCTGTGAGCCTGGGCAAACCGTTAACTTTCGGCGGCTTTGCCGTGCGACAGGCTCACGCCTAAAAGGAAAATCAAATGCAGGTCACTATTGATAGTGTCCCGTATGTGCCTGCCTGCGCTTCAGCGTCACGGATTGGCATTGCCATAACTACCCATAACCGGCCAGACGTTTTAAAGCGCGCCATTGAGCAGCATACCAAACATCTTCCTGTCGGTGCGCTGGTGGTGGTTATCGACGATGGCTCTAAACCTCCCGCCGTAGTACCAGACGGCGTGCAGCTGCTTCGACATGAAACATCAATCGGCATTGTTGCTTCGAAGAACGCCAGCCTAGCAGCCCTGATGGATGCGGGGTGCGAGTATCTTTTTTTGTGGGATGATGATGCCTGGCCCATAGCCGATAATTGGCACCTCCCTTACATTGAATCACCTGAGCCGCACCTGGCTTACCAGTTTCTGGATCTGGCCGGGCGCAATAAGCTGCACGACATGGCGGAGCTGTACCGTGATGATAAGCATGTGGCGTATACAGGCCAACGGGGCGTTATGTTGTATTACCACCGCAGCGCCATCGAGAAGGTTGGCGGATTCGATCCGGTTTATGGTCGCGGCATGTACGAGCACAGCGACCTCGCCTTGCGCATCCATAACGCAGGACTTACTACGTGGGCTTACGCTGATGTCGTCGGTTCAGAAAAGCTGATTCATTCTCTCGATGAGCATGAGGCAGTGGAGCGTTCGGTACCGAAACCAGACAGGCAGGCGCTGGTGGAACGTAACGTTAAAATCCACAACGAACGGCGTGATGCCGGGTTTACCGGTTACGTTGAATACCGCCAGCGGCGCGACGTGGTTATCACTACGCTACTGACTAGTCAGCCCGACCCGCAGCGTGGTACGAAAATGACCGCCTCTCCTGACATGCTGACCAGGTGGGCGGCATCGCTTCGGAATTGTGGACGTATTGCGCTGGTGGATGAATTACTCACGGCCCCGGCAGATGTTGAGCTTTATCTCGTACCTGACGTGAAGATGAATGTCTACTTCCGGCGCTGGCTGCATATCTGGCAGCACCTGCGCGATCACCCTGAATACCGGTTCGTCTGGTGTACTGATGGTACCGATGTCGAAATGCTTCGCGCGCCGTGGGAAGAAATGGAACCCGGGAATGTGTATGTCGGTTCTGAACCGAAGACCTACGCCGACTCCTGGGCGAAACAGAATCATCCTGAGCGTGTCTATCAGGAATTCATTGAAGCGCACCGCGGCGATGTGATGCTTAACGCTGGTCTGCTGGGTGGCACACGCGCTGATGTAATGGCGTTCGCTCACGGTATCATCCGTCTTTACTACCGGATCGAGAGTTATCGTTTCTGGAAGAAAGAACAGGCTGGCGCCGCGGTGGGGGATATGCTGGCGTTCGGTATTGTCGCGCAGTCATTCTCTGACAGACTGGTCACCGGCCCTCTGGTACATACCGTTTTCAAAACTGATGGTATCGGTAAGGAGGCCGCATGGTGGAAACACAAGTGAAGTATGTGGTGGTTGGTCACCATTTCCGCTATGCCTCAGCTGCATTGCTTGCTGGCGAACTTGGCGCGCATCTTCTTATCGATGAAGGGAATCACGGTGCTAACTGGAATCATCGTCGCGCTATCGAGTGGGCAGCCGAGCAGCCTTGCCGTGTAGTGGTGCTGGAAGACGACGCGCTTCCTGTGCAGGGCTTCACCGATAAGGTAACTGAATGGCTGGTGCGCTTCCCTGACGACATGCTGAGCTTTTATCTCGGTACCGGCCGACCGCCGCAGTATCAGAAAGAGATTGCCGGAATGCTGGTGGATGCGGATCGCGTCTGTGGTGACCACATCGTATTAAGCAAACTGATTCACGGCGTATGTTACAGCCCTCCTCAGGGCAGGCTGGGGCGCATGCTCAGCACCTGGAACAAAACGCTGGCAGCTGATTACGCCGTCGGTGAGGCATTCGGTGGCCGGGTTATTTACCCGTGTTACTCGCTGGTGGATCACGCTGACATCCCGACGGTTGAGCGTCACCCTGACAACGAGCCGAGGACAGAACGCCGCCGCGCATGGAGACTGGCATGAACAAAGAGCCCCGCGTATACGGCAGCCGATGGGATAAGGCACGTCTGCGTTTCCTGCAGCAGCATCCACTATGTGTGATGTGCGAGCAGCAGGGACGCATAACCCCGGCGACAGTGGTTGACCATATCGAGCCCCACAAACTCAAAGATGCGCTTAAGTCAGGTAACCCGCTGGCCATATCGAAAGCACAGCTCCTGTTCTGGAGTAAAGAGAACTGGCAGCCACTGTGCAAAGCGCATCATGACTCAACGAAACAGAGAATGGAGAAGAGCGGCGCGGTAATAGGCTGTGATGCCAACGGCTACCCGCTCGATCCTGCGTCTCACTGGAGTAAGTAATGACACAAGACCAGCAAACCATTCTGATGTTTAAGGGCCTGATTGCCTCACTGCCTGAAGAAACCCAGGCGAAAGTTAAACATGCTGAGAATGCTATTCGCCAGGTGATGACCGATTACCCTGATGGTGAGGCGGTGATTGCACTGGGTCTGGTTGGTGCCGAGCTGCAATGCGATGGCCACGAACATGTGAACAAGTGAAATCATTTCATTTGCAACCATATCAAATGAGAATGAATCGCATCAGGGGTAGGGGGGGATCAAATCTTCAAATCCTTTGCCTCAAATGACCGCCGCCAAAGTTTTATTTTAACGCTAACCCGATTTTTTTAGTTTTAAGGTGTTGACATATGGCAGATAAACGAACCCGTTCCGACAGTTCGGCGGCAGCGGTTCAGGCCATGAAAAATGCAGCTGTGGACACCATCGATCCGCCGTCCCATGCAGGTTTGGAGAAAAAAGCCGAACCATTCTGGCATGACAATATCAGATCGAAAGCTCTGGACAGCTGGACGCCTGCCGACCTGCTGGCCGCCGTAGAACTGGCAAATAATCAGCTCTATATCACCGTTTTACGCAAGGATTTACGCAAAGAAGAGCGTATACGCGGGGAGGGGCGAGACGAAGGCCTTATTAAAGACCTCCGCAAGCAAATTGTTGAGCTACAACGAACTATCCTGGCTCAGCGCCGTGACCTGCAGATCCATTCCCACGCAACCAACGGCGAAAGCCGCGACCAGAAGAAACGCAATCAGAATGATCGTGATGCACGAAATACCAAAACCGAGCATCAGGACCAGGACGACAACCTGATCGCCTTTCCCAAGCACGGATAAAAGACTATGACGCGAGGTGAGCGTGTAATAGCGTTCATTGAGCGCTTTTGCATCGTGCCGGAAGGCAAGCTTATCGGCCAGCCTATGCGGTTGGACCCCTTTCAGAAAGAATTCATCCTGGCGGTTTACGACAATCCAGCCGGAACGGATATGGCGATCCTCAGCATCGCCCGAAAAAACGGTAAAACAGGCTTAATCGCTGGAATCCTGCTGGCTCACCTGGTGGGGCCTGAAGCGGTCCAGAACACGCAGATTGTCAGCGGTGCACTTAGCCGGGAACAGGCGGCCATCGTTTTTAACCTCGCGGTGAAGATGGTCAACCTGAACCCTAAGCTGCAGGAGATTGTGCACATTACGCCAAGCGGCAAAAAGCTGATCGGCCTGCCGTGTAACGTCGAATACAAGGCTTTATCCGCAGAAGGAAAGACGACGCACGGCCTTTCCCCCATTCTGGCCATTCTCGATGAAACCGGGCAGGTTAGGGGGCCGCAGGATGATTTTATCGATGCAATAACTACCGCGCAGGGGGCGCATGAAAACCCGCTGCTGATTGTTATCAGTACCCAGGCAGCAAACGATGCTGACCTGCTGAGCATCTGGATTGATGATGCGGTCAAATCGAAAGATCCGCACATCGTGTGCCACGTTTATGAAGCGCCAAAAGACGCTGATATCAGTAAACGCGAGTCCTGGCTGGCTGCGAACCCGGCACTGGGAACATTCAGGTCAGAAAAAGACATGGCGCGCCAGGCTGAGAAAGCAGGCCGAATGCCAAGCTTCGAAAACACCTTCCGAAACCTCAACCTCAATCAGCGCGTGTCTACCGTATCGCCGTTTATCTCCCGCAGCGTGTGGGAGCTTTGCGGAGAGATGCCGATTAACACGCCGAGGAAGTGGTACGCGGGGCTGGATCTGTCAGCCAGGAACGACTTAACGGCGCTGGTTATCGCTGGTGAAGCAGATGATGGTGTCTGGGATGTTTTCCCCTTCTTCTGGACACCGCAAAAAACCCTTGAAGAGCGAACCAAAACGGACCGCGCACCCTATGACGTTTGGGTGAGAGAGGGGCTGCTGCGCACCACGCCAGGCGCTTCGGTGGATTACTCATTCGTCGTTGCGGATATCGCTGAAATTATCGGTGATTTCGACCTTACGTCGATGGCTTTTGACCGCTGGCGCATTGACCAGTTCAGGAAGGATGCCGATGCCATTGGGCTGAGCCTCCCGCTGGTCGAGTTCGGCCAGGGCTTTAAGGATATGGGGCCAGCTGTAGACACGCTGGAGTCTCTGATGCTTAACGGGCGTGTGAGGCATGGCATGCACCCCGTATTAACGATGTGTGCTGTGAATGCGGTGGTGGTGAAAGATGCTGCTGGCAACCGCAAGCTCGATAAATCCAAAGCAACGGGCCGTATTGATGGCATGGTCGCAATGACAATGTCCGTTGGTGCTGCTAATGGGGAAGTTACCGAACAGGGTGGTGACTTCGACGACTTCATTTTCCGACCGCTGAGCATGTGATGGAAGAACCTAAATACACGATTGACCTGCGAACCAATAACGGCTGGTGGGCAAGGCTGCAGTCCTGGTTTGTCGGCGGGCGTTTAGTCACCCCAAATCAGGGCTCACAGACGGGGCCTGTTTCGGCCCACGGACACCTGGGCGATTCATCCATTAACGATGAACGGATACTGCAAATTTCGACGGTTTGGCGCTGCGTGAGCCTGATTTCAACGCTCACGGCATGCTTACCGCTTGATGTCTTCGAAACTGACCAGAATGACAACCGCAAAAAAGTGGGTTTGAGCAATCCGCTGGCGCGACTGCTGCGCTACTCACCGAATCAGTACATGACCGCCCAGGAATTCAGGGAGGCCATGACGATGCAGCTCTGTTTCTACGGTAACGCGTATGCACTGGTGGACCGCAACAGCGCGGGTGACGTGATCAGCCTTCTCCCGCTTCAGTCTGCCAATATGGATGTGAAACTCGTCGGGAAAAAAGTGGTTTATCGCTATCAACGCGACAGCGAATACGCCGACTTTTCGCAGAGAGAGATTTTTCACCTTAAAGGCTTCGGATTCACCGGGCTGGTCGGCCTGTCACCCATTGCTTTTGCCTGTAAATCGGCAGGTGTGGCAGTTGCGATGGAGGACCAGCAGCGAGATTTCTTTGCCAATGGCGCCAAGTCTCCGCAAATCCTCTCAACCGGCGAAAAAGTGCTAACTGAACAGCAGCGCTCGCAGGTCGAAGAGAACTTCAAAGAGATCGCCGGCGGTCCGGTTAAAAAACGCCTCTGGATTCTGGAAGCGGGCTTTTCCACATCGGCAATTGGCGTAACGCCACAGGATGCCGAAATGATGGCGTCCCGAAAATTTCAGGTAAGTGAACTGGCGCGATTCTTTGGCGTACCGCCTCACCTTGTTGGCGACGTCGAGAAATCAACGAGCTGGGGATCGGGCATCGAGCAGCAGAATCTCGGCTTCCTGCAGTACACCCTGCAGCCCTATATCTCCCGGTGGGAAAACAGCATTCAGCGGTGGCTTATTCCTGCTAAGGATGTTGGCCGCATTCATGCTGAGCACAATCTTGATGGTCTGCTGAGGGGCGATTCTGCCTCCCGTGCCGCGTTCATGAAGGCAATGGGAGAGTCTGGCCTCCGTACCATCAACGAAATGCGCCGAACGGACAACATGCCACCATTACCTGGTGGTGATGTGGCGATGCGACAGGCTCAGTATGTGCCGATTACCGACTTAGGAACCAACAAAGAGCCCCGAAATAACGGGGCTTAATTTTTATGGGGGCCGTGATGCCTGAAATCGTAAAAACGCTGTCCTTCGACGAGACAGAAATCAAGTTCACTGGTGACGGTAAGCAGGGGATTTTTGAAGGCTATGCCTCTGTTTTTAATAACACCGATTCCGATGGCGACATCATTCTGCCCGGGGCGTTTAAAAACGCACTGGCTAACCAGACCCGCAAAGTGGCGATGTTTTTCAACCACAAGACGTGGGAGCTGCCGGTTGGTAAATGGGACAGCCTGGCCGAAGACGAAAAAGGCCTGTATGTGCGCGGTCAACTTACCCCAGGGCACAGCGGCGCCGCCGACCTGAAAGCGGCAATGCAGCACGGTACGGTTGAGGGTATGTCGGTTGGCTTTTCCGTTGCGAAAGACGATTACACCATCATTCCAACAGGCCGCATCTTTAAGAATATCCAGGCTCTGCGCGAAATCAGCGTCTGCACTTTCCCCGCCAACGAACAGGCTGGCATCGCAGCCATGAAAAGTGTCGATGGCATTGAAACGATTCGTGATGTGGAGAACTGGCTGAGGGATTCAGTCGGGCTCACCAAATCACAGGCAGTTGGGTTAATAGCCCGGTTTAAGTCAGCGATTCGGAGCGAGTCCGAGGGCGACGGAAACGAAGCACAAATCAACGCTCTGCTTCAGAGCATTAAATCTTTCCCTTCCAATTTAGGTAATTAATTATGTCTGAACTCGCTCTCATTCAAAAAGCAATCGAAGAATCCCAGCAGAAAATGACCCAGCTGTTCGATGCGCAGAAAGCTGAAATCGAAAGCACGGGCCAGGTTTCCAAACAGCTGCAGTCCGACCTGGCAAAAGTACAGGAAGAACTGTCCAAATCCGGTACGCGCCTCTTCGATCTGGAACAGAAACTGGCTTCCGGTGCTGAAAATCCGGGTGAGAAGAAATCCTTCTCTGAACGTGCTGCTGAAGATCTCATCAAGTCATGGGACGGTAAACAGGGCACCTTCGACGCGAAGACGTTTAACAAGTCTCTCGGCAGTGACGCTGATTCTGCTGGCTCACTGATCCAGCCGATGCAGATCCCTGGCATCATCATGCCGGGCCTGCGCCGTCTGACTATTCGTGACCTGCTGGCTCAGGGCCGAATTTCCAGCAACGCTCTCGAATACGTGCGTGAAGAGGTGTTTACCAATAACGCCGACGTAGTGGCAGAGAAGGCGCTTAAGCCAGAGTCGGATATCACCTTCAGCAAACAGACCGCGAACGTAAAGACCATCGCGCACTGGGTGCAGGCATCACGTCAGGTGATGGACGATGCGCCAATGCTGCAGTCCTACGTTAACAACCGCCTCATGTACGGTCTGGCACTGAAGGAAGAAGGCCAGCTGCTGAACGGTGACGGCACCGGGGATAACCTGGAAGGTCTGAACAAAGTGGCAACCGCCTACGACACCTCGCTGAATGCCACCGGCGACACCCGCGCTGACATTATCGCTCACGCTATTTACCAGGTGACAGAGTCTGAGTTTAGCGCTTCCGGTATCGTCCTGAACCCGCGCGACTGGCACAACATCGCGCTGCTGAAAGACAACGAAGGCCGCTATATCTTCGGTGGTCCTCAGGCGTTTACCAGCAACATCATGTGGGGTCTGCCAGTAGTTCCGACTAAGGCACAGGCCGCCGGTACCTTTACGGTGGGCGGTTTTGATATGGCCTCACAGGTGTGGGATCGCATGGATGCCACCGTGGAAGTCAGCCGTGAAGACCGCGATAACTTCGTGAAAAACATGCTGACCATCCTGTGTGAAGAACGCCTTGCGCTGGCGCACTATCGCCCGACGGCAATCATCAAGGGCACTTTCTCTTCTGGCTCATGATGGAGGAGGGCGGGGTAACCCGCCCTTTTAACGTATGGCGATAGATGTTTTGGATGTAATTAGCCTCCCCCTTTTCAAACAGCAGATTGAGTTTGAGGAGGATGACAGGGACGAGCTGATCACGCTGTACGCACAGGCAGCATTTGACTACTGCTACCGGTGGTGTGATGAACCGGCATGGAAAGCGGCAACTGACATTCCTGCAGCAGTGAAGGGCGCCGTACTGCTGGTGTTTGCGGACATGTTCGAGCACAGGACCGCGCAGAGTGAAGTACAGCTTTATGAGAACGCCGCCGCAGAACGGATGATGTTCATCCATCGCAACTGGCGCGGTAAATCTGAACCTGAGGAGGGCTCCTGATGGAACCTGGACGATTCAGGCACCGGGTAAAAATTCTCACCTTCACGACTTCGCGCGATCCATCTGGTCAGCCGGTTGAATCGTGGACTGGTGGCAACCCGGTCCCGGCTGAGGTAAAGGGGATCAGCGGCAGAGAGCAGCTTTCAGGCGGCGCGGAAACGGCGCAGGCAACCATTCGCGTCTGGATGCGCTTCAGGGCTGAGCTGAACGCCTCTTCTCGTCTGGAAGTGCTCAGCGGCCCGTATAAAGGTCAGGTGCTAAATATCATCGGTCCTCCTGTAGCAAATGCGACCGGCACTCGCCTGGAAATTCTTTGCAAAACGGGAGCCGAAAAATGATTGAGACGAGCCTCGATTTTTCCGGGCTGAATGACATCGCAAAGGATCTGGAGGCGCTTAGCCGCGCTGAAAACAACAAGGTTCTGCGTGATGCCACGCGCGCTGGCGCCGAAGTGCTTAAGGAAGAAGTGATCGCCCGCGCGCCGGTGCGCACCGGGAAACTGAAAAAAAACGTGGTGGTGGTGACCCAAAAAAGCCGCCGCCGCGGGGAAATTTCTTCCGGCGTCCATATTCGTGGTGTTAACCCGCTCACCGGGAACAGCGATAACACGATGAAGGCGAGTAACCCGAGAAACGCCTTTTACTGGCGATTCGTTGAAATGGGAACCGTTAACATGCCACCGCACCCTTTCATTCGTCCCGCGTTCGATGTTCGCCAGGAGCAGGCGACAGAGGTTGCGATCAGGCGCATGAACCAGGCCATTGACGAGGCATTAAGCAAATGACGGAAGACGATCTCTATCCTCTGCTGGCGCCGCTGGCCGGAGGGCAGGTTTATCCCTACGTTGCGCCGCTCGGCAGTGACGGGAAGCCTTCAGTCTCTCCGCCATGGGTAATTTTCTCGATTATTACCGACGTGGCCGCAGACGTTCTTTGCGGTCAGGCTGAATCTGCCGTTTCTGTGCAGGTTGATGTCTATTCCAGCACCATCACTGAAGCGCGCACGATCAGGAATATGGCGCTTGATGCTCTGCAGGTGCTGAAGCCGGAAAGCATTGTGAAAACGCCGGGCTATGAGCCTGATCTGCGCTATCACCGGGCAACGCTCGAATTTCAGGTAACCGTTTAACCTTACCCACCATAACAGACCGCTCCGGCGGTCTTTTTTTTAACTGGAGAAACCATGACCAGTAAGTATGAAGTCACAAAGGGGATGACCTTTGCCGTCTCCGACGCACCCGTAACCGCCGATGATTTTAACGCCTCAGGCTTCCCGGGGGCTGGCATTACCTGGCTGGAAGCTGCCTGTGCAACAAAGGAGATCACCTTCACCGGCGGGCAGAAAGGGGATATCGACGTAACCACGCTGTGCTCAACTGAACAAGAGCAAACCAACGGCCTCGCCGCGCCTGCTGAAATGAGCATTACCCGTAACTGGGTTGGCGATGAAGCAGCACAGGAGGCACTGCAGACCGCTTACGAAAATGACGAACTGCGCGCGCTGCGTGTGGTGTTCCCGTCTGGCAACGGTTTCTACGTGCTGGTGGAGGTACGCCAGAGCTCATGGTCTGCTGCAACCTCTTCCGTTGTTGGCGCTACCTATTCTCTGCGTGTACGCGGCAAACCTAAACGCATCTACGCGTCTGGTTCCTGAGCGGCTTCGGCCGCTTTTTTTATCCCTCCGATCATGTAACAAGAGAAAAATGAAATGCCGCAAAAAACATCACAGAATTCATTACGCAACGTGGCGCTTACAGCATCGAAAGCCTATCGCACCAAAGAAGGTATCACGGTCCCTGAATGGGATGGCGCAAAGGTAACGCTGCGTGAACCCTCTGGCGATGCCTGGGTGAAATTCCGGGAGATCGTTAATCCCCAGCTCGCCGAGGGCGAAGAGGCACCGACTCTGACGGAGGCGGAAAAGTTTCTGCGTAACAAAGAGGCTGATGTGGTTCTGTTTATTGACGTTCTGCTGGATGAAAACGGCGAGCGAGTATTCAGCGATGAGGATCAGGAGCAGGTATCTAAAATTTATGGTCCTGTGCACTCCCGCCTACTGGCTCAGGCCCTCAATCTCGGCATGAGCCAGGAAGAAGCGGGAAAGCCGTAAAGCAGCCGCTGACCTTCTTCCTGATGTCGCTGGCGCTCCGGTTGGGGCGTACTCTCCACGAACTGCGCCAGACCATGACCGCCAGCGAGCTCAAAATGTGGATCGAGTTCGACCGCATCAGTCCGATTGGTGACTGGCGCGCCGATGCTCAGGCGGCGCAGATCTCCGTTGCAATGCTGAACTCTCAGGGCGGGAAATTCACCATTCCTGACGTGATGCTGAAATGGGGTGAGCAGGAAGAGGTCGCAGAAGTCTCAGAACTCGAAAATTGGATATCCGGTCTTTGACGCCCGCGGCTGCGGGCTTTTTTATGGGTGAAATATGGCAACGCTGCGCGAGCTAATCATCAAAATTTCGGCGAACTCATCTTCTTTCCAGTCAGAGATCGCCAGAGCGTCCCGCATGGGAACGGATTACTACCGCACTATGGAACAGGGCGGAAAAAAAGCTGCAGCGGCCACGCGTGAAACTCAGCGGTCTTTGGCTGACCTGAACTCTCAGCTAGCAACAGTACGATCCTCTGCTGCCGGGCTTGCCGGTGCGTGGGCTGGTGCATTTGCCACGCATCAGCTGATTCAGTTTGCCGACACGTGGAACCAGTTGAATGGGCGTCTTCGCCTTGCGTCCTCTTCCAGTGAGGATTACGTGCAATCCCAGCGTGTGCTGATGGAGATTAGCCAGCGCACCGGAACATCCCTCGAGGCAAACAGCAACCTGTACAGCAGAATTGCGCAGTCCCTGCGTGATGCCGGTTACGCTTCTGCTGACGTCGCAAAAGTTACGGAAACCGTAGCAACCTCACTGAAGCTGTCTGGTGCCAGTACCGAAGAGGCGAGCTCTGTTATCACCCAGCTTAGCCAGGCGCTTGGCTCAGGCGTTTTGCGAGGCGAAGAATTTAACTCCATCATGGAGAACGGCGGCCGCTTGGCGAAACTGCTGGCTGATGGGCTGGGTACCACTGTTGGTGGCCTGCGAAATATGGCTAACAACGGCGAACTGACGACAAACAAGATCGTCCCGCTGCTGACCAATGTCGAGATCCTGCGTAAAGAATTCGACACCCTTCCTGCATCCATCAGCGGATCTGCACAGAAAGTGCAAAACGCCTTCCTTGCATGGGTTGGCGGGGCGAACGATGCGGTCGGCGCATCATCAACGCTTTCCGGCGTGCTGGATGGTCTGGCGAATAACATCGATGATGTGGCAAATACAGCCGGTATTCTGGTTGGTGTTGGCCTCGCTCGTTATTTTGGCAACATGGTCGGCAGCGTTGCTCAGTCAACCCGGGCAGTTCTCGCTAATACGGCCGCCGAGGTCGCGCTGGCGCAGGCTCAGGTTCGCGGCGCTCAGGTTAGCGTTGCTGCTGGTCGCCAGGCTGTTTACCGCGCTCAACAGGCGCGCGCAGCGGCGACGAGTATTGAGGCTCAGATTGTCGCTGAGCGTAATCTTGCTGCTGCTCAGGCATCACTGAATACGGCGCTTGCTGGCAGGACTTCTGCCGCTAACAACCTCACCAATACAGCCTCGGTAATGTCCCGGCTGGGGAGCGGGGTGCTGGGTATTCTCGGTGGCTGGCCTGGAGTGATTATCGGTGCCGGCGCTGCGATGTATGGCCTTTATCAGCATACCCAGCAGGTGCACCGTGAGGCGGTAGGTTTTGCCAACAACCTCGACGAGATCAACACCAAGCTCCAGCAGATGTCGGTGCTTGGCCTGCGTTCGACCGCGGCTGATGCCCGTACATCTTTACAGGAGCAAAAACAGGACCTGGCCGACCTCGACTCTCAGATCGCGAAGGTGAAAGACAGCCTTAAGGCGGTTGACCAAATCCAGCAGGACTACAACCGCCATCCGACGCTGACCCTGATCAACACCTTCATGGACCAGGCCGACATCACGGCCAAAAACATCGAGCTGACCGACAAGCTTAACCAGCTGGAGTACCAGCGCGAACAGGCAGCCTCAAAAGTCGAGCAAACGCAGAAGCTGGTAAACAATGCCAGTGATCTGGCCACGCAAAAGGCTATCGAACAGGCTGGCGCCGTCTCAATCCTGAAAGGTGCGTATGACCTGCTTAACCGCTCAATGTCAGCGACCGCTGGCGCCAAGCCGCCGCAATATGCCGGGCCCGTCGTCTCACTGGCGAACGCAACGCCTCAACAGCAAACTGCACTGGAGCGCTCACGCCGCAATAACGTACTGGCCAGCCTAAGCGGATTAGAAAAACTCCATCAGCAGCACGTCTATGAAGCAGAAGACCTGCAGCTGACGGGGGCGCTTTATACGAAATATATTTACAACCAAGATCAGGCAGCTAAAAAGGATGCAGCTGCAGCCGAGGCCAAAAAGACATCCACAGCCGCTTCAAAGGCGCAGAGCAAAGCCGAACGCGAAGCGGCCAGTACTGCCGAGCAGTATTCCCGAAAAATGGCCGATCTGAGCGTGGCTATCGACGTGCAACGCGTACGGGCGACGGAAGGCGAAAAAGCTTCAGAGCTTTACGCGGCGTCACACCAAGCAGGCACTAAATGGACCGACGAGCAACGCAAGGCAATCCAGGCACAAGCTGAAGAATTAGCAAAACTGACTCAGGTCGCAGACGATAACGTTAAAAAAATGCGTGAGCAGGAAGATGCTCTAAAGGATTTAACGGACGCTGGCAGAAAATTCAGGGATGAGGCGACGCTGACAACCGACACCGCAGGCATGAGTGATCGCCAGCGCAGCCGGTTCGACGAGACGCAACAGATCGACCGTGTTTTTGCTAAAGCAGGTGGCGACAAAAGCACCCAGGCTGTGATAGCTCGAAGCGAAGCCCTCGATGCTCTGGATAAGAAATACAAGGCTATAGCCGCAGCTGAAGCGGACTGGATGTCCGGAGTATCACGCGGCTATGCCAACTGGTTTGATGAAATCAGTGACGTATCCGGCACGGTCTCTGACGGGGTAAAAACAACACTCGACAGCGCGTTTGGTAACGTCACCTCAATGCTTGAAGGCAATAAAGTTAGCTGGAAATCGTGGGGGATTTCTGTCCTGCAGATCATCGAAAAAGTGGCGCTGCAGATGGCGGTGGTCAGTGCGATGGGTGGGTCATCTTCTGGGTCTGGCATCTTTGGCTCACTCATCGGCAGTGTTGGCAGCTTCTTCGGGGGCGGTGCGGGAGCATCAGCCAGCACCGGTACGGCGGTTTCCAGTTACGGATCGAACTTCCAGTTTAACGCCAAAGGCGGCGTTTATGACTCTCCGTCCCTGAGTGCTTTCAGTAACGGGATCGTCAGAAACCCCACCATGTTCGCTTTCGCAAAAGGCGGGGCCGGAATCATGGGCGAGGCTGGCCCGGAGGCAATCATGCCGCTGACCCGCGCGCCGGATGGTTCTCTCGGTGTTCGTGCGGTCGGAGGTGGCGGCGGTCAGTCCTTATCGTCGGCGCCACAGGTTTATATCACTATCGATGGCAACGGCAACACCTCAACGCAAACCTCACCAGGCCTTGAGCAATTTGGTGCTGAAGTCGGGAAATTTGTCGATCAGCGATATAAGCAGAATGTAATGCGTGATATCCGCCCCGGCGGTGACATCTGGAACGCAATGAAAGGAACCCGATAACTATGGCCATTGAAACTTTCACCTGGTGCCCACGAATTAACGCGGAGGCTGATACAAATTTCCGCGTCAGGAAAGCCCAGTTTGGTGATGGATATGAGCAGGTTTCAGGGGATGGATTGAACACCAGAACTCAGCAGTGGACGCTTAACTTCACTGGCAACGAAACCTACATTTCTGCCATTAAGTCTTTCCTCGACAGGCATGAAGGAACGAAAGCCTTCCAGTGGAAGCCGCCGCTCGAACCTTTGGGTTTGTACCGTTGCGAAACGTTTAAACCCACCGGGCTTGGCGCGGGGAAATTCAACCTTGAAGCAACATTCATCCAGGCATTTAAACCATGAGCTTAAACGCAGACTATCAGAAGCTTGAATCCGGAAAAGATGTTCGTCTGATTGAGGTGGACGGTTCTTCCTTTGGGCTAACGGACGTTCTCCGCTTTCACAATTACAGCATTCCCCACACGGAAGCGGAAATCATCGCCTCTGGAGGGGATGAGTCCAAGCTACCGGCGAAACCAATCTGGTGGCAGGGAAATGAATACGCCGCCTGGCCGTATCAGCTGGAAGGCCTGGAAAAATCAACCAGTGGGAGCAATGCAACGCCATCACTGACGGTTGCGAACATCGAAAGCTCCATTTCTGCCCTGTGTCTTGCGTATGACGATCTGCTGCAGGCGAAAGTCACTATTCACGACACAAAAGAGAAATATCTCGATGCCAGGAATTTCGCAGACGGCAACCCCACAGCAGACCCGACTCAGGAAAAGCTGCAGGTCTGGTATATCGACGGGAAAACGGGCGAGCTTGCCGGTGAAACCGTTGAATTTGTTCTGTCCAGCCCGATGGATCTGCAGGGGCAAATGATCCCGACGCGACAGCTTCATTCCCTGTGTACCTGGTGCATCCGGAATAAATATCGTACCGGCGACGGCTGCGACTATGCCGGCACCCGCTATTTCGACAAAAACAACAATCCGGTGAGCGATCCGTCGCTGGATGAGTGCAACGGCACGCTGACGGCCTGCAAACTCCGATTCGGCGAAAATAACGAACTCTCGTTTGGTGGCTTCCCGGGCACGTCTTTGATCAGGAGTTGATATGCGTCAGAAAACCATTGATGCGATTATGGCGCATGCTGCAGCTGAATATCCTCTTGAGTGTTGCGGCGTGGTGGCGCAGAAAAGCCGCGTTGAACGTTATTTCCCGTGCCGGAATCTTGCCGCGGCGCCGGAGGACAATTTTGTCCTTTGCCACGAAGACTACGCAGCTGCTGAGGACTGGGGAACGGTGATCGCCATCGTTCACAGTCACCCTGACGCCACAACGCAACCGAGCGAACTGGATAAAGCGCAATGCGACGCAACGCTTTTACCCTGGCATATTGTGAGCTGGCCGGAGGGGGATTTACGCACTATCCAGCCGCGCGGAGAACTGCCGCTGCTGGAGCGTCCGTTTGTGCTTGGACACTTCGACTGCTGGGGGCTGGTAATGAGCTATTTCCGGCAAACGCACGGTATCGAGCTCCATGATTACCGGGTGGATTATCCCTGGTGGGAAAACGACTATCCGGACAACTTCTATCAGGATTGCTGGTACGAGTGCGGTTTCCGGGAATTCGACGGGCCACCGAAACCCGGCGATATGGTGATCATGCAGATCCAGGCTGATAAGTGGAATCACGCTGGGATACTGCTGGAGGGAAATATGCTGCTGCACCACCTGTACGGACATCTGAGCCAGCGCGTGCCGTATGGGGGCTACTGGCAGGAAAGGACGATGAAGATTCTGCGTCACACATCTCTGTGCTAACCTTTACGAAATTTCAAAGGAGCATGAAAATGAAAAAGCTATTTTTGGTGCTAGTTATTAGTTTGGCTGGCTGCTCTGTAAACTCCCTCGAATCCCAAAAGCCTATTCTTTCTGAGCACACTTCAAAGAGTGCAGATCAGGTTAATAGATGCCTGGCCCCAAAATGGGTGGAGCTTCGATCTTCAAGCTCCAGCATACCAACTGAGTCAGGTTACAAAATAACAGCATCAGACGATATTTTCGGGGCCCTTTCAGTGGTGAATATCGATAAATCAGAAGCAGGCGGAAGCGATGTTAAGGTTTACGCCGTCGCAAAAGGATGGAACGATCACTGGGCTACGGCTGCCAGATCATGCCTTTGAAAAGTTAAGAATAAGCTAAGCCACCTTCGGGTGGCTTTTTTAATGGAGAAAGAAAATGTCAGAGGTCATGACCCGAATTGAACTTGGCGGTGTTTTGGGTAAAACCTACGGAAAGGTTCACCATCGATTAATACGCACAACCGCTGAGGCGATCAACTCTCTTACAAAAACTATAAACGGCCTAGAGAAATTCCTGATCACCAGCAAAGCAAGGGGCCTGACTTACGCCGTCTTTAAAGATAAAAAAAATATCGGAAAGGATGATTTTGGTTTTCCGGTAACCGGTGAAGTTATTCGAATTGTCCCGGTTGTAATTGGAAGTAAAAAAGCCGGGGTATTACAGACAATTCTTGGCGCCGTGCTCGTCGTTGTTGGGGTAGCCATTGGTTATTTCTCAGGAGGCACTCTATCAGCTGTGGGGTACGGGGCTGCGAAATTCGGTGCAGCCATGATGCTGGGAGGTGTTGTCCAAATGCTATCTCCTCAACCTGCAGGTCTGGCCAGCAAACAAAGTGCAGATAACCGCGCATCCTACGCATTCGGTGGTGTAACAAACACCGCGGCGCAAGGCTACCCGGTACCGCTCCTGTATGGTCGCCGGCGGATAGGCGGAGCGATTATTTCTGCCGGAATTTATGTCGAAGATCAGCAGTAGATAACTAACCTTTTTTCTGGCCACCTTCGGGTGGCTTTTTTTATGGGCGCAATATGGCTACAGATAAAGTGTTAAAGGGCCGCAAGGGCGGCAGCTCCAGTTCACGAACCCCTACCGAACAGCCTGATGATCTGCAATCTGTAGCGAAGGCAAAAATCCTCATTGCGCTTGGCGAAGGGGAGTTTGCAGGGCAGCTAACCGGCAAAGATATCTACCTGGACGGAACGGCGCTGGAGAATGCCGACGGCTCCCAAAACTTCAGCGGTGTTACGTGGGAGTTTCGTGCGGGAACACAGGCGCAAAATTACATTCAGGGTATTCCCGGTACCGAAAATGAAATCAGCGTGGGCACCGAAGTATCAAGCGCTACAGCGTGGACGCGCACGTTCACCAATACGCAGCTATCAGCGGTTCGTCTGCGTCTGAAATGGCCCTCGCTTTTCAAGCAGGAGGACGACGGGGATCTGGTCGGCTATTCGATTAACTACGCGATCGACCTGCAGACGGACGGCGGAACATGGCAGACGGTACTCAATACCAGTGTGACCGGGAAAACGACATCAGGATATGAGCGCAGCCATCGAATTGATTTACCGCAAGCTGGCAGCACCTGGACAATTCGACTGCGTAAAATTACCGCCGATGCAAACAGCGCGAAGATCGGCGATACGATGACCCTGCAGAGCTTCACTGAGGTGATTGACGCCAAGTTACGTTATCCAAACACAGCGCTGCTATACATAGAATTCGACTCCAGCCAGTTTAACGGCTCTATCCCTCAGATCTCCTGCGATCCCCGCGGCCGCGTAATCCGCGTGCCAGATACCTACGACCCTGAAACACGCACTTATAGCGGTACGTGGACCGGTGCGTTTAAGTGGGCATGGACGGATAACCCTGCGTGGATTTTTTACGACCTGGTTGTTTCTGACCGGTTCGGCCTCGGGCACCGTTTGACCGCTGCGAATATTGATAAATGGACGCTGTATCAGGTTGCCCAGTATTGCGATCAGATGGTACCAGACGGCAAAGGGGGCAACGGTACCGAACCACGTTATACCTGCAACGTGTACATCCAGGACCGTAACGACGCCTACACAGTCCTGCGTGATTTTGCTGCTATCTTCCGTGGTATGACCTACTGGGGCGGGGATCAGATTGTTGCCCTGGCTGACATGCCGCGCGATGTTGATTACAGCTACACGCGCGCTAACGTTGTTGGCGGTCGCTTCACCTATTCGAGCAGCACCACGAAAAGCCGCTACACCACTGCGCTGGTATCATGGTCTGATCCCGGTAATGCTTACGCCGACGCGATGGAGCCGGTATTTGAGCAGGCGCTGGTGGCGCGGTACGGTTTCAATCAACTGGAAATGACAGCCATCGGCTGTACCAGGCAGTCTGAAGCAAACCGAAAAGGCCGCTGGGGCATCCTCACCAACAACAAGGATCGCGTTGTTTCGTTTGATGTCGGTCTGGACGGAAACATTCCGCAGCCGGGCTACATCATAGCTGTGGCAGACGAGCTGCTTTCAGGAAAGGTTATGGGTGGCCGTATCAGCGCCGTTAACGGTCGCGTTATCAAACTTGACCGCGTGGCAGATGCGGCAGCAGGTGATCGCCTTATTCTCAACTTACCTTCCGGGGCATCGCAGAGCAGGACCATTCAGGCCGTGAACGGTGAATCAGTCACAGTCACCACGGCATACAGTGAGACGCCTCAGGCCGAAGCTGTTTGGGTGGTGGAATCTGACGAGCTCTACGCGCAGCAGTACCGCGTTGTCAGCGTAACCGATAACGATAATGGCACCTTCTCGATCACCGCCGCATGGCACGATCCGGATAAATATGCCCGTATCGATACTGGCGCAATTATCGACCAGCGGCCAATAAGTGTAATACCTCCTGGTAATCAGTCACCGCCAACTAACATCGTGATCAGCTCGTTTTCTGTGGTTCAGCAGAATATCAGCGTCGAAACGATGCGCGTCAGTTGGGACCAGGCGCAGAACGCTATCGCCTATGAGGGGCAGTGGCGCCGCAATGACGGAAACTGGGTGAACATGCCGCGCAGCTCCACCACGTCATTTGACGTCCCGGGGATTTATGCCGGGCGCTACCTGGTGCGCGTGCGCGCAATTAATGCCGCTGAAATTTCCTCAGGATGGGGATATTCAGAAGAGAAGACACTTACCGGCAAAGTTGGCAATCCACCTAAGCCAGTAGGATTCACGGCCACGGGCATTAACTGGGGGATTCGTCTTAACTGGGGTTTTCCGGCAAACACCGGCGATACGCTAAAAACGGAAATTCAGTACACTGCCAACAGTGACTTTTCAGATCCCCTCTTGCTGTCTGACGTACCTTATCCTTCCGCTGAATATACCCAGCTCGGGCTTAAAGCAGGGCAGGAATTCTGGTACCGCGCGCAGTTGGTTGACAGAACGGGTAACGAGTCCGGTTATACCAACTGGATCAGGGGGATGTCTAACGATAACGCCGATGATTATCTGGGTGATATTGCAGACGATTTCCTAACCTCTGCCGACGGGGAACGCCTCACCGGTGACATCGACACCAACATTGAGGGAATTCTGCAAAACGCCCTGGCGAACCACGGAACAGTTGAGCACCAGTGGGCACAATACGGGGAAGTGCGTGCAGATATTCTGGTTGTTAAAACTACAGTTGCTGAAGTTGATAAGGCAATGGCCGAACTATCAACGCAGGTACAGGCGCAGATAGAGGACGTCACTGCAGCGCTGGAGGATAAGCTTACCGCCGTCGTCGATGCCTCCGGCGCTTCGGCGATCTATACCCTCAAAGCAGGCGTCAGGATAAACGGCATCATGTATAACGCCGGGATGTCGATTGCCGTTCTGGCGCAGGCAGGGCAGCCGATTGTTACCCGAGTTGGTTTCAACGCTAACCAGTTCGTGCTGATGAGTGGCAGTGGTGATACCCAGTATTCACCGTTCGCTGTGGTAAATGGCCAGGTATTTATCAGCTCAGCGTTTATTCAGGATGGCACGATAACCAATGCCAAAATCGGTAACTTCATCCAGTCCAACAATTATGTTGCAGGGTCTCAGGGATGGCGAATTGATAAAAGCGGGACGTTCGAAATTAACGGCGTAGCTGGAGGGGGGAGAATGTTGATATCCAGCACTCTTATTCAGATTTACGACAGCAACAACGTGCTGCGCGTCAGAATGGGGCTATGGTAATGCCACAGGGTTTACAATGTTGGGATAGTGCAGGGCGTATTGCTGTAGATCTCACTGATTATGCAATCAGGTATATAGGGAGCACTTCTGTGACGTTTGCTGCCGGAGAAACGGTTAAAGACGTTTACTTTTCTGGTATAACTCAGGATGGCTCATTTATAACTATTGTAACGACGGGAGTAACTGCGAATGAATATTACTGCCGCGCTTTTAATGGCGGCTTCACTGCATTCTATTTACCGATCACTGGTAGTCCAGCATTCACTTTCACAGTTGAGGTTTATAACTTTCAATGAGCGGATTCGAAGTTTACAACAGTGCCGGAAAATTGCTCGTTGACTCACAAAACAGGTCCACCTTTTTTTTGATCAGCGCTCGCTGGGCGCTGTTACGGATAAAGGGTTTTACCGCGTGGATAGCCCGTTCGGTGACGGAAGTACGCTGGGTTACACCCAGCAACAATTCTGGAATGACGGAACATTGCGGTGGCTTAAACTGGATGTAAACAAATATGGTTTACCAGGAGCTGAGCTTCTTGAAGATAATGCAGGAAGCATGATCCGCACGACGAGAAACATCGGAATGCAGAGCGGTTATCTGGATGTTTTCGATAGTGCCGGGAACCTCATCTGGAGCGCAGCATCAGCATCGAAAATGCCCCGAGTTGTTGGCTTCTTTGACGTGCCGGCGAACTATGACCTGCAGAACAATACCTTTGTGTTAAACCTCAGCTTTACCCCTTGGATTCTGGTGAATAACTGCCCCGGAAACCTCAGTGATGATGGAGGGGTAACGGGTTACTCAGGCATTGCTCTGAAGTGGACTGGCTCGCAGCTGCAGGGCCGATACATCTCAAAAAATCAGCGTAGCTGGAGCCAGACACTTCAGGGGCGTGGGTTACGAATCCCCATCGCTCAGTTTGTCGGTATTTGATGCAGGTGGAACGCGGGGGTAATGCGTGGCGATCATGTTTTGCTTAACCCCCTTTGATGGCTCGAACCGGTACACGACATCAAAATTATCTGCTTTCTTATAGCAAATGTTACTCAGTCGCTTATTAACATGGCGGCTAAAAATACCATTGCTGCTATCAGAAATAACGTTAACTTTCCTTTTTTCACAGTCGATGTTGACGTGAATATCACCACCAAGTGATAAACGCGCAGCATCTACTGGGTAATCCATTTTGAAATTATATTCTCTTTCATAGCCAGAGCAGCCAAACATAAAAAATGTAATGGCTGTGAGTAAAAGACGAGTTTTCATGTAATTCCCTTTTGTTGTTATGGGTGAATTTTAATCTAATGATGTATTTTTTCTCAAACACAAAAGGGTTTTTATCCTCAAAAATTTGACCTCGCTCCGGCGGGGTTTTTATTGCCCGAAAGGAGCGCATATGTCAGCAGGAACCATAACCCTGACAAACGGGTCCGCTATTGTTGGCGGTTCCGGAACCTCATTCGCAACTGAACTCGCCGCAGGTGACTTTATTGTCTCCACTGTGGGCGGTGTTGATTATACGCTGCCAGTTAAATCGGTTGAGAGTAATGCGCAACTTACGCTGGTCAGCAACTTTACCGGCCCTACTCAGGCCGGTGCTGCCTGGTCAGCGGTTCCTCGTGTTGCACTGAACATGGTAACTGCCGCGCTGGTGGCGCAAAGTGCTGAAGCGCTGCGTGGACTGAATTACGACAAACAGAACTGGCAAAGCATTTTTTCTGGAACCGGAAATGTAACAGTGACACTGCCGGATGGAACGACATGGACGGGACCAGCCTGGAATAGCATTACGACATCACTTTCAGGAAAGGCGGCAAAAGGTGCAAACAGCGACATCACCTCTCTCAGCGGACTCACTACAGCGCTATCTGTAGAACAGGGCGGTACCGGTTCGACAACCGCATCAGGCGCTCGCACAAACCTAGGTTTAGGAAGTGCAGCATTAAAAAATACGGGTTTAAATCCAGGCGATGCTCAATTAGTCCAGGTTGGGCGTAGGGATTCTGCAAACCCTGTGCAAAAGACCTGGTCTTGTATTTACGAGCCATATCAATCTGACAACTTATTTCCTGACAGTTGTGTTATTCAGGTCCTTCCTGGTCCTACAAACTCTGAATGGGGTGAAATAGGAATTGGTTATGGGAATTCAAACGCAGTTTATGTTGCAAAAGCTTCTTATAGCTCCAGTCAGCCGACCGGAAATATTGTATTGATGACAATGTATCATGACAAAAATACATTTGTTGATAGCAATGGTTTCATCAAAAGAGCCTCACCTGTGGTAAAAATTTTTAGTGATGGCCGCGTTGAAACTAACGACGAATCAGAAGGGGTGAGAGTCACACGTCTGGATGTGGGGCAATACTACATTGAGGGATGTCAGGCGCTCAATTCTGACGCTGCATGGGGCGGTATTGACGGAGGGTTTGAGATTCCTACTGACAGGAATAAGCAACCGCTTATATGGCTGGACTATGAGGTTAACGCAGACGGCTCTGTGCTGGTAAAAACCTATCACCGCGAACATCCTACAGCGCCAGCATTTGCCAGGAATGAGCATGCTGGATTGGCAGATGGCGAGCCGGTTGATATCCCGGCTGATCAGTTCGTCAGCGTTCGTGTAGAAATGCCAGCGAGTAGCATCTGGAATCAGAAACAGAAACAAACGGAAGTGGCTTTAAAGCAGGAACAGGGATCGTAAAAAAAACCGCCGCCCGTCGTATGCAAGAACGGGCGGCGGCTGGTTGCTCAGTGTTCATGCCAAGCTACCGAACCACAGTTTACTTGAGACTTTTCCTCGCGTCTCTTCTCTCAATATGTCTGGCTTTCCATTCAGAATAATCCCTCAGTAACCATCTCGAACTCCTGCCTAGCTTTATCGGCTCAGGGAACTCGCCCCGCTTCATCAGTGAGTAAAAATATTTAGCGGTGAATCCCGAATCGTTTGTTATGTATTTCAGGTCAATGAGAGAATCATCGGTAAGGTCTATGCGTAGTTTTGGCATGATTTATACACCCGTAAAGCGTTTTGTGTAAGGATGGCTGTATCCGAACAGGATTGCGAGGGCATCCATGGAAAAGCTAACGTTGACACGAAAGGAAGCTGCCGAGCTACTTGGCATCTCAAGGGGGACTGTGACGCGATGGGTTTTGGAAGGAAGGCTAAAGGCTTACCGTATAAGTGATAGACCTCGAGCTCCGCTTCTATTTACACGTGAGGATTGTATAGCTGCATTGAAGGCTGTGCCGGTCGAACCTGTTCTTATGATTGAAAGGGAGATGAAGCGTGAAAAAGAGGAGTCTTTCTTCCTGCGTCGCAAAGACGCAAGTAAAGAACTGGATGCGTTGCTGAAAATCAGGACCGGAAAGAGCAGAAAATCCGAGTGAAAAAACCGGCACGGTGGCCGGTCTACTTTTTCTTGGAGAAGTTGAACAGTTGTACTAAAAGCAAACTAATGTGCATCAATGAAGTAGCAGCGAATCCAATAGACAGAGTCGGGAGAAAATTAATCGGTTCTTTGCTGGTAGCCATGAGAAAAAGCCCCATGAAGAAAACAATCCCTAACTCAGCAAACGTAAGAGCGTACATGATGATGACAGTTGTCATGTATCCATAAGACTTTACCTTATGCATGTTTCTGCCACCAATACCTATCACAAACGTTAACGCAGCGATCAGAATTGCGATCGTTGTGCCTGCATATGAGGCTATCGCTGCTCCAAGCGCGTCTCTATGCTCAGAGAAGGAAACGCCAGGAACCAAGTATCTGAATGCAAAATAAGCTGCAATAACAGGAAAGTATGGCAATGCAAAAATAATTACACCTGGCATGACTTTGTGGTTCTGTGACATTGCCGCCTCCTTGTAATCCAATGATAGTTAAAACTCACTATCAAACGCATCGTTATAGCTTTTCATTATAACAGACTTCATTCTTATGAAGCATGTTTCCATCTCTTCTGCGATATCTTCGTTTGTCGATTTATATAGATTAGCTGCCAGATGTCCTTTATTAGACAGGTAGTATTCCGTAAGAAGATCGGCTGCCTGCTCTTTACCTTTGATGAGTATATCGCTATGGCTGTCATCGGCGTTTTTAATGAGTTCCTTCGCCATGTCTCGAATGTTTCTTGCTCTCTTCGGCTTTAGCGTGATCTCAATACCATCTAAAAGTTCTTCGTCAATAGTTTCAATACCTGTTGCTCTAAGCAAAGGGCTGAACAGCTTAGACCCGCTTTCCACCCTAAGCGTGGTTCTGCCGATGAACTGCATTTCTAAAGCATCATCTTTACTAACATCACGCATCAGAGGTTCAATACAAAGTTTGAAGCCCATCGGAATATCCAATTTATTGGAAAGATAAATCTGCAGATCTCTTGTTCTGGGGCCGTGTTGAGATGATGCATAACCAATGATGTTGTCTTTCACTAAAAGAAAGGAAGGGAAAGCAAGGGTTTCATCATTACCCAAAGCATTCTTCATTTCATCGATAGAAAATGTTTTCTTATTTACCCTTTTAACAAAGGCAGAATCATATGTCTTTGTTAGCAAGAAGCTTTTGTCAACAATGTGATGGGCGAAAACGAAATAATCGTCAACTTCAAGGGCGTTACCTTTCTTTTCGACGACCTGTGAAGAAAGGGATTCAAAAAGGTTACATGGTGAGTTATCTTTTCCATTGCTATAATAAATAGCATAAAAACTCATTTTCATATCATTTTCCGTTATATAGATGGATTAACCATCATATGAGCCCATTTCTGATGGCAAATATGGATAATGATAAACTCTAAAAGAAAACTGGATAACCTGGAGTTTTATCAGGGTTTTCAGGGTTAGTCTTCCACCAGCCACATGTCGGACTCTTCAAACATCTCCTCCAGCATGCGGTTCAGCTTTTCCCGATCGCTTTTGCTTGCATCGCTATTCAAGCCGTTTGCCTGCATTGGCTTCACCTTCACTTCGGCATTAGGGAAAATCTGGTGCACCCGCTTCGTCAGCTCGGCCAGAATGATCTCTCTGGCCCCTTCGAGCCCCTCAACATTTCGCTTGTCATAAACCAGTTCTACGAACATACGTGCTCCGCCAGTCACTGTTTGAATATACAGTATTTTTGCTTTGAAGGTTTTGTCTGTCAAGGCATGAACCACTTGTTTTTTAATTTTGGGGAACATACTGCTGGCTTGTTTGTTATCGATTTACCCTACAGGGCTGATGTGGTCTGGCGCTGACTAGAATTATGCGTGGGGCATGGATGGGGCAAAAGTGGTCTGTGAAGTTCGTAAAAGTTCGTTAATCAAGCTTTATCTCGATCTCGCCCATCCCTTGTTTAAAGCGCTCCTGGACGATCTTTATCGATTTTAAAAACTATGAGTTCATATTATACAAATGTAGCAAAAAAGGGTTTTGACCCTGAAAAGATGAACATTCTGCATAGCGCGATTTGCGCAACAGGAATATATTGAAACGTTACTCGACAAACGATGCATAAGGTTTTCTATGACACAACAGCCACAAGCCAAATACCGCCACGACTACCGTGCGCCGGATTACCTGATTAGCGAAATCGATCTGACTTTTGACCTGGATGCCACAAAAACCGTTGTCACGGCGGTGAGCCAGGTGACGCGCCATAGCGCAACTGCGGTGCCGCTGCGTCTGGATGGTGAAGACCTGACGCTGGTCTCCCTGCATATTAATGATGAAGCCTGGTCGGACTATAAAGAAGAAAACAACCAGCTGGTCATCGACAACCTGCCGGAACAGTTTACGCTGCGCATCGTGAATGAAATCAGCCCGGCCGCCAACACCGCGCTGGAAGGGCTTTACCAGTCGGGCGTGGCGCTGTGTACCCAGTGTGAAGCGGAAGGGTTCCGCCATATAACCTGGTATCTCGATCGTCCGGACGTCCTGGCGCGCTTCACCACCAAAATCATCGCCGATAAAACCCTGTATCCCTTCCTGCTCTCCAACGGTAATCGCGTAGGCGAAGGCGAGCTGGAGAATGGCCGTCACTGGGTGCAGTGGCAGGATCCCTTCCCGAAACCGTGCTACCTGTTTGCGCTGGTGGCGGGGGACTTCGACGTGCTGCGCGATACATTCAAAACGCGCTCAGGCCGCGAGGTGGCGCTGGAGCTGTTTGTTGACCGCGGCAACCTTGACCGCGCGCCGTGGGCGATGACCTCTCTCATCAACTCCATGAAGTGGGACGAGGAGCGTTTCGGCCTCGAATATGACCTCGACATTTATATGATCGTCGCCGTCGATTTCTTCAACATGGGCGCAATGGAGAACAAGGGCCTTAACGTCTTTAACTCCAAATACGTGCTGGCTCGTACCGATACCGCAACGGACAAAGACTACCTTGATATCGAACGCGTTATCGGCCACGAATATTTCCACAACTGGACCGGTAACCGCGTCACCTGCCGCGACTGGTTCCAGCTGAGCCTGAAAGAGGGCCTGACCGTCTTCCGCGATCAGGAGTTCAGCTCCGATCTGGGTTCACGCGCGGTGAACCGCATCAACAACGTGCGTACCATGCGCGGCCTGCAGTTTGCGGAAGATGCCAGCCCAATGGCGCATCCGATCCGCCCGGATAAAGTTATCGAAATGAACAACTTCTACACTCTGACGGTGTACGAGAAGGGCGCTGAAATTATCCGCATGATCCACACCCTGCTGGGCGAGGAGAACTTCCAGAAAGGGATGCAGCTGTACTTCGAGCGTCATGACGGCAGCGCGGCCACCTGCGACGATTTTGTGCAGGCGATGGAGGATGCCTCTAATGTCGATCTCTCTCACTTCCGCCGCTGGTACAGCCAGGCCGGGACGCCAGTTGTCACCGTCAAAGACGATTACAATCCGGAAACCGAGCAGTACACCCTAACCATCAGCCAGCGCACGCCGCCGACGGCGGAGCAGGAAGAGAAATATCCGCTGCATATTCCGTTCAGCATCGAGCTGTACGATAACGAAGGCAAAGTCATCCCGCTCCAGAAGGGAGGCCACCCGGTACACCACGTGCTGAACGTGACTCAGGCCGAGCAGACCTTTATCTTCGATAACGTCTACTTCCAGCCGGTGCCTGCGCTGCTGTGTGAATTCTCCGCGCCGGTGAAGCTGGAATACAAGTGGAGCGATCAGCAGCTGACGTTCCTGATGCGTCACGCGCGTAACGACTTCTCCCGCTGGGATGCGGCGCAAAGCCTGCTGGCGACCTACATCAAGCTCAACGTAAACCGCCATCAGCAGGGCCAGCCGCTGTCGCTGCCTGTCCATGTGGCTGACGCGTTCCGCGCGATCCTGCTGGATGAGAAGATTGACCCGGCCCTGGCCGCTGAAATTCTGACCCTGCCGTCAGCGACTGAAATCGCCGAGCTGTTTGACATCATCGACCCGATTGCCATCGTGGCGGTGCGTGAAGCGCTGACCCGTACGCTGGCTGCAGAACTGGCCGATGAGTTCCTCGCCATTTATAACGCCAACAAGCTTGACGCTTATCGCGTAGAGCACGCGGACATTGGTAAACGTTCTCTGCGCAATACCTGCCTGCGCTATCTGGCGTTTGGCGAAACCGAGCTGGCGAACACTTTGGTGAGCAAGCAGTATCACGAAGCGGATAACATGACCGACGCGCTGGCCGCGCTGGGCGCAAGCGTTGCCGCCGAACTGCCGTGCCGCGATGCGCTAATGCAGGAGTACGACGACAAGTGGCATCAGGATGGCCTGGTGATGGACAAGTGGTTCATCCTGCAGGCGACCAGCCCGGCGGCTGATGCGCTCAGCAACGTGCGCAGCCTGCTGAAGCATCGCTCCTTTACCCTGAGCAACCCAAACCGCGTGCGTTCTCTGATTGGCGCATTTGCCAGCAGTAACCCGGCGGCGTTCCACGCCGAAGACGGCAGCGGTTATCAGTTCATGGTGGAAATGCTGACCGAGCTGAACAGCCGTAACCCGCAGGTGGCGTCGCGTCTGATTGAGCCGCTGATCCGTCTGAAACGCTACGACGCGAAGCGTCAGGCGAAGATGCGTGCCGCGCTTGAGCAGCTGAAAGGGCTGGAGAACCTGTCTGGCGATCTATACGAGAAGATTGCTAAGGCGCTCGCCTGATGTAAAAAATGCCGGTGGGCAGGTAAACGCAAAACGGCAATCTCGGTTGCCGTTTTTTGTGTGTTCTCCCCGCGGGAGAGGGCTGGGGTGAGGGCATCAGGCATTAGCCTTAACTCGCTCTAACTCCGTCCCCCCGCGCTTCATCACCCGATCCAATACCTCAGCTTCCAGCTCCGCCAGCCTTGCAGAGCCCACGCGGCGAGGGCGCGGAAGATCCACCGTCAGATCCAGGCCTATTTTCCCGTCCTCAATTAAAAGCACCCGGTCAGCCATCGCGACGGCTTCGCTCACGTCATGCGTCACCAGCAGTACCGTAAAGCCGTGCGCCTGCCAGAGGGATCCAATCAAATCCTGCATTTCGATCCGCGTCAGGGCGTCGAGCGCGCCGAGCGGTTCATCAAGCAACAGCAGGCCCGGACGGTGAATCAACGCACGCGCCAGCGCCACGCGCTGCTTCTGCCCACCCGAGAGGGCTGCCGGCCATTCGCCCGCACGATTTTCCAGCCCAACGGCGGCCAGCGCCTGGCGGGCTTCATCCCGCCAGCTGCCCTTAAGACCGAGCCCGACGTTGTTGATAACCGTTTTCCACGGCAGCAGGCGTGCATCCTGAAACATCATGCGGGTATCGTCCTGAATATTCGAAAGCGGCGTCGTTCCTGCCAGAATGTCACCGCCGTTGGGGGCTTCCAGCCCGGCCAGAAGCCGTAGCAGGGTACTCTTGCCGCCGCCGCTGCGACCAACAACGGCCACAAATTGTCCGGCGGGAATGTGCAGATCCAGCCCGTTAAGAATGGTGTTTTCGCCGTAGCGTTTGGTCACGCCGTTCAGCAGTAACGGCGTTCCCTGATTCAGTCGTGCAGTGTTCATGCTTTCGCCTCCTGAAGGGTATAGGCCGGGTTCCAGCGCAGCCAGCTGCGCTCCAGCCACTGGGCGCTGACGTCGGCGAGCTTGCCGAGCAGGGCATACAGAATGATGGCAACCACCACCACGTCCGTTTGCAGGAACTCGCGGGCGTTCATTGCCAGGTAGCCTATGCCTGAGTTGGCCGAGATGGTCTCTGCCACAATCAGCGTCAGCCACATCAGGCCGAGCGCAAAACGCACCCCGACCATAATGGAGGGCAGGGCACCCGGCAAGATCACGTGTATAAAGAGAGAAAAACCCGATAAGCCGTAGCTGCGCGCCATCTCCACCAGACCGCGATCGATGTTGCGGATGCCGTGCCAGGTGTTGATGTAGATCGGGAACAGTGTGCCCAGCGCCACGAGGAAGATCTTGGCGCTCTCATCAATCCCAAACCACAGGATAACCAGCGGGATCAGCGCCAGATGCGGCACGTTGCGCAGCATCTGAATGGAGGTATCCAGCAGCCGCTCGCCCCAGCGGGAAAGGCCGCTGATCAAGCCCAGAACCAGACCGATGCTGCCGCCGATGGAAAACCCAATCACGGCGCGCCAGGAGCTGATCGCCAGATGCTGCCACAGCTCACCGCTCACGCTCAGCGACCAGAACGCTTCTACGACGCCCTCCGGAGAGGGCAGAATGCGGCTCGACAGCCAGCCGGTGGATGACGCGAGCTGCCAGAGAGCCACAATGCCGACGGGTAAAAACCACGGCGCGGCGCGCAGCAGCCATTTTTGTGAGGTGGCAGACATGGTCACTCCTTAGCTCTGTGCGGCTTTGCGTGGAATAAACTCGTTCGCCACGGCTTCGCCCTGAAGCTGAAGCCGCTGCGGCTGCGGAATCTCCGGGATGGCGATATCCAGATGCGGGAATAACAGCTCGCCCACCTTGTACGCCTCTTCCAGATGCGGATAACCGGAGAGAATAAAGCTGTCGATACCCAGGTCTGCGTATTCATTAATGCGGGCGGCTACGGTCGGACCGTCGCCGACCAGCGCCGTGCCCGCACCGCCGCGCACCAGGCCGACGCCCGCCCACAGGTTCGGGCTGATCTCCAGATTCTCGCGCTTGCCGTTGTGCAGGGACGCCATTCGGTGCTGTCCGACGGAGTCGGTTTTGGCAAACGCGGCCTGCGCCCTGGCGATGGTCTCATCGTCCAGATGGGAAATCAGACGGTCGGCGGCCTGCCAGGCTTCTTCATTGGTTTCGCGCACGATTACGTGCAGGCGAATACCGAAGCGCACCTTGCGGCCATGGGCGGCCGCCTTCGCGCGTACCTGGGCAATTTTTTCTTTCACCAGCTCAGGCGGTTCGCCCCAGGTAAGATAGAGATCGACCTGCTCTGCCGCCAGATCCTGGGCCACATCCGACGATCCGCCAAAATAGAGCGGCGGGCGCGGCTGCTGAACCGGTGGGAAGTAGAGTTTCGCGTCACGAACGTGAATATGCTTGCCTTCAAAGGTGACGGTTTCACCTTCCAGCAGACGTCGCCAGACGCGGGTGAACTCGGCGGAGGCTTCATAGCGCTCGGTATGGTCGAGGAACACCCCATCGCCCGCCAGCTCCTGCGGGTCGCTGCCCGTCACCAGGTTAAACAGGGCGCGACCGTTGGATAGCCTGTCCAGCGTTGCCGCCTGACGCGCCGCCACGGTAGGGGAGACAACGCTCGGGCGTAAGGCAACCAGGAACTTCAGACGCTGGGTGACCGGGATCATCGATGCGGCCACCAGCCAGGCATCTTCACATGAACGTCCGGTCGGGATCAGCACCCCGGTGAAACCGATTCGGTCCGCCGCCTGCGCAATCTGCTGCAGGTAGCCGTGGTCAACCGGGCGCGGGCCCTCTTCTGTACCAAGATAGCGTCCATCACCGTGGGTGGGTAAAAACCAGAAAAGATTCAGACTCATGATTTAGCTCCTTCTTTGCCTGCGGGCTGCCAGATGCGTTCGCGGATAGTGACCTGTTTTGGCACCAGGCGGTTTTGATAGAAAAGGTCAGCCGTTTGTTGCTGAAGCGCGGCGACGTGCGCGTCCACGGGCGTAATGGTGGTCGGCGGACGGTGGTTGAGATAGCTCGCGATCACCGGCTCAGGTAAGCCCATGGTTTTCGCCAGCAGGGCAATGCTCTCCTGACGCTGGGTCTGGGTCAGCGCATCGGCCTGGGTAAAGGTATCCAGTACGCCCTGAATAAATGCGCCGTTCTTTTCCGCATAAGGACGCGCGGCCAGATAGAACGAGCCGGTCTGCTTCAGCGTGGTACCGTCTTTCAGCACGCGAACGCCGCCCTGCAGCAATGCGGCGGAGTAGTACGGATCCCAGATGGCCCAGGCATCAACGTCCTTCTGCTGGAACGCGGCGCGGGCGTCGGCAGGCGTCAGGTAAACAGGCTGAATGTCAGTGAACTTCAGCCCGGCTTCCTGCAGGGCACGCAACAGCAGGTTGTGTGAGCTGGAACCTTTCTGGAAAGCCACTTTGTGCCCTTTGAGGTCGGCGACGCTTTTAATGTCGCTGTTTTCAGGCACCAGAATCACTTCGGCCTTCGGTTTGGGCGGCTCAACGCCAACATAGACGAGGTCCGCTCCCGCCGCCTGGGCAAATATCGGCGGAATATCGCCCGTGCTGCCGAGATCGATACTGCCGACGTTCAGGGCCTCCAGCATCTGCGGGCCAGCAGGGAACTCCACCCAGGAGAATTTGGTGTTCGGGAAGCGTTTTTCCAGCAGCTGGTGGCTTTTCGCCAGCACCATGCTGACGCTGCCTTTCTGATAGCCAATGCGCAAACTTTCCGGAGCCGCTTCTGCGGCATGGGCCAGCGAGGTAAGCGCCATCAGACCTGCCAGGCCGATGCGGGTTAACGTTTTAAACATGTGCGACTCCTTGAGGCTGACCAAACGCCGGGGCCTGGATATCCCTGCGGTGCAGAGCGTGCCAGAAGGTTTCCAGAGCGTTATCGAGGCGGGTTTGCAGGTTGGGCGTAAAATGAGGTTTATGTTGATAATCGATAACCTGGGAGTCATCTGCGAAAACGCCGTGGAGGATCTCCTGCGCTTTCAGCGCGTTCAGCACCGGCTTCAGGGCATAATCCACGGCCAATAAATGGGCAACCGTACCGCCCGTTGCCAGCGGCAGCACGACTTTGCCGTCCAGCGCGCGCTCCGGAAGCAGATCGAGCAGGGTTTTCAGCGCCCCGGAAAAGGAGGCTTTATAAATAGGCGTTGCCACAATTAAGCCGTCAGCGCCGTTAAGCTGCTCGATCAGCGTTTTAAGCGCAGGGCTGTCGAAACGGGCATAGAGCAGATCTTCAGGTTCGAAGTTATGCAGGTTCCAGTGGCACACTTCCACATCCAGAGCATTGAGTTTTTCGCGGGCATATTCCAGCAGGGCGCTGGAGCGCGAAGGGAATCGTGGACTTCCGGCCAGGGTAATGACGCGCATACTTCCTCCTTATAACCAATTGTTTGCTTTTATCTAACATTCATAACAATTTTCAGGAGTGTGACACCGCGCGGTTATTCCACTAAATGATTTATCTGCAATTAAAATGCGAAAAAGTGCATAAGAAATAGACGTGAAGGTAAACGATTGCGTTTTGCGCTGATTTTTTGCCGCAGGTCAATTCCCTTTCGCGCGTGGATCGCCCATAATCCCCTCCCGGTTTGCACACCGGGAATCCAGGAGAGTTCATGTACTACCCCTTCGTTCGTAAAGCCCTTTTCCAGCTCGACCCTGAGCGCGCTCATGAATTTACATTCCAGCAATTACGTCGTATTACCGGAACGCCGCTGGCCGCTCTGGTGCGTCAGAATGTGCCGGAAAAACCTGTGCAGTGCATGGGTCTGACCTTTAAAAATCCGCTGGGTCTGGCGGCCGGTCTGGACAAAAATGGCGAGTGCATTGATGCCCTGGGCGCGATGGGCTTTGGCTCCATTGAAATCGGCACCGTCACGCCGCGCCCGCAGCCGGGAAATGACAAGCCGCGCCTGTTCCGCCTGGTTGAAGCAGAAGGGCTGATAAACCGCATGGGCTTTAATAACCTCGGTGTTGATCACCTGGTTGAGAACGTAAAAAAAGCCCATTTTGACGGGATATTAGGCATCAATATTGGCAAAAATAAAGACACGCCGGTTGAGCAGGGTAAAGATGACTATCTGATTTGTATGGAAAAAGTCTACGCCTATGCCGGTTATATCGCGGTGAATATTTCTTCACCCAATACTCCGGGTCTGCGTTCCTTACAATATGGCGAAGCGCTGGACGATCTTCTGAGTGCCATTAAAAATAAACAAAATGAACTCCAGACGATCCACCATAAATATGTTCCGGTCGCGGTTAAGATCGCCCCGGATCTTTCTCCTGAAGAATTGATCCAGGTTGCCGACAGTTTGGTTCGCCATAATATTGATGGTGTTATTGCGACCAATACCACTCTCGATCGTTCCCTCGTGCAGGGAATGAAAAACTGTGACGAAGCGGGTGGGTTAAGTGGACGTCCGGTGCAATTAAAAAGCACCGAAATTATTCGCGCCCTGTCTGCGGAATTAAAAGGACGTCTGCCGATTATTGGCGTCGGCGGCATTGACTCAGTGATTGCTGCGCGCGAGAAGATGGCAGCAGGTGCGTCACTGGTGCAAATCTATTCCGGCTTTATTTTTAAAGGACCGCCGCTGATTAAAGAAATCGTTACTCATATCTAATCTTTTCTCTTAATCAGACAACCAGGGCTTTATTTCCAGCCCTGGTTGTTTTATATTCCGTCACTGTTGCTTATTTAGTCATTATAGTCTTTTATTAATGGTGTTATAAACGAGGCGGCAAACAGGACATTTTTAGTACAGGACGTTTGGGGACGGGAGAGACACATGCGAATTAAACCTGACGATAACTGGCGCTGGTATTTTTGCGACGAGCATGACCGAATGATGCTCGATTTAGCCAATGGCATGTTGTTTCGTTCTCGTTTTGCCCGCCGAATGTTAACCCCGGATGCATTTTCCCCGTCGGGCTTTTGCGTTGACGATGCGGCGCTTTATTTCTCCTTTGAAGAAAAATGCCGGGATCTGGTGCTCTCTAAAGAACAGCGTGCCGAGTTGGTATTAAATGCGCTGGTGGCTATCCGCTTCCTGAAACCGCAAATGCCAAAAAGCTGGCATTTTCTTGCGCATGGTATGAGCTGGACCCCGGCAACGGGTGACGCGGCCAGCGTCAATCTGAGCGATACCGCAGAAGAGGTGAACCTGCTGGTGGTTGAGCCAGGCGAAAATGCTGCGCTCTGCCTGCTGGCACAGCCCGGCGTAACCATTGCCGGGCGGACGATGCAGCTTGGCGATGCCATTAAAGTGATGAACGACAGGCTGAAGCCGCAGCTGCGCGTAGATTCCTTCAGCCTTGAACAGGCGGTTTAAGCTTCCAGCTGTACGGACGTTTTCGGTATGCAGCTACAGCACAGAATTGTGCCGTCATTTCCAATTGCCGATTTTTTCAGCGCACTGACCTCTCCATCCACCAGCCTGATGCGGCAGCATCCGCAAATGCCTGCGCGACAGGAATAGGGTACGCGAATACCTGCCTGCTCCAGTTGCTCCAGTAATACCTGCTGGTTGTTGCCACGGATGACGTTGCCCTGCCAGTGAATATCTACCGCAGAGGCGACATTCGTCACAACGTCGACCATTTCTTCTTCCTGACCTGAGCCGTACGCTTTTGCAGGCCCTCGGGCAAGAATTTCTACCTCATCACCGACGCGGATTGCGCCGCTGGAGCGCGGGATCAGGTTCTGGCCGAAATCCACATCGCCGTTGTCCTGCGCGGTGCGGAACGACTGCAGCGTCTTCAGCGGTTCGCCGGAAGGGTGTTTCTGACCTTTCTCAGGGCTCACCGTGGTGAAAATGCAGCGACTGCAGGGTTTTACGACATCAAAGATGACGCTACCGATGCGGATCACTTTCCAGGTGTCTTCTTCCCAGGCGTCGGCGCCCGTGACCACCAGGTTCGGACGGAACTGTTCCATCTGAACGCTAGCCTTGCAGCGGCTTTGTAAATCACGCAGCGAGGCTTCGTTAGTCAGCAGGAACGGGAAACCATCGGCGAAGGAGAGGGGAACGGCGTCATGGCGCTTCACGCGACGCGTCAGTTCAGGACCTACCCAGCGCAGCTGCACGTCACGAGAGAAGAAACCGCTCAGCCAGCGGTTAATCTCATCCGGGGCGATGCGCGCGGTAAAATGATTGCCCCACACTTCCGTTGGCGCATCGACAGGCGCAAAATCAGCAAAGCGAATTACCGCGCTGGAACCGTCCGGCGCGGTAAGGTGTAAACCGTCATGAAGCGGGGAAGGGGTAAAGCGAACCATCTGCGGGAACTGGCGTGCGGTAATGAACGTGCCGTCAGGCTCGGTGACCATAAAAATGCGATCGAAGGCGAATCCGCTCATGTCGGCCAGCGCGTGAGAGATGCCGATGCCGCGCATGGATTTCACCGGATGAATAAAAAGCCTGGATAACGTCGCCACTGCACACTCCCACAAATGAAAATAAGCCTTCAACTTTATGACATACACGCCATATTAGCTATAATGCGCGACAATTTTCTAAGAGTAAAAGTGACGATATGAATTCTCTGTTTGCCAGTACGGCCCGTGGGCTGGAAGAGCTGTTAAAAACTGAACTGGAAAGCCTGGGCGCGCAAGAGTGCCAGGTGGTTCAGGGTGGTGTCCATTTTGAGGGCGACACGCGGCTTATTTACCAGAGCCTGATGTGGAGCCGTCTGGCGTCGCGCATCATGCTGCCGATGAAGGAGTGCAAGGTCTATAGCGACCTGGACCTCTATACCGGCGTACAGATGATCGACTGGACAGAGATCTTCACGCCCAATGCCACCTTTGCGGTGCATTTCAACGGCGTGAACGACGAGATCCGCAACAGCCAGTACGGTGCCCTGCGCGTAAAAGACGCCATTGTGGACTGCTTCACGCGTAAAAATAAGGAACGTCCAAACGTCGATCGCGAAAATCCGGATCTGCGTATTAACGTCTGGCTCAACGGTGACACGGCGAGTATTTCTCTCGATCTGAGCGGCGCAGGCCTGCACCTGCGCGGCTACCGCGATCGTACCGGTATGGCGCCAATTAAAGAAACGCTGGCCGCCGCCATTGTAATGCGTTCCGGCTGGCAGCCGGGCACGCCGCTGCTCGATCCGATGTGTGGTTCCGGTACGTTACTGATTGAAGCGGCCATGCTGGCAACCGACCGCGCGCCGGGCCTGCATCGCGGTCACTGGGGCTTTAAAGGCTGGGCGCAGCACGACGAAGCGCTCTGGAAAGAGGTCAAAGACGACGCGCAGACCCGCGCGCGTAAAGGTCTGGCGGAGTACACCTCCCACTTCTACGGTTCGGACAGCGACCCGCGCGTAATCGAACGCGCGCGCAGCAACGCCCGTCGCGCCGGTATCGGCGAGCTGCTCACCTTTGAAGTGAAAGACGTGGCGAATCTGACCAACCCGCTGCCAAAAGGTCCGTACGGTACCGTGATCAGCAACCCGCCATACGGCGAGCGTCTGGACAGCGAACCGGCGCTGATTGCCCTGCACAGCCTGCTGGGGCGCAATATGAAGGACTACTTCGGCGGCTGGAACCTGTCGCTGTTTAGCGCCTCGCCGGAGCTGCTGAGCTGCCTGCAGCTGCGTGCCGATCGCCAGTTTAAAGCGAAAAACGGCCCGCTGGACTGCGTGCAAAAAAACTACCATCTGGCGGAGAAAGCGGCGGACAGTAAGCCATCCGGCGTGGCGGAAGATTACGCCAACCGCCTGCGCAAGAACCTGAAGAAATTTGAGAAGTGGGCGAAGCAGGAGGGCATTGAATGCTATCGCCTGTACGATGCCGATCTGCCGGAGTACAACGTGGCGGTTGACCGCTACGCGGACTGGGTGGTGATTCAGGAATATGCGCCACCGAAAACCATTGATGCGCAAAAAGCGCGTCAGCGCATGCTGGATGTGATTGCGGCCACCATCGCCGTGCTCGGCATTGCGCCTAACAAGCTGGTGCTGAAAACCCGCGAGCGTCAGAAAGGGAAAAATCAGTACCAGAAGATGGGCGAGAAGGGTGACTTTATCGAAGTGGGCGAATACAACGCTCGCCTGTGGGTGAACCTGACCGACTATCTGGATACCGGCCTGTTCCTCGACCACCGTATCGCCCGTCGCATGCTGGGTCAGATGAGCAAGGGCAAAGATTTCCTCAACCTGTTCTCATATACCGGCAGCGCGAGCGTGCATGCTGGTCTGGGCGGCGCGCGGAGCACCACCACGGTGGATATGTCCCGTACCTATCTGGAGTGGGCGGAGCGCAACCTGCGTCTTAACGGGCTGACCGGACGTCAGCACCGACTGATGCAGGCCGACGTGCTGGGCTGGCTGCGTGATACCGACGAGCAGTTCGACCTGATCTTTATCGATCCGCCGACCTTCTCCAACTCCAAGCGCATGGAGGATAGCTTTGACGTTCAACGCGATCACCTGCGCCTGATGACCGACCTGAAGCGCCTGCTGCGTAAGGGCGGCACCATTATGTTCTCGAACAACAAACGCGGCTTCCGTATGGATCATGACGGCTTAGCAGCCCTGGGACTGAAAGCACAAGAAATCAGCCAAAAAACGCTGTCTCAGGACTTTGCCCGTAACCGTCAAATTCATAACTGCTGGTTGATTACCGCGGTCTGAAAGGAAAAATAAATGTCTTTAATTAGTATGCACGGCGCGTGGCTCTCTTTCAGCGACTCGCCGCTTCTCGATAATGCAGAGCTGCATATCGAAGATAACGAGCGCGTCTGTCTGGTGGGCCGTAACGGCGCGGGTAAATCCACGCTGATGAAAATTCTCAATCGCGAACAGGGGTTGGATGACGGCCGCATCGTTTACGAGCAGGATCTGATCGTCTCCCGCCTCCAGCAGGACCCGCCGCGTCACGTGACCGGCAGCGTTTACGATTTCGTGGCGGAAGGGATCTCTGAGCAGGCCGAATACCTGAAGCGCTATCACGAGATTTCGCATCTGGTGATGACCGATCCGAGCGACAAGAACCTCAACGAACTGGCGAAAGTGCAGGAGATGCTCGATCATCACGGTCTGTGGCAGCTTGAAAACCGCATTAACGAGGTTCTGGCCCAGCTTGGTCTGGAAGCGGACATGGAGCTGTCGGCGCTCTCCGGCGGCTGGCTGCGTAAAGCGGCCCTAGGCCGCGCGCTGGTCAGCGGGCCGAAGGTGCTGCTGCTGGACGAACCGACGAACCACCTGGATATCGAAGCGATTGACTGGCTGGAAGGCTTCCTGAAAACCTTCAGCGGCACCATCATCTTTATCTCGCACGACCGTTCGTTTATTCGCAACATGGCAACGCGTATTGTCGATCTCGACCGCGGCAAGCTGGTCACTTATCCTGGCGATTACGACACCTATCTGCTTGAGAAAGAAGAAAACCTGCGCGTGGAAGAGCTGCAGAATGCGGAGTTCGACCGCAAGCTGGCGCAGGAAGAGGTGTGGATCCGCCAGGGCATCAAGGCCCGCCGTGCCCGTAACGAAGGCCGCGTGCGCGCTCTGAAGGCAATGCGCCGTGAGCGCAGCGAACGCCGTGAAGTGATGGGCAGCGCCAAAATGCAGGTGGAAGAAGCGTCCCGTTCCGGCAAAATTGTCTTCGAAATGGAAAACGTCAACTATCAGGTTGATGGCAAAGTGCTGGTGAAAGATTTCTCCGCCCAGGTTCAGCGCGGTGACAAAATTGCGCTTATCGGCCCGAACGGCTGCGGTAAAACCACGCTGCTGAAGCTGATGCTGGGCCAGCTGCAGGCCAACAGCGGCCGCATTCACTGTGGGACTAAGCTGGAAGTGGCCTACTTCGACCAGCACCGCGCGGAGCTGGATCCGGACCGCACGGTGATGGATAACCTCGCCGAAGGCAAGCAAGAGGTAATGGTAAACGGCAAGCCGCGCCACGTGCTGGGCTATCTGCAGGACTTCCTGTTCCATCCGAAACGTGCGATGACCCCAGTCCGTGCGTTATCTGGCGGAGAGCGTAATCGTCTGCTGCTGGCACGTCTGTTCCTGAAACCAAGTAACCTGTTGATTCTCGATGAACCAACGAACGACCTTGATGTCGAAACGCTGGAATTACTCGAAGAACTGATTGACGGTTATCAGGGGACCGTAATGCTGGTCAGCCACGATCGTCAGTTCGTGGATAACACCGTAACCGAGTGCTGGATCTTCGAAGGTGAAGGGCGAATTGGACAATACGTAGGCGGTTATCACGATGCAAAAGGGCAGCAATCGCAGTCTCTGGCGCAGAAACAGGCTAAATCCAGAAATGTACCGGAACCTGCTGTAACAAAAGCAGAAACTGTTAAAAAATCTCCTGCTAAAATGAGTTATAACCTGCAGCGCGAACTTGAGGGGCTGCCTCAGCGTCTTGAAGAGCTGGAGGCAGCTCTGGAAACGTTGCAGATGCAGGTCGCTGATGCGTCATTCTTTACGCAGCCGCACGACTATACTCAGAAAGTACTGTCAGAACTGTCCGCGGCTGAAAAAGCCCTGGAAGAAGCATTTGAGCGCTGGGAGTACCTTGAGTCTCTGAAAAACGGCGCATAAACAGGGATAACATATGTGTGACCAGCACCATGCCGACAGGCATATTTTATGCTCGCAATGCGATATGCTCGTGGCGTTGCCAGAGCTTGGTCACGGACATAAAGCCCTGTGTCCACGTTGCGGCGCAACGTTGACAACCGAGTGGGACGCGCCGCGGCAGCGTCCCACTGCTTACGCTCTGGCAGCATTGTTCATGCTGCTGCTCTCTAATCTCTTCCCCTTCATCTATATGAAGGTGGGAGGGATAACCAGCCAGGTGGATCTGCTTGAAATCCCGGGCGTGATGTTCTCGGAAGATTACGCCAGCCTCGGCACCTTTTTTCTCCTGTTTGTCCAGATAGTCCCGGCTTTTTGCCTGGTCGTTATCCTTTTGCTGGTCAACCGCGTCAGGATGCCCTCATCACTGAAAATCCGGCTCGCGCGTATCCTATTTCAGCTCAAAAGCTGGGGTATGGCCGAGATCTTTCTGGCGGGCATTCTGGTCAGTTTCGTGAAGCTCATGGCGTACGGTGATGTGGGGATCGGCAGCAGCTTTATTCCGTGGTGCCTGTACTGTGTCCTGCAGCTGCGCGCCTTCCAGTGCGTGGACAGGCGCTGGGCGTGGGATGATATCGCCCCGGCACCGACGCTTGCGCAGACGGTAAAAGTCGGCGTGCCCGGAATTCGTCAGGGGCTGCGTTCCTGCCCATGCTGCACCGCCGTGCTGCCCGCCGATCTCGACGTTTGTCCGCGCTGCGAAACGAAAGGTCACGTACGCCGTAAAAATAGCCTGCAGTGGACGATGGCGCTGCTGGTCACCTCCATCATGCTGTATCTGCCTGCCAATATTCTACCGATCATGATCACCGATTTGCTCGGCGACAAAATGCCCTCGACGATCCTGGCCGGGGTGATCCTGCTGTGGGGAGAAGGTTCCTATCCTGTCGCCGGCGTGATCTTTATCGCCAGTATTATGGTGCCAACCTTAAAAATGATCGCCATCGCCTGGCTCTGCTGGGATGCGAAGGGGCATGGAAAACGCGACAGCGAACGCATGCACCTGATTTATGAAGTGGTCGAGTTTGTCGGACGCTGGTCAATGATTGACGTGTTTGTCATCGCCGTTCTCTCTGCACTGGTGCGGATGGGCGGTTTGATGAGTATTTATCCCGCGATGGGGGCTTTAATGTTTGCACTGGTCGTGATTATGACCATGTTTGCGGCCATGACCTTCGACCCTCGTTTATCGTGGGATCGTGAGCCTGAATCAAGCCATGAGGAAGAGTAAGAGCATGGAAAATAAGAGTGGAGAGGCGAAAGTGCAGAAGGTCAAAAACTGGTCGCCGGTGTGGATTTTTCCCATCGTGACCGCGCTGATCGGTGCATGGATCCTGTTTTATCATTACAGCCATCAGGGACCGGAAGTCACGCTGATAACCACCAATGCCGAGGGGATTGAGGGCGGTAAAACGACCATCAAAAGCCGTAGCGTGGACGTGGGCGTGGTCGAAAGCGCAACCCTGACCGACGATTTAACCCATGTGGAAATTAAGGCGCGCCTTAATGCCGGCATGGAAAAACTGCTGCATGGCGATTCCGTTTTCTGGGTCGTTAAACCGCAGGTGGGACGTGAAGGGATCAGCGGTTTAGGGACGCTGCTCTCCGGAGCCTATATTGAACTGCAGCCCGGCACGAAGGGTAGCCAGCCGGGAAAATACCAGCTTCTGGATTCACCGCCGCTTGCGCCGCCTGATGCCAAGGGTATCCGCGTGATCCTCGACAGCAAAAAAGCGGGTCAGCTCACGGCGGGTGACCCGGTACTGTTCCGCGGCTACCGCGTCGGTTCCGTTGAAACCAGCACCTTCGATGCGCAAAAGCGTACCATTAGCTATCAGCTTTTCATCAATGCGCCAAACGATCGTCTGGTGACCAGCAACGTTCGTTTCTGGAAGGACAGCGGGATCGCGGTCGATCTTACGTCGGCGGGGATGCGCGTAGAAATGGGATCATTAACCACGCTGTTTGGCGGCGGGGTGAGCTTTGATGTTCCGGAAGGGCAGGATCTCGGGCAGCCGGTTGCCGAGAAAACGGCGTTCAGACTCTTTGACGATCAACGAAGCATTCAGGACGCGCTTTATACCGATCACATCGACTTCCTGATGTTCTTTAAAGACTCCGTCCGCGGTCTGCAGCCGGGCGCGCCCGTTGAGTTTCGCGGTATTCGTCTTGGTACGGTTGGACAAGTTCCGTTCTTTGTCCCGGGCCTGAGCCAGATGCTGGACGATGATTATCGTATTCCGGTGCTGATCCGTATCGAGCCGGAGCGTCTGCTGAACCAGATTGGCGAGAACCAGGATATCGCGGCGCATATTAACGAACTGATGAACCGTGGTCTGCGCGGGTCGCTGAAAACGGGTAACCTGGTGACGGGCGCGCTGTATGTGGATATGGACTTCTACCCGAAAGCACCGCCGATTACCGGTATTCGTGAATTCGGTGGCTACAAGATCATCCCAACGGTGAGCAGCGGTCTGGCTCAGATCCAACAGCGCCTGATGGAGACGCTGGATAAGATCAACAATCTGCCGCTGAATCCGATGATTGAAGCGGCGACGAACTCACTGAGCGAAAGCCAGGCAACGATGCGTCGTCTGCAAACCACGCTGGATAACATCAACAAGATCACGGCGAGCCAGAGCATGCAGCAGCTGCCGCAGGATATGCAGAAAACGCTGCGTGAGCTGAACCGCAGTATGCAGGGCTTCCAGCCGGGTTCAGCGGCCTACAACAAGATGGTGGCAGATATGCAGCGTCTTGATCAGGTCTTACGTGAACTGCAGCCGGTGCTGAAAACGCTCAACGAGAAGAGCAACGCGCTGGTGTTCGAAGCGAAAGATAAAAAGGATCCTGAGCCGAAGAGGGCAAAAGAATGAAAAAGTGGCTATTGATGGTTGGTGCTCTGCTGTTAACGGCGTGCAGTTCAGGGGTAGATAATAAAAGCTACTATCAGCTGCCTGTGGCTACCCACAGCGGTGGGCAAAGCACGGCCAGCCAGGGAAACCGTCAGCTGTGGGTTGAGCAGGTTGCCGTGCCGGATTATCTGGCAGGAAACGGGGTGGTCTATCAGACCAGCGACGTTAAATACGTGATTGCGACGAACAACCTGTGGGCCAGCCCGCTGGATCAGCAACTGCGCAACACGCTGGTGGCCAATCTGGGCAGTCAGCTTCCGGGCTGGGTTGTCGCGTCGCAGCCGCTGGGTAACGACCAGGATACGCTTAACGTCACGGTAACGGGCTTCCACGGCCGTTATGACGGTGCGGTGGTGATTAGCGGGGAGTGGTTGCTGAACCATCAGGGGCAGCTGATTAAGCGTCCTTTCCATCTGGAGCTGAAGCAGCAGAAAGATGGCTATGACGAAATGGTGAAAGTCCTGGCTCAGGGTTGGGCACAGGAGTCGGCCAGCATCGCGAGAGAAATTTCCCGGCTGCCATAAGTAAAATTCATCATTAAAAACCGCAGTTGGCCTCTCGCTGATTGCGGTTTTTTTTCGTTTTCAGTTCAGTTTGTTACTTGTGCCACGTCACAATTTTTGTACAAATGAACTTCCAGCTAGCTCACAAATATGACACCCGTATGAATTTTGAACATTGACGATGCGACTGATTCGGGGTATTCGTTATCTGTGCCTGTGCATTTAGTGCAGACACTGTTTTCTTTCCACCAGACAAAAGAATGAGGGAAACGAGGCATGAAGAGACAGAAACGAGATCGCCTGGAACGGGCTCATCAACGTGGTTATCAGGCCGGCATCGCTGGACGTTCTAAAGAAATGTGTCCTTATCAGACGATAAATCAAAGGTCACAATGGCTTGGAGGCTGGCGAGAAGCCATCGGCGACAGGGCACTCATAGCCTGATAACGTCTCTTTCAAAAAAGAAACCTCCGCAATGCGGAGGTTTCGCCTTTCTGGGGGTGCCAAAAGCACGATCAGAAGGCTGAAGTATCCTGGAACAGGCCAACTTTCAGGTCGCTTGCGCTATAGATCAGACGACCGTCGACCAGCACTTCGCCATCTGCCAGGCCCATAATCAGGCGGCGGTTAACGATGCGCTTGAAGTGAATGCGATAGGTCACTTTCTTCGCCGTAGGCAGAACCTGGCCAGTGAATTTTACTTCGCCCACGCCCAGCGCGCGGCCTTTACCTTCGCCGCCCAGCCAGCCCAGATAGAAGCCAACCAGCTGCCACATGGCATCCAGGCCCAGACAGCCAGGCATTACCGGATCGCCAATAAAGTGGCAACCGAAGAACCACAGGTCCGGGTTGATATCGAGTTCTGCTTCTACGTAACCCTTATCGAAGTTGCCGCCGGTTTCGGTCATTTTCACGACACGGTCCATCATCAGCATGTTCGGGGCCGGTAACTGTGGGCCTTTAGCGCCAAACAGTTCACCGCGACCAGAGGCAAGAAGATCTTCTTTTGTATAGGATTCGCGTTTATCTACCATGTTCTCAGTAAGCCTTATTTTAGTGAAGGACGCAGGATAGCTAACACGTGTACGCTGAACAAGTCCGATCAGTTCGAACTAAACCAGCCCAGCCAGCGTAACGGCCATGGATAACGATGACGAGCATCCTGCTGTGTCGCCTGAGCTATGCGCTCCTGGATAGTCTGCATCAGGGAGGTTTGCCCTTCGCCATCCCAAACCAGATTTGTCAGTAAGGGTAGAGCATCCTCAATCCCTTCGATGGCCCAGATGGCGAATTGCTCTTGCTCAACCGCATCCAGAATATCCTGACTGAGGCTCAAATGGCGTGCGTTGGGAGCAGGAATAATCACACCCTGTTTGCCGTTTAAACCGCGCTGCTGACAGATAGAGAAGAAGCCTTCAATTTTTTCGTTGAGGCCTCCCACTGGCTGTGCACGACCGAACTGATCCACCGAACCGGTGATCGCGATGTTCTGATTGATGGGCACTTCCGCCAGGGCGCTGATTAAGGCGCACAGCTCGGCCATAGAGGCGCTATCGCCATCCACTTCGCTGTAGGACTGCTCAAACGTCAGCGAGGCGGAGAAGGGGATCTGTTGCTCAAGCTGCAGCTCTGACATCAAAAACGCCTGCATGATCATCATGCCTTTCGCGTGAATGTTGCCGCCCAGCTCGGCTTTCCGTTCGATATCGGTGAACTCGCCATCGCCAATGTGCACAACGCAGCTGATACGGGACGGTTCCCCGAATGCGCGCGGATGACCGGGAAATTCAATCACCGACAGGGCGTTGATCTGCCCGACGCGTTCGCCTTCGGTTTCCACCAGAATTTGTTCCAGCAGAATTTCATCCTGCATACGGTCGGCAAGATAGCCTTCTCGCCACTCACGCTGAGCCAGCATCTGAGTGAGCTGTTCGCCGGTGAACGCCCCGTTACCGCTGATCACACCCACTTCACGCAGCTGTTTGCCGATCCAGAGCGGGCAAAGCGGCAGCGTTTCCTGGTCACCGGTGTAGCGTACCGCTTCGCGGATTAAGCCCGGCCACGCGTCAGCCGCAGGGGTTGGCAGCGCAAAACGTTCAGCAACGGCCATTACCCACTGGCACCACTGCGCCATATCGTCGGCGTCAGCAATCTGGGTGTTGTCTTCGTATTCGCTATACACCGCCTGCTCAGCCAGTTCTGGCTCCATTTCCTGGAAGTCCGCCAGTGATTCACGGTCGCCCGTCAGCACGACGGTCAGCGACAGCGGCATAGACGGAACAGAGACAGGCAGAGGACGTGACTCATCGTAGCCGACCCAGTCGAAACGCTGCTGGTGCACGATAGTTTTCAGACGCATCCACAGCAGCGGCTGCGAGAGCAGGGTACGCAGTGAGATGATGAGAACACCGCCATTTGCGCGATGTACCAGCCCCGGCTGCAGCGAAAGTTCGCCATTAAACTGGCGCAGACAACCAAAGAGTTGTTCCGCCTCGACCCAGTTAGCGGTAATCACTTCGCCCTTAGCGGCAAAACGGCCATCGGCCTGCGCCGCCGGTTCGAAAGTGACATCATGTCCCGCAATACGATACTGGCCGCCAAAAACTGCGTTCGCTTCCGGCTTCAGCTGGCGCACGGCATCTCCGAGCAGCGTCAGGTATTCCGCTTCTTCCGGGGCCTTGAGCAGCATGAAGGGCGCTGTTGCCCATGGGCTTAACACCTGCTCCAGCGCATAATGCAAACGAGGCTGCGTATCGCTAAGGATTAATTCGTGTTCTTTTGCGAGTTCGGGCTGTGCAAACAGTTCCTGGTAACTTTCGGTATCCGGAACAAGGTCACGCCATGCAAGTTTCGTAATGGTCAAAGTTGATGTTTTTTAGTCAGATGTAAAAGCGTGGAGTATACCGTAAGCGGGGGGCTGTACCCAAGCAGGATTGGGGATTTCGACAGGGCGATTGGCTGCATTCACTCACAGGATATGATTTCTTTTCAGCAGATTGCTAAAAAACTGATATTCTGAACAGAGTTACGTGGTAACACTGAGATCGCAATGAAATATCAACAACTGGAAAATCTCGAAAGCGGCTGGAAATGGAAGTACCTGGTCAAAAAGCACCGTGAAGGGGAGCTGATCACCTGCTACATCGAAGCCAGCGCTGCGCAAGAAGCCGTGGATATTTTGCTGACCCTCGAAAATGAACCGGTACAGGTTAACGGCTGGATTGAGAAACACATCAATCCTGCGCTGTTGAACCGGATGAAGCAAACTATCCGTGCCCGACGCAAACGGCATTTTAATGCTGAGCATCAGCACACGCGCAAAAAATCAATCGATCTGGAGTTCGTTGTCTGGCAACGCCTGGCTGGGCTGGCACAACGACGGGGCAAAACGCTTTCGGAAACCATCGTGCAGCTGATTGAGGATGCCGAACATAAAGAGAAGTACGCCAACCAGATGTCGACGCTGAAGAACGACCTTCAGGCTCTGTTGGGTAAAAAATAGATTTTTCTTTTCTTCAGACAATAAAAAACCCCGCATGGCGGGGTTTTTTTATAAGACGATAACTTATGCCGCTGGCTGAGTTACAACGTCTTTGATGCCTTTAACTTCGATCTCTACGCGACGATCTGGAGCCAGGCAGTCGATCAGTGCAGCGCGAGCTTTCACGTTGTCACAGGTGTTGCCAGTAACTGGGTTAGATTCGCCCATACCACGTGGGGAGATCTTGTTAGCTGGGATACCTTTAGAGATCAGGTAATCAACAACAGACTGAGCACGTTTCTCAGACAGTTTCTGGTTGTAAGCGTCAGAACCGATACGGTCGGTGAAGCCCAGAACCACTACGGAACCGTCTTTAGGATCCAGGTTGCTCAGCTGGGTGTACAGCTGATCCAGTGCCTGCTGGCCTTCTGGTTTCAGAGTCGCTTTGTTGAAGTTGAACAGAACGTCAGACTTCAGAGTGAAGTGCTTGGTCTGTACTTCTGGAGCTGGAGCCGGCGCTGGAGCAACAACTGGTGCTGCTTCTTCCTGCTGACCGAAACGGTAGGAAACACCTACGCTCAGCATGCCGTTGTCTGGACGAACACCAACGGTGTTGCCGTCGCCGATGTTGTTAACCCACTGGTATTCCAGACGGGTAGCGATGTCACGGGTCATAGCCCACTCAACGCCACCAGCGAATACTGGGGAAACACCGGTGTCATGGTTGTCACCAGAGATGTTGTTGCTGGAATCTGCGCGCCATACCATGCCGCCCAGACGGGTGTACACGTCCAGATCGTCAGTGATTGGGTAGCCCAGTTTAGCGGTCAGCTGAACGCCCTGTGCTTTGAAAGCGCCGTTGATGGTGTCGCCTTTGTATGGCATACGACCTAACCAGTCGTAACCCATTTCAAAACCAACATACGGGTTAACCTGATAGCCACCGAACGCACCTGCACCAAGCTGGCTCTCGTGAGTTGGGCCATCATTGTTCAGGCTGCTGTTGTACCAGCCGGTGTCATGGAACTGAGACCAGCCCAGTTTACCACCTGCATACCAGGTATTATCTTTCGGAGCGGCCTGCGCTACGGTAGCGAAGCCAGCCAGTGCCACTGCAATCGCGATAGCTGTCTTTTTCATTTTTTGCGCCTCGTTATCATCCAAAATTCGCCATGAAAGTCTCAGGAGAGAATCACGGTTAAATCCTTCACCGGGGGGCGTGGTCAAATATAAATCTACCGATATCTTCGGCTTAGGCCGAGCACCCCTGGCGATGTAAAGTCTACAACGTAGCTGAAAACTTACAAGTGTGAAGTCCGTCAGGCATATGAAAAAAAAAGTTCCGTATACCGATTATTTAACATTTTTCGAACGAATTTTGTGCAATAAAATTAAGGAGAACCGCACCAGACAAGCCTTGCCGCAATTTTGTGACCGGGAACTTTAATGCCATCTTGAGGTCAAAAAAAATTCCAGGAAAAATCTTAATTTCACTCAATGATACAAATTTGAGTGAATTTTTAGCCCAGAAAGTTGTCCTCTGCGGTAAGAATCCGATCGAACCGGACGCATAATGAATCCGATCGCATTCCCTTCTTCGGCTGCTTCAGTCAGACGGTAATGCTCCTCTTCCGTCAATTCTTCTGGTAACCATCCAATCACCACGCTGTAATTTCCGGTGCGTAAGGCGCGGATCATCGATTCTACGGTATCGCACGGCGGGAGCTGATTAATTTGCATGACCTTGGTAAGCGGAAGGCCTGCGGACTGAACCCACTCACGGCTCAGTTTTTGCTGAGGCGTGAGCCAAAGCTGCCAGCGCGATTGCTGACCAAGCTGTTGTAATAACGGCAACAACAGAAGTTGCGTCAACAGGGGCTGGTCTTCACGATAAACCACTTCACTGATAAGCCCCGTGGAAACACGCTCGACGGAATTCTGCGCGACATTGCCTGCGGTAGAAGAGAGAGAGGTTGAGCGATTTGCATAGCCTGAAGTGTGCATATTCATTCCAGCCCTGTGGTTACTGTATGGATATACAGTAACCCCTGTATGCATAAAGATCAACCTCATTTTCGGAAAGCGACTCGCAAAATTCATTCAATGTTGATGTCCCTCGAAAAATCATCTTGCTCATCGGCGATAAGTTGCCTATTTTCCTGCTAACGGATCCGCTAGTAGGAAATTTCGTTGTTACTTTATGATTTTGAAGGGAAATATCATGAAAAAGATATCTTATGAACGGATTTATAAATCCCAGGAATACCTCTCCCCGTTGGGCGAGATTCATCATCGCGCGCTGTTTGGAGGCTATACCCTGGCGGTGGATGATGCGGTTTTTGCCATGGTGTCAGACGGAGAGCTTTATCTTCGCGCCTGTGAGGAGAGTGCGAAATACTGTGTAAAAAATGCCTCCTCTTTTTTAACGTTGATGAAGCGAGGCCGCCCGGTGCTGCTCAACTATTATCGTGTGGATGATGGATTATGGCAGGACAGGGAGCGGTTGCTTCAGCTCTCCTCGTTTGCGCTCAGTGCGGCAAGAAAAGAACGCTATCAGCGCCATCAACGAAACCGACTTAAGGATCTGCCAAACCTGACCTTTCAGCTTGAAGTCTTGCTCTTTGAAGCTGGCATCACCAATGAGGAAACGCTGCGGGCGCTGGGTGCAAGAGCGAGCTGGCTAAAGATGCGGGCAAAAAACAAAGCGCTCAGTATTAAAGTTCTCTTCGCGCTGGAAGGGGCTATCGAGGGGCTGCATGAGGCGGCACTCCCGGCAGGCATTCGCCGGGAGCTAACGGAGTGGTTTAATGCGCTGCCTGAGCCACAGGAGAATCACTCCTCCAGGTAGCGATTTGCTGTTGCAGCCGGCAAATTTCAGGCAGCAGAGCGATAAGCAGGCCTATCTGCTGAAGTACCAGCGGCGCTTTGCTGTCGTTTCCAGGGTCAAGATGCGCAATGCGTTGAGCCAGTTCATCCAGCGCCTGTTGAACGCGCGGCTCATCGGCCGGTCGGTGATGAAGTGCGTCATCGACATAACAGACGGCATCATCGAGCAGGTTGAGAATGCCCGGGTTGGTGAGTTTCTCACGGTGGGCACCGAGCGTCGAAATATAGCTGGTGAACGTATGGTTCAGGCAGAGCAGGCGGAACGCAGTCTCACGGATCTCCGCCGTGGCCCGAGGCTCCGTTGACATGTTAGAGACAACGGAGGCCAGTTCTGCGTCACTGTTATGCGCGTCGCGACGGGCTATCCGATAAGCCAGGCGGTTATCACGCCCCTGGTGGTACTGCTCCAGGATTGCGTCAAGGTATCGACAGTTGGCGTTCATCGCCCTGTCCACTACGCGCGGCAAATTGCGGAAACGCCAGTCCGGCCAGATAAAGCTGACCGCGGCCCAGGCAATCGCACAGCCAATCAGGGTATCGATCACGCGGGGCAGGGCAACTTCAAACCCTTCACCCAGCAGGTTAAAGCAGAGCAGCACCAGCAGCGTAATGAACATGGTGGCGTGGGCGTACTGCACGTTGCGAAACGCGAAGAACAGCACGCCGGTGATCACAATCAGGATCAGTTGACCTTCAACGGAGGGCACGAAATAGAGCACCGGAAGGCCAATCGCGACGCCGACCAGCGTGCCGATAATACGCAGCGCAAGACGGTGTCGGGTGGCGTTATAGTTCGGCTGGCAGACGAACAGGCTGGTCAGCAGGATCCAGTAGCCGTGGTGCAGCCCGGTTATCTGGATAAAGGCATACCCCACGCACAGCACAAGCGACATTCTTACCGCGTGGCGAAAGAGTGCCGACTCAGGCGTAAAGTTGCGGCTCAGCCGCAGCCACATATCGCTAACGCTGTGCACGCTGTCATCAGCAAGCTGATTTTCCACCTCACTGCCCGGCAGCGCCATCGCCTGTTCGGACTCAATGGTTGCCAGCTGAGCATCAATCGCCCGCAGGTTGTTAAGCAGAAAGCCCAGCGCTTTGATGTGCTCCGGTGACGTTCCGCTGGCCTGAACGCGGTCGAGCGCCGCATCAAGATGGCTGAATACGCGTTCAAAGCGGGGGTCATGCTGATAGGGCGTGCGCAGCAGAATAGACCGCGAGAGCTGCTGACACGCCTGGGACTGCATGGACAGCAGGCGCTGGAAGCGGAACATCACGTCGCTGTAGCGGAACTTCTCGCGCAGGGCAGCATACTGAACGTGCGAGGAGCTGGCGCGTTCATGAATATCCTGGGCGGCAAAATAGTAGTGTAAGGTCCTTCGGGTTCCGCGCTGGCCGCGATCGCCGCGCAGACGGGTAAGTAGAGAGGCTTTTGTCTGGTTAAGGGTGGCGACCAGCTGGCCGTTTGCCAGCGCCAGATCGTAGAGCGGAGCCTGGCTTTCTTCCTCGATATCCGGGTCGAACAGCCGGGATTTCAGTTCCAGATAGTGGGCTAACTGCTCAAAGCTGCGGGCAAGGTTATCCTGCAGCGGGCGAACCGGGAAGATCAGATGACCGGTTAGCGTCAGCAGATTATACCAGATGGCGCCCAGCATCAGGAGAACCGGCTGCTGGTACCACTGGTCATACAGGGAAACGCCCAGCATGGTGTAGATGGCGATCAGCAATGCACCAAACGCGATGGTGGCATAGCGTTGCCCGAGGCCGCCCAGCAAAATAAACCCGCTGGTTGAGAGCGTAAGGCCCAGGGCAAACAGCCAGGGCCACGGGAAAAGCAGCTCAACGGACGCTGAAGCAATGAAAAAGCAGACGAGCGTAATGACCAGGTTACGTAAACGCCCGGCCAGACGATCGTCCAGGTCCGCCAGCGCCCCGGCCACCACCCCCAGCGTGAGCGGAATGGTGAGTTTGACATCATTCAGCCACCAGGGCAGGGCAGCCGTGCCGCAAAGCGAGATAAATATCCTGACGTTGTATAGCCAGGTGCTGTTCCAGGTATAACGGCGAAGCAGTGGGCTTAGCATAAACGCGGCCGGTCCTTATTTACTGAAAACGACGACGCGCGTTTGCTTCACGCGCCGCCTGGGCCACTTCTACCGGAACAACCCTGCGACCGACGGGCCAAAGGGCGATGGCGGCGATCTTAAAGTTCGCGATCCCCACCGGAATGCCAATAATCGTGATGCACTGTGCAATACCGGCAAAAATATGCATGATGCACAGCCACCAGCCGAAGAAAATCAGCCACAGAATGTTCAGCAGGGTTCCGCCCGTATTCATCAGGGCGTTTTTGCTCTCCGGATTCAGCTCGTCAACGTGGATGGCTTCATTCCCGTAGGGGATTAAGGAGAGTTTTGTGATTTCCCAGCAGGAACGGGTCAGGGGAAGCGTGAAAATCAGGACGATGCTCACCAGCGTGGCAAAAAGCCAGGAAAGGGTGGTGGCAAAACCGCCCAGCACAAAATTCAACACATTCAGAACGGTACGCATAAACCCTCACTTCCTTTCGATAAAATTAACGCCCAATGATTGTAACGTTTTTTTAGGCTGGAGCACCTTAAAACTGGCAGTTAAACTGTCAGGTAAATTATCTCTTCGTGGACTTGGCGGAACATGGAACTGAAAGCAACCTCGTTAGGCAAACGCCTGGCGCAACACCCTTACGACAGGGTGGTTCTCCTTAATGCCGGGGTGAAAGTCTCCGGGGAACGCCACGAATACCTTATTCCGTTTAACCAGCTTCTGGCTATCCACTGTAAACGCGGGCTGGTGTGGGGCGAGCTGGAGTTCGTTCTGCCTGACGATAAAGTCGTGCGTCTTCACGGCACCGAGTGGGCGGAAACCCAGCGTTTCCATCATCACCTGAATGCGCTGTGGCAGCAGTGGAGCCAGGATATGAGCGTAATTGCCGCCCAGGTGCTGCAGCAGGTGCTGGACGATATCGCGCAGAGCAACGCACAACACGCGTGGCTGACCCGTCAGCAGACCGCCGGGCTGCAGCAAAAGATCCGACACGCACTCTCGGCGCTGCCGCTCTCCGTGACGCGTCTCGACGAGTTTGACAACTGTCGCGACGCCTGGCGCCAGTGTCAGGCCTGGCTGAACGATAAGGGTAAAAGCCGTCTCGCTCATAATCAGGCGTGGACGGACGCCATGCTCACCCAATACGCCGACTTTTTCAGTACGGTGGAATCTTCACCGCTCAATCCGGCCCAGGCGCGCGCGGTGGTCAACGGCGAGCAGTCGCTGCTGGTGCTGGCGGGGGCCGGTAGCGGTAAAACGTCGGTGCTGGTGGCGCGTGCCGGCTGGCTGCTGACGACCGGAGAAGCGGTAGCCGATCAAATACTGCTTCTGGCCTTTGGCCGCAAGGCTGCCCGGGAGATGGACGAACGTATCCAGGAGCGCCTGCACACCCGGGATATCACGGCCAGAACCTTCCATGCCCTTGCGCTGCATATTATTCAGCAGGGCAGTAAAAAAGTGCCTTCCATCAGTAAGCTGGAAAACGACGCGCAGGCGCGTCAGGCGCTGTTCATCAAAACGTGGCGCCAGCAGTGCAGTGAGAAAAAAGCGCAGGCGAAAGGGTGGCGTCAGTGGCTGGAGGAGGAGCTCGGCTGGGAGGTGCCAGAGGGCAGCTTCTGGCAGGATGACCAACTGGCGCGTCGTCTGGGTTCGCGACTTGACCGCTGGGTCAGCCTGATGCGAATGCACGGTGGAACGCAGGCAGAGATGATTGAAAGCGCGCCGGAGGCGATCCGCGATCTGTTTTCGAAACGGGTCAAGCTGATGGCTCCGCTGCTGAAAGCCTGGAAAACCGCGCTGAAAGAGGAAAATGCCGTCGATTTCTCCGGTTTAATCCATCAGGCCATCATCATTCTTGAAAAGGGACGTTTTGTCAGCCCGTGGAAACACATTCTGGTGGATGAGTTCCAGGACATCTCTCCGCAGCGTGCTGCACTGCTCTCGGCGCTGCGGGCGCAAAATAAACATACCTCGCTGTTTGCGGTGGGTGACGACTGGCAGGCCATCTATCGCTTCAGCGGGGCGCAGCTCTCCCTGACGACCGCGTTCCACCACTATTTTGGCGAAGGGGATCGTAGCGATCTGGACACCACTTACCGCTTCAATTCACGCATTGGTGAGATCGCCAACCGCTTTATCCAGCAAAACCCGCATCAGCTGGCCAAGCCGCTCAATAGCCTGCGCCCAGGGGATAAAAAAGCGGTCACCCTGCTGGCGGATGACCAGCTGGAGCCGCTGCTGGACAAGCTCAGCGGCTACGCGAAGCCCGATGAACGTATTCTGGTACTGGCGCGCTACCATCACCTTAAGCCCGCGGCGCTGGAAAAAGCCGCCACCCGCTGGCCGAAACTGCAGCTTGAATTTATGACCATTCACGCCAGCAAAGGGCAGCAGGCTGACTATGTGATTGTGGTGGGGCTGAAAGAGGGGAGCGACGGTTTCCCGGCTCCGGCCCGCGAGTCGGTGATGGAAGAGGCCCTGCTGCCGGTGCCGGAAGATTTCCCGGATGCCGAAGAGCGGCGTTTGCTGTATGTGGCAATCACCCGCGCGCGGCATCGCGTGTGGCTGCTGTTCAATAAAGAGGAGCCATCCGTGTTTGTCGATATCCTGAAGAGTATTGATGTGCCGGTAGCGCGTAAGCCATAACGATGTCAGGCAAGATTTTCCAGGCCGGGTAAGGCGTAGCCGCTACCCGGCAAAAAAGCTACTTCAGTCTATCGGAAAGATAACGCTGATAGTCCGGAATAAGGATATCAACCGGCGAGTTAAACTGCGGTGATTCGATGATGAAATCCGCCGTCGACAGGTTCGTCGCCACCGGAATATTCCACACCGTCGCCAGGCGCAGCAGCGCTTTAACATCCGGATCGTGCGGAACCGCGTTCAGCGGGTCCCAGAAGAAGATCAGCACATCAATTTTCCCTTCGGAAATCTGCGCGCCGACCTGCTGATCGCCGCCCATCGGACCGCTCAGCATGGCATTCACCTGCAGACCCGTTTCGCGCTGGATCAGGTTACCGGTGGTGCCGGTCGCCGACAGGGCGTGCTTTTCCAGCGAAGACTGATGGCGGCGAACCCAGTTAAGCAGCATTTGTTTACAGTGATCGTGCGCCACAAGAGCAATGTGTTTGCGCTCAGGCAGCGTGCGTGTTGTCAATTCCATAATCATATCCATCAGGTTAACTGACTACACGATGACGGGAACCGTCTGACGCTGCAAGAGAAAGGCGTAAAAAATGTGGCTTATGATGAAGGTTGTTGTTTTGCCCACTGTAAAAATCGGGCCCGCGTGTCGGGATCGGCCTGCTGGAACCAGAATTTAAGGCGCTGTTCCGTCAGGGTCTGGGACTGGGGAGGAATAACGTCCAGTTCAGAGACGCCGGATAAAAGCGTACTGTCGTCCGCCATCATGGTGGCAAACTGCGGAAGCGAGGCGCGTTTCCCCGCTTTATTATAGGTCTGGGTCGCGGCCTCGTAATCCGGGCCTTTCGGTGAGGTGGTTAACGCCAGAATATCCAGCTTCACCGGAATCGGCATCGCATCCCCGTCCAGCAGTTCAACGCGGGGTGACGCGTCGAAGGCCGCAGATTCCTTCTCCGTTTCAAGGCGAGGCAGGGTGATATTCACCTGACTGATTTGCCGGGTATTAAAGCTGACGATCAGCGGCGGGGAGATGTACATCCGTTGCTCGTGATTAGCCAGACCGATCGGCTTTTCTACCCGGAAGACCAGCTGATGCGGCCCGTTATCTAACTCGATACTGTCCGCACCGCGCAATAACGAGCTGGAGACCTTTTTTCCGTCCAGTACAAGGAGATCAATGTCGGTAGAGAGCCGGAGCGTGGTAGCAAAAACGCAGACCGGCATCACTAACGCAATCAGAGCAGTGGCAATACCGGTTTTCATAGAAGGCTCCCGTCAGAAATCCTGTCGCCGCATTAATGTATCTAAATTTTTCGATAATCACGTTTACTAACATATAGACATATTTCACCGTTTTGCCCTCATGCATCTGTATGGGATGGATGGTTGAGATGTGCGGTTTGGCGTACACTTTCAAAAAAGCCAGGAGAAAAACCATGAAAGAGAACGATATTGCCGAGATTCTGACATCCACGCGTACCATTGCGCTGGTGGGCGCGAGCGATAAACCCGATCGCCCAAGCTATCGGGTGATGAAATACCTTCTCGATCAGGGCTATCACGTTATCCCGGTCTCGCCAAAAGTGGCGGGGAAAACCTTATTGGGCCAGCAGGGTTATGCCACGCTCGCTGAGGTGCCGGAAAAAATTGATATGGTCGATGTCTTCCGTAATTCCGAGGCGGCGTGGGAAGTGGCGCAGGACGCTATCGCCGTAGGGGCAAAAACGCTGTGGATGCAGCTGGGTGTGATTAACGAGCAGGCCGCCGTGCTGGCGCGGGATGCGGGGTTGAAGGTTGTCATGGACCGCTGTCCCGCGATTGACATCCCCCGTCTGGGGCTGGCGAAGTAATAAAAAAAGCCCGTATCGGGCTTTTTTTACACGCTTAGTTCCGCAGGCGCGGGGCCTGTAACTGTTTGCGGATAGTCTGAGCAAGTTCATCCATTGTGGGTTGCTCCGGATGCTCTTCCTGCAGCTCGCTACTCAGCTGCGCTTCGGCCAGATAGGTGTGAACGGGTTGTCCATCATCACCTTCCATTACCACGTGGTACCAGGGCGCGGCGCGAAGCTCTGCGTTCACCGCCAGCTCGTCTGCTGACGGTTCATCAAGGGAATACTCCGGGTCGATATCCACGACCACACCCAAATACCCTAGCAAAGTGTGGCGGACCTGCTGGCCGATACCGAATTTGCTGGCAATCATAGTCACCTCCCGGGAAATACGACTTACACGTTATGTGCGGGCAATATTTCTCTTTTCAAGTTACATGACGCGACAGGCAAACCCTTTCAGATACAGTCCTTCCGGGTAGGTAGCAATCACGGGGTGATCGGCTGCCTGACGGAACTGCTCTATAAATTGTACATCACGGCCAGCATCTATTGCGGCATCGGCGATGATTTTCTGAAATAAATCTGTGGTCATCAGGCCGGAGCAGGAGAAGGTGAGCAGAACCCCGCCCGGGTTCAGCAGCTGGATAGCCAGCATGTTGATATCTTTATACCCGCGGCACGCGCCCATCAGCTGGCTTTTGTTTTCCACAAACTTTGGCGGATCCATCACGATGACGTCGAACTTCTCGCCCTGATCGCGATATTTACGCAGCAGCTTGAAGACGTCATCGCGGACAAACTCCGCTTTGCTCAAATCCAGCTTGTTGAGCTCGACGTTCTGTTTTGCCACGTCCAGCGCTTCCTGCGAGGTGTCCACGCTCACCACCTGAGCACAGCCGCCCATCAGCGCCGAAACGGCAAAACCGCCGGTATAGGAGAAGCAGTTCAGGACGCGTTTGTCGGCAACGTACTGACGCGTAGCCAGACGGCTGTCGCGCTGGTCGAGGTAGTAACCCGTTTTGTGCCCGCCCTGAATATCCACCAGCAGCTTCATGCCGTGCTCTTCAATCGGCAGCAGGGCCGGTGGCAGTTCGCCCGTTACGGGCCCCTGAGTCAGCTCCATGCCTTCTTTTTTGCGCACCGCCACATCGCTGCGGTCGTAAATGGCACATTCCGGGAACAGCGTTTGCAGCGCGCCGATCAGCGCGGCACGCTGGTATTCCGCTCCGGCGCTCAGGAGCTGCAGTACCAGGAAGTCACCGAAGCGATCGATGGTCACGCCCGGCAGGCCGTCGGACTCACCGGCGATCAGGCGGTAGCTGTCCAGCCCGTCACGTTTTGCCAGCCAGTCGCGCCACTGCTGCGCCTGCTGCAGGCGGCGAACGAAGAAGTCGATGTCGATGGTTTCATCTTTATCAAACGTCCAGACGCGAGCACGGATCTGGGACGCTGGCGAGTAGGCGCCGCGCGCTAACCATTTCCCCTGATGGTCAACGATATCAATGGTTTCACCGAGGCTGGCTTTGCCTTCCATACGGGCAACCGCGCCGGAAAAGACCCAGGGATGACGGCGCAGTAATGATTTCTCGCGCCCTTTGGCTAACACTAAACGTACACTCATAATTTGCTGTTCTGTCGATTTCAGGAAATGGCGCGTAGATTACCACATTCAGCAAGGCGCAATCATCTGCGGATGCCGTTGAGCGTTTCGGCACAAAATCAAATCGCTTAGGCACATTACGATATTGCCGCTGGGTTTAGAGTGGGGCTTCCGGTACAGCAGAGGGAGCACCCATGAAAAAGCGCAGTGTGATAGCAATAACCGCTCTGGCGGCGATGAGTTTTCAGGTTTTAGCAACAACGCCTTTCGGCGTCACCAGCCGGGATATTTCCGGCGAAAAGCGGCTGGCGCAACAGCAGGTATTTGAGGGATTTGGCTGCCACGGTGGGAATATTTCTCCACAGCTGGCGTGGAAAAATCCGCCCGCCGGTACGAAAAGTTTTGCCGTTACGGTATATGACCCGGATGCGCCCACCGGCAGCGGCTGGTGGCACTGGACCGTAGCCAATATCCCGGCGAAGACAATGACGCTGCCCGCGGATGCCGGTAACCCGAACGGCGAGAAATTACCTGCCGGCGTTGTGCAGGGGCGTAATGATTTCGGCTATTCTGGATTCGGCGGCGCATGTCCACCCGAAGGGGACAAGCCTCATCGCTATCAGATTACCGTCTGGGCCCTGAACGTGGATAAACTGCCCGTCGACAACAATGCCAGCGGTGCGCTGGTCGGTTTTATGCTCAATAGTCACGTTCTGGCAAAGGCTCAGTTAACAGCAACCTACAGCAGATAAGGATGGCAGGGTGCAGGAGTTTCATTTTCGACATAACCATCTTACCGCGGGTGAAGTGACCGCCAGCAAAATGCATCGCCTGCACCAGGTTAAGCTCTTTTTTCCGGCTATTTGTCATATCACTCACGGCACTAAGGTGATAGTTCAGGATGATAACCGTCTGGAAGCGACACGGGATAAGCTCATCATTATCCCGGCCAATACGGCGATGGAGATAATCAATCAGCCTGTAAACGGTCTGTTTCACTCGGATTTGCTGATGTTGTCCCCGGAGATTGTCGCCGAGTTTAAAGCGCATTACCTGAAGTCCTGGCCGCGCACGACGCTGCATTCGCTCTGCGCCCCGCTGAGCGAGGGGCTGGCGTTTATGTGGGACAACCTGCTGCACGCCGTGCGTCAGGATTTACCGAAGGCGCTACAAAAGCATCAGACTTTCGGTCTTTTGCTGGCCCTGCTGCACGATGGCGTGGCGGGTCCGCTGCTTGTTGAGCGAAACAGTAACCTGACCGAGCAGGTGCGGCAGTTCATTATGCTGTCGCCCGCCAGAGACTGGACCGCGCAGGACGTTGCCAGCCGTCTGGCCTTAAGCGTGCCGACGCTGCGCAGACGCTTGCGTGAAGAGTCGCAGAGTTTTCGTCAGATCGTGGAGGAGGTGAGGATGGCCGTTGCTTTGTCACAGCTCCAGTCAACCCGATTACCAATTGGCGAAATCGCATTACAATGTGGGTATCTTTCCAGCTCTCGTTTCACCGCCCGTTTCCGGCAGCACTATGGCTGTTTGCCGAAAACGCTACGTTAAGGAGAAGAAAAATGTCAAAAGTCTGCACCATTGCCTGGGTTCACGGCGTTGTTCAGGGCGTGGGGTTCCGCTACAGCACCCAGCGCGAAGCGGTTGAGCTTGGGCTAACGGGATACGCGCGAAATATGGACGACGGCAGCGTTGAGGTGGTCGCCTGCGGCGAAGCGGAGCAGGTCGACAAGCTGGTGGCGTGGCTGAAAGCGGGCGGGCCGCGCAGCGCGCGGGTTGATAAGGTCTTAACGGAACCGCATCAACCCGGGCGAGAATACGTAAACTTCGGTATTCGCTATTAAATACACTTCACCGGCTTAGGCAGGCCGGCAATTTTGGTGGCCTGTTTTGCCGGGCCTTTCGGGAACAGACGATACAGATAGCGGCTGTTGCCTTTCTCTTCGCCGAACTTATTGGCCATGGCTTTAACCAGCATGCGGATCGCCGGAGAGGTGTTGAATTCCAGATAAAATTCGCGGACAAAACGCACCACTTCCCAGTGTTCGGGGGAGAGGGTAATCGCCTCTTTTTCAGCAATCACTTCCGCCAGCGCTTCGCTCCACTGGGCACTTTCTTTCAGATAACCTTCGTTATCGGTCTCGATCTCTTTGCCTTCAAAACTCAACATAGTCATTCACGCGTTAGTCAAAAACCGCGGCAGTGTACCAAAAAACAAAGCCCCGCATAAGCGGGGCCAGGTTCACAGCGCCGTAACTTAATCGCGGCTGGCGAAGCCCAGGATGCTCAACAGGCTGACGAAGATGTTGTACAGCGACACGTAAAGGCTGACGGTGGCGCGGATATAGTTCGTCTCACCGCCGCGAATGATGTTGCTGGTTTCAAACAGGATCGCGCCGGAAGAAATCAGAATAAACACGGCGCTGATCGCCAGGTGCAGGGCAGGCAGCTGCAGGAAGATGTTAGCCACCATGCCCACCAGCACCACAACAATACCCGCCATCAGCATACCGCCGAGGAAGGACATGTCCTTACGGGTGGTCAGCACGTAGGCCGAGCAGCAGAAGAATACCAGCGCGGTACCGCCCAGCGCCATGCCGATAAGGTCGCCCATACCGGCAGACAGATACGCGTTCAGCATCGGTCCCAGGATGTAGCCCAGGAAGCCGGTGAAGGCAAAGGCCGACAGAATACCGACCGGTTTGTCAGCGGTTTTGTAGGTCAGGAACATCAGACCGTACATACCCACCAGCGTCAGAATGAGCCCCGGAGACGGCAGCATCAGCAGGGTGCTGGCGGTGGCGGTGATCGCCGAAAACGCCAGCGTCAGGCTGAGCATGAAATAGGTATTGCGCAGCACCTTGTGGGTGCTGAGTAGCGATGTGCGGTCGCGTGAGGAAGTAATTATACGATCCATGAGTCACTCTCTTATGACAGATGTAATTAACGGAAAGAATAGAAAACGGGGCGCCAGTCTCAAAGTGGTTTTACCCATCTTTACTCAGCAGGTTAGCGCTGGAGCTGGTTGTTTCTTCTGCATAAATACATTTCACCAGTATGAACAGCGGTTTGGCGCGATTAATCAGATCAACCTCTTATAGGTTACTGAAAATTATTGCGTTATTACCATAAGGCCGCTAAGAGTTATTTCCGGATCGTCACAAAAACAGACAATAAGGCGAAGGAAATGAAACCACAAACACGCACGCGCTTTACGCTCTCTTTACTTACCGCAGGGATCCTGTGCGCCAGCACGGCTACCTGGGCGGCTAACGTGCCGGCAGGAACGCAGCTGGCCGATAAGCAGGAACTGGTCAGGAACAACGGTAATGAGCCCGCTTCGCTCGACCCGCATAAAGTCGAAAGCGACGTCGAATTCAATATTATCAGTGATTTATTCGACGGGCTGGTCAGCGTTTCCCCGTCGGGTGAAGTTCAGCCCCGACTGGCGGAAAAATGGGAGAACAAGGACAACACCGTCTGGACGTTCCATCTGCGCCCGGGCATCACCTGGAGCGACGGCACGGCGATTACCGCTGAGGATGTGCTCTGGAGCTGGCAGCGCCTGATCGATCCGAAAACGGCGTCGCCGTATGCGAGCTATCCGGGCAACATGCATATCGTCAACGCGGCCGATATTGCTCAGGGAAAAAAAGCGCCCGATACGCTGGGCGTAAAAGCGATTAACGACACCACGCTGGAAGTGACGCTCACGCAGCCAAACGCGGCCTTCCTCGCGATGCTGGCGCACCCGTCGCTGGTGCCGGTGGATAAAGTGCTGATTGGCCGATTCGGCGATAAGTGGACCAAACCGGAGCATTTCGTCAGCAGCGGGGCGTATAAGCTGTCGCAGTGGGTGGTCAACGAACGTATCGTGGCGGAGCGCAACCCGCGCTACTGGGATAACGCGCATACCGTGATTAACAAAGTCACCTACCTGCCCATCACGTCCGAGGCCTCGGACGTGAACCGCTATAAGGCGGGCGAAATTGATATCGTGTATACGGTGCCGATTAACCAGTTTGCCCAGCTCAAGAAAACCCTGGGCAGCGAGCTGGACGTCTCTCCGCAGCTGGCGACCTATTACTACGAATTCAATACCACCCGGCCGCCGTTCAACGATGCGCGCGTGCGCAAGGCGCTCAACATGGCGCTGGATAAAGACATTATTGCCGGGAAAGTATTAGGGCAGGGGCAGCGCCCGGCGTGGCTCATCAGCCAGCCGGATATCGGCGGCGTTAAGCTGCAGAACCCGGATTACGCCAGCTGGCCTCTGGACAAGCGCATCGCCGAGGCGAAAAAGCTGCTGAACGAGGCCGGATATAACGCCAGCCATCCTCTGAGCTTTAACCTTCTCTACAATACTTCTGAATCGCACCAGCGCATCGCGATTGCCGCCAGCTCCATGTGGAAGAAAAACCTTGGCGTGGATGCAAAGTTGCAAAACCAGGAGTGGAAAACCATGCTGGATACTATGCATACCCACAACTTTGACGCGGTGCGGTACGCGTGGATTGCCGATTATGACGATGCGGCGACTTTCCTGAACAACTTCCGCACGGGCGACAGTGAAAACACCAGCCAGTACAGCAATCCGGACTACGATCGGGCACTGATCGATGCTGCGAAAGCCAAATCAGCGGAAGAGCGGGGTAAGTACTACCAGCAGGCGGAAGATCTGCTGGGGCGTGATGTACCCGCCATTCCGGTTTATCACTACGTTCGTACGCACCTGGTGAAACCGTGGGTAGGCGGATTTACGCCGGATAAGCTGGGGTACTATTTCACGAAAGACATGTACATCAAAAAACACTAGGTCTGTGCTGATAAAATCGTCGATGTGTCGTCAGTTCAACCGATTAAACACGTTTTGACTATTTTTACAGCGAACGAGTGCAGCCACTCTTTACAGCTAGCGGTGAGGTGTTTATAGTTCGCCTCACTTAGGAAGTGTGGCCGAGCGGTTGAAGGCACCGGTCTTGAAAACCGGCGACCCGAAAGGGTTCCAGAGTTCGAATCTCTGCGCTTCCGCCAGATATAAACCCCAGGTTACTCGTTAACCTGGGGTTTTCCTTTTGGATTTGCCGATCCGCCTCACACTTTTAAGTCCCTGCCATTTCCCTGTAAAAAACAGGCGTTATCATTCACCCTGTAAATATATTGCTATCTCTTACCGAGGCTTTGATGCTGGAGAATGTTTTCATCAGATAATCAGTTTCCCGCCCTTTTCAGGACGGACTGGTTATCGCTGCGCTTAAACCTTACGCGCGCACCTGCGGGTGTGGGCTCGTTTTTACGCATGATGATTACACAGGTTTTCCAGTATGAATTTATCCCGTCAGGAACAACGTACCTTACACGTTCTCGCCAAAGGTGGACGAATTGTCTACGTCCGCGACAGCTCTGGCCGCGTCACTTCCGTTGAGTGCTACACCCGTGAAGGGCTGGTGCTGAGCGACTGCACGCTTAGCGTCTTTAAAAAACTCCGCACCAAAAAGCTGATCCGATCCGTGAACGGGCAGCCATACCGCATCAACACCACCGGGCTGAACAACGTTCGCGCCCAGCTGGATAATCGCTAAGGAGCAGTGATGAATATACCTTACACAGATAGCTATGACCGCGCTTTTTTGCTCGACACCATGATGGGCCCAAACGCCATGCGGCTAACCGAGGAGCTGGTCGCTCAACTGCCGATCGCTCCAGGAATGCGCATTCTCGATCTCGGCTGTGGGAAAGGGATCTCTTCTATCCTGCTCGCCGAAAAATATGACGCCACGGTTTTTGCCGCCGATCTGTGGATTACGCCGGACGAAAATGCAGCACGTTTCAGCGAACGGGGTCTGGACGGAAAAATCTTTCCCCTTCGGGTTGATGCCACGAAAGCAATCCCGTTCGCGCATGACTACTTTGATCTGATCGTCAGCGTGGACGCATATCAATACTTCGGCAACAATGACGCCATGCTGGGTACTCTGCTACCTTTCCTGAAACCCCGCGGTCATATTGCCGTTGCCGTTCCCGGGTTTATCGGAGAGTACAGCGAAACGCATCTCCCGGATGTGGTTAAACCTTTCTGGACCCCAGAGTGGTATTTCTATCCGCTCTCCTGGTGGAAAGCACTGTGGGAAAAAGAGCCCGGTGCGGCGCTGACCACCGTACGGGAGATGGATACCTGCCAGCAGGCGTGGGATGAGTTTATGCAATGCGAGATCGCTCAGGAGATGATGGTGCCCATTATGGACGCGGGGGCCGGGGCGTATTTCAACATGATCCAGCTGGTGGCGCAGAAACGCCAGGGGGAATAAACAACGCCACCCAAGGGTGGCGTTAAACGTGGCCTTTATGAGCGGATAAAGGCCAAAATATCTGCGTTAATGGTATCCGCATGGGTGGTATGCATCCCGTGCGGGAAGCCCGGGTAAATTTTCAGTACGCTGTTCGCCAGCAGCTTGTCCTGCAGCAGGGCAGCATTCTTATACGGCACGACCTGATCGTCGTCGCCCTGCATCACCAGAACGGGAACCGTGATGGTCTTTAAATCTTCCGTCTGGTCGGTCTCTGAAAACGCCTTAATCCCCTCGTAGTGGGCCTTGGCGCTGCCGATCATTCCCTGACGCCACCAGTTCTGGATCGTCCCCTGTGAAACGTCCGCGCCATCCCGATTAAAGCCGTAGAACGGACCGCTGGCGACGTCGAGGTAAAACTGGGCGCGGTTAGCCGCCAGCGCTTTGCGGAAGCCGTCGAAAACCTCGATGGGCGTCCCGCCGGGGTTACCGTCCGTTTTGACCATCAGCGGCGGCACGGCGCTGACGAGCACCGCTTTGGCGACGCGCCCCTGCGGTTGCCCATACTGCGCAACATAGCGGGCGACCTGTCCGCCGCCGGTGGAGTGACCGACGTGCACGGCATTGCGCAGATCCAGGCTTTCAACCACGGCTGACGCGTCGGCCGCATAATGATCCATATCGTGGCCTTCACTCACCTGGTCCGAACGCCCGTGACCGCGACGATCGATAGCGATAACGCGATAGCCTTCTGCAAGGAAGAAGAGCATCTGGTTATCCCAGTCATCGGCACTTAGCGGCCAGCCGTGGTGGAAAACAATAGGCTGAGCCTCTTTTGGGCCCCAGTCTTTGTAGTAAATATTGACGCCATCTTTCGTTGTTACGAATGCCATACCGCAGACTCCTCTGTTAAAGGCAAAACGTTCCCCGGCTGAGCGCACAGCGAATCATTAATGCCTTAATTAAGTTGGCTTTTTTCTGTTTCCCGTACCGACAGTACTCCTAAAGTGTAGGAGAAATAATAAAAGCAGTCGGTTTCATTCCTGTGAAAGGGAGCAGCAGAGCGTTCAGGGGGAGAGGGAAAGAATGAAGGCTCTGGAGAGATCCTCCTGAGCCTTCAGGGCTGCATTAATAGCAGGGGCGTTTAGCGGTTTTCTTCAATATAGCGGGCCAGGTCCGCCGGGGTTTTTAGCACCGTCGCCACGTCAGTTGGCGGGATCATGCAGCCGTAAACGTCCTGCACTTCCAGCACCATATCGACCGCCAGGATGGAGTCGAGAATGTCGGATTCAATCAGTTCATCGTGAAAGCCCACCTTACGGGATAACACTTTTTCGAACAGGGCGAGAATTTCTTGTTCCATAATTTTTCCTGGAGTCATTAATTTGTGCGGGCGTAAGCGTCCAGCAGCTTGCGGTCAATTTTGCCGTTAGGATTCAGCGGCAAAGCGTCTTGTACGATAATTTGTGAAGGCACCATATAGTGCGGTACCACCTTCGACAGCGATGTTTTGATAGTGTCCGGCGCCATATCCGTCACGCAGAACGCGGCTATGCGCAGCACGCTGCCGCAGGATTTCATCAGCGGCAGGACCACCGCTTCGTTGATGCCGGACATGGCCAGCAGGCGGTTCTCGATCTCGTTGATTTCGATACGGTAACCGTTCAGTTTGACCTGGCTGTCGTTGCGGCCCTGGCAGTAAATAAGCCCCGCTTCATAGCCAAGATCGCCGGTCCGGTAGCCGCGAAACGCTTCATCTTCCCGACGGAGTAATTTCGCCGCGTTCTCCTGCGGCAGGCCGAGATAGCCGCGCATGACGTTTTTACCCCAGATAATCAGCTCGCCGTCGGCGGAAATTTCCATTTTGCTCTCAGGCATCATGACGCCCACCGGCAGCACGGCGCTGTCACTGTTCAGGATCGCATCCGTGATTTCAACCACGGTCGTCGCGATGGTCGCTTCCGTAGGGCCATAGGAGTTAATGATTTTGGCCTGCGGGAAACGGCGGCGGAGCTGTTTAACCAGCGCCTTATTTAACACTTCACCAATGAAGATAAAGACGCTCAGCGCTGGCAAATACTCGCTGTTGAACTGCGGGGAAAGCAGCTGCTGGTATGCAAAAGAGGGGGTCGAAACCCAGGCGGAGACCGCGCTGCTTTTCAGTCGTTCCAGCCAGTTCTCTTTCTGAATGTCCTCTTTGGCGTTCAGCACGATATGTCCGCCCATCGCCAGATTGGCCAGCAACGGTATCAGGGAGAGGTCAAAGCTGAATACCGCGTGGTTCATCAGGACCGGTTTTGCCGGCAGCGAAAAGTCCTGGCTGACCCATTTCATGAAGTGCCATACGCTTTCACGCCCAATCTGCACGCCTTTAGGTTTACCTGTGCTGCCAGAAGTAAACATGATGTAGGCCAGATCCTGCTCCTCCAGTACCTTGCCCGATTCCCCGGTGGCGATGAACTGCCGGGTCGCCACGTCGTAATAGTAAGGGGCGCTGGCCAGATGGCAGATCTCCCGAAGGCGCTCCTGCGGATAGATGCAGTCCACTGGGATGTACGGAATGTTGTGCAGCAGGCAGCTATAAATCGCCACGGCGAACTCGGCCTGCTGGTGTCCGTACAATACGACCGGCGTACCGGCAACAGGCTGGCAGCGCTGATAGCGCTGCGCCCAGTCCGTCACGGCAGCGGAAAGCTGTAGCCAGCTTAAGGCTTCGTCGCTGCCGCTGATGGCCAGCTGCTGCGGGGAGGCGGGATCGCATAATGCCGCACGTAAGAAATCCTGCAGTTCCTGAAGATCGGAGTGATTTTTCATAGAGGTGACATTCCACTAAAGATGTAAAGGGATCCCGCGGCGCTTCCCAGCGTCAGAATTCGCCCTAAAAACGCAACGGCCGGATACTGCAAGCCGCGGTGCAATGCCGGGCTGCGTTTGGATGACCACAGCAGCATGTTGTGAGCGACGGAAATCGCGCCAAACAGCGCGCCGCTGATGACGTAATGGCGCTCCAGGCCATTCCATGCCCCCATGCAGAACAGGGTGCAAAAAATACCGATATTTTGCGCCAGCGTTTTGTTCTGACGGAAAAAGTTGAACTTCATCAGGTTCATATAAACGGGCATAAAGACCACATCGCGCAGCCATTCAGACAGGCTGATGTGGAAGCGGCGCCAGAAATCCTGCGGGTTCTTTGCCAGAATCGGCATATTGAAGTTTGCCGGGATGTTGAGCCCAAACAGGCGGCCTGCGCCGATGGCCATATTGCTGTAGCCCGCAAAATCAAAGTACAGGTAGGTGCTGTAGGCAATCGACATCACCACGCCCACGGTCAGCGTAAACGGGTTATGGCTCCAGGGCTGCACGACAAGCGAATCAATCAGCATGGCAAACAGGAACTTCTGCACAATGCCGGTAATGATTTGCTCTAACGCGACTAAAAACTGTTCACGGTTAAGGGCAAATACGGGCTTGCTGACGTCAATCATCCATGTCCGCCAGCGGTACATTGGGCCGGCCAGGATAATAAAGGGCATAAACAGATAGCAGAAATAGTGCAGGAAATTCTGCCCTTCTTTTTTACTGCGATAGAGCAGCACGTCCACCGCGCGGAACGTCATAAAAGAGAGACCGATCATGCCCCAGTGGTTATTTAAGTGTAATTTCACCAGCAGCAACGGCAATAATGTCAGAACGATTGCCTGCCACGTTTTTAACCATCCCTTCTCTTTTAGCGTGGCGAAAATATAAAAACTGATAAAAACGGCGACGGGGACAATATAATCACCCTGAAATATATATCCCCATCCCAGCGCCGTCAGCACCGATAGCGCAGATAACCAGGTCAGACGATGGCGTAATACGCGATTGACCAGCGCAAACGCCAGCGCGGATGAAAATAAATAAACAAAAAACATTCCTGAGCTGTACATTATTCGGCCTCAGAACTTTTGATATTCAAAATGCAGCTGCATACTCATGCTGTCATCGACAGAGGTCCACGCGACGATGGTGATCGCCAGCAGGAGATAAAGGAAAAAAAGACGGATCGCGATTTTCATTATTTAAAGCTCTGTGCAATAAAGCGAATCATAGGAACCCAGGCCAGTTCGGAAGGGTGCAAACGATCCCAGTTCCAGCCATTTTGATAAGGCATGGCGTACATATCTAAATACGGGATCTGGTTCTTTTCCAGAATGGTTTTTATTTGCTTATCAACCGGACGGAAGGTATCGGTATTGTAAAGCGCCCAGGGGTTAACCGGGTCGACGATAGCAATCACCTGCACGTGACGTTCTTTCAACAGCTGGACGGTTTTACTGAACGCGGCGATTTGCGCAGGCACGACGGGCGTGTCATCCCACTGTTGCCGCGTACCGTCCTCCTCGTAAATCGTTTTGTCCATCCACAGCGTGGCCGCGCTCTGCTGGCGTTTTTTATTTAACTCGCGCGCATTCGCCAGCTCTTTATCCCAGTCGGGAGCAATGTGGGCGGCTGTCTGCGGCGGCCACGGCTGTACCGCCTGGGGCGTGACGTTGAGCAGCGCCAGCCAGTCGTTTTTTATCATGGTACAGACGTTGGCAAACTGGAAGCTCAGTTCGTCCCACATCAGATCGGGGTGCCAGCCAAAGACCCGCATTTGGCCAAAGGTTAAATGGCTTATTTCTTTACTATCAATATGCTTTAAATAATTAACCAGCAGCGGGCGCGCCTGCGGATCCTTCATCAGCGGATTAAAAATAGAGCCGGGAAAATTATCGGCATAGATAGCCGGTGGCAGCCCTTTTGAGTAAAAGCTGTCAGGAGCCAGAAGCAAAACAACTTTACTGTTTGCGTTAAGGCTATTTTTAAAACGTGAGAACAGTAAAAATTGCGTTTCATCATCGACGAACGCATCGCCATACGCCACGACGGGTTTGTGCAATTGCTTATTAAAGTAATTATATACGGCGTAATGTTCATCTTCTGAGGTGGCAACCTCAGAGGCGCCAATGAAGAAAATAGCATTCCCTTCTAAGGCATGGGAAATAGTCGCAATTTTTTCCGCTTGTTCTTTAGGCGTGCCCGCCATTGATTTTATCAGCGGCTGGAAGGTGAGCGGCGGATTGAAGCTCGTCACCAGCGGGTGAACACCGAGGAACAAAATGGCCAGAGTCGCCATCAGGATATGTAAGCAAAGCGTATTTTTGATTTTCATCATCAACCCGTAACACTGCATGGCAGTAATGTCTAAAATCTGCGGGAATTCAGATTTATAACAATTACACAACAAATGACCTTCTATTTTTGAGGCATTCTATACCAGAGCGATTTAAAAGGATGAGCGTTGCTATGTTACGGTATGTACAAGGTCGAGGTGAGTGACGTGAGAGCAGCGTATGGGTGATTTTTGCGCAGTCAAACGCCGGTGGGTAAAAATAGAAAAATTCCTGCTTTACAAGGCGCTAATAGATGTTTATAGTGCGCCTCACTTTGGAAGCGTGGCCGAGCGGTTGAAGGCACCGGTCTTGAAAACCGGCGACCCGAAAGGGTTCTAGAGTTCGAATCTCTACGCTTCCGCCAAATTCGAAACCCTGCGATAGCAATATCGCAGGGTTTTTTCGTTTTACAGCGCAATCACCAGTTCCCCGGAATGGCTTCGAGAACAGCACAGCGCCACCTGCTGGTTTGGCGCGCCTTTTTCCGCCTCCGACTGCACGCTATCCCGATGATCCACCACGCCGTCAATCACCGGCGTCAGGCACGCCCCGCAGATCCCCATTTCGCATGAAAGCGGCACGTCTACGCCGTTTTCCTGTAATACCTGAGCGATGGTCTTATCCGCGGGCACCGGCCAGCGCTCCCCGGTCGAGGCGAGTTTGACCGTAAAGATCTCGCCTGCGTCACCGCGTGCGGCAGGGGCCGCGGGCTGAAACGCCTCGCTGTGAAGATGACCATCATCCCATCCCCTGGCCGTCGCCACGTCTCGCACTTTTTCCATAAACCCTGCCGGACCGCAGATCCAGGCGTGAAGCCCCGACTCAGCCACCGGAAGATGTTCTGCCAGCGCCGTACGCGGGCTGGCGGTATGAATCTGGCACTCACCGAACCGGAAGAGTTCGCGCGCAAACGCCGCGCTTTCGCGGCGTTTGACGTAATAGTGCAGCTCAAACGGCGTTCCGGCCGCCTTCAGCTGCAGGGCCATTGCATACAGCGGCGTAATGCCAATGCCTGCCGCCAGCAGCAACACCCGATCAGCCTGATGCAGCGGAAACAGATTGCGCGGAGCAGAAATCGCTAATTTCTGCCCGGGTCGCAGCGTCTCGTGAACGTAGCGCGATCCGCCGCGCGAGGCGGTTTCCCGTCCCACGCAGATAAGATAGCTCTCGTCTCCGCATGCCCCGGTCAGGGAATACTGGCGCACCGCGCCGCAGGGCAGGTGCACATCAATGTGCGCGCCGGGCTGCCACGCCGGCAGCGCGTTACCGTCTTCAGCTACCAGCCTGACGGCGAGGCTTTTGTCGCCCTCGCGCCACAGCCCGTCAACAATTACGCTCAGCATATCGGCCTCCGTCATACGAGGAAAAATTCGCCAAAGCCCATCTTCTTCAGTCCCCGACGGTAGGCAATTGAGCTTTTATCGGCGGGAATATGGGCTTCCAGCGTCAGATCCAGCGGCAGACTTTCCGGGCGCTGGGTTTCGACCATCAGGCGATCCTCTTCAAAAATCCGCAGATTGAAGGCATGCACATCTTCCACCGGGATATGCAGGTCAAAGTTACGCGCGATCGGCGCGAACATGCGGGTTACACGTGACGAGACGGGCGATGCGGCGTTCATAATGACCAGTCTCGATTCTCCCGGAAAATGAATCGTCAGGGTGGCGGTAAACGGCAGATGCATTTCAAAATGGCGCAGCCACTGAAACCCTTCTGGCGCCTGCACGGGTGAACTGGCGGGATAGTTGCTCACGGAGCTCCAGTAATCGGCAACAAAACCGAACGGCGTCTCCTGCGGCTGATAGGTGGGAACCAGCTGATTACTGGGATCGGCAAAGGTATCGGTGTGGATCCAGGCAAAGTGCGCTACGTCCAGAAACCCCTCTACCTGACGACCGGCAAAGCCGTTCACCTCAAACGCCGGGCAGTTGATCTGCTGAAATCCGTCGTCATCCCAGTGCGGCATGGTGGGCAGCGGTACAGGATTGTCCGGGTCAAACGCCAGGCAGGTCCAGATCAGGCCGAAGCGCTCTTCCACGGCGTAGTTTATCAGGTTCAGCTTCGCCGGAACGGGCTGGTCGGGGCTGGACGGAATACGGTTGCAGCGCCCGTCCTCCCCAAAGCGGAGGCCGTGGTAGGGGCAGATAATCCCATGCTCATCGTGAAAGCCGAGCGTCAGCGGCACGCCGCGGTGCGGGCAGACGTCACGGGCGACCACGACCTGGTCGTTAATCCGGTAAATCACCAGCTGTTCATCCAGCAGGGTCGCCTTAACCGGTGCCGGGCCAACGTCGCAGGCGCGCGCGACCGGATGCCAGCATTTCGCCAGGCGGAGCCAGTCCTCTGGCTCAAACGTGCAGTGGGCGGGTGGAGTCGGTTCTCTTTTCATCGTTATCCCTCTTACGTTCAGCCTAACGGGCCGCCCTGAATGGTCTCGCACAGACCGTTGATGATGCGCTCGCCGGTCTCCTCTTTGAGCTCCTGATACCAGGCCTGCGTCAACGCCATGTCTTTACCGTGGGTGACGTCGCAGCGTTTACGCGCCTTCAGCACCAGGTCGCGCACCCGGTCGCAGCGCAGCGCCTCGTACTGCCGCAGCGCCAGCGTGATGTTGTGGTTTTCTCGCAGGCATTCTCCCAGCACCACGGCATCTTCCATCGCCGCACAGCCGCCCTGGCCGATATCCGGCGTGGTGCTGTGTCCGGCATCGCCGAGCAGCGCGACGTTGCCGCGCACCAGGCTGTCGAACGGCTCAATGTCGTGGATTTCAATGCGGTTGGTCGTTTCAGGATCCAGCGCCGCGATAAGCTTCTGCACCGGCGGCGCCCAGCCGCGGAAGTAGCCCGTAAGGTCGGCGCGCAGGGTGGTGCGATCCTCCGCCAGGCCCGCGGGCAGCGGCACGTCAAAAAAGAAGTAGAAGCGTCCGCCGGAGACGGGCATCAGCGACACGCGTTTGCCTTCGCCAACGAAGGTGGTCCACTGGTGCGCCGGGGCGATTTCTTCGTCAATCTTCACCAGCCCGTTCCAGTTCACGTACCCGGCGTAGCGGCGCTCCGGGGTATACCCCAGCACGTACGGGCGCACGGCGGAGTGGCTGCCGTCGGCGGCAATCAGAAAATCGCCGGCTACCGTGGTGCCATCGGTGAAGGTCACGTTCACGCCCGCGTCGTCTTCATGGACGCGTTCGACGCGCTTGCCGAACTGCACCTTGTCGCGCCCCCAGAAGTCCAGCATTTCGCGCTGAAGCTCGGCGCGCGAGACGGGGCAGGGGCGCCCACCGGTACGCTCAACCAGCGGGGCAAGGCTGAAGCGGGTCAGGGTGTCGCCGCGCCGGTAATCCTTGTAGGCCATAAAACGCATCGGCCCGCCGTACGTCTCGATGATGTCGCCCATGCCGAGGTGCTGCATGCATTTCACGCCGTTAGGCCAGATGGAGATGGCCGCCCCGACGGGCCTGATCTCTTTGACGGCTTCAAACACGGTACAGTCGATGCCCGCTTTCTTCAGCGCGACGGCGGCGCTCAGGCCGCCAATACCCGCACCAATGACGATTGCTCTCATGCTTCTCTCCTTTTGCAGGGTGTAAAGACATTCAGCAATTTGCGTACCAGGCTGCAGAGTGGCGAAAACGGCGTTGTGAGGGGGACGTTTGCACTGCTAAGGTGCGCAAACACGGTGAACGTGCCTTTTTTTGAATCAAAAATTTCCAGTTGAGCTATACGGAATCGACTGTTTCACACCCGCGTTCAGAGTGGCGTGGTTTGTGCAATACCCGAAGGAAGACAATAAAGGAGACGCTATGATCGCACTGCACGACTTCAATCATCTTCCCCACGAAAAGGCGTTAGCGCTGATTCATCCCTGCGTGGCGCTCCCCGAGTGGGCCGATGCGCTGGCTCTGAGGCGACCCTACGCCAGCCGGGACGAATTGTTCAGTACGGCAAGCGCGCTGACGCAAAACTGGGATGAAGCGGCGCTGGCGCAGGCCCTGAACGCCCATCCGCGCATCGGGGAAAAGCCCGCAGGTTCACAGGCGGAGGCGGCGCTGTCGCGCCAGGAGCAGGGCGAGGTGAACGATCGCGATGCTGACCTTGTCCGGGCGCTGCGTGAGGGAAATGCCCGCTACGAGGCCCGCTTCGGACGCGTCTTTCTGATCCGCGCGAAGGGCCGCAGCGGCGAGGAGATTTTACAGGCGCTGCACGCGCGGCTGGAGAACAGCGACGCGCAGGAAGTCCGTGCCGCGCTGGAACAGCTGCGGGAAATTACGCTGCTACGGCTGGAAGGAGTCATTAGCGAATGAGCACACTTAGCACCCATATTCTGGATATCTCAACGGGCAAACCCGCAGAGGGCGTGACGGTTCATCTCGAACGGGAGGGCGAAATCATGGCCACGGGCGTGACCAACGCCCAGGGGCGCATCGCCGCGTTCGTTCCCTCTCTGCCCGCGGGCCGCTATCGGCTGGTGGCGGAGATCGGCGCGTGGTTTAGCGAAACCGGTCGCGACACGATCTGGCCCTGCGCGCAAATTGATTTTGTGACGGGAGAAACGGCAGACGAACATTTCCACCTGCCGTTTGTGATTGCGCCCGGCGGGTGGTCAACCTACCGGGGCAGTTGACCACACCCGCTCGCCGTTGACCCAGGTCTCGCTGATGTTGCGCTCGTCGCCGAGGGTCATCAGCACAAAAAGCTGCTCGTAGATATCCTGGCAGCGGCGATTGCGCAGGCGCTGCAGCGGCGTCACGTCGGGGTCAATCACCACGAAATCCGCCTCTTTCCCGGGCGCGAAGTTGCCAATCTTATCTTCGAGCCTGAGAGCGTGCGCGCCGCCCAGCGTGGCGTGATAAAACGCCTCGCTGGCGCGCAGGCGGTAGCTCTGAAGCTGGACGACCTTGTAGGCCTCACCCAGGGTGCGCAGCATGCTGAAGGTGGTACCCGCCCCGACGTCTGTGCCGATGCCCATGCGCACCCTGTGCTGCCAGCAGGCGGGCAGGCGAAACAGCCCGCTGCCGAGAAACAGGTTAGAGGTGGGGCAAAACGCCACCGCCGAGCCGGTGTCGTGCAGGCACTGCCACTCGCTGTGGTGCAGATGGATCGCGTGGGCAAACACGCTGCGCTCGCCGGTCAGGCCGTAGTGGTGATACACGTCCAGATAGCGCTCGTGCTCCGGCCAGAGATCGTTCACCCAGGCCACTTCGTTTGGGTTTTCGCTGAGATGGGTCTGCAGCCAGGTATCCGGAAACTCCTCTCTGAGCAGGCTAACCGCGGCGAGCAGCTCGGGAGAGGACGTTGGGGCAAAGCGCGGCGTAATGGCATACCCCAGCCGCCCCCGATGGTGCCAGCGCTGGATCAACTCCCGCGTCTGCCGGTAGCTCTGCTTTGCATCTTCGCTCAGGTAGTCCGGCGCGTGCCGGTCCATCATCACCTTTCCGGCGATAAGGCGCATGTTCAGGCGCAGGGCTTGGGTAAACAGCGCCTCGACCGATTCCGGATGCAGCGTGCAAAACACCAGCGCGGTGGTGGTGCCGTTGCTCACCAGCTGCTGAATGAAAAATTCGGCGATTTCTTTCGCGTAGGCTTCATTGGAAAACTGGCTCTCCACCGGGAAGGTGTAGGTGGTCAGCCACTCCAGCAGCTGTTCGCCAAAGGCGCCGATCATCTCCGTTTGCGGATAATGGACGTGGGTGTCAACAAAACCGGGCAACAGCAGCCTGCCGCGCAGGTCGGTGTAGCCCTTGTGGGGGTCAAGATACTGCTCACCCTCCTGCCACGGCATGTGCGCCAGAATTTTCCCGCTCTGTATAAACAGCAGCCCGTCCTCAAGGTAGCGCGCGTGTTGGGCAATCGCGTCTGCGCTGTCGCAGACCTGGGCAATATCAAAAAATGCGCCGCGGATCGCTGTCTGGTAATCCATCATGGTTCCTGCCTTAGTGTTTGCGTAGCGGGGGTGAGAAGGCGCAGCAAGAACGGTGCCAGAATGAACGGGCCGCAGATACGCTGCGGCCGGAGGAGGGGGTTACTCTTTTTGCGTTGCCACGCGGGAGCTGAACGACGTCGCGCCCGCCGTCTCGCGCTCTTCCCGCGCCAGCCAGCGGTAGGTGACGCCGCCGAGGAAGACGCCGATAAACCAGCTGAAGTTTGCCACCTCATGCAGGGCCGGGATGAAGCTAATCACCAGGCCCACGGCAACGGACGGGATCAGCGCGCCAATCGCTTTCGGGTTGAAACCGTTGCGGTACCAGTATTTGCCCTTTGGCGTGTCGTCGAACAGATCGTCAACCGACACCTTGCCGCGCTTAATCAGGTAGAAGTCGGCAATCAGAATGCCGAACAGCGGGCCGATAAACGCCCCGAGCACGTCCAGGGTGTAGTGGATAAGCTCCGGCGAGTTGAACAGGTTCCACGGGGTGAGCAGGATCGAGCCGACAGCGGCAATCATGCCCCCGGTGCGGAAGCTGATTTTCTGCGGCGAGCAGTTAGAGAAATCAAACGCCGGGGAGACGAAGTTCGCGACGATGTTGATCCCGATGGTGGCGGTGATCATCGTCAGCAGGCCAATCGCCACGGCCAGATCGTTGCCCACGCGGCTGACGGTTTCGATCGGGTCGGTGATCATGCGGCCAAACAGCGACTGGGTGCCGGAGACAATGACTACGGTGACGATGGAGAACAGCAGGAAGTTAAACGGCAGCCCCCAGCGGTTGCCGCGGCGGATCTCACCCATGCTTTTGCCGTAGCGGGAGAAATCGCCAAAGTTGAGCAGCGGGCCGGAGAAGTAAGACACCACCAGCGCGGTCGCGGTGATCATCTGCCAGGTCTGCTCGCCCGCGCTCAGGGATTTGCTGGCGAGGGTGAAGGAAATGCCGTCAAAACCGGTCTTGTATACAATCCAGCCTGCGAGGGCCAGCATCACCACGTAGACCGCCGGACCGGCGATATCAATAAAGCGCTTGATGGCGTTCATGCCGTGCCAGAAAACCATCGCCTGCAGTACCCACATAATGGCAAAGCAGATCCAGCCCAGATGCGACAGGCCCAGGAACGCGCCTGTGGTAAGCGAAGAGAGCGACGGCCAGAACTTCAGCGCCACCAGCATCAGGGCGTTGGCGGCCAGATAGGTCTGAATACCGTACCACGCGAAGGCAATCAGCCCGCGGATCACCGCCGGAATATTGGCCCCGAAGACGCCAAACGCCTGACGGCTGATCACCGCATAGGGCACGCCAGCCATCTGGCTTGGTTTGGCCACCAGGTTGGCGCACAGCTGCACGATGCAAATCCCCACCAGCAGGCAGAGCAGCACCTGCCAGCTTGCCAGCCCGAGCGTAAAGAAGCTCGCGGCGACAACATAACCCCCCATGCTGTGAACGTCCGACATCCAGAACGAAAAGATGTTGTACCAGCTCCAGTTCTGGTCACGCGTCGGTGCCAGATCCTCATTGCAAAGACGTGGGCTGTAAACCGCACCGGAATCAGCGGCCGTACCTTGCTGTGCGTTTTGACTGTTTGGCATGAAACCTGCTCCTGTGAATGAAAACCCGTTAAGCGGGAGTGCAAACGGTGTTGCAGGATCCAGGCCAAAATAATAAATCTTGTATGCAATATTTTATTTTTATGTATACGATTCGATAACGAAGAGTAAAAGACGGAGTGGTGAATGAACAACATAAACGCCCTGCAGACCGCGCCAGACCTGCATGACAAAGACGAATCGATCTTTCAGGCGCTGATGACCGCGATTGTCGAACATCAGCTGCTGCCGGGGAGCAAATTGCCGGAAGAGGCGCTGGCCGAGGTGTTTGGCGTAAGCCGCACGGGCATCCGCAAGGTGCTTCAACGACTCGCCGCTGTGCAAATGGTCACCCTGACGCCCAAGCGTGGTGCACACGTCGCCAGCCCGACGGTGGAAGAGGCGCGACACATCTTCCGCACCCGCGCCCTGCTGGAGGTCGCCAACCTGCCGGACGTGCTGGCCCGCTGCCAGCCGCCGCACCTTGCCGCGCTGGAGGCCATCATTCGCCAGGAGCAGCAGGCGCACGAGGCGTACGACGGCCCGGCGGCAATTCGCCACTCCGCCAATTTCCACATTCAGCTGCAGGCCATCTCCGGCAACCAGGTGCTGACGGAGATGGTGACCGGCCTGAGCCAGCGCTCGTCGCTGGTGATTGCCACCTGGGGCGCGCCGTGGCGTCAGGGGTGCCGCTGCAACGATCACGAACAGCTTGTGGATCTGCTGCGCCAGAAGGCGCTCCAGCCGCTCAGCGATGCCTTAATGCACCATTTTGAACATATCGTCGCCAGCCTCTGCTTCGAGCGGGCGGGCGAGTGTCTGCCTGATTTTGCCCGGCTGTTTGCCGGCCACAAGGAGTCGTAATGTCCTCTGTCTGTATACAAGTGATCAACCCCAACACCAGCCTCGCGATGACGGAAACCATCGGCGCGGCGGCCCGCGCGGTGGCGGCGCCGGGAACGGAGATCCTCGCGGTCTGCCCGAGCGCGGGCGTGCCGTCTATAGAAGGCCACTTTGATGAGGCCATCGCCGCCGTGGGGGTTCTCGAACAGGTTAAGCTCGGCAGAGAGCAGGGCGTGGACGGTCACGTCATCGCCTGCTTTGGCGATCCGGGCCTGCTGGCGGCGCGCGAGCTGGCGCAGGGGCCGGTTATAGGCATTGCGGAAGCCGCCATGCATATGGCGACGCTGGTGGCGACGCGCTTTTCGGTGGTCACCACGCTGCCGCGCACGCTGATTATTGCCCGCCATCTGCTGCATCAGTATGGCTTTCACGATCGCTGCGCGGCGCTGCACGCTATCGATCTCCCGGTGCTGGCGCTGGAAGACGGCAGCGGTCTGGCGCAGGAAAAAGTGCGTGCGCGCTGTATACAGGCGCTGAAAGAGGACGGCTGCGGCGCCATCGTGCTGGGCTGCGGCGGCATGGCGACGCTGGCGCAGGAGCTGACGCGCGAGCTGCGCGTGCCGGTCATCGACGGGGTCAGCGCGGCGGTGAAGATGGTGGAGTCGCTTGTGGCGCTGGGGCTGTCGACCAGCAAGCACGGGGATCTGGCCTTCCCGGAGAAAAAAGCGTTAAGCGGACAGTTTCAGGCACTGAATCCATTTTAATTTTTGGGGGTGGCAATGGGGCTTTTTGAACAGAATTACCCGCGGGATCTGCGCGGCTACGCGGGCAACCCGCCGCACGCGCGGTGGCCGAATCAGGCGCGCATCGCCGTGCAGTTTGTGCTCAATTATGAGGAAGGGGCGGAGAACCACGTTCTGCACGGCGATGCCGGATCCGAGCAGTTCCTGTCGGACATTATCGGCGCGGCCAGCTACCCGGATAAACACATGTCGATGGACTCCCTCTACGAATACGGCAGCCGCGCCGGATTCTGGCGGATCCACAGTGAATTTCAAAAGCGCGGCCTGCCGCTGACGGTCTTCGGCGTGGCGATGGCGCTGGCGCGTCATCCGGAGATCGTCGAGGCAATCAAGGCAGCGGATTACGACGTGGTGAGCCACGGCTGGCGCTGGATCCACTACCAGAGCATGGATATCAGCCAGGAGCGCGAACACCTGCACAAGGCGGTGCACGTGTTGACCGACCTTTTCGGCAAGCCGCCGACGGGCTGGTACACCGGGCGCGACAGCCCCAACACCCGCCAGCTGGTGGTGGAGCACGGCGGCTTCGACTATGACAGCGATTACTACGGCGATGACTTGCCCTTCTGGACGGAAGTGGCCTGCGGCGACGGCTCCCGCAAGCCGCACCTGATCGTGCCCTATACGCTGGATGCGAACGACATGCGCTTCGCCACCGCGCAGGGGTTTAACACCGCCGAGCAGTTCTATACCTACCTGAAGGACAGTTTTGACGTGCTGTACGAAGAAGGGGAAAGCGCGCCGAAGATGATGTCCATCGGCATGCACTGCCGCCTGCTGGGGCGGCCGGGGCGTTTTCGCGCGCTGCAGCGTTTCCTGGATTACGTGCAGCAGCACGAGCGGGTGTGGGTCTGTACCCGCCAGCAGATTGCCGACCACTGGCGGGAGGTGCATCCGTTTCAGAAATAACTGAGCCGTGTTTAGCCGGGTGGCGGCTGCGCCTTACCCGGCCTACAGGACCCACAGGGCATACGGGACATCGCAGGCCCGGTAAGCGCAGCGCCACCGGGCGGGTTTTTCAGCGTTACACCATCAAACTCACCTGCGCCGCCACAATCCGCCACCCGTAGGCAAACCGCACCCACGTCTGCTGCTGGCGGCCAATGCGATCCGTGCCCTCGCGGGTAAACTCGGTGCTGCACACGGCATAATCCTCCCCGAAGGTGGTAATCACGGTGTGACGCAGCGTCCGCTGCAGCCCGGCGGCGGGGCGCGCCGCGCGAAAGGCGCGGATTTCATCAATCCCATACAGGTTTTCACCCGCCCCCAGACGCACCGTGTTTTTGTCGTGCCAGAACAGCTCGTCCAGCACCGCAACGTTGTTGCTCACCAGCGCGTCTTCATAGCGGTAAAACGCGGCGGTCACCTCGGCAACCACCCACGGCAGGTTAATGTCATCGTGATTCATCATGCGGCCACCTCCGCCGGACGCGCGTCGGCGATCCCACTCTCTTCCAGCACGCGCGCTACGCGCAGGCAGGCCTGCTCGTTAAACGGCGCGGCAATCAGCTGCAGGCCAATCGGCGCACCCTGGGCGGTGCGCAGCGGAACGGTGGTCACGGGCAGGCCCAGAAATGAAATCGGCTGGGTCAGCATCCCCATGCTGGCGCGAATGGGGAGCGGCTGACCGTTAATCTCCATGGTCTGCTCACCCGCGAGCGTGGCGCTGCGCGGCGTTGCCGGAGCGATCAGCACGTCGGCCTGCGCGAACAGGGTTTTAAACGCCTGCCGGGCGTGCGCGCGAAACCGCTGGGCCTGAATGTACCAGGCGGAGGGGATCATTGCGCCTGCCAGCAGGCGTTCCCGGGAGTGCGGCTCAAAACGCTCGGGCTCGCGGCGAAGCGCGGGCAGGTACTGATTTCCCCCTTCGGATGCGCTGATGATAAACGCCGCGGAGCGCGCCAGTTCGGCATCAGGGAACTGCAGCTCATCCTGCACGTCGAGCGCCTTTGCCACCCGCGCCACGGCGTCTCTGGCATCCGCATCGCACCAGGTGGTGAAGTAGCCGCCTAGCACCGCGCAGCGCAGGCCGTCAAGCCCGCGGTCGAGCATGGGGCGCGTCTGCTCGCGCGAGCTCTCTGCCTGAAAAGCGTCGCTGCTGTCCCGGCCCTGCAGCGCATCGTATACGGACGCCAGATCGCAGACGCGGCGGGCAAAGGGGCCGATATGATCGAGGCTCGCGACAAACGGATGGCTGCCGGATCGTGACAGGCGGCCAAACGTGGGCTTCAGGCCATAGATGCCGCACAGGGAGGCCGGAACGCGAATCGAGCCGTTGGTGTCGGTGCCGAGCGAAAAATGCACCAGCCCGGCGGCCACGGCGGCGGCCGAGCCGCCGGACGAGCCGCCCGCAATGCGCGCCAGATCGTGCGGGTTACGCGTCGTGCCGTAGTGGCTGTTTTCGGTCGTGAAGCCGTAGGCGTAGGCGTCCATGTTCACCATCCCGGTCAGCAGCCCGCCCGCGCTGCGCAGCTGGCGCACCGCGAAGCTGTCAGCGGCCGCGGCGGGGCGCTGGCTGAACAGCTCTGCCCCGGCAAGGGTGGTGTGGCCGGCAACGTCGAACAGGTTTTTTACCGCGTAGGGTACGCCCGCCAGCGGCGGCAGGGGGCGCTTTTCGCGGCGGAGGGTATCGATGCTCTCGGCCTCGGCGAGCATGCGTGCTTCCGTCACGGCGGTCCAGGCATTGATCTGCGGGTTAACGCGCGCAATTGCCTCCAGCGTCTGACGGGCTATCTCCTGGGCGCTCAGCTCGCCCGCGCCCAGCGCATGCTGGATCGCGCTGATACTCATCTCGTGTAGCCTCATGCTTTATACACTCCTGCGATCTCCAGACGGTCGTCGAGCGGCAGCGCCATCAGCGGGGCGGCCATGCTTGCTATGCGGCTGAACTGCAGCTGCAGCTCGGCGCGGCGGGCGTCGTCCAGCGTCACGCCGAGCACAGACTCCATTTGCGCCAGATACGCCTGCCAGTCGGGTTGTTGTGTCGTCATTGTTTTCTCCTCAGAATCCGGCGGCCGCGCCGTTGCTGCGCGGGTCAAATGCCCCTTCGAACAGTCCGTTGGGGTGGCGGACAATCGCGCCCGCGTGGCCCATCGCTTCGCTGAAGTCAGGGAACATTTCCACCTCGTGTCCGAGTGCCTGAAGCCGTGAGACCGTCTCAGCGCTAAAGCGTCCTTCCAGCTTTAACGTGTCCGAGGTTTGTCCCCATGTGCGCCCCAGCAGCCAGCGCGGGCGGGAAATGCTCTCCTGCAGTGGCACGCCCTGAATCGCGTAGCGGGTAAAGAGCGCGGCCTGGGTTTGCGGCTGGCCGTCGCCGCCCATCGATCCGTAGACCATCACGCGCCCGTCCTTAAGACGCGCCGCCGCCGGGTTCAGGGTATGGAAGGGCTGCTTGCCCGGCGCGAGGGCCAGAAGACTATCGGGATCGAGGCTGAACGATGCCCCCCGGTTCTGCCAGACGATGCCGGTGTCGGGCAGCACCACGCCGCTGCCGAACTCGTGATAGATACTCTGGATAAACGACACGGCAAGCCCGCTGCTGTCCATCACTCCCATCCACACCGTATCGCCGGGGCCTTTTCCGGTGCCCCACGGCGCGGCGCGGCCGTCGTCAACCCTGTCGGCAAGCGCCTGCAGGGCGGCGGGATCCAGCAGACCCTGAATATCGGTTTTCAGCTCGCGCGGGTCGGTGATGTGGGCATCGCGCAGGCCAAAGGCCAGCTTGGTGGCTTCAACGATGCGGTGAATGGTGTCGGCGTCGTCGGCCTCCGCCATATTCAGGCAGTCGGTGATGCCGAGTATCGCCAGCGAGACCAGCCCCTGCGTCGGCGGGGCGTGGTTAAAGATCTCCCCCTGCTGATGCTGCAGCCTCAGCGGCGCGGTGCGCCGGGCGACGTGCGTGCGCAAATCGGCCAGCGTCACGGGCAGGCCCAGCGTCTCCATGCCGTGCGCCAGGACTTCCGCCAGCGGGCCGCGGTAAAAGCTGTCCAGACCGTCCTCCGCCAGGCGCGTCAACGTCGTGGCCATGGCGGGCTGGTAAAAGCGGCTCCCGACCTCTGGCGGCTTGCCGTCCACCAGCCAGGTTTCCGCGAAGCCGGGGATGTGCTTCAGCTCGTCGAATTTGCTGGCCGTGGCATGGGCCTGCGAGGCCGTGACCGGCGTGCCGTTCTGCGCATAGTCAATGGCGTCGGCCAGCAGGCGGGACAGCGGCAGCGCCTTGCCGGTCAACTCGCGCGAGACCTTCAGCGCCTCGTCCCAGCCGCTCACCGTGCCGGCGACGGTCAGCGCCGCGCGGGGGCCGCGGTGGGGAATATGCGCCAGCCCGTCGTAGGCGGCGAGCGTTGCACGCGATCCCGCCGCGCCGCTGGCATCAATGGCGACAGGTTCGCCTTCCGGCGGCACGATAAGCCAGAAGCCATCGCCGCCCAGCCCGTTCATGTGCGGGTAAACCACGGCAACGGTGGCCGCCGCGGCGACCATCGCCTCTATCGCGCTGCCGCCTTCGCGCAGTACCGCCAGCGCGCTCTGGCTGGCAAGATGGTGGGGCGCAACGGCCATGCCGTGCGTGGAGACATTACTTTGCATAAAGCGTCCTCGTAACCCTGAAAGTCACAAGGTGCTGCAAAAGCTGTTCCAGATCTGAAAGAAAAGTTTCAGTAAACTGGCACGTATAATGAATACGCATAATAAAAGGTACAATGTGATGAAACAAAAGTTACAGAGGCGCTATGGAACAACTGGATGAACGTCTGAAAGCACAGTACCCGTCGCTGTCGCCGCAGGAGCAGCGGGTGGCGGACTTTATTTTCGACCATTTTGACGACCTGATTAGCTACAACAGTGCCGAGCTGGCGCAGCTGAGCGGGGTGTCGAAAGCCACGGTCAGCCGTCTGTTTAAGCGTCTGGGCTATGAGAAATATAAGGACATGCGCGACGAGCTGCGCACCCTGCGCCAGAGCGGGATGCCGCTCACCGATAACCGCGACGCGGTGCAGGGCAATACGCTGCTGGCGCGCCACTATAAGCAGGAGATGGCGAACCTGACCCAGTGGGTCAATGCCCTCGACGCGCAGCAGTTTGCCGACGCCATGGCCTGCATGGTGAAGGCGCGGCGCATCGTCATTATCGGCATGCGTAACGCCTATCCGGCGGCGCTGCACCTGCGCCAGCAGCTGCTGCAGGCGCGCGGTCAGGTGCTGGTCCTGCCGCAGCCGGGGCAGAGCCTGGGCGAGGAGCTGGTGGATTTAACGCCGGACGATCTGGTGGTCATGATGGCCTTTCGCCGCCGCCCGCGCATCATCCGCCCGCTGATGCAGCAGCTTCAGAGCAGCGGTATTCCGGTGCTGCTGATGTGCGAGCCGCAGGCGCACAGCCTGTTTCCGCTGGCGAGCTGGCAGCTCTGCGCCCCGCTGGACAGCGTCTCGGCCTATGACAGCTACTCCTCGGTCAATAGCCTGATCAACCTGCTGGCGAACGCTTTCCTGCATGAGATTCTCGATAAAGGCCGTCCGCGCATTCACGAGATTGCCTTCCTCTACCAGCAGCTGGACGAACTCGAACAACGATAATGGGGCATCAGGGTGGTGCTTTGCATTAAAATGGTGCATGTGGCGGGTCGGGAAAACGCTCGTTTTTTCGACCCTTCCCCGTTTTATCAGGCTTTACAAGAATATTTCCCGCTTCGCCCTATCTGGCACATTAGTTGCAAAATCACATTCAAAGAATCTTTTGTTTCATGTTAACGTTACGGGGAAGCACCATGAAAAAATTGTTGATTGCACTGGCCGGGGCCGCATGTCTCTTCACACAGCTGCCGGCAAAGGCTGACCAGCTTCAGGATATCGAGAAGCGCGGCACCATCCGCATTGCCGTTCCGCAGGACTTCCCGCCGTTTGGCTCGGTGGGGACCGACCTGCAGCCGCAGGGCTATGACATCGACATGGCGCGCTATCTGGCCAAACAGATGAAGCTCAAGCTGCAGCTGGTGCCGGTGACCAGCGCCAACCGCGTGCCGTATCTGCAAACCGATAAGGTTGATCTGGTCATTTCAAGCCTCGGTAAAAACCCGGAGCGCGAGAAGGTGATCGACTTTAGCCGCGCCTACGCGCCGTTCTTCCTCGGCGTGTTTGGTCCGAAAGGCGCCGAGCTGAAAGATGCCGCCGCGCTGAGCGGAAAAACCATCGGCGTGACGCGCGGGGCGGTGGAGGACATGGTGCTGACCGGCCTGGCGCCGAAAGACGCGGACGTGAAGCGCTACGAGGATAACAACACCACGCTCTCCGCCTACCTCTCCGGACAGGTGCAGTACGTGGCAACCGGCAACCTCGTGGTGGCGGCCATTTCGCGCCAGAACGCGGATAAAGCCCCGGTGCCGAGCTTTATGCTGAAAGATTCGCCGTGCTTTATTGGCCTGAAGAAAAACGAACCGGCCCTGAAGGCAAAGGTGGATGCGCTGATTGAGCAGGGCATCAAGGACGGCACGCTGAACGGCCTGTCTGAACAGTGGCTGAAGGCCCCGCTGCCGGCAAACCTTGGCGCCTGAGCCGATGACTGAGCAACTTCATTTCTCCGCGCTCTGGCCGCACTGGCCGGAGCTGCTGGCGGGGCTGTGGGTCACCGTTCAGCTGACGGTGATGGCCACCGTCGGCGGCCTGGCGATAGGGATTTTCGGGGCGGCGATCCGCAGCGGACGCACCACCTGGTTCAGCCGGATCTGGGGCGCGTATGTGGAAATCATCCGCAACACGCCGTTTGTCGTGCAGCTGTTTTTCATCGTCTTCGGCCTGCCGAATCTCGGGCTGAAGATGACGGCGGGGGAAGCGGCGCTGCTGGCCATGGTGGTGAACCTGGGCGCCTACAGCACCGAAATTATCCGCGCGGGCATACAGGTCACGCCGAAAGGGCAGTGGGAAGCCGGACGCGTGCTGGGGCTCACCCGCCTGCAGACCTTTATTCGCGTGGTGCTGCCGCCCGCGCTGCAGCGCATTTACCCGGCGCTGGTGAGCCAGTGCATCATCGTGATGCTCGGCTCGTCGGTGGTGTCGCAGGTCTCCTATGAAGAGCTGACCTTCGCCGCCAACCTGATCCAGTCCAGAACGTTTTTGAGCTTTGAGGTTTATCTGGTGACAACCGGGATTTACCTGGCGCTGTCGATAACCCTGCGCCAGCTGATGATGGCGGCAGGACGCAAATGGCTGGGGGTGCAGGCATGATGACCACCTTTACCGACTGGGACATTATTCGCAACCTGCTGCTGGCCGGACGCTGGACGGTGCTGCTGTCGCTGGTGGCGTTCGTCGGCGGGGCGGTGGTAACGCTGCCGCTCCTGCTGCTGCGCCTGACGGGCGGGCGCACGGTGAAGCGCATTATCCGCGGCTATATTGAGCTGTTTCAGGGCACGCCGCTGCTGATGCAGCTGTTCCTGGCCTTCTTCGGCGTGGCGCTGTTCGGCATCGACGTCTCGCCGTGGACTGCCGCCTCGCTGGCCCTGACGTTTTACACCAGCGCGTTTCTGCTCGATATCTGGTTTGGCAGCATTCGCGCCCTGCCGAAGGGGCAGTGGGAAGCGTCGCGCTGCCTGGGGCTGACCTTCGGCCAGACCCTGTTTCGCGTCGTTGCCCCGCAGGCGCTGCGCATCGGCATCGCGCCGACGGTCGGCTTTGCCGTGCAGGTGATCAAAGGCACCGCGCTGGCGTCGATTATCGGCTTTATCGAGCTGACCAAGGCCGGGACGATGCTGACCAACGTGACGTATCAGCCGTTTAAGGTCTTTGCGCTGGTGGCGCTCGGCTACTTTATTCTGTGTTATCCGCTGTCGCGCTACAGCCGCTATCTGGAGACGAAATTCAATGCCTCTCATCACCATTAATCAGGTGCAGAAGTACTACGGCGATAACCACGTGCTCAAGGGCGTCGATCTGGATATCGACATGGGCCAGGTGATCTCCATTATCGGGCGCAGCGGATCGGGCAAAAGCACGCTGCTGCGCTGCATTAACGGTCTGGAAGGCTATCAGGACGGCAGCATCAAGCTGGGCGGCATGACCATTACCGATCGGGATTCCCAGGCGCGCGAAATCAGCCGCTCGGTCGGGATGGTGTTTCAGAGCTTCAACCTGTTCCCACACATGACGGCGCTGGAAAACGTGATGCTCGCCCCGCGTCGGGTGCTGAAGAAAAGCGCCGCCGAATGCCGCGAGCTGGCGAAGCAGATGCTGGAGAAAGTGGGCTTAGGCGATCGTCTGGATTACTACCCGTCGAGCCTCTCCGGCGGCCAGCAGCAGCGCGTGGCGATTGCCCGCGCGCTGGCGATGTCGCCTAAAGTTTTACTCTGCGACGAGATCACCTCCGCGCTCGACCCGGAGCTGGTGGGCGAAGTGCTCAAGGTGCTGGAGCAGCTGGCGGCCGAGGGGATGACGCTCATACTGGTTACCCATGAAATGAATTTTGCCCGCGAAGTGGGCGACCGCGTGGTGTTTATGCACCAGGGGAAAGTCTGGGAGCAGGGCGACAGCAAAACGCTGTTCGCCAACCCGCAGACCACGGAACTGAAGCAGTTCATCTCCTCCGTGCGCGGCCTCAACTGATAAGGACTGACAAATGGATATCGCACGCTTTCCGCAAATCAACCCGCCCCAGCGCCTGCTGATGGGGCCGGGCCCGATCAACGCCGACCCGCGCGTGCTGCGCGTCATGTCGAGCCAGCTGATCGGCCAGTACGATCCGGCCATGACCCACTACATGAACGAGGTGATGGCGCTCTATCGCGGGGTGTTCCGCACCGAGAACCGCTGGACGATGCTGGTGGACGGCACCTCCCGCGCGGGAATTGAAGCCATTCTGGTCTCCGCCATCCGCCCGGGAGATAAGGTGCTGGTGCCGGTCTTTGGCCGCTTTGGTCATCTGCTGTGCGAAATTGCCCGCCGCTGCCGCGCGGAGGTGCATACCATCGAGGTGCCGTGGGGCGAGGTGTTTACCCCGGACCAGGTAGAGGATGCGATTAAGCGTATTCGTCCGCGCCTGCTGCTGACCGTGCAGGGCGACACCTCCACCACCATGCTGCAGCCGCTCGCCGAGCTGGGCGCGATCTGCCGCCGCTACGACGTGCTGTTCTACACCGACGCCACCGCGTCGCTCGGCGGCAACGCGCTGGAGACCGACGCCTGGGGGCTGGACGCCGTCTCGGCCGGGATGCAGAAGTGCCTCGGCGGCCCGTCGGGCACCTCGCCGATCACCCTGAGCGCGCGCATGGAGGAGGCGATCCGCCGTCGCAAATGCGTTGAGGAAGGCATCCGCACCGACGCCCACCGCGACGGCGACGAGGAGATGATCTACTCCAACTACTTCGATCTCGGCATGGTGATGGACTACTGGGGGCCGGAGCGGCTGAACCACCACACCGAAGCCACCACCGCGCTGTTTGGTGCCCGCGAGTGCGCGCGGCTGATCCTGCAGGAAGGGCTGGATAACGGCATCGCGCGCCATAAGCTGCACGGCGATGCGCTGCTGAAGGGCATTCAGGCGATGGGGCTGGAGACCTTTGGCGACCTGAAGCACAAGATGAACAACGTGCTGGGCGTGGTTATCCCGCAGGGCGTCAACGGCGACCAGGTGCGTAAGCTGATGCTGGAGGATTTCGGGATTGAAATCGGCACCTCGTTTGGCCCGCTGCACGGCAAAGTGTGGCGCATCGGCACCATGGGCTACAACGCGCGCAAAGACTGCGTGATGACCACCCTGAGCGCGCTGGAGTCGGTGCTGAACTACCTGAAATTCTCCACCACGCAGGGGGCCGCCATGCAGGCCGCGTGGGACCACTATCACCGCGAGACGCCGCAATGAGCCCGGCGGCAGAACGGGTGATGGCCCGCGCCGACGCGCTGGCCGCCATCAGCGAAACCCCGGATGCGCTGACGCGGGTCTATCTCTCCACCCAGCATCTGCAGGCCAACCAGCTGGTGGGGCAGTGGATGAGCCAGGCGGGAATGACCGTCTGGCAGGACAGCGTGGGCAACATCTGTGGACGCTATGAGGGCGCGCAGGAAGGGGCGCAGGCGGTGCTGCTCGGCTCGCATCTCGATACCGTGCGCAATGCCGGGCGCTACGACGGCATGCTTGGGGTGCTCACCGCCATTGAGGTGGTGGACAGCCTGCACCAGCAGGGTGTGCATCTGGCGCAGGCCATCGAGATTGTCGGCTTTTGCGACGAAGAGGGGACCCGCTTCGGCATTACGCTGTTAGGCAGCCGGGGCATTACCGGCACCTGGCCGCAGGGCTGGCTGGAGAAAGCCGACGCCAGCGGAATCAGCGTGGCGCAGGCGATGACCCTGGTGGGGCTCGATCCTGCCCGCGTGCTGCATGCCGCGCGCCGTCAGGAGGATTTCAGCGCCTATCTGGAGCTGCATATTGAGCAGGGGCCATGCCTTGAGCAGGAGGCGCTCGCCCTTGGCGTGGTGGAAGCCATTAACGGCGCGCGCCGTCTGAACTGCCGCTTTACCGGCGAGGCCGGGCACGCGGGAACCGTACCGATGCTCCACCGCAGGGACGCGCTGGCCGCCGCCGCCGAGTGGATGGTTATCATTGAAAACGCTACCCGACAGCAGGGCGGCAACCTGGTAGCGACGGTTGGCGAGCTGCGCTGTCTGCCGGGGGCGGTGAACGTAATCCCCGGCGAGGTTCAGCTCTCGCTGGATATTCGCGGTCCGCAGGATGCGCCGCTTGATCGGTTGCTTAACGACCTGCTGGAACATGCCCAGGCGATCGCATCGCGCCGTGGTCTGGACTTCAGCGCCGAGGAGTTTTACCGCATTGCCGCCACGCCGTGCGATATCCACCTGCAAAAGGTGCTGGGGGAGGCCGTCACATCGGTACAGGGGCGCTCGCTATCGCTGCCCAGCGGTGCGGGCCACGATGCGATTGCCATCGCGGAACGCTGGCCGGTCGGCATGCTGTTTGTGCGCTGCAAAGGGGGCGTCAGCCACCATCCGGCGGAATCGGTGATGGCTGAAGATGTCGCCCTGGCGATTGAGGTGTTTTCGCGAGCGGTGATCCAGCTGGCGGACCGCGTTACTCCAGCCCCAGCGTATATTGCGCGATCTTAAAGTAGATAATCAGCCCGGTGCCGTCGATAAGCGTCGCGATAAACGGCGCGGAGACGACCGCCGGGTCAATGCCGCAGCGCTTGAGCACCATCGGGATCACGGACGACACAATCGCACTCCAGAGCGTAATGCACACCAGCGTCAGGCTGACGATAAGCGTAATTTCCAGCCCAATCCCCATCATCCAGGCGCGAATGCACCCGGCGACACCGAGCGTGGCGGCAATCATCAGCGAGGTGGTCATCTCTTTACGCAGCACGCGTCCGACGTCGCGCAGGCGGACTTCCCCCAGCGCCATGGCGCGCACCAGCGTGGAGGTGATCTGCGTCCCGCTGTTGCCGCCCGTGCCGATCAGCAGCGGAATAAAGAACGCCAGCGCGATGGCGGACTCCAGCGCCTCTTCAAAATGCTGGATCACCGAGCTGGTGTAGGCCTCCGCGACAAACAGCAGCAGCAGCCAGACGGAACGTTTCTTCCACAGGCTATACGGGCTGGTGTCCAGATAGGGCTTCTCCAGCGGCAGCGTCGCCCCCTGAAGCTGGGCGTCTTCGGTGACGTCATCTTCCAGCAGATGGGCGATTTCGCGCTCGGTCAGGCAGCCGACGAGCTTGCCGTGGGTGACCACGGGCACCACATCCGCGCCGCCGTGTGCCAGCAGTCCGGCAACGTCGGCACGTTCATCCTCCGGTTTGACCTGCAAAAACTGCGAAATCATCAGCGATTTCACCGGCTGTACCGTATCGGCGGTTTGCAGCAATTTACGCACGGCAATCATGCCCGCCAGGCGGCCATTGTCTTCAATAAAAATATGAGACGGAATATCGTCGTCTTTTAATTTTTCGAAGAATTGCTCGCGCGCCAGCGCCACGCATAATGAAATATCGAGGACAATAAAATCGGTATTCATATATTGCGCAATGGCGCTGTCATTGAATGCCAGATTCTGGTTGTGAATAGCGTAAGACATAGTGAATTCCCTTTGAATAATAACATCTCTCAGGGGCGAGCAAGACAGGGCATGTCGAAGAGGAGATCCCCACGTCCTGGGTTCAGCACTGTACACCGTATCCCGCGAGGGAAGTTATACTGACAAAGCCTTGATTCGACAGTGCCTGTTTTACCCTGTGTCGGTTCTCTCGAACCTACCAGAGCGATAACGTGTATTTGTACAGGAGCCTCGCCATAACGAGATCGTTGTAAAACGAGAGGAATAATACGCTTATTTAAATTTACCGCTCAGAAAATTAAATAATGTTTAAGAACGGTTTAGACGATTTTTATTAATAAAATGTTGAGGGTTTATTTAGGTTAATTCATTTCTAATGGAGGATTAAATAATCAACGAAGGAGAGGGTAATGGCGTGGTTTGATAATCTGCTGAATCATTTTGCGCTGTATCCGGCACATCTTTTCGCGCTGTTATTTGTGATGGCGCTGAGTAAATCGACGGTGCTGATCTCCTCCGTGCTGCCGCCCGCCTCGGTGATGCTGCTGGCGGGCATTACCGTTAGCCAGACGAGCATGCATTCTGCACTGGCGTGGCTGGCCATAGTTTTGGGGGCAACGGCGGGTTCGGTGCTGAACTACCATATCGGCCAGCTGATGGGGCACACCCGGCTGGTCACGCGTTTCACCTCAAAGCATGCCGATAAGTTCTTGCGGGTACAGCATCAGTTGCAAAAGAACGGTGTCATCGTGCTGTTTACGTCGCGTTTTCTGGCGGTGTTGCGCTACATCGTGCCGCTGGCGGCGGGCATGCTCAGGCTGAATGCAGTCAAGGTCTACGCCGTCAGCCTGCTTTCCGCCTGCGCATGGGCGGCGCTGTATGTCGGCATTATCACCGGCATCAGCGCCTTTTGAGTTACAAACTCCCCATTCCGCCGTCCACCAGCAGCTCCGTTCCCACCGTGTAGCTCGACTCGTCGGACGCCAGATAGAGCGCGGCTTTTGCCAGCTCCGTCGTCGAGCCCATTCTGCCGAGCGGCACCAGCTTGATGATCTCCGCAGTCATCGCGTTAAGCGCCTCATCGCTTAAGCCCGTCTTCGTAAACGCCGGAGTTTCCACCGGACCGGGGCTCAGGCCGTTGACGCGGATCCCGCGCGGCAGCAGCTCCGCCGACAGCGTGCGCGCCAGCGACAGCAGGGCAGCCTTGCTCGCGGCATACACGCTGCTGGTGGGCAGGCCGATGCGCGCGCTCACCGAGCCGCAGAGGATCACCGACGACGGGTTATTCAGCAGCGGCAGCAGCGCCTGAATTAAAAAGAACGGCCCCTTCAGGTTGATGCCCATCAGGCGGTCCCACGCCTCCTCCTGCCAGGCTTCCAGCGGCGCGTGCGTTACGTCACCGGCGTTAAGAAACACCGCGTCCAGGCGTGGCCAGCGGGCGGTGAGGGTTTCCGCCAGCGCTTTTTGTGAGGCGATATCTCCTGCATCGGTCGGGATCACCCAGGCCTTATCGCCAAGAATACGTTCTGCTTCGGCGAGGGTGTCCGGGTTGCGTCCGGTCACGGCGACGCGCGCGCCTTCGGCGATAAACGCCTGCGCGGTGGCAAGACCGATGCCGCTGGTGCCGCCGGTAATCAGCGTATATTTATCTGTTAAACGACCCATGTTCTTCTCCTGAAATGTCTCTGGAGAAAGCACTATAGAAACGTTAGTATCGAAAGGAAACCAGGTACCAAATGGATACTAAAGAGGCAAGAGGTGTGCTATGGCAGAAATGCTGGAGGTGTGCTGCGAAAAAAAAACTGAGGCGTATACCTGCCCGATGACGCAGTTTGTTAACCTGATTTCCGGTAAATGGGCGATCCCCATTCTCTACCGCCTGATTGTCTTTAACACGCCCGTACGCTTTGGCGATCTGCTGCGGGCCGCTGCCCCCATCACGCAGAAAGAGCTGACGAAGCAGCTGCGCCTGTTTGAGCAGCGCGGGCTGGTGACGCGGACGGTCTACCCGGAGATCCCCCCGCGCGTGGAGTATCAAATCACCGCGCTGGGGTTAACCCTGCAGGACGCACTCTCCCCGCTAGCCGCCTGGATGAGCGAGTACGGCGACCAGCTTGAGCGTTAGGCTACTGTTTTGCGTAGCGCGGTGCCGGAATGCCGGTGCGCGCGCTGTTGAACAGCTCAAGACGCGCCGCTTCGTAGCGATCCCACAGGCCGGCATCATGCATCGGCGGGATGGTGATCGGTTCACCCTGATCCAGACCCGCCAGCGATGCATCCACCATATCGTCGGTGGTCATCACCGATCCTTCCGGCAGATCGTTCACCGTGACGCCCGAATGGCTCCAGATTTCCGTCGCCGTGGCGGCGGGCAGCACAGCCTGAATGCGCACGCTGCTGTCGGCAAATTCTTCCTGTAACCCACGGGTAAAGCTCAACACCCACGCCTTGGTGGCGCTGTAGAGCGCGCTACCGGCGCGGACGTGCAGCGCTAACACCGAGGCGATATTGATCAGCGTGCCGCGATTGTTCTGCGCCAGGCGCGGCAGGATGGCGTAGGTCAGACGCATCAGCGCCGTGGTGTTCAGGGTGTTAATGGCCTGATGCTGCGCCACATCGCCTGCGAGGAACGGCGCCATCTGGGCGGTGCCCGCGTTGTTAATGAGCGTATCAATGGCGGTATTGCTGCGCAGCTCCTCTTCCACGGCGCGGATCCCCTGTTCATCGGTAAGATCGGCCACCAGAATATCGACGGCCACGCCGTAGCGCGCGCGAAGGTCGGCGGCAAGGGTTTTCAGGCGATCTTCGCGACGGGCGACCAGTACCAGGTTAGCGCCGCGCGCGGCAAGGCGATCGGCATAAACGGCACCAATTCCGGAAGAGGCGCCCGTAATCAGGGCGGTGGTGATTTGCGTAGTCATCGTGTGTTACCTCAAGGCAAAGTGGGTTATTTGGTTTCAAGATGAAACTGAATAAACTCTCTGCTATTTGGTTTTATAATGCAACCATATTTGCGAGCATTTTGTGCTTTTGCCGTCGGGAACTAGCAGGAGGGGAGTTTCGCCACGATCTCTTCAGGCGTCAGTTCGCGGCCATCGTCGGCGATAAGCGCCAGTTTACGCAGGGGTTTGCGCTGTTCGGTATCGACCAGAACGGTGCCGCATTCGTTTTCAGCAAACAAAAATTCATTCCCCCACTGGGAGAGGGCAACCAGCACCGTTTGCAGGGCGCGCCCCTTCTCGGTCAGGACATACTCCTGCCAGGCGCTGCCGTCGGACGCGGGCTGAAGCCGGAGGATGCCTTCGTCGACCAGCAGTTTTAGCCGCGTGGTCAGCATGTTTTTGGCGATACCAAGGCTTTTCTGGAACTCGCCGAAGCGTTTAATTCCGCGCAGCGCGTCGCGCACGATCAGCAGCGACCACCAGTCGCCGATGATATCCAGCGAACGGGCGACGGGGCAGGTGCTTTCTTCGAGGCGGGTACGTTTCACGGTCAATTCTCCGGTGGGGTGTGGTTTTATTATAAAACTTATTGGTGCACACAGTAAGCACGTTAATCATCAGTTTGAGAAATGCTTCCCGGAAAATTGTCACCAATCTGTCACACTGAAGGCGACATTTTAAAACGAGTGAGGAATTAGGGATGAGAAAAGCACTACTCGCGCTGGCAGTCGCCGGTTCCATTTCAGCAACGTTTGGCGTGCAGGCGCAAGAGACGCCGGAAGGGTATCAGCTGGAGCAAGTTTTAATCATGAGTCGTCACAACCTGCGCGCGCCGCTCGCCAATAACGGCAGCGTGCTGGAGCAGTCCACGCCGAAGCAGTGGCCGGAGTGGGAGGTGCCGGGCGGTCAGCTCACCACCAAGGGCGGCGTGCTGGAAGTCTATATGGGCCATTACATGCGCGAGTGGCTGGCGCAGCAGGGGATGGTGAAGACGGGAGAATGCCCGGCGGCGGATAGCGTTTATGCTTACGCCAACAGCCTGCAGCGTACCGTCGCCACCGCGCAGTTCTTCATCACCGGCGCGTTCCCGGGCTGCGACGTTCCCGTGCACCATCAGGACAAAATGGGCACCATGGATCCCACCTTTAATCCGGTGATTACCGATAACTCGCCGGAATTCCGCGAAAAAGCGCTCAAGGCGATGGAGTCCGAGCGGCAGAAAATGCAGCTTACCGAAAGCTATAAGCTGCTGGAGCAAATGACGAACTACGCCGATTCTCCGTCCTGCAAAGAGAAAAAGGTCTGCTCGCTGGCGGACGCGAAAGATACCTTTAGCGCCGACTATGAAAAAGAGCCTGGCGTATCCGGGCCGCTGAAGGTGGGCAACTCGCTGGTGGATGCGTTCACGCTGCAGTATTACGAAGGCTTCCCGGCCGACCAGGTGGCCTGGGGCGAAATCAAAACCGACCAGCAGTGGCGCGTGCTGTCTAAGCTGAAGAACGGCTATCAGGACTCGCTGTTTACCTCTACCGAGGTGGCGCAAAACGTGGCGAAACCTCTGGTGAAGTATATTGATAAAACGCTGGTCACCGAGCAGGCGAAAGCGCCTAAGATCACCCTGCTGGTGGGGCATGATTCGAACATTGCTTCCCTGCTCACCGCCCTGGATTTCAAACCCTATCAGCTGCACGACCAGCAGGAGCGCACCCCGATTGGCGGCAAGATTGTCTTCCAGCGCTGGCATGACAAAAACGCCAATCAGGAGCTGATGAAAATTGAGTATGTCTACCAGAGTTCAGAGCAGCTGCGTAACGCCAGCGTGCTGTCGCTGAAGTCCCCCGCGCAGCGCGTGACGCTGGAGCTGAAGGGCTGCCCGGTGGATGCGAACGGCTTCTGTCCTGTTGATAAATTCAATGCGGTGATGAATAACGCGGCGAAGTAAGAGAGAACCCCCCGCTACGGCGGGGGGAAACGCTTAGACGTTTTTACGTTCGATGGTTTGCTCGCCCCAGAAGAGCGAGTCTTTATCCGTTTTTTCGAAGGCGCGCACCAGCACCTCATCGTTACCTTCCTCCCAAATCTGCTCGGCCAGCTTTTCATCGTATTTCGCGACTTCAAAGATAGCTTCGGCAATCTCCGGAGAGGTGTTGCGTAAACTTGCCCATTCGCCCACGTGGTGAGCTTTGGATTCTTGAGTTGGCATGCTTGTCCTCCTGTTGGGTGTTAGCCGTTCAGTTTTTTGGCCAGACCCGCGACGTATTCACCCTGATAGCGGGCGATAGACAGTTCTTCATTGCTTGGCTGACGTGAGCCATCCCCACCGGCAATGGTGGTTGCGCCGTACGGCGTACCGCCACGCACCTGGGAAATGTCAAACAGCTCCTGGGCGCCGTAGCCAATCGGCACAATCACCATCCCGTGATGAGCAAGGGTAGTCCAGGTTGAGGTAATCGTCTGCTCCTGACCGCCGCCGGTGCCGGTTGAGCTGAATACGCTGGCGAGTTTCCCGTAGAGCGCGCCGGATGCCCAAAGTCCGCCGGTTTGATCGAGGAAGGTGCGCATCTGGCCTGACATATTGCCGAAGCGGGTCGGTGTGCCGAAGATAATGGCATCATAGTCCGCCAGCTCCTGCGGGGTGGCGACCGGGGCGTTTTGCGTTTTCCCCCCGGCTTTCAGGAAGGCTTCCGCCTGCATGGTTTCCGGTACGCGTTTCACCACAACCTCAACGCCATCAACCCTGTTCGCACCTTCTGCTACCGCGTGAGCCATGGTTTCAATGTGTCCATACATGGAATAATAGAGCACCAGAACTTTTGCCATTTTGCATCACTCCTCGTTTGTTTTTTCTGACAGCGGATCGCTGCGCTCATTTAAAGATATGTCATCACGGCCAGACTGCAAAAATGAACGCCATTTCTTTGATTTATAACAATATGGTTACAAAAAGTCTTTGTAGCAAAATGAAACAACTTTTTGGCGGCGGATTTTTGAAATGATAAGAAAGGTTTATGAATCGCCGTCGCGTCATCTCACCCGAAAGGCTGAGTTCATGTTGCAGAATATTACCTGCGGCTTGCCGGATAGCGGCATTCCACTAAGCTTAGTTTCACGCGGCACAGATAAAGGCTCTGTCCTTGTGTCGCGAGGTGAAAGAATCCTCTTTTACTGAATGCGATATGATGTCTAATGTTTCACATTCTGGAGGTTAGAGATGGCAAACCATCGTGGTGGTTCAGGTAATTTCGCAGAAGACCGTGAAAGAGCATCAGAAGCAGGCCGTAAAGGTGGCCAGCATAGCGGGGGCAACTTCAAGAATGACCCGCAACGCGCATCTGAAGCTGGCAAGAAAGGGGGTAAAAACAGCCACGGCAGCAGTAAGTAACACGCCGGGTTGAACCCCTGCCGCCGGGATCTCCCGGCGGTTTTTTTATTTCTGCAACATTGAACTGTAACCAAAGGCAACGCACACTAGAGAATTGATCTTAACCGCGAGTGCCGCATGTCTGTCTCACGCTTCAAATTCTCCGTTAAACCGCAGGAAGCCATCCTCATTCTCATCACCATGTTCTGGGGCGGGACGTTTCTGGCCGTTCAGTACGCGGTGACCCTCAGCGATCCGTTCTTTTTTGTTGGCCTGCGCTTTGCGACGGCGGCACTTGCCGTGGGGCTAATTTCGCTTAAAACGCTGCGGGGACTGACGCTGAAAGAACTTAAGGCCGGCGTGGCGATCGGGATGGCGATAGCGATGGGCTACAGCCTGCAGACGTGGGGATTGCAGACCATCTCCAGCAGTAAATCCGCGTTTATCACCGCCATGTATGTGCCGCTGGTGCCGCTACTGCAGTGGCTGTGCCTGGGGCGGCTGCCGGGGCTAATGTCCTGTATTGGCATCGTGCTGGCGTTTATCGGCCTGATCTTACTGGCCGGGCCGGAAAACAACCTGCTTGCGCTGGGGCCGGGCGAAATCATCACCCTGATTGGGGCTATTGCCATTGCGGCGGAAATTATTCTGATTAGCGCCTGGGCGGGCAAGGTCGACGTCAAACGGGTGACGGTGGTGCAGCTCGCCACGGCGTCGCTGGTGGCGTTTGCGACGATGGTTCCGGCAGGGGAATCCGTGCCGCCGATGTCCACCGGCCTGGTGGTGGTCGCACTGGGGCTGGGTATCTTCAGCGCCATTATTCAGGTCACTATGAACTGGGCGCAGCGCAGCGTATCGCCAACCCGCGCGACGGTGATTTATACCGGCGAACCGGTCTGGGCGGGGATTTTCGGACGCATTGCAGGCGAGCGCTTGCCGCTTCTGGCGCTGGTGGGCGCGGCATTTATTGTCGCCGGGGTGCTGGTGAGCGAGTTAAAGCTCAAACGGAAGAAAAACGCGCTGCCAGAAAATGACAGCGCGGCGTTAAATCAGGAATCCTGATGCACTACGGCGCCCTGCGGCGCGGCGGCCATCCGGCGGCTCAGCAGGGCGTTAAGCAGGATCGCGCCGAAGGTCGCCGTGCCAATCCCACCAATCGTGAACCCGCCCAGCGTCAGGGCAAAATCGCCCGCGCCCAGCACCAGCGTGACCGCCACCATAATCAGGTTGCCGTTCTGGCTGAGATCGACCCGATGCTGCACCCAGATACGCGCGCCGGCTACGGCGATCAGCCCAAACACCACGATTGAGGCTCCGCCGATGACCGGTGACGGAATAGTGTGGATCAGCGCGCCGAATTTCGGCGAAAATCCGAGCAGCATCGCCATCACCGCCGCCGCCACGAAGACCAGCGTCGAGTAGACCTTGGTCACCGCCATCACGCCGATGTTTTCAGCATAGGTGGTGACGCCGCTGCCGCCGACAGAGCCCGAAAGCATAGTTGCCAGCCCGTCACCGACGAACGCGCGGCCCATGTACGGGTCCATGCTGCGCCCGGTCATTCCCGCAACCGCTTTCAGGTGGCCTAAGTTCTCCGCCACCAGGATCACCGCCACCGGTGCGATAAGCATCATCGCCTGGGTGTTAAAGGTGGGCGAGGTCACCTTAGGCAGGCCGAACCAGGCGGCCTGGTGGAGCAGCGTAAAGTCAACCGGCTTGCCCAGGCCGAAAACGTTGGCCAGCAGGGCGTAGACCAGGCAAGCCACGATGAGTCCGACCAGAATCAGCAGCCGCTGAATCATGCCGCGCGTGAACACCGCCACCAGGCCGATGCACAGCACCGTGATCACCGCCATCCAGCTTTCAAACGGCGAGGCGGAGACGCTCCTGACCGCAATTGGCGCGAGGTTGAGGCCTATCGCCATCACCACGGCGCCCGTCACGACGGGAGGCATCATTCGCTCGATCCAGCGCGTGCCGATTTTCATCACCACCAGACCAATCAGGGTGTAGACCAGACCACAGGCGATGATGCCGCCGAGGGCCACGCTCAGGTTGGGGTTGATCCCCTGGCCGTTAAACCCGGTGGTGGCGATGACGACGCCCACAAAGGCGGCGCTGGAGCCGAGATAGCTGGGCACGCGCCCGCCGGTGACGAAAAAGAACAGCAGGGTACCGATACCCGACATCAGAATAGACAGGTTGGGATCGAGTCCCATCAGCATCGGCATCAGCACCGTGGCGCCAAACATGGCGACCGCGTGCTGGACGCCCATCACCATCGTCTGCCCGAGAGGGAGACGTTCATCCGGCGCGACCACGCCTGCTTCTGTGGAGGTCGATTTCAACTGCCAGTGGGGAAATCCGAACATGGTCTGTCTCCTTAAGGCGGGTTAACAGGCGGGTCGCATAAGCGCGTGGTAGCCGCGGTCAAACCACACCAGCCCTTGCGGCGCGGAGTGGCGAATAATCGAAATAATGTCGCAAAACAGAATGTCGTGGGTGCCGACGCTCACTACCTGGCTGATGCGGCAGTCAAACGAGGCCAGCGCATCTTCCAGGCGCGGACAGCCCGTGTCGCCCGTCTGCCAGCGGGCGGCGGCAAAGCGTTCCGCCATCGGCGTTTTTCCGCCAAACAGGTTAGATAAAGGCTCCTGTCCGGCGCTCAGGGTATTCACGCAAAGGGTGCGGTTTTCGCTAAACGTTGGCCAGACGGACGCGCCGCGGTTCAGGCACACCAGCAGGGTGGGCGGTGAATCCGTTACGCTGCACACCGCGCTGGCGGTGAAGCCTGCCATCCCCGCCGGGCCGTCGGTGGTGATGATATTGACCGCCGCGCCAACGCAGGCCATGGCGTCGCGAAAGGTTTGTTTATCCGGTGTTGTCATCATCGCTCCTTACGCCAGCCCGCAGGCATCCTCGAAGTCCAGGCGCGGCAGACGCCCGTACAGTTTGTTCGTGTCGCCGTAGCCAATATTGATCAGCAGATTGCTTTTAAGCGTCGTGCCGGTGAAAAAGGCTTCGTCGACCTTTTGACGGTCAAAGCCCGACATCGGACCGGTGTCCAGCCCCAGCGCGCGACAGGCGAAGATCAGGTAGGCAGCCTGCAGCGAGCTGTTGCGAAAGGCGGTCTCTTCCGCCAGCGCGGGGCTTGCGGTAAACCAGCTCTTTGCATCGCCGTGCGGGAACAGCTCGGGCAGGCGCTCGTAGAATTCACCGTCCCAGGCGACAATCGCCGTGACCGGGGCGGTGAGCGTTTTCTCGAGGTTGCCGCTGGAGAGCGCCGGGCGCAGCTTCTCTTTTCCCTCCGCGCTTCGCACAAACACAATGCGCGCCGGGGAGCAGTTGGCGGACGTTGGCCCCCATTTCATCAGGTTGTAGATTTCGCGCAGCGTTTCGTCGCTGACGGGCATATTCTGCCAGCCGTTATGGGTGCGGGCGCCGGTGAACAGCGTTTCCAGCGCGGCGGGGGTAATGGCTTCGCTCATTAAAGCTCCTTATAAAGCGGGTTCCGGGCTGTGCAGCAGGCTGGCAAGCCCGTTCAGCAGCAGGGTGTTGAAGGTATCCGGCTCGGTGACGTTGCAGGCATGCCCGCCCTGGCGCATCACCGCGCTGTGGCTGTGCGGGATCGCCGCCTGCAGTTCAGACGAGCAAACCGCGGGCACCAGCATGTCGTCGGCGGAGCAGATGATCTGTACCGGGCAGCGAATGCGCGCCGCATGGCGGCTGAAGTCGGCCTTTTTCAGGGCGCTAAGCCTGTGCAGCAGGTTAGTTTTGCCCTGGAAATGGGCCAGCGCCAGCGCTTCTTCGGCCTCAAGACGGGGGGCGCGGGCGGCCATCCAGTCCGCCGGATAGAGAAACAGCGGCTGCGCCTCGACCCACGCCTGTGCGCCGCCGTAATGCAGCAGGCGCTCGCGGACCTGAAAGCAGCGCCGGGTGTGGGCGTTGAGGGTCAACCAGCCGTTAACGCACACCAGCGCGGCGAGAACGTCGGGCCCGTCGAGGGCCAGCTGCAGGCCGACCAGCGCCCCCAGCGCGTGCCCCACGACGCTGTAGCGTTCAATCCCGGCATCCGCCAGCGCCCGGGCCAGCTCGTCCGCCATCTGCGCAAGGCTGTAGTCTTCCGGCAGGGTGGCGGGGTTATTGCCCGTTCCGAGCTGGTCATAGCACACCACCTGATACTCCGGCTCCAGCGCGGCCAGCTGGGGCAGCCAGTAGCTGCCGCTGCCGCCGAGACCGGAAATAAAGACCACCACGGGCGCGCCTTCATACGGGGGCGGCGAGACGGAAAGTTTCATACCTGCCTCACTTCGCGATGTGCGCAACGGTGGCGATTTCAACCAGCGCCTCTGGCTTCACCAGCCCGCACTGAATGCAGAACCGCGCCGGTTTATCGCCGGGGAAGAACTCGGCGTAAATCTCGTTAATCGCGGCGTAGTTTTTCCAGTCGGTGATAAAGATGCTGTTGAAGGTCACATCCTCCATGGTGCCACCCGCTGTTTCGATCACGTTTTTGATCGTCTCCAGCACGTGGCGGGTTTGCGCCTTTGGGTCGTTGATAAACACCACGTTGTTGTCTTTATCAAACGGCAGCGTGCCGGAGACATACACCACGCCGTCGGCAAGGGTGCCGGGAACAAACGGGGCAATCGGCGTACTGGTGCCCGGCGGAATAATCACGGATTTTGGCATCAGGTGTCTCCTCAGGCGATACGGGCAAGCGGGGGATTCAGGGCGTCGCAGAAATCATTGACGTTACTGACCCAGCCAAAAAAGGTTTCGATATTGAACAGGGCCGCCTTCTGGGCGAATTCCGGCCCGGCCTGGTGGGTCGCGTCTTCCAGCACCACGCCAAAATACTCGAGGAAAAAGCCGTCGCGCAGGGTCGACTCCACGCAGACGTTGGTGGCGATCCCGGTGAATATCAGATGGCGAATGCCCCGGCTGCGCAGCAGGCTATCGAGCGGCGTGTTGAAAAAGCCGCTGTAGCGCGGTTTGGGCAGGACAATATCGCCCGCCTGCGGTACCAGTTCATCCACCAGCTGATAGTCCCAGCCGCCTTTCGCCAGCAGCTTGCCCTGCAGTTCGGGCCGTTTACGCATGGTTTTCAGAGCGTTCGACTTGTGGAAGTTGGGCGAGCCGGGGCCGCCGGCCTCGACGTACTGGTCATCCCAGCCGTTCTGGAACCAGATGATGAGCATGCCCGCGGCGCGCGCGGCGGCGACGGCGGTTTTAATGTTCTCAATCACCGGCCGGGTGGCGGAGACGTCGAACCCCGCCAGATCCAGATAGCCGCCCTGGCTGGCGTAGGCGTTTTGCATGTCCACCACGATCAGCGCGCTCTGCTGGGGCGCGAAGGTAATAGCTTCCGGGCGTGCGTTAAGGGTCGTCATTACGCCACCTCCTTCGTGACGGCGGGGATGTGGGCGCGGCACTGCATCAGCGGCTGGATGCGTTCGCCGAAGGTCTCCACGCCGGTGAGGAAATCGTCGAAGGTCAGCAGAACGCCTTCCGCACCGGGCACGGCCGCCACTTCGTCCAGCATTCTGGCGACGCTGGCGTACGAGCCGACCAGGGTGCCCATGTTGATATTGACGGCGGAGGTCGGATCGGCCATCTGGCGAACGTTGGTATCTGCCCCGGAGCGGGTATCCTTCTGGCTCTGCTCGGTCAGCCAGCTCAGGGCCTCCTCGTCGGCACCATCCTTATAGCGCTCCCATTTGGCGCGCGCGGCGTCGTCGGTTTCGTCGGCAATGACCATAAACAGCACGTAGGAGCCCACGTCGCGCCCGGTTTTATCGGCGGCCTCTTTCATCCGCGCGGCGGTCGGGGCGAAGGCGGCAGGCGTATTCACCCCTTTACCGAAGCAGAAGTTGAAGTCGGCGTATTTGGCGGAAAATTCCATCCCCGCGTCGCTTTGTCCGGCGCAAATCACCTTCATCGGCACCGACGGCTGCGGGCTGACGCGGCAGTCGTTCATGGTGAAGAAATCGCCCTTGAAATCGCTTTTGCCGGTCCCCCACAGGTCGCGCAGCACCTGCACGTATTCGGTCAGGTAGTCGTAGCGACGCGAGAAGTAGTCGTCACCCGGCCAGAGCCCCATCTGCTCGTACTCCGGTTTTTGCCAGCCGGTGACCAGGTTGACGCCAAAGCGCCCGCCGGAGATCGAGTCGATGGTGGAGGCCATGCGCGCGACGATTGCCGGGGGCAGGGTGAGGGTGGCGGCGGTGGCGTAGATTTGGATCCGCGAGGTGACCGCGGCCAGCCCGGCCATCAGGGTAAAGGACTCCAGGTTGTGGTCCCAGAATTCGGTTTTGCCGCCAAAGCCGCGCAGCTTGATCATCGAAAGCGCAAAGTCGAAATGGTAGTGTTCCGCTTTCTGCACGATAGCTTTATTGAGCTCAAAGGTCGGCATGTATTGCGGTGCAGTGGTCGAGATAAGCCAGCCGTTGTTGCCGATGGGTACAAATACGCCAATTTTCATCACGAACCTCTCTTCATTACGTCGCAGGTGTAACGGTGTTTTTGCAAAGGCAGTGCCAGTTTTGAAAATGGCTGTGTTATTAATGTGTTAATTAGAAGTTGGTGGATTGATGCGGCCAAATGTGGACTAACTGGTCAAAAACATTGCACAGAAAACAGGCATTCATGCGCGATCGGAGTGCAGGGTGTCGTGGGGAGACGGGGGTTTTGCTATGCTGAGGGCAACGCAGAATAAGGAGAGCGGGAATGACACAAGGCGCAGTGAAAACACCAGGTAAACGTTCGCAGGCGGTGAGCGCCAAGAAGCAGGCAATCCTCAGCGCGGCGCTGGAGACTTTTTCGCAGTTTGGTATTCACGGCACGCGCCTGGAGCAGGTGGCGGAGCAGTCCGGCGTATCCAAAACCAATCTGCTTTACTATTACCCGTCGAAAGAGGCGCTCTATGTGGCGGTGATGCAGCAGATCCTCGATATCTGGCTGGCGCCCCTCAAAGCGTTCCGCGCAGAGCTGGCCCCGCTGGTGGCGATCAAAGAGTATATTCGCCTGAAGCTGGAGGTGTCGCGCGATTACCCGCAGGCGTCGCGACTGTTTTGTCTTGAGATGCTGCAGGGCGCGCCGCTGCTGCAGGCGGAATTAACCGGAGATTTAAAACAGCTGGTGGACGATAAGTCGGCCATTATTGCCGGATGGGTCGCCAGCGGAAAGCTGGCCCCGGTCGACCCGCATCATCTGATCTTTATGATTTGGGCCTCCACCCAGCATTACGCTGACTTTGCGGCCCAGGTTGAGGCGGTGACCGGTAAAACGCTCCAGGACGAGGCGTTTTTCCACAGCACCCTGGAAAACGTGCAGCGGATGATTATCGAAGGGATCCGCCTGCGCTAGTTTCCCGGCGGGAGAGGGCAGCTTAAGTCGCCCTCTTCACACTGCATCAGCGAGGCCAGAAACGCTTCGCGCTCCACGGTTTTTTCCGCCAGGCACTGGTTAACAATCATTGGCTGGACGCTCCCGCCTTCTGTCCCCGAACCGATAAAAGCGCAGTCCGCATCGCGCAGGGTAATCCACGCCTGCTGCGCTTTTTTCAGCAGGTCGCGCTGGGGTGCAGCAGCGCGCTTAACGGCGGCCTGATACGTCTGGTTGAGTTTTTTATCGGCAGCCTGGTACTGCTGCGCGCTACAGGTATTCAGTTCAAGCTGGGTGGTCGCGTTGTCGCACTCGTCGGCCAGCGCGCTGGCGCTCAGCAGCAGTGCCGCACTGGCGATAAGATATCGTTTCATATACTCCCCAATAAAATAAGGCTCCGTCTCCGGAGCCTTATTAGCACAGCGTTAGCCTATTGTCATCAGGCTGGCGTTACCGCCTGCTGCCGCCGTGTTGACGCTGAGCGAGCGCTCCACGTACAGACGCTCCAGCAGCAGGTTGGTTTCCCCGCGCGCAAAGCCCTGCACGGAAACGATGGCACCGCTGCGGGCCGCCACCTGCTCGCAGAGTTCACGCAGCTGATCGGAATCACCGTGGTAGATCACCGCATCAAACGGCTGGGTTAGCAGGTTATCGGCTTTCGCGAAGCGAATGCGGGCCGAGACCGCCTTCGGCAGCTGTTTGGCGAGATCGCGATGCAGGGCATCTTCCGGCCACAGCACTTCACAGCCGGTTGCCATGGCGGCGGCCAGCTGCACCAGCGCGTCCTGCTCGTTATCGGCCACGCACAGCACGCGCTCGCGCGGCATCAGCGTCCAGGTGTTGCGCTCGCCGGTTGGACCCGGCAGCAGACGCTGCGTGCCCGCCTGCGCCAGCTCGCCGTACTGCTTCGCGACGGCACGCAGTTCAGGGCGTTTTTCCGCCCAGGCGATCAGCGCCTCCAGCGGCTGGGTCAGCACGGTTTTCAGCTGCGCATCCACCGGATAGTCCGCATCCTGGCGTGCCAGGGTGACGCCCAGGGCGTTCTCCGGACGGTTCGCCAGCAGACGGTACAGGTAGAGCGGACCGCCCGCTTTCGGACCGGTGCCGGAAAGGCCTTCGCCGCCGAACGGCTGCACGCCCACGACCGCGCCGACCATGTTGCGGTTGACGTACAGGTTGCCCACTTTGGCGCTGCCGGTCACCTGCGCGATAGTCTCGTCGATACGGGTATGCACGCCGAGCGTCAGGCCATAGCCGGAGGCGTTGATCTGCTCAACCAGCTCGTTCAGGTTGTTACGGTTGTAGCGCACCACGTGCAGCACCGGGCCGAAGACCTCTTTTTTCAGCTCGTCGAAGCTTGCCAGCTCAATCAGCGTTGGCGGCACAAAGGTGCCGGTCCGCCATTCGCGGGCATCTTCGCTGTTCTCGCGCACCGCCTGGAACACCGGACGGCCTTTCGCGCGCATGGTCTGAATGTGGTTTTCGATGTTGGCTTTGGCCTCCGCGTCGATCACCGGCCCGATGTCGGTGGTGAGACGGCCCGGGTTGCCCATGCGGCATTCCGCCATCGCGCCGCGCAGCATCTTCAGCGTGTGGTCCGCCACGTCGTCCTGCAGGCACAGCACGCGCAGGGCGGAGCAGCGCTGACCGGCGCTGTCGAACGCGGAGGCCAGCACGTCGACCACCACCTGCTCGGTGAGCGCGGAGGAGTCAACGATCATGGCATTCATCCCGCCGGTTTCCGCGATGAGCGGCGTAGGACGGCCCTGCGCATCCAGACGGGTGGCAATGTTGCGCTGCAGCAGCGACGCCACTTCGGTCGAACCGGTAAACATCACGCCGCGCACGCGGTTGTCGGAGGTCAGTTTGGCACCGACCGTTTCACCACGGCCCGGCAGCAGCTGAACCACGCCCGCCGGCACGCCGGCTTCCAGAAGAATGTTGATGCCCTGCGCGGCAATCAGCGGGGTCTGCTCTGCCGGTTTTGCCAGCACGCTGTTGCCTGCGGCCAGCGCGGCGGCAATCTGGCCGGTGAAGATCGCCAGCGGGAAGTTCCACGGGCTGATACAGACTACCGGGCCGAGCGGACGGTGGGTTTCGTTATCGAAATCATCGCGCACCTGACCGGCGTAGTAGTGCAGGAAGTCGACGGCCTCGCGCACTTCGGCAATCGCGTTGCTGAAGGTTTTACCCGCCTCGCGCACCAGAATGCCGATGAGCGACTGCATCTGATCTTCCATCAACACCGCCGCACGCTCCAGAATCGCGGCGCGCTCCTGCGGCGGCGTGGCAAACCAGATAGGGGCGTTGTTAACGGCGCTGTCCAGCGCCTGATCCACTTCCGCTTCGGTCGCTTCACGCGCGTAGCCGACGATATCCTTCGGCTCGGCCGGGTTGATCACCGGCTGCATTTCGCCGTCTGCAACGGGCTGCTCCAGCATCGGTTTGGCCTGCCACTTCTGCAGCGCGCTGTTGAGCAGGGCAGAGGAGAGGGACGCCAGACGGTGTTCGTTGGCGAGATCCAGACCCGCCGAGTTGACGCGGCCTTTGCCGTACAGCTCGCTCGGCAGGGCAATCTTCGGATGCGGCAGGCCAACCTGGCCTTCCTGTGCCGCCATCTTCTCAACGGCCTGCACCGGGTCGGCCACCAGCTCGTCGAGCGGCAGGGTGGTGTCGGCGATGCGGTTAACGAAGGAGGTGTTCGCGCCGTTTTCCAGCAGACGACGCACCAGGTACGCCAGCAGGGTTTCGTGCGTTCCCACCGGAGCATAGATTCGGCATGGGCGGTTCAGCTTGCCGTCCGCCACTTTACCGGTGACCTGCTCGTACAGCGGTTCACCCATGCCGTGCAGGCACTGGAACTCGTACTGGCCTGGATAGTAGTTTTGCCCTGCCAGGCTGTAGATCGCCGCCAGGGTGTGGGCGTTGTGGGTAGCGAACTGCGGATAGATCAGGTTCGGCACGCCGAGCAGCTTTTTCGCACAGGCGAGGTAAGAGACGTCGGTGTATACCTTGCGGGTATAGACCGGATAGCCTTCCAGCCCTTCCATCTGGGCGCGTTTGATTTCGCTGTCCCAGTAGGCGCCTTTCACCAGACGGATCATCAGGCGACGGCGGCTGCGGCTGGCCAGGTCAATCAGGTAATCAATGACGAACGGGCAGCGCTTCTGGTAGGCCTGGATAACGAAGCCAATGCCGTTCCATCCCGCCAGCTCCGGCTCGAAGCACAGTTTTTCCAGCAGATCGAGGGAGATCTCCAGACGGTCGGCCTCTTCGGCGTCAATGTTAATGCCGATATCATACTGGCGCGCCAGCAGGGTCAGGGACTTCAGGCGCGGGTAGAGTTCTTCCATCACACGGTCGTACTGCGCGCGGCTGTAGCGCGGGTGCAGGGCAGAGAGCTTGATAGAGATGCCCGGGCCTTCATAAATACCGCGACCGTTGGACGCTTTACCGATGGCGTGGATCGCCTGCTGGTAAGAGACCATGTAGGCCTGCGCGTCGGCGGCGGTCAGGGCCGCTTCGCCCAGCATGTCGTACGAGTAGCGGAAACCTTTATCTTCCAGCTTGCGGGCGTTCGCCAGCGCTTCGGCAATGGTTTCCCCGGTGACAAACTGCTCGCCCATCAGGCGCATCGCCATGTCCACGCCTTTGCGGATCAGCGGCTCGCCGCTCTTGCCGATGATGCGGTTCAGAGAGCGGGAGAGGTTGGCTTCGTTATGGGTGGAGACCAGTTTGCCGGTAAACAGCAGGCCCCAGGTGGCGGCGTTGACGAACAGCGACGGGCTACGGCCAATATGGGAATGCCAGTTGCCGTTGCTGATCTTGTCGCGGATCAGCGCGTCGCGGGTGGCTTTATCCGGAATACGCAGCAGCGCTTCCGCCAGACACATCAGCGCCACGCCTTCCTGAGAGGAGAGGGAAAACTCCTGCAGCAGACCCTGAACCATCCCGGCGCGGCCGGTGGCGGTTTTCTGGTTGCGCAGCTTGTCGGCTAACTGATACGCCAGGCTGTGTGCCTGTGCGGCAATGGCTTCCGGCAGGCGGGCCTGCTCCAGCAGCATCGGCACGGCGTCGGTTTCGGCACGGCGGTAGGCGCCGGTAATGGCGGCACGGCTGACGGACTGCGGCAGGATCTGCTCGGCAAATTCAAGGAACGGCTGATGGTTCTCGTCGCCAGCGGCCGGGGCTTCTTCGCTTTCATTCGCCGCGCCGGCCAGCAGGGCAGGCAGTTCCGGCAGGCCCTCATCGCTCTCGAGTCTTTCGAGATAGTTAAAAATCGCCTGCTTGATTAACCAGTGCGGCGTGCGGTCAATGCGGGTTGCTGCGGTCTTAATCCGTTCGCGGGTTGCGTCATCCAGCTTAACCCCCATGGTGGTCATACCCATGCCAAAGCTCCTGTTGTTCTGTAATAGCGTTCTGTAGATAGCGTGAAATATCCCCTATGTTGCAACTTTGTGCAACCGTGTTAAATGTGACCTGGTTTGCAACCCGGAAAATGAATGGATTGTTAACGAATGGTTAGCTGGGAAAACGCGCTGGCTTTTGTGCGCGAGGCCTGGTTTTATGCGGTAGTTAACACTTTTCAAAGGTGCAACCCGTAAAAGCGTGAGCGAGTGCAACCTATAGGAAACTCGTATCAAACCGGGGATGAAATTGATGTAAATGCAGTGTTAAATCGTTTGTCAGCGGAAGGCGCATACGGCAGGATAGCGCGCCCAACCGAAACACAAGATACATTCACCTCGTTCCGGTGATCATATAACAAGGCAGCCCGGATGGTTGTCGCTCGACATTTTGGAGAATTTGAATGGCTATTAGCACACCGATGCTGGTGACATTTCTCGTTTATATTTTTGGCATGATCCTGATAGGGTTTTTGGCGTGGCGTTCTACAAAGAACTTTGACGACTACATTCTGGGCGGACGCAGTTTAGGCCCGATGGTGACCGCACTCTCTGCGGGCGCCTCCGACATGAGCGGCTGGCTGCTGATGGGGCTGCCCGGCGCGATTTTCATCTCCGGTATCTCTGAAAGCTGGATCGCCATCGGCCTGACCGTCGGCGCGTGGATCAACTGGAAGCTGGTGGCAGGCCGTCTGCGCGTGCATACCGAGGCCAACAACAACGCCCTGACGCTGCCGGATTACTTCACCGGACGTTTTGAAGATAACAGCCGCATCCTGCGCATTATCTCTGCGGTAGTTATCCTGCTGTTCTTCACCATCTACTGCGCCTCCGGCATCGTGGCCGGCGCGCGTCTGTTCGAAAGCACCTTCGGCATGAGCTACGAAACCGCCCTGTGGGCCGGTGCGGCGGCGACCATCCTCTATACCTTCGTGGGCGGGTTCCTGGCGGTAAGCTGGACCGACACCGTGCAGGCGAGCCTGATGATCTTCGCCCTGATCCTGACCCCGGTGATTGTGATTTTCACCGTTGGCGGCTTTGGCGAATCGCTGGAAGTGATCAAGCAGAAGAGCATCGAAAATGTCGACATGCTGAAAGGGCTGAACTTCGTAGCCATCGTCTCCCTGATGGGCTGGGGCCTGGGCTACTTCGGTCAGCCGCATATCCTGGCGCGCTTTATGGCGGCGGATTCTCACCACACCATCGTTCATGCCCGTCGCATCAGTATGACGTGGATGATCCTGTGTCTGGCAGGCGCGTGTGCGGTCGGCTTCTTCGGCATCGCGTACTTCAACAACAACCCGGCGCAGGCGGGCGCGGTCAACCAGAACGCCGAGCGCGTGTTCATTGAACTGGCGCAAATTCTGTTTAACCCGTGGATTGCCGGTATTCTGCTCTCCGCAATCCTGGCGGCGGTGATGTCTACCCTGAGCTGCCAGCTGCTGGTCTGCTCCAGTGCGATCACCGAAGACCTTTACAAAGCCTTTCTGCGTAAAAACGCGAGCCAGAAAGAGCTGGTGTGGGTAGGGCGCTTTATGGTGCTGCTGGTGGCGCTGATTGCCATCGCGCTGGCGGCCAACCCGGAAAACCGCGTGCTGGGCCTCGTGAGCTACGCGTGGGCGGGCTTCGGTGCGGCGTTTGGTCCGGTAGTGCTGTTCTCCGTCATCTGGTCACGTATGACCCGTAACGGCGCGCTGGCGGGGATGATCATTGGTGCGGTGACCGTTATCGTCTGGAAACAGTTCGCATGGCTGGGCCTGTACGAAATCATTCCGGGCTTCATCTTCGGCAGCATCGGCATCGTGGTGTTCAGCCTGCTGGGTAAAGCCCCGTCTGCCTCCATGCAGAAACGCTTTGCTGAAGCCGACGCGCATTACCACACTGCGCCGCCGTCTAAGCTCCAGGCAGAATAATTATTCTCGCTGCACAATGCAGGCCGGGTGAGCGCAAGCGCACCCGGCTTTTTTCTTGCCAAAATCCGTCATTTCCTGTGATATCCATGTGCTTATAACAATGAGGATAGCGAAGCATGACAATCAAAACAGGGGTAATGGCAGCAGCATTATTGATGCTCGCTGGCTGCACGACGCCATCGCAGCAGGCGGCGGTAGAGACCTGCAAAGCGGATAACCAGATGCAGCAAACCACGCTCTATTTCGGCTTAAATCGTCCTGCCGGGGCGCAGATCACCAGCAACGAGTGGCAGCAGTTTGTTGACCAGGACGTGACGCCGCGTTTCCGCGATGGCTTAACGGTGTTTGACGCGCGCGGGCAGTGGCTGGGGAACGACGGGAAAGTGGCGCGCGAACCCAGCAAAGCATTAATGCTGATCCACGGTAAAGATGCGCAGAGCGAGAAGAACATCGAAGCGTTGCGCGGGATTTATAAATCACGCTTCGCGCAGGAGTCGGTGATGCGCGTCGACCAGCCGGTGTGCGTGCAGTTCTAATAAAAACGGCGGGAAATCCCGCCGTTGCTGTATCGTAGGCCCGTGCAAGCGAAGCGCCGCCGGGCAAAAACACTTACAACACCAACCCCGCAAAGCTCGCCGACAGCAGGCTCACCAGCGTCGCGCCGTACACCAGACGCAGACCAAACCGTGACACCACGTTCCCCTGCTGCTCGTTCAGGCCCTTAATCGCCCCCGCCACAATGCCGATGGACGCGAAGTTCGCGAACGACACCAGGAAGACGGATAAGATGCCCAGCCCGCGAGGGGACATCTGATGCGCGATTTTTTGCAGCTCAATCATCGCCACAAATTCATTCGCCACCAGCTTGGTCGCCATAATACTGCCCGCGTTTAAGGCATCACTCAGCGGAATACCAATAAGCCATGCCAGCGGATAAAACACATAGCCCAAAATCTGCTGGAAACTCATGCCAAATACGCTGGAGAAGAGGGCGTTAACGGCGCTAATAAGCGCGATGAAGCCAATCAGCATGGCCAGAATAATCATCGCCACCTTAAAACCGGCCAGAATATACTCGCCGAGCATTTCGAAGAAGCTCTGCGATTCATGCAGCTTTTCCAGCTTGATATCCGGCTCCGCTTCCGGGCGCGCCGGGTTGATGACGGAGAGAATAATAAAGGTGCTGAACATGTTCAGAATCAGCGCCGCGACGACAAATTTGGCGTCGAGCATGGTCATATAGGCGCCGACAATCGACAGGGAGACCGTCGACATGGCCGTGGCCGCCATGGTGAAGAGACGACGCGAGGAGAGATCGCCCAGCACGCCTTTGTAGGCAATGAAGTTTTCCGACTGGCCGAGGATCAGCGAACTCACCGCGTTGAAGGATTCCAGCTTGCCCATACCGTTCAGTTTTGACAGCAGCGTGCCGATGACCCGAATAAAAATCGGCAGGATCCGCCAGTGCTGAAGAATACCAATCAGCGCGGAAATAAAAATAATTGGGCAAAGCACGCCGAGGAAAATGAACGCCAGCCCTTTTTCCCCCATTCCGCCAAAGACGAAATTGGTCCCTTCACCGGCAAATTTAAGCAGTGACTCAAAAAATCCCGAGACGTATTTAATCAGGAATAACCCGCTTTCGGCGTGCAGGAAAAAGAACGCCAGGGCAATCTCAATGACAATAAGCTGTAAAACATAACGAATGCGAATTTTTCGGCGGTCGAAACTCACCAGCCAGGCGAGCGCAAGAATAATCACCAGCGCCAGCAGGAAATGGACAATCTTAAACATGGTTTATTTTCAGTTGGTTTTTGAGAAGGATATTTAGCCACAGCGCTGGTTAACCGTAAATGGGCAATTTTATTATAACTTATAAACTTAACGGTAACGTTGGCAACTATTAACAGGCTTTGCGTTTACAACTCGTCATCAAAACACCACACATTTCGCTTGTGTTTCTTTTCGCCGTAATGATAATCACTATCACAAGAATTTACCTTTCTTTGCATCAGTTGACCGCGATAAACATTTAAGGTGTCGGCATGTTTGTTCCATTTCTCATTATGTTACGTGAAGGGCTCGAAGCTGCCCTCATCGTGAGCCTCATCGCCAGTTATCTGAAGCGAACCCAGCGCGGACGCTGGATTGGCGTCATGTGGGTCGGGGTATTCCTTGCCGCGGCACTCTGTCTGGGCCTCGGTATCCTCATCAACGAAACCACCGGGGAGTTCCCGCAGAAAGAGCAGGAGCTGTTTGAGGGGATCGTCGCCGTGATTGCGGTGGTGATCCTTACCTGGATGGTGTTCTGGATGCGTAAAGTTTCCCGCAACGTGAAGGTGCAGCTGGAGCAGGCGGTGGATAACGCGCTGCAAAAGGGCAATAACCACGGCTGGGCGCTCATTATGATGGTCTTTTTCGCCGTCGCGCGTGAAGGCCTGGAGTCTGTTTTCTTCCTGCTGGCGGCGTTTCAGCAGGATGTGGGGATCTGGCCGCCGCTGGGTGCCGTGATGGGCCTCGCCACGGCCGTGGTGCTCGGGTTCCTGCTCTACTGGGGCGGTATCCGCCTGAACCTGGGCGCCTTCTTCAAGTGGACCAGCCTGTTTATTCTGCTGGTGGCGGCAGGGCTGGCGGCAGGGGCGATTCGCGCCTTCCATGAAGCGGGCCTGTGGAACCACTTCCAGGACGTGGCGTTTGACCTCAGCAACGTTCTCTCCACCCATTCTCTGACCGGCACCCTGCTTGAAGGTATCTTCGGCTATCAGGAAACGCCGAGCGTCAGCGAAGTGGCGATGTATTTTATCTATCTGGTTCCGGCGCTGGTGCTGTTCGCAATGCCGCCGCGTACCGGCACGCAGGCGTCGCGCGTTGCGCCGTAATCTTTGATTTAGTTACAACATACTTATAAAGGGAAGAGTCATGGCAATTCAGTTCCGTCGTAGTGCGTTATGCGCAGGCATTGCCGCGCTGTTCGCTTCTGCATTCTCCGCCTGGGGCGCGGATGTTCCTCAGGTTAAAGTCACCGTCAATGATAAGCAGTGTGAGCCGATGACCCTCACGGTGAACAGCGGCAAAACCCAGTTCATTATTCAGAACCACAGCCAGAAGGCGCTGGAGTGGGAGATCCTGAAAGGCGTTCTGGTGGTGGAGGAGCGTGAAAATATCGCCCCTGGCTTCAGCCAGAAGATGACCGCCAACCTGCAGCCGGGCGAGTATGAGATGACCTGCGGTCTGCTGACCAACCCTAAAGGGAAGCTGATCGTCAAAGGTGAAGCGACGGCCGATGCGGTGAAAGGCGCTGCGGTGCTGAGCCTGGGCGACGCGATTACGGCGTATAAAGCCTATGTCACGAAAGAGACGGCGGACCTGGCGGCGGCAACCAAAGCCTTTACCGATGCGGTGAAGGCCGGTGACATCGAAAAAGCGAAATCCCTCTATGCGCCAACCCGTCAGCACTACGAGCGCATCGAGCCGATTGCCGAACTGTTCTCTGACCTTGATGGCAGCATTGATGCCCGCGAAGATGATTACGAGCAGAAAGCCGCCGATCCGAAATTCACCGGTTTCCACCGTCTGGAAAAAGCCCTGTTTGGCGACAACTCTACCAAAGGGATGGAAAAATACGCCGAGCAGCTGAATGGCGACGTGCTGGAGCTGCAAAAGCGCATCAGCGAGCTGGCCTTCCCGCCGTCAAAAGTGGTGGGCGGCGCGGCCGGCCTGATTGAAGAAGTGGCCGCGAGCAAAATCAGCGGCGAAGAAGATCGCTACAGCCATACCGATCTGTGGGACTTCCAGGCCAACGTCGACGGCGCGCAGAAAATTGTTAACCTGCTGCGTCCTCAGCTGCAGAAGGAGAACGGCGAACTGCTGGCCAAAGTGGATGCCAACTTCAAAAAAGTCGACACCATTCTGGCGAAGTACCGGACTAAAGACGGGTTTGAAACCTACGACAAGCTGACCGATGCCGACCGTAACGCGCTGAAAGGCCCGATTACCGCTCTGGCGGAAGATCTCTCTCTGCTGCGCGGCGTACTGGGTCTGGACTAAGCACGATGAATAAGCATAGCGAGAACGATGTGGTTGAGCCTTCACGTCGTCGATTATTGAAAGGAGTAGGGGCGCTGGGGGGCGCTCTTGCTCTGGCCGGTGGCTGTCCGGTAGCGCATGCGGCGAAACCGCAAAGCGCGCCCGGCACGCTGTCACCCAATGCCCGCATTGAGACGCAGCCGTTTTATGGCGAGCATCAGTCGGGCATCCTGACGCCGCAGCAGGCGTCCATGATGCTGGTGGCCTTTGATTCGCTGGCCAGCGATAAAGCCGATCTGGAGCGCCTGTTCCGCCTGCTGACGACGCGCATCGCGTTTCTCACCGCGGGCGGACTGGCACCCGATACGCCGAACCCGCGTCTGCCGCCAATGGACTCCGGCATTCTGGGGCCGTTCATCGCCCCGGATAATCTGACCATTACCGTTTCGCTCGGCGAGTCGCTGTTTGATGCCCGCTATGGGCTGGCAAAACAGAAGCCGAAAGCGCTGCAGAAAATGACGCGTTTCCCGAACGACTCCCTGGACGCGGCGCTGTGTCATGGCGACCTGCTCCTGCAAATTTGTGCCAATACCCAGGACACGGTGATCCACGCCCTGCGCGATATCATCAAGCACACGCCGGATCTGCTGAGCGTGCGCTGGAAGCGGGAAGGTTTTATCTCGGACCACGCCGCCCGCAGTAAAGGGAAAGAGACGCCGGTGAACTTGCTGGGCTTTAAGGACGGTACGGCCAACCCGGACAGCAGCGATGCGGCGTTGATGAAAGACGTGGTATGGGTGACGGCGGATCAGGGCGAACCGGCGTGGGCGGTGGGCGGCAGCTATCAGGCGGTACGGATTATCCAGTTCCACGTGGAGTTCTGGGACCGCACGCCGCTGAAAGAACAGCAGACGATCTTTGGTCGCGATAAGCAAAGCGGCGCGCCGCTCGGCATGAAGAACGAGCATGACGTGCCCGACTACGCCAGCGATCCCAATGGCGATACCATCGCGCTGGACAGCCACATTCGTCTGGCTAATCCGCGCACCAAAGAGACGCAGTCCAGCCTGATGATGCGTCGTGGCTACAGCTATTCGCTCGGCGTGACCAATGCCGGTCAGCTTGATATGGGCCTGCTGTTCGTCTGCTATCAGCACGATCTGGAAAAAGGCTTCCTGACCGTGCAGAAGCGGCTCAACGGCGAAGCGCTGGAAGAGTACATTAAGCCTATCGGCGGCGGCTATTTCTTTGCCCTGCCGGGCGTGCGCGATCGGAACGCGTACCTCGCTCAAGGTCTTATTGAAGCCTGATAATTGTCCCCGCAACCGTTCGCGGGGACATTATTTTTTCATATGACTATCCTCCTGTTATATTTCTGTAATATTTCTATATGAGACTGATTTCACCTGTAGGGACAGTCTTAAAAGTTGCATTCAGGTAAAATAAATGTTGCATTTATGATAACTCCTGATGTACTTAAGATAAGACAGCGGTAGTTCCCGGCAGTGATGCTGAATCACTATGGAGATCGCGAATGGTTGCGTCCTGTACTGGACAAGGTAAACATAACAACCGCAGCACCCGGCGCGGAGGCTCAGACTCCGGCAGCGATTTCCTCACCACTAAATTCTCCCCCCTTCCTCAAGAATCTGATTCGACCGACGTGCAGAACGGTGCGCGTAGCTGTTCCGTATCGTTATCCGATAAAGCAAGCAATGGCTTACAAGGAAGCCAACCCTCTGATGTTCGTGCGCATAATCGTGCCGAAGCTGGCGCGTGTGATGAATACCAACAACTCAAGGTGCTATCCATGGGAAGACAAAAAGCAGTGATCAAAGCTCGTCGCGAAGCAAAACGTGTGCTGAGACGGGATTCACGTAGCCATAAACAGCGTGAAGAAGAATCGGTCACCTCGCTTGTGCAGATGAGTGGCGTAGAAGCAATTGGCATGGCCCGAGACAGCCGTGATAATTCTCCAATTGTGGCGCGCAATGAGGCTCAGGCGCACTACCTGAATGCTATCGAGAGTAAACAGCTCATCTTTGCAACCGGTGAAGCCGGATGCGGGAAAACCTGGATTAGTGCAGCCAAAGCGGCGGAGGCGCTGATTCATAAGGACGTGGAGCGCATTATTGTTACCCGTCCGGTACTGCAGGCTGATGAAGATCTCGGCTTCTTGCCCGGTGATATTTCGGAGAAGTTTGCTCCGTACTTCAGGCCCGTCTATGACGTGCTGGTGAAGCGACTGGGTGCATCCTTTATGCAGTACTGCCTGCGACCAGAGATTGGTAAGGTGGAAATCGCGCCGTTCGCCTATATGCGCGGACGTACATTTGAAAATGCGGTCGTCATTCTTGACGAGGCTCAGAACGTGACCGCTGCGCAAATGAAGATGTTTTTAACGCGCCTCGGGGAGAACGTGACGGTTATCGTTAACGGCGATATTACCCAGTGTGACCTGCCATCCGGCGTGAAATCCGGGCTGAGCGACGCCATGTCACGTTTTGAGGAAGATGAGATGATTGGGGTGGTACGCTTCACCAAAGAGGACTGCGTGCGTTCAGCGCTCTGTCAGCGCACGCTGCAGGTCTATTCCGACTAAAGGTAAAGCATTATCGCTTTGCCTCTTTCCTGTAATGTCTTCCCGGCGTAATGCCGGGAAGTGTCGTTTATACTCCACAGAAATTCTCCTTATTTAAACACCAGGTTGCTGAATTAATAATTTCGATTATTAAGCGGGTGGGTGTTTTTATTCTTTTTTGCAGAAGTGTGATGTGAGGTGATAATACCCACAAAATACCTGTGAATATAATGAGTGCGCTAATTGTTAGTTAAAAATTAAACGTGAATGTAGTCACAGAACATTACTACGAAGTAAAAATTAAGTTGGTGTCTTCAGGTGAGTTATCTATGTTTCGTACTTGTTCGAACAAAATTCTAAGAAGAAACACAACAGGGGAGCCTTTTCCCTGAAACATCACGCTGAGGGTCATACATGAACGAACTGGTTGGTGCTATTAATGGTGTAATCTGGAGCCCTGCGTTAATATTTTTATGTCTGGGTGTCGGCCTCTATTTCTCGCTGCGTAGTCGCTTCCTGCAATTACGGCATATCAAACATATGATTACCCTGATGTTCCAGGGGCGTCCTACCGATGCAGGCGTATCGTCGTTTCAGGCGCTGACGATGACGCTGGCAGGCCGCGTGGGGACAGGGAATATCGCCGGTGTGGCCACGGCAATTACCTTTGGCGGTCCGGGCGCGCTTTTCTGGATGTGGATAGTCGCTTTTTTAGGTGCCAGCTCCGCATTTGTCGAATCCACCCTGGGACAAGTTTATAAAGAAAAAATTAACGGTGAATATCGCGGCGGCCCTGCCTTTTATATTGAAAAAGGTTTAGGCGTTAAGTGGTACGCATGGTTATTTGCTATTGTGACTATTTTCTCCTGCGGATTATTACTTCCGGGCGTGCAGGCAAACTCGATAGGAGCGAGCCTGGATATTGCTTTTGGTCTGAGTCCGAACGTTACGGCGGCATTACTTGCGGTGCTGTTAAGTTTTATTATATTCGGCGGTGTGAAAAGGATCGCCAGCTTTAGCAGCATGGTCGTTCCATTTATGGCGCTGGGGTATATTATTGTCGCCTGCGTGATTATCGCTATTAATATTAACCAGCTCCCTTCGGTTATTCTGCTGATCTGGAAAAGTGCGTTCGGCCTTGAAGCAGGTTTCGGTGCCATCCTGGGTCAGGCCATCATGTGGGGCGTTAAGCGCGGCGTCTATTCCAACGAGGCCGCGCAGGGGACCGGGCCGCATGCATCCTCTGCGGCGGCAGTAAGCCATCCGGTGAAGCAGGGGCTGGTTCAGGCGTTCTCGGTCTACATCGACACGCTGTTTGTCTGCTCCGCGACCGGGTTTATGCTGCTGATCACCGGGCTGTATAACGTCCAGGGCGTCGACGGTGCAGCGCTTTATACCGGGATTGCTGGCGTGGCCGCGGGTCCTGGCTATGTGCAGACGGCGATGGAAAGTATGATGCCAGGCTTTGGTAATTACTTTGTTGCCATTGCGCTGTTCTTCTTTGCCTTCACGACGATTATTGCCTACTACTATATTGCCGAAACTAATATCGCCTTCATTAACCGTAAAATTCACCGTCCATGGCTGACATTCCTGCTCAAGCTATGTCTGATGGCCTCCACGGTATATGGCACGGTTCGCACCGCGGATCTGGCATGGGGACTGGGGGATATCGGGGTAGGGCTGATGGCGTGGCTCAACATTATTGCCATTGTTCTGTTGCATAAAAAAGCGTTTGCCAGCCTTAAGGATTATGAAATCCAGAATGCGCAGGGGCTGGATCCACAGTTTGACCCGGTTCGGCTGGGAATTAAAAATGCGGATTACTGGCTTGATGGGCGTAAGGATGAGGATGGTGTTCAGCCTGAACAGGTTTCATCGCTTGAAAGAAAGCAGCCTGCAGCAAAGTTGAATAGCTGAGTAATCGAATAAAAAAGCCCGGGCATTAGTTCGGGCTTTTTTTTGTGAGGCGGCTCAGTCCGCACCGGGGGGGATTGACTCGCTTCGCTCGCCCTACGGGCAGCCTGTTCGCTGCGCTCTCAGTCTGTCCAACTGGCTGTCGCCAGTTGTCGGACCCCGGTCCGGGGTTCGAATCCCCCCCTTTTCGGAGAATATAAAAGAAAAAAGCCCGTACTTTCGTACGAGCTCTCATCTTAAATATGGCGGTGAGGGGGGGATTCGAACCCCCGATACGTTGCCGTATACACACTTTCCAGGCGTGCTCCTTCAGCCACTCGGACACCTCACCATATTGTTTTGCTGCCTGACCGCTTGGGGGGCAACGGGGCGCTACTATAGGGAGTTGCGCTAACACGGTCAAGCAGATTTTCAGCTTTAGTGCCTGTTCGGTTAAGCATTAATCAGCTCCACGGTTTTTACGTCGTGGAGCAGAGGATTAACGCTGTGAATCGAGCACTTCGCTGTTTTTAACCACCTCCTGTGCTTTGCCGTAGCTTTCGATCAACAGCCGGTAAGCCGGGAAGATGTGGGTATACACCTCAGCCCACTCAGCCGCGTCCTCACGGTTCCAGGTTCGCTGGATCTCGGAGGCCACCGCCGCCGTATCCATCGGAACCACGCCGGCCTGCACCAGGCGCGCCAGGGTGATCTCCTGCGCCATTTTGCTGTAGGCACCTGAGGCATCAATCACCGCAAACACTTTATAGCCGTCCGCCACCGCGCTGATTGACGGGAAAGCCATGCAGACGCTGGTGATTGTGCCCGCGATAATCAACGTCTTACGCCCTGTCGCTTTCACCGCCGCCACAAACTCCGGGTTATCCCAGGCGTTGATCTCGCCTTTACGGGCAACATACTGCGCATGCGGCGCGTTGGCGTGGATCTCCGGGATAAGCGGTCCATTCGGTCCCTGTGGGACGGACGCGGTGGTGATCACCGGGATCTTCGCCAGGGGAGCGATTTTTGCCAGCGCAGCCGCACGGGCGCGCAGTTCCGGCATTGGCATATCCCCAACGGTCTGGAACAGACCGCTCTGGTGATCGATAAGCAACATCACCGCATCGTTCACATCAATAACCGGACGTGTGCCATTAAAATTCGCAGGTGTAGACATTATCTTTTCCTTTATTACGTTCAGATCCGGCCGAAGCGGCCGGAGTTAAAATCACGAATGGCTTCGTTGATTTCGCTTTTACTGTTCATCACAAACGGGCCATAGCCCACGATGGGTTCATTCAGCGGCTCGCCGGCCATCAGCAGCACTTTGGCATCGCTGTTCGCCTCCAGGTGCAGTTTGTCGCCTTCCTGGCTCAATACGACCAGCTGAGCTTCACCCGCCTGCGTTGTGCCGTTCACCGTGATGTTGCCTTCAAGCACGACCAGCGCGGTGCTCCAGCCTTCGGGCTGATTGAGCGTCAGGTGGCTTCCCTGGTTCAGCGCAATGTCCCAGACGTTGAGCGGTGAGAAGGTGTGCGCCGGGCCGGTTACAGCCTCGTAGCGACCGGCAATGACCCGCAGCGAACCGCTGTTGTCCGGTAGCGTCACGGTCGGGATCGCATCCTTCGTAATGCTCTGGTAGCCCGGAGCCGCCATCTTGTCTTTGGCCGGCAGGTTGACCCAAAGCTGCATCATTTTCAGTTCTCCGCCTTTCTGCGAGAACGCGCTGGAGTGGAACTCCTCGTGCAAAATGCCTGCACCTGCCGTCATCCACTGCACGTCGCCGGGGCCAATGACGCCGCCTTTGCCCGTAGAATCGCGATGCTCCACTTCACCGGAATAGACGATGGTGACCGTTTCAAAACCCCGGTGAGGGTGTTGGCCTACGCCGCGTTTCGCCCCATCTGCCGGAAAGGTGTACGGGCCCGCGTAGTCCAGCAGCAGGAACGGGCTTAGTGGCTCGCCGTGCGTCTGATAAGAGAACATTGAACGGACCGGGAAACCATCGCCAACCCAGTGCTGGCGGGGAGCGGTATAAACGCCTGTTACGTTTTTCATGATTAACTCCTGATGTTCTGTCGATGTAATTAGCTTATATTCAGAGTTAATATCCCGGTAGATAGTGAAAATGGCATTCACTGTTCTTAAAATAGAACAATGAGGATTTATGCAGGATCTCAATGACTTCGTCTGGTTTGTGAAGGTGGTGGACTACGGTGGCTTTGCCGCAGCGGGAAGGGCGCTTGATCTGCCAAAGTCCAGGCTAAGCCGCCGGATAGCGCAGCTGGAAGAACGCCTTGGCGTGCGGCTTATGCACCGAACAACCCGACAGTTTACGGTGACCGAGGTCGGGCAGACCTTCTACCAGCACTGTAAAGCGATGATGGTAGAGGCCGAGGCCGCGGAGGAAGCCGTTGCGGCACTGCAGGCTGAACCGCGCGGTGTTGTCAGAATTACGTGCCCGATAACTCTGTTGCATGTCCACGTGGGTCCGATGCTGGCCAGATTTATGGCGCGCTACCCCGGGATCAGTCTTCAGCTTGAGGCGACCAACCGGCGGGTAGACCTGGTGGGTGAGGGGGTTGATATCGCTATCCGCGTACGCCCGCGTCCGTTTGATGACAGCGACCTGGTATTAAGGGTGCTGGCTGACAGGGGTCATTGTCTGGTCGCCGGTCCGGCCTTAATTCAACGCCTGGGCGAACCCGTTGTGCCATCTGAACTCAGCGCCTGGCCCGGGTTAAGCATGAACGAGGGGAAACATATTCATAAATGGGCGCTGTCAGGTCCCGGAGGTGCCAAAGCGGAGATCCATTATCACCCCCGATTGATTACCACCGATATGCTGGCGCTACGTGAAGCTGCCATGGCCGGCATCGGCGTGGTGCAACTGCCGATTTTGATGGTCAAGGACCAGCTGGCGTCAGGGGAACTGGTACGGGTGCTCAACGCGTGGGAACCCCGACGGGAAGTGATTCACGCGGTTTATCCTTCGCGGCGCGGCCTGCTGCCGTCGGTCAGGACGCTGGTGGATTTTCTGACCGGAGAGTATGCGCGGATGGTGGAAGAGTAATACTTCCCTCTCCCCTGGGGAGAGGGGAAGGGTGAGGGGGGGATTGACTCGCTTCGCTAGCCCTACGGGCAGCCTGTTCGCTTCGCTCTCAGTCTGTCCAACTGGCTGTCGCCAGTTGTCGAACCCCGGTCGGGGGTTCTCATCCCCCCTTTCTGGAGAATATAAAAGAAAAAAGCCCGTACTTTCGTACGAGCTCTCATCTTAAATATGGCGGTGAGGGGGGGATTCGAACCCCCGATACGTTGCCGTATACACACTTTCCAGGCGTGCTCCTTCAGCCACTCGGACACCTCACCATATTGTCATCCCGTTGTTGCCGGGACGGGCGCTAATGTAAGGAAAAGCCGAACTGCCGTCAACTCACTTTTTCAGTAATTTAGCGCGTTTAGACAAACTTCAAGCAACCTGACTCCTAAATGTGCACAAAGCGCCTCTTTTATCAGCAACGCGGTTTCCTGATAAATTTGTTATGCTGGCAATCCACTTGAAAACGAAAACAAAACAGCGCAATAAGAGGCAGGAATGACCATGGATATTCTCTTCTATCACCCTACATTTGATACCGCTTACTGGATTGACGCACTTTCGGCGGCGCTGCCCGGCGCACGCGTACGCGAGTGGAAGCGTGGCGATAATGAACATGCTGATTATGCACTGGTCTGGCACCCGCCGGTTGAGATGCTACAGGGGCGCAAACTGAAGGCGGTTTTTGCGCTGGGGGCGGGCGTTGATTCGATCCTCAGTAAACTGAAAGCGCACCCAGAAATGCTGCCTGAAAATATTCCGTTGTTCCGTCTCGAAGATACGGGAATGGGCCAGCAGATGCAGGAGTATGCCGTGAGCCAGGTGCTGCACTGGTTCCGCCGCTTCGACGATTATCAGGTCTTTAAACAGCAATCCCACTGGGAGCCGCTGCCGGATTATCGACATGAAGATTTTACCGTTGGGATCCTCGGCGCGGGTGTGCTCGGCTCAAAAGTGGCAGAAGCTCTCGCTCCGTGGGGCTTCCCGCTACGTTGCTGGAGCCGCAGCCGTAAGGACTATCCGGGCGTTGAGAGTTTTGCCGGAACGGATGAGCTTCCGGCCTTTCTGAAAGGCACGCGTGTGCTTATTAACCTGCTGCCGAATACCGCCGAAACGGTGGGCATTATCAATAGTACTCTCCTGAACCAGTTAGCCGAGCAGAGCTATTTAATGAACCTCGCGCGCGGGGTCCATGTCGTGGAAGGCGATCTGCTGAAGGCGCTGGAAAGCGGAAAGCTCAAAGGCGCCATGCTGGATGTCTTTAGCCGTGAGCCGCTGCCCGCGGAAAGTCCGCTGTGGTCGCATCCACGCGTCGCGATGACCCCGCACGTGGCTGCCGTGACGCGTCCGGCAGAAGCGGTGGCGTATATATCCCATACCATCAGCGAAATGGAAAAGGGTAACGCGGTCACCGGACAGGTCGACAGACAGCGCGGCTACTGAGAGAAACCCGGCGTTCGCCGGGTTTTTGCTAATATTCGCCGCTGATACCTGCTATCCTTTGGAAAAACCGCAGAGGAGAGAGAGATGTATCCCGTTGACCTGCATATGCACACCGTCGCCAGCACTCACGCGTATAGCAACCTCCATGATTATATCGCCCAGGCGAAGCTTAAAGGCATCAAGCTGTTCGCGATTACCGATCATGGCCCGGACATGGCGGATGCGCCGCACTACTGGCATTTTGTGAATATGCGGATCTGGCCACGCCTGGTGGACGGTATTGGGATACTGCGCGGCATTGAGGCGAACATCAAAAATACCGACGGTGAGATCGACTGCACCGGCCCGATGCTGACGTCTCTTGACCTTATCCTCGCCGGTTTCCATGAGCCGGTTTTCCCTCCCCAGGATAAAGACACCAACACCGCGGCGATGATTGCCACCATTGCCAGCGGCAATGTGCACATTATCAGCCATCCCGGTAACCCGAAGTATCCGATTGATATTCAGGCTGTCGCGCAGGCGGCAGCGAAGCACCGCGTGGCGCTGGAGATTAATAACTCCTCCTTTGTTCACTCGCGTAAGGGCAGCGAAGCCAACTGCCGCGACGTGGCGGCCGCCGTGCGTGACGCGGGTGGCATGGTGGCGCTGGGATCAGATTCTCATACCGCGTTTACGCTGGGTGATTTCAGCGAGTGCCTGAAAGTGCTGAATGATGTTAACTTCCCGGAAGCGCAAATCCTGAACGTGACCCCACGCCGCATGCTCAATTTCCTCGAGTCGCGCGGAATGGAGCCGATTGCCGAATTTGCCGATCTTTAATTGTGTAATGGAATCATAAAAATGAACGAGTTTTCCATCCTCTGCCGCGTGCTGGGTACGCTCTATTATCGCCAGCCGCAAGACCCGCTGTTGGTTCCGCTCTTTACGTTAATTCGTGAAGGCAAACTGGCGCAGAACTGGCCGCTGGAACAGGATGATTTACTGGAACGTCTGCAAAAAAGCTGCGACATGCAGCAGATTGCGACGGACTACAATGCGCTGTTCGTCGGCGATGAGTGCCGCGTTTCGCCATACCGTTCAGCCTGGCAGGAAGGGGCAACGGAAGCGGAAGTCCGCGCGTTCCTCTCCACGCGCGGTATGCCGCTGAGCGATACGCCGGCCGATCATATCGGTACGCTGCTGCTGGCGGCGTCCTGGATCGAAGACAACGCTGGTGATGATGAGAACGAAGCCATTGAAACCTTGTTCGAAACGTACCTGCTGCCGTGGGTCGGGACATTCCTGGGTAAAGTCGAAGCGCATGCCGCTTCGCCATTCTGGAGAACGCTGGCCCCGCTGACCCGCGACGCTATCGCGGCAATGTGGGATGAGCTGGAAGAAGAAAACGAAGAGTGATACATATCACATAAATTCTGCAACTCAACATTCCAACTTGCACGTAATGTGCTGCTGATCTCATTTCTATGGTGCGCTTCTGCTAAGATGCGCGCCATGAACATATTACTTTGTATCGCAATAACGACAGGTATTCTCTCCGGACTCTGGGGATGGGTTGCCGTGTCTCTCGGATTGCTCAGCTGGGCCGGGTTCCTCGGCTGTACCGCCTATTTCGCCTGTCCGCAGGGGGGCGTCAAAGGGCTCTTTATCTCTGGCTGCACGCTGATGAGCGGTGTTATTTGGGCGCTGGTGATCGTGAAGGGCAGCGCGCTGGCACCGCATCTGGAAATCCTGGGATACGTCATGACGGGTGTCGTCGCCTTTTTAATGTGCATCCAGGCCAGGCATCTGCTGCTTTCATTTGTGCCGGGAACCTTTATGGGGGCATGTGCGACCTTTGCAGGGCAGGGGGACTGGAAGCTGGTGGTTCCCTCCCTGGCGCTGGGATTGCTGTTTGGCTATGCCATGAAAAACAGCGGTCTATGGCTGGCGTCGCGGCGGGAAAAAGCGCAAAACATCACGGCGGTGAGCGAATAAAAAAAAGGCGAGATAATCATCTCGCCTTTTTTATGCGCTTCCTGTCAGGATTCCGGAGGGACTGACATATCGCGGTATTTCACCAGAATCGGGTTCTGCACGTCTGCTTTGTTTTGCAGATCCCACAGCCCGCGGTCTATACCGTCGTTAATTAAGTAGATCACGCCGGTTTCAATGGCTGACATCAGACACATCATGACCGGTTCGTTAGAGGTGTAGCCGATTTCACCTTCCAGCAAACGCTGGTAATCGATGAAGCGGAATACCCCAGCCTGAACTTCATAAGACAGAATGGTTTTGCTGGTGTTCACTGAAGAGAGCACTTCGCCTGTACTGACGTTAACCACACGCAGGTTAACGGCGATTTGGTCGAGCTGATACTGGGTATCCGCACCGATACCGAAGTAACGTGCTCCCGCACCACCTGATTTAACGTTACTTTCGTAGCCAATAATCGATCCTTCAATCATCACGTTCGCTGCTGCCAGAGATTCCAGAGGCGTTCGGTTATTGGCCGCGACGGTACCATTTTCCTGTGCGGCGCGAATGATTTTCCGTTCATTCAACAGGTTCTGGAGACCCTGACGTTCCAGCGGAATAAACCAGTGCGAATCCTTGAGCGCGGTAACCAGCATCGCGGTGGCGCTTTGCGGCACGGCCGTGGAGAAGTTACTTGCCGGGTAAGGTTTAAATTGCCCGGTTTCATCCTGAATGTTGTATACGGAGACAAATATTTTCCCCGTTGGAGCAGGTAAATGCGTTAAATCACGATAACTCTGGGCCCGAGGCATTAATGTAGGTTTTGCAGCTTCTTTAGGTGGAGCAGTTAAACAACCGCTCAATAAGCACACTGCAACAAATATCAGGAAGCGCTGCATGATCGTTGTCCTTATTTAGCTATTGTTTAAAAGTCAGTTGAATTACTTTGTAGACCGGAAACCTGAATGGTGGAGATTCTTCCGGTTTTTCGATCGGTTACGTTCAACTGAAGCTGTCCGTCCGTGTTGGCGATATCAACGATAAAGTCGTTGGTCACCATCCGGCCGGGTTTACCGGTATTAATGTTGGTCAGTAACCCACCTAAAATCTGCGACTGGATAGCCTGAGTGAAGTTGTCCAGTGCGGACGGGGTATCAATGCTAAAATCCTTTAAGCTCGGATCCTTATAGGAGTTTTGCGCCTGGGCTTCGTTCAGAAGGAACGCGCCGTTATTAGGGTTACCGCCAAAGTTAGGGTTACGGAACTGAAACGTCATATTTCCGGCCCAGCTGATGGGTGTTATCAGCATTATCGAAACAACTGCATATGCAATACGCATGACAGCCTCCGGATATCGGTTCGCTAGAACTCGTCTTTTGCTAAATCGCTGGTGCTTAATAGGGCTTTATCTATTTGCAGGCGATTAATAGCGTCTTCTGATTGTTCCAGTGCTAAGACGACGTTTTTATCGAAGTCTATTTTGGTCGGGAATAAAAACGTTTGATAAATAACGTTCTGATTAGCCGTTATTGTTATCCAACTTCCCCATCGTGCACTGGGCCGCTCGTTGATTGTTATATTACCCGTGTAAGTACTGTCCCATTTGTCACTGAAGGCACGGTAAAAAGTGTGCCCGACTGATGAGACAGTGTGGTCTGTTAACAATCCGGGAACTTCGACCTCGACGGCCTTCAGATTCCCGGCAGCGAGCAGGAAACTCGCTGCGGCGATCCAACTCAACGTGCGCTTCATGTGATTAACGCCTGAGGTTATCGTTTGCCCACGAAACAGCCTGAGTTCGGTTTTTCACAGCTATCTTCTTGAAAAGATTATAAAGGTGCGTCTTTACCGTATTTTCGCTGATAAATAACGAACGGGCGATTTCAATATTTGAAGCACCAATGCGTAACTTGTTCAGGATCTCTTTCTCACGGTGTGTGAGCAGGGCTGACTCTGAGCTGTTATAGCGATAATTTCCGGAATGCGTGATGAGATAGCTGGCAAGCTTTTGCGAAAAATAACACTCTCCGCGCAATATACCTTGCAGCCCCTCTACCACCCGGTCTTCTTCTTCCGTGACGTAGAACACGCCATTGATATGCGGCCAGCTTTCAATATCTCTGAAAGGATATTCATCAGGCGTATTCAACAATAGCACGCGGATATTATTGTTTTTCCTGCTTAAAATATCTTGCCAGTAATGGATAAGCTTTTTATCAGCTTCCATCATATCGAAAAGAATGATGCTGCCAGGTGCAATATCATCAAAAGAACGTTGAATATTATGCAATTTCCCGTTCAGTGATAATGATTGCTTTAAATGTTGTAATAAAGCTGTCGCTTGCAAAGAAGGTTTTGTGATCAACAGTAATGTATGACCATGTAAACTATGGACTTCATTATACATGATGAAACCCCACTTTTTTTTGGCACCTGGCAGCTGTCCTCCTGTTTAAAAGAGGACACCAGAAGTACTGACAGATGTTGCACTGCTGTGTGTAGAATCAGACCATAACCTCCACAGGGAGGTAAATATAAAACCAATTTCGTACATCTAATTTCAATCTAGCTTTTACGAAGTTTAAAGCAAGTGTTAAACATGTAACAGGATGTAAAAATTAATATTAATTTGTGAAATTTGGTTGTTTGGAATGGCTATAATTGATGAGAAAGTTGTACACATAAATAGAGGTGCACAGATTTTAAAAATCATACAAATATTTCTAATGTATTGATTTTTAATATCATTTTTTATTTTTGTAAAGCGATAATTAAGTATGAGTTTCAGATGATTTCTAAGCCCACGAATGAGTGAATGACTGGCTTAAGAAAAGAGGCTTCGTGTCACGCGTTGAGAAAAATGTTCTCCTGCCGTTACGTTTAAACAACCCGGGAGGAAGCGTGGACAGCCTTCGTGTCGTTGTACAACCCTTTCGTAATACACCTTTAATAAAAAATATAAGCTGGCCTGATTAAAGTCATTTTTGACGTAAATTACGACTTTGTGGTGAGCCGATAAATAAAAATAAGCCGCGTGGGTGAGATATTTAAAATGTTTCAGCGGACATACTCTTCACCGTAACGACGCGTTAACACAATACGAGTCGTTTTAACAAGTAACATTGTTAAAGGGTTATGGCACGATTAAATAGCCAGGTCCAGGGTGACAACATGAAAAACGCATCGTTAATTATGATGTTTACATTACTGGGTGCGCCTGGATTTGTAACCGCAGCGAATTCAGATTTGGCAAATTCTGAATATAACTTTGCGGTTAACGAATTAAGTCTTTCATCACTAAATCAGGCAGCCATTATTGGTCAACGGGGCGTTTTCAATAACGCTGAGGTTAGCCAGGACGGTTCAAGACTCTTATCCATTGTATCCCAGGATGGGGTAGGTAACAGAGCGAGAGTTGATCAATCAGGGGGTTACAATATTGCCTGGATCGATCAGAGCGGTAACGCGAATGATGCAGGTATTACGCAAGATGGATACGGTAATAGCGCGAAAATTATCCAGAAAGGGTCGGGTAATAGAGCAAATATTACGCAGTACGGTACGCAGAAAACCGCAGTTGTAGTGCAGAAACAGTCGCAAATGGCGATTAACGTTATTCAACATTAGCGCGTTGGCGACGACTTTAATCAATCCGATGGGGGTTTACCATGAAATTTCTCAAAGTGGCAGCGCTTGCAGCAATCGTAGTTTCTGGTAGTGCTATGGCGGGTTCTATTAATCAGGGCGGCTGGGGTCATGGACATGGTCATGGCGGATACAGTGGCCCAAATTCCACCCTGAATATTTATCAGGACGGTGGCGGTAACTCAGCGGTAGCTCTGCAGACAGACGCCAGAAATTCTGTCCTGAATATTAGCCAGAAAGGTGGCGGTAACGGCGCTGACGTTGGTCAGGGTTCTGATGATAGTAAAATCAACCTGTCCCAGAAAGGTTTTGGCAACAGTGCGACACTTGATCAGTGGAACAGTAAAAAATCCGTTATGAACGTTAGCCAGTCCGGCGGCTTTAACGGTGCACTCGTAGACCAGACTGCTTCCAACTCGACTGTCAACGTGACCCAGATCGGTTTTGGTAACCACGCGACAGCTCATCAGTACTGATACTGAAATCTGTGCTACAAAAAAACAGGGCTGATGCCCTGTTTTTTTTCGGGAGTTCATCATGAATACTTTAATTCTCCTTGCCGCGCTTTCCAGCCAGATCACCTTCAAAACGTCACAGCAGGAAAATATGACCACCATTATTCCTCAGGTCACTCTGGCGCAGTCGTGTGATTGTCAGGTTCAGATTGTTTCTTTACGAGAAGGGCAGGGGGGGCAAAGTTCTTCCCGGCAGCAAAACACACTTTTTATACCCGCTAATCAGACGATTGATTTAATGCGCCTGAGTTTAAATATTAGCGCGGGAGACACGGTGAAAATCGTTGTCACCGTTTCAGACGGTAAATCGCTACATTTATCACAACAGTGGTCGCCAACGGAACGCTCGCTCTAAACATTCATGAAATCAATATGTTGAGAATATGGCGGGTCTGTACCGTTGAGCTATGCTGATATCACGGACCTGGTCGTTATGTTCCGTAACGTGAAACTTCGTTTGCCCTAATAAATGAAGCGCGTTTACCCCTCATGGACGATTATCTTTGAGGAGTACCTATAATGAACAACTATTTTGCTCGACTCGTGGCAGGTCTGGGTCTGGTCGTTTCTGCTTTGAGTATCCCGGCTTATTCGGCCACGGTTGTTGACGGTGGCGTCATTCATTTCCGCGGTGCTATTGTTGCAGACCCCTGTGAAGTCGCCCCCCAGAAGCAACAGATTGCAATGTCATGTCCAAATAATAACCGTATGCAAACGCGTATGGTCAGCTATACAGAGGCGCTTAACGGGAAAGTGAGCGACTCAAACCTGGCAACGCTCAATATGAAATACCTTAATCCTGAAAAAACGCTCGCGGTTGTCGAAATCCAGTATCGCTAGTGCGCGTTCTCGCGCCCTGCGGTGAAAGAGGATTTTTTCTGATAGTTTTTTCTCCCGGTCTCCTCTGCGATACACTTAAGAAAATGGCGGGTTGCAGAGGGGCTTTATGAAACCGCAAATTGAAATTATTCATGGCGATATTACGACAGTGCACGTCGACGTCATCGTCAATGCGGCCAATCCATCCCTGATGGGAGGGGGCGGCGTGGACGGGGCTATCCACCGGGCTGCCGGACCGCAGCTGCTGGAAGCCTGTAAAACCGTGCGCCAACAGCAGGGCGAATGTCCTCCCGGTCACGCGGTGATTACGCTGGCGGGCAATCTGCCTGCGAGAGCGGTAATTCACGCCGTAGGGCCTGTCTGGCATGGCGGGGATCAGCACGAAGCGAGTATTCTGGAAGAGGCTTACCGGAACTGTCTGCGACTGGCTGCCGACAATGGTTATAAAACGATGGCGTTTCCGGCCATCAGCACAGGCGTGTATGGTTACCCTAAGGCCGCTGCCGCAACGATTGCCGTAGAAACGGTTTACCGCTATTTGTCGTTAAAACCGCTGCCAGAGAAGGTGATTTTTGTCTGTTTCGACGACGACACCACGCATCTTTATCAGCGGCTTCTGACTCAGCGCAGACAAGAACTGGAGAGCTGATGCAAACGCGGCGCATCGGATGCGCCGCGTGATTTATGAGGCTTTTGCCTGTGGTTTTCCTGAAAAGAGGAAGCGCAGGAGCGGGATCCGCAGATGGATTTCGTAGAGTACGATTGCTACCCCTACAACAAACACCAGCCCGGTAAAAAAACCCAGCGTGTTGGAGGCGATGTGCGGTGTGATGTAAGCCCCGAAGAAAAGCGTCAACGGATGATGCACCAGATAGATAAACAGTGACGCATTAACGAAGTAGGTCACGCGACTGGACTTAAAGTTCAGCAAGCGGTGGCCCAGCGCGAATACCACGTTCACCATCCACAGCCCAAGCAGCATAGTGATCACGCTTTCCGTTTCATACATCCAGGCATCGCCGCTGCCGTAGCGCTGATTCAGCAGATAGGCCGCGAACGCGAGGCTTGCCCCCAGCGCGCACCACGGTGACGGGGTGACAAACAGCGATTTAAGCTTCGGATGAATAAAGGCCAGCGCGCCGATTAAAAAGAACGGAATGTAGAACAGGGACTGCATCACCACAAAATTAAATAACCCGTCGCTCAAAATCGGCGGGTAGACGATAAGCAGCGTTCGGCGCACGGCCGCATAGGCAATCCCCAACAGCAAGAAGAGCACTGACAATTTGCCCATCGTAACGTTGGCGAAGAAGGTGTCGGCTTTTGTACTCAGACGGTGGCGCAGGCGGCTGAAAATCAACAGGCTCACCGTTGTGAGCACCACCAGGACCAGCAGGAACCACAGGTGAGACACCAGCTCCCAGACCAGCGTATTGTACTTTTCATACAGCGTAAGGTTCGGCCAGTTCTCCGCTTTGCCTTTGACGTATTGCAACATAATGAACTGAGGCAGCGTCAGCAGTGGAATTGCGGTCAGCATGGGGATCCCCACGCGCTCTACGCGCACTTTCCACCAGCGCTTGAGCGGGTATCGTAGAAACAGCATGTAAGAAAAATAGCCGGATATGACGAAGAACACCTGCATACGGAAGGCGTGAATAAAGTCATTAAACAGCGTCAGCCACCAGGAGGGCATCTGGCTATTCACATGCCAGGTGTGGCTGGAGTAAATCAGTGAAATGTGAAAGGGGATCCCCAATAGCATCAGCCAGGCCCTGATCGAGTCGAGGAAATATTCACGTTCTGTTGGTGTTGTGCTCATATAACGTTGTGCATTCTCAGACTTTTCGTCTTATCCCTAAGACTCATAATGGTTACATTCGAAGCCAACCCTACACCAAGACCGACACCCTGTCTCCAGGATAAGCACGCAAAGTGAATAGCGGGTTCTTTCATTTGCTTATTCCATGAGCCAGCAGCTGAACAAAGCAGTGATAATGTTGTCGGATTGCCTGAGTTTCCATTAAAATGGATCGGATCGATATAAGCACACAAAGGGGGAAGTGCTTACTTATTATGAAACATAAACCACAGATGATGAAAATGCGTTGGTTGGGTGCTGCAGTGGTGTTATCACTGTATACCTCATCGGCACTGGCCTTTAACATCGACGATGTCGCAAAACAGGCAAAATCGATGGCAGGCAAGAGCTACGAAGCGCCGAAAAGTAACTTGCCCTCCGTTTTCCGCGACATGAAGTATGCGGTCTATCAGCAGATCCAGTTCAATCACGACAAAGCGTACTGGAGCAATATTAAAACCCCGTTCAAGCTTGAATTTTATCATCAGGGTATGTACTTCGACACGCCTGTTGCCATCAATGAAGTGACGGCAACCGCGGTACGTAAGATCAAGTACAGCCCGGATTACTTCAATTTTGGCAATGTGCAACACGACAAAGATACGGTGAAAGACCTGGGCTTTGCAGGCTTTAAGGTGCTTTACCCAATCAACAGCAAAGATAAAAACGACGAAATCGTCAGCATGCTTGGAGCCAGCTATTTCCGCGTCATTGGCGCGGGGCAGGTGTACGGGCTTTCTGCGCGCGGTCTGGCTATTGATACCGCGCTGCCATCAGGTGAAGAGTTCCCACGTTTCCGTGAGTTCTGGATTGAACGTCCAAAACCAACGGATAAGCGTCTGACCATTTATGCACTCCTGGATTCCCCGCGTGCAACCGGTGCCTATCGCTTTGTGATTATGCCGGGTCGTGACACGGTAGTTGACGTGCAGTCCAAGGTTTACCTGCGTGATAAAGTGGGCAAGCTGGGCGTTGCGCCGTTGACCAGTATGTTCCTGTTCGGGCCGAACCAGCCGTCACCGGCAACCAACTTCCGCCCGGAACTGCATGACTCCAACGGTCTGTCTATTCATGCCGGTAACGGTGAGTGGATCTGGCGTCCGCTGAATAACCCGAAACATCTGGCGGTTAGCAGCTTCGCAATGGAAAACCCGCAAGGTTTTGGCCTGCTGCAGCGTGGTCGTCAGTTCTCCCGCTTTGAAGATTTGGACGATCGCTATGACCAGCGTCCAAGCGCCTGGGTCACGCCAAACGGTGACTGGGGTAAAGGTAAGGTCGAGCTGGTAGAAATTCCAACCAACGACGAAACCAACGATAACATCGTCGCTTACTGGACGCCGGATCAGCTGCCGGAAGCCGGTAAAGAGATGAACTTCAAGTACACCATTACCTTCAGCCGCGACGAAGATAAGCTGCATGCGCCGGATAACGCGTATGTAATGCAGACTCGCCGCTCAACGGGTGATGTGAAGCAGTCTAATCTTATCCGTCAGCCTGACGGTACCGTGGCGTTTGTCGTGGACTTCACAGGCCAGGATATGAAGAAACTGTCACCGGACACCGCCGTTGCCGCTCAGGCCAGCATCGGTGATAACGGTGAAATCGTTGAGAATACCGTGCGTTACAACCCGGTAACCAAAGGCTGGCGTCTGACCCTGCGCGTGAAAGTGAAAGATCCGAAACAGACCACTGAAATGCGTGCTGCGCTGGTCAGTAACGATCAGCCGCTGAGTGAAACCTGGAGCTATCAGCTACCTGCCAATGAATAATACATCTGAATATATTGATGCCATGCCGCTGACGGATATCGAAAAAGCGGCACTGCCAAAGAGCGACATCCGCGCGGTTCACACCGCGCTGGATGGTGAACATCATACGTTTTCCCGTGATGATGATACGCCGCTCGGGTCAGTCAAGGCGCGTCTGGAGCAGGCCTGGCCGGACTCGCTGGCGGAAGGGCAGTTGATTAAAGACGATGAAGGACGCGATCAGCTTCAGGCGATGCCGAAGGCTACGCGTTCCTCTATGTTCCCCGATCCATGGCGCACCAACCCGGTGGGTCGCTTCTGGGATCGCCTGCGCGGGCGTGATGTGACGCCGCGCTATCTGTCGCGCCTGACGAAAGAAGAGCAGGCGTCCGAACAGAAATGGCGTACCGTCGGGACAATCCGTCGCTATATCCTGCTGCTTCTGACGCTTGCGCAGACGGTCGTCGCAACCTGGTACATGAAAACTATCCTGCCTTACCAAGGCTGGGCGTTTATCAATCCGACGGACATGATGGGCCAGGATCTCTGGGTCTCCTTCATGCAGCTGCTGCCGTATATCCTGCAGAGTGGCATTCTCCTGCTGTTCGCGGTCCTCTTCTGCTGGGTCTCGGCCGGTTTCTGGACCGCGCTGATGGGCTTCCTGCAGCTGCTCATGGGGCGTGACAAATACAGCATTTCAGCGTCAACGGTCGGGGATGAACCCCTCAATCCCGAGCACCGTACCGCGCTGATTATGCCTATCTGTAACGAAGACGTTGACCGCGTATTTGCGGGCCTGCGTGCGACCTGGGAGTCCGTGAAGGCGACCGGCAACGCGGAGCATTTCGACGTTTACATCCTGAGCGACAGCTACAACCCGGATATCTGCGTTGCGGAACAAAAAGCGTGGATGGAGCTGATTGCAGAAGTGCAGGGCGAAGGCCAGATCTTCTACCGCCGCCGTCGTCGTCGCGTGAAGCGTAAAAGCGGTAACATCGATGACTTCTGCCGTCGCTGGGGTAACCAGTACAGCTACATGGTGGTGCTGGATGCTGACTCCGTCATGAGCGGAGACTGCCTGAGCGGTCTGGTGCGCCTGATGGAAGCCAACCCTAACGCGGGTATCATTCAGTCTTCGCCAAAAGCGTCCGGTATGGACACGCTGTATGCGCGCTGCCAGCAGTTCGCCACCCGTGTTTACGGGCCGCTGTTTACGGCGGGTCTGCACTTCTGGCAGCTGGGTGAATCGCACTACTGGGGCCACAACGCCATTATCCGCGTGAAGCCGTTCATTGAGCACTGTGCGCTGGCGCCGCTGCCGGGTGAGGGTTCGTTTGCCGGTTCTATTCTGTCGCACGACTTCGTAGAAGCGGCGCTGATGCGTCGTGCTGGCTGGGGCGTCTGGATTGCCTACGACCTGCCGGGATCGTACGAAGAGCTGCCGCCGAACCTTCTGGACGAGCTCAAGCGTGACCGCCGCTGGTGTCATGGTAACCTGATGAACTTCCGTCTGTTCCTGGTAAAAGGGATGCACCCGGTTCACCGAGCGGTATTCCTGACCGGCGTGATGTCCTATCTCTCTGCACCGCTGTGGTTTATGTTCCTGGCGCTGTCGACTGCCTTACAGGTGGTTCATGCCCTGACGGAGCCGCAATACTTCCTGCAACCGCGGCAGCTGTTCCCGGTGTGGCCGCAGTGGCGTCCGGAGCTGGCGATTGCGCTGTTTGCCTCCACCATGGTGCTGCTGTTCCTGCCTAAGCTGCTCAGTATCATTCTGATCTGGTGCAAAGGCTCGAAAGAGTACGGCGGTTTCTTCCGCGTGACCCTTTCTCTGCTGCTGGAAGTGCTGTTCTCCGTCCTGCTGGCGCCGGTACGTATGCTGTTCCACACCGTGTTTGTGGTCAGTGCGTTCCTGGGCTGGGAAGTGGTCTGGAACTCGCCGCAGCGTGACGATGACTCCACGCCGTGGGGAGAAGCCTTTATGCGACACGGCTCTCAGCTGCTGCTGGGTCTGGTGTGGGCGGCCGGGATGGCCTGGCTGGATCTGCGCTTCCTGTTCTGGCTGGCGCCGATTGTCTTCTCGCTGATCCTGTCGCCGTTTGTGTCCGTGATTTCCAGCCGTTCAACGGTGGGGCTGCGAACCAAACGCTGGAAACTCTTCCTGATCCCGGAAGAATATTCCCCGCCGCAGGTGCTGGTGGATACCGATCGTTACCTGGAACAGAACCGCAGTCGCTCGCTGGATGACGGCTTCATGCACGCCGTGTTTAACCCGTCATTCAACGCCCTGGCAACGGCAATGGCGACGGCGCGTCACCGCGCCAGCCAGGTGCTTGAGATTGCCCGCGATCGTCACGTTGAGCAGGCGCTTAACGAGACCCCGGAAAAACTCAACCGCGACCGTCGTCTGGTGCTGTTGAGCGACCCGGTGACAATGGCGCGTCTTCACTACCGCGTGTGGTCCGCTCCGGAGAAATACTCTTCGTGGGTGAATTACTATAAGGACGTGAAGCTGAACCCGCTCGCGCTGAAGGCGAAGTAAGTTGTTAAGAAGGGACGGGTAAGCGAATCGCCACCCGCCAGATAAAATACCGGCTTAATCGCCGGTATTTTTTTAGAGGTTAAAGATGAGAATAATCATCGTCGTTATGGTGGCATGCCTGCTCAGCGGCTGCGGCAGTATCATCAGTCGCACCATTCCAGGGCAAGGCCACGGAAATCAGTATTACCCGGGCGTGAAATGGGATCTTCGTGATTCCGCATGGCGCTACCTGACCGTGCTCGATCTGCCGTTCTCGCTGATTTTCGACACGCTGTTGCTGCCGATCGACGCCAGCCACGGCCCTTACGAATAGCGTAAATTAACGCTCGTCCCACTCATCGGCTGCGGTTTGACCTTCTTCCGTATCCAGCGGCGGCTCAAGCTGAAACTCACCCTCATCCCACTCGTGCAGGGTGTTCTCTTCCAGCCATTCCTGCCGAAGTTCGATTTCGTCATAGTCGCCATCAAAGACGGCCTGCGCACCTTCACCACTTAATATCGGCAAACATTCCCCTTCTTCACCTTCATCGGCAAAGAATTCGGCCTGCCACATAATATCTCCATCCTGCAGAACGTATTTTTGGATATTAAGCTGTTGCACGTCAGCATCTTCTTCTTCAACGCCGGGGTTGTCGGCGAGGAACTCTTCACGAGCGGCATCAATAGCTTCTTCCAGCGTGGCGTACATGGTCATTGGTGTCTCCCTGTTTTCCAGAAGGTTTCAGGGAAAGAATAGCTGAATATAAGATTCTGCAAGTATGAATGCGAAAATAAGCTGTCAGGCGTTCGTCTTATTCCGTCACGGGCCGCAGCGCGCGGGATAAACTGAACCATGAATAAATGGCATTGAACAACACGACGCCCGCCGTCACGATAAAGACGGCGCGAAAACCGAAGCTGGCTGAGATCCCGGCTCCGAGCAGCGGTCCGGTGACGTTACCGATATCGCGGAATGACTGGTTATAGCTGAAAATACGCCCGGCAATCTGGTTCGTTGAGTTGTAAATCAGCAGGGTCTGTACGGCGGGAAGCAACGCGCCGTCGGCGGCTCCCAGCAAAAAGCGAAGTAAGCCCAGCTGCCACGGAGCCTGCACCATCGACATCGGGATAAGCAGCAGGACGGAGATCACCAGCGCGGAGATCAGGATTTTCTCCGGACCCACCCGGTCTCCCAGTTTACCCAGTCTCGGGGCGCTCAGCAGCGCCGCCACGCCGGGTACGGAGGCAATCAGTCCGCTGATGAACGCAATATTGCTGACGTTACCCGCCAGGTCGCGAACGTACAGCGTCAGAATAGGGGCAATCGACCCGGTAGCCACCTGGATAATCATTGTCGTCACGAACAGGCTCAGCACCAGTCTGGGATTTTTGAGTGAGGTCAGCACCTCTCTGGCGTGGAGAATCTCTTTTTTGGCGACAGGCGTGAAGTTTTCCCGGATACAGAGCAGGGTGACGATAAAGCACAGGAACAACACGCTGGCGGTGATAAAGAAGACCGGGCGCAGGCCGTAGTTATCCGCCAGTAATCCCCCGGCCAGCGGTCCAAGCAGAGCACCGCTCACGCCACCGGTTGAGAGCGTGCCCAGCGCCCAGCCGCTTTTATGGCGGGGAATTTGCGTGGCAATCAGGGCATTCGCGTTGGGAATAAATCCACCCAACAGGCCCAGCAGCGCGCGCAGGATCAGAAACTGCCAGACGTTCTGCGCCACGCCCATCAGCGCCATGATAATGGCCATCCCCAGCGCCGAACGCAGCAGCATAATTTTCCGCCCCTTGCGATCGGCAAGGCCGCCCCAGAAGGGCGAGGCCATCGCGGAAAAGAGAAACGTGATGCTGAATACCAGACCGGACCACATATTGAGCGCGCTGTGGCCCGTCACGCCTAGCTGTTCGACGTAGAGCGGCAGGAAGGGCATAACCAGGCTAAAGGCCGCGCCGGTAAGAAAACAGCCAAGCCACGCAACCGCGAGGTTACGCTTCCAGTTTATGGGGGCATCTGAGGGTGACATAACTATCCGCATAATGAGGTGCAGAGCACCTGAAGCATAAAGTAATAAGCCTGCTAATTATGCGCCGGGGTTATGATTGCCGCAATGACGAGGAGCTTTTAAAGCTAAAACGGCATGCGGCCCTGAGGACCGCATGAGGATTAATAGCGGGACGGCGTGCCTTGTGGCCGCGTTTTAAAGCGGCGGTGCAGCCACATGTACTGCTCGGGCGCCAGCATGATGCACTTCTCCACAACGCTGTTCATCCAGCGTGCGGTGGTTTCCGCATCGTCGAGCGGCGGCGCAAGCTCCGGCTCCAGCATCATCAGCTCGTAGCCTGAACCATCCGGCTTACGGCGAGGGACGAAAGGCACGATGGCAGCTTTAGACATCCGCGCCAGCATCCAGGTACCGGTCGTTGTGGCGGCCTCTTCAACGGCGAAGAAGGGAACAAATACGCTGGCCTGTGGGCCATAGTCGTGGTCGGGGGCATACCAGACCACTTCGCCGGATTTCAGCGCGCGGATCATCCCCTTCAGATCCTTACGGTCGATCATGCTTTTGTTGGAGCGCATGCGGCCGTTGGTCTGGATTAAATCGATGACCGGGTTATCGTTAGGACGATAAACGCCAATGCCCGGCGCCTGCATGCCGAACATGCGCGCCCCGATTTCCAGCGTCAGGAAATGGACGCCGATCAGCAAAACGCCCGTCTGGTTGGCCTGAAGCGTATGCACAGGCTCCATGCCGGTTCCCGTCACCTCGCTCCAGCGGGCCATGCGTTTGTCCGGCCAGAACCACGCCATGCCGGTCTCCATAAGCCCCATCCCGACGGATTCGAAATTCTTCGCGACCATATCGTGACGCTCTGGCTCGCTCATCTGCGGAAAACAGAGCTCAAGATTGCGGTACGCAATTCTGGCGCGACGCTTCATAAACAGCTGTGCGAAACGGCCCAGAAACTTACCCAACCGAAAAATAACAGGGTAGGGAAGCTGTACCAGAAGCCATAAAAAGCCGATGCCAAGCCAGGTCAACCAATAGCGGGGATGCAAAAGGGCGGCAGTAAATTTTGGTAACTGGGTCATGTCTTTCCTGTGTTCAAACGTCCTGTTTTGCTAGTGTCTCATTTTTTGAGACATAGCCAAAATATCTGCTTTCGAAGCGTGCACGAATACAGCAATTGTTAAGCCTGATTAATCAGGGTGTGTGAAATGTAGCGTAAATTGTGTGGATGTAAATTGGTTTTGTTTGCTATATGATGCCGACCGATTTTTAATTCTCTCTAACGATTCCAGGACTGTACACCATGCCAGTGTTACACAACCGCGTGTCGAATGAGATGTTGAAAGCGCGTATGTTGGCTGAAACCGAACCGCGCACAACCATCTCTTTCTATAAATACTTCACGATCGACGATCCGCAGGCGACCCGCGATGCGCTTTATCAGGCGTTCACGGCCCTGAATGTCTTCGGCCGCGTCTACCTTGCCCGTGAAGGCATTAACGCGCAAATTAGCGTACCGGAAAGCAAAGTCAGCGCCTTCCGCGACGTGCTTTATCAGTTCGATCCGGCCCTCGACGGCTTGCGCCTGAACATTGCTCTGGACGATGACGGGAAATCCTTCTGGGTGCTGCGCATGAAGGTGCGTGAGCGCATCGTGGCGGACGGTATCGACGATCCCGAGTTTAACCCGGCGGATGTCGGTGAATATCTGAAGGCCGCGGAAGTGAATGCGATGCTGGACGATCCGGATGCCGTGTTCATTGATATGCGTAACCACTATGAGTACGAAGTGGGGCATTTCGAGAACGCGATGGAAATCCCGGCCGACACCTTCCGTGAGCAGCTGCCCAAAGCGGTTGAGATGATGCAGGAACATAAAGATAAAAAGATCGTTATGTACTGCACCGGCGGTATCCGCTGTGAGAAAGCCAGCGCGTGGATGAAGCACAACGGCTTTAATAAGGTCTGGCATATTGAAGGCGGCATTATCGAGTACGCCCGCCGCGCCCGCGAGCAGGGTTTACCGGTGCGCTTTATCGGGAAAAACTTTGTCTTTGACGAGCGTATGGGTGAGCGTATCTCGGAAGACGTTATTGCCCAGTGCCACCAGTGCGGCGCACCGTGCGATACCCACACCAACTGCAAAAACGACGGGTGTCATCTGCTGTTCATTCAGTGCCCGGCCTGTGCCGAGAAGTTTAACGGCTGCTGTAGCGAACTGTGCAGCGAAGAGAGCATCCTGCCGGAAGAAGAGCAGCGTCGCCGTCGCGCAGGACGTGAAAACGGCAACAAGATTTTCAATAAATCACGCGGCCGTCTGAATACCAAACTGGGTATCCCTGACCCGGAATGATAATAACGCCCGGCACGGCGAAAGCCTGCCGGGCGAATCTATTATGATTTCTGCTGTACACCTTCAACGGAAATAATCAGCTCAACGTCCTGAGACGCCGGACCTAAATCCGTTGTGATATTAAAATCTTTCAGGTGAATTTTACCCGCCGCTTCAAAACCTGCGCGTTTACCGCCCCACGGATCGTCACCCTGACCCAGTAATTTAGCATCAAGCGTGACCGGTTTTGTTACGCCGTTAAGCGTCAGGTTGCCGGTAATATTCAGTTTATCACCGTCTTTCTTCACCTCAGTAGAAGTGAAGGTCGCCTGCGGGAATTTCGCGACGTTGAGGAACTCCCCACTGCGCAGGTGTTTATCGCGCTCTGCGTGGTTCGTGTCGACGCTGTTCGTATTAATCGTCACATTGACTTTATCGGCCGCGGGATTTTTCTCGTCAAAAGTGAACGTGCCGTCAAAATCCTTAAAGGTGCCGTACAGCCAGCTGTAGCCCAGGTGCTGAATACGGAAATTGACGAAAGCGTGCTGGCCCTCTTTATCAATCTTATAATCCGCCGCCACGGCGGAACCGGCGGTGAATAACAGAGAACCCAGGGCGATACCCAGCAGGTGTTTTTTCATTTTATGCTCCAGAGTCAACTGACGAGCGGCCAAGCATGCGCTTTAGCGTATCGTCTTTATCAATAAAATGGTGTTTGAGGGCGGCAAGCCCGTGCAGCACGGAGAGGATCACCACGCTCCACGCAAGCCAGAGGTGAACAACCCCCGCCGTGTCGGCCTGCGTCCCAGCATCGCTAAGCGTTGCCGGAACCTCGAACAGGCCAAAAACGTTAATCGGCTTACCGTCCGCCGTCGAGATAAGGTAGCCGCTAATCAGAATGGCGAAGAGCAGCGCATAGAGCGCGATATGCGCGGCAACCGCACTCAGGCGGGTTATTTTTCCGTGAGTCTTCGGCGCGGCGGGCGGAGGGGAAACATGTCGCCAGATTACGCGAAAAATCAGCCCCATCATCAGGAGAACGCCAATGCTTTTATGTAACTCCGGTGCCTGGTGATACCAGCCGTCATAATAGCTGAGCGTGACCATCCAGAGTCCAAGTCCAAACATACCGTAGACGGCAAGAGCAAATATCCAGTGCAAACCTATGGATATTATTCCGTAGCGCCGGGAGGAGTTACGCAATTGCATCAGAATGTCCATTTTCAAATTAACCGGAAAGTAAAAATGAACGGGAAGGCGGGATATTGCAACTGAAATAATTGTCTATTAATTTTTATTTTATTTATTTCAGCAATTTTGAAAAGGATCGCTAAAGCTAATTCAATCTCTTCGTGCAAGCGAAATGGTGAGCTTCAATAAAGATAAATTAACGTCAATTATTGTCAGTAAGGCTTTTCAGTAAAATACAATGTAAACAAAATCAATAATGGCCAGCAGCGCCCACAATAAGATGTAGAGCATGAAATGCTCGCGAATATTATTCATCAGAAAGTTAACGATCCTGCGCATAACGCCCCGTAATGCAGTGTGAATGAAACGGGCCCCGAAACCTCCGGAGCCCGTGGCGGATTATCCGTTAAAACGCGAGAGTGAGAAGGGCGTCAGATCAAACTGCGGCGCGATGCCCTGGGCAAACTGTGCGGAGATCTCGCCCAGCACGGAAGCAAACTTAAAGCCGTGGCCGCTCAGCCCGGTAATCAGCAGGACGTTGTCATGCCCCGGCAGCGTATCAATGATAAAGTCTTCATCCGGGGTGTTGTCGTAGGTACAGGCCGCGCCATACAGCAAGCCGCCGACGCCCGGAAGAATAGTACGCAGGAACGTGAAGGCTTCTGAACCATCCTGCGGAAAGGCGCCGAAAGGCTTACGCCCTTCAGGGGTGGAGATAGCCTGGCCACCGTTGTGTTTACCGATTTTCAGCGCGTCTTTCTCGGAAGGGAAACCGTAGAACTGATCGCCATTCGGCAATTCGCCGGTGAAGGCCGGGAATTTATTCTGCGCGCTGTAGCGGCCATCCGACTGGAACCAGGAGAAGACCTTGCGCACCGGCTGGATCGGCAGTTCCGGCAGCAGGCGCGTGACCCAGGTTCCTGCGCTGACGAGCAGGCGGGACGCTGAATAGTCGCCGTCAAGAGTCGTTACCGTGACGCCATCAGCGTCATGCGTGATGGCCTCCACTGGACAATTAAACAGCTGCGCACAGCCGGCCTTCGCGGCAAGATCGATCCAGGTTTTGATCGCCGTTTCACAATGCAGCACGCCGGAGTGGGCTTCAAAGAGGCCGATGTAATCGTCCGGGACGGTAATTTCAGGCCAGCGTGCGGTAATGCCCGTCGCGTCCAGCTTCTCAATGTCCAGATTAAAGGCTTTCGCGCTGCGCTCGACGCCTGCGAGAAATTCAGACTGGGCCGGGCCCAGGTTGACGACGCCGGTACGTTCGAAAATGCGATCTTCGGTCTGTTTCGCCAGTTCATCCCACAGCGTCTGGGCGCGAAGCACCAGCGGGACATAGCGCTCGCCTTCGCCATACGCATGGCGGATGAGGCGGGTATCGCCATGATGGCTACCCTCCGAATGAGGAGGGAGGTGGGCATCGATCATCAGGACCTTCAGACCTGCCTGTGTTGCGTAATAACCGGCAGCGGAACCCACGGAGCCGCTACCAATAATGATTAAGTCGTATCTCATATGCATCTCGTAACCTGATGTTTTGTTAGCAGAGTAATTAACAACGCGGGGTTAGACAAGGGAGAAATAAATAAGGCACCGCGAGGGTGCCTGTAGAGAGAAAAGTGGGCATAAGCTTAGTGCCGTTTATACTCATTTTCCTGATAGTCGCCAGATTCTATTTTTGCAATACCTGCCTCTAAAATAGAAATAAACTGACGGGCGACGTCTGTTGTTAGCCACAACGTCTGTCCAACTTCCGCTTCTTCACGGTTGAGTTGATTCGGGGTCTGGTAGTGCAAACGCAGCATCAGCGCATCGTAGCTATCTACGGTACTGATATCCCAGCCAACCAGTGGATGGGTCTGGATCACTTCACTATTCTTTTCCATTATAACCCCCTTAATGCGTGTTAGAAGACAACGGCTCTGAGGTTCAATGCATGTTTTTCTGAAAGCATCTTCAGTATACCAAGTAATAAGGGTTCCAACGGGAAAAATAAACAGGTGGCAACACATTTTTCTGCTTTTTAGGATTGTTCGAACAATAAAACACCATCTCGTTCACGAATTTTAAAGAAGATGCCGAATTAATTTGAACTTGCAGGATTTTTAGACAAAAAAAAAGCCGGGGCGACCCGGCAAAAAAAAACAATGAGGGAGCAGTGTTAATCTGTGATAAACCAGTCGTCTGCGCTTTCCCACGTTTCCTGCAGGATTTCGCTGATGCGATCTTTATCTTCTTTCGCAGCACCAATGACGGAGAGGTTGTTAGCCGCGGCGTAACGCACCGTTACGGCACCCGCGTTGTCGGGAAAGGTGTTGTTAATACGGCGGGATAATTCGCCTGCCAGTGCATCAAGCGCGCCGGCAGGTAGAACAGTTGTTTTGGCTATGGTGACTTCAATACGCATAAATGCCCCCTGTGTAATATACTGTTTATTTATACAGGTATATTGTCGGTTTGACAACAAGGGGCATTGATTTTTTAACGTTTTACCGTCCAGTTAACGGTTTCGCCCGCCAGGAATGGGATCAGCGTGTCATCCGTCAGCGCAATGGACTCCTCAACGTGGCTCGCTTTACGCTCCAGTTCGATGAAGGTGTCGTTGACCGGCAGGCCGTAGAAACGCGGGCCGTTAAGGGAGCAGAACGCTTCAAAATGTTCGAGCGCGTTCATCTCTTCAAAGACGGTCGCGTAGCTGGCCAGTGCCGTTGGGGCGTTGAAGCAGCCTGCACAGCCGCAGCTCGCCTCTTTGCGGTGGCGGGCGTGAGGTGCGGAATCGGTGCCGAGGAACGCGCGGGAGAACCCGCTGGCAACCAGCTCGCGCAGCGCCTGCTGGTGGATGTTGCGCTTGAGAATAGGCAGACAGTACAGGTGAGGACGCACCCCGCCCACCAGCATGTGGTTACGGTTAAACATCAGGTGCTGTGGCGTAATGGTGGCGGCGATAAGATCGTTGCCGTCGCGCACATACTCTGCCGCGTCTTTGGTGGTGATATGCTCAAAGACCACTTTAAGCGCGGGCAGGCGCTGGCGCAGAGGCTCCATCACGGTCTCGATAAAGCGGGCTTCACGGTCGAAGATGTCAATCTCGGCATGCGTGACTTCACCATGGACCAGCAGCGGCATGCCCAGTTTCTGCATACGTTCCAGAACCGGCATGATGGCATCAATGCTGGTGACGCCGTGGCTGGAGTTGGTGGTGGCATTTGCCGGGTAGAGTTTCGCCGCCGTAAATACGCCTTCGTTAAACCCGCGCTCCACTTCGTTCGGATCCAGCGAGTCGGTAAGATAGCAGGTCATCAGCGGGGTAAAATCGTGTCCCGCAGGAACGGCATCCAGGATGCGCTGGCGATAGGCAATCGCGGCATCGACGGTGGTGACTGGTGGAACCAGGTTAGGCATGACAATCGCGCGGCCATAAATTTCGCTGGTATAAGGCACGACGGTTTTCAGCATATCGCCATCACGCAGATGGATATGCCAGTCGTCAGGGCGGCGGATTTTAAGAACCTGGGGTTGTGCAGTCATGGAAGCTCCGGCTTGTCAGGAATCAGTCATAAGGATGGCTGTTTTTGCCGGACACAAATCATAAGCGGAAACGTTTTCGTTTGCACACTTTTCCGTAAAAAAAAGGGCGCCACAGCGCCCTTCAGGTTAATCGGTGAAAGGAATGATAATTTCTCCCGGTTTCACCTCTATACCTTTTGCATATTTTTTCGCCAGAGCTTCACCCTTGCTTTTGTCTTCGCTTAAGACGTACGCGGGCTGCTGGTTAAAGTAATTTCGCAGCGACTGGTTGAGATAGGGCATCAGGGTTTGCAGAACCGGTGCCATCTTGTCCGGCGACACCTGCGCATCGACGACTTCCATCTCCTGCAGGAAAATTGCCCCTTTCTCTTTATTGAAAACAGGGAGTGCCTTCAGCTTGAGCTTGATGTTGGCTTTCTGATTGCCAAAGAGGGAGGACATATCGAGATCCGCATCACCGGCAAGGGTGACTTTGTTTGGCTCTTCACGACCGATCTGGCTGGTCAGGTTTGTGAGGACGATATGGGCGTCTGCCAGACCCGGCACGCCAATGTCTTTAGAGAAATTGTTATGTTTTTCCAGCGCCTGATTAATTTCCTGTTCACTGACGGTATATTGCGTGAGCTGGTTACAGCCAACCAGCAGACCGCTGACAACTAATGCCGCGGCAAAGACAATTTTCTTCATAGTGTTCCTCAACGAAAAATCGGCGCTTCTGTCCTGTTACGCCAGTATGTCAGTGTGAATTGGCAGAAACCAGCAGAAAAAACTGAGAAGTGGGGCGGGAGGGGGCCCGTTGGAGCGGATGAATCCCACTCGATTTGTTACCAGAAGCATTAACACAGCCTTCAGATTAGTATAAAGATTACAGCGATGCCCTGGTTCGGCTGTAAATCGCCGAGGCGTTTCCGAAAGGCCGGGTCGAGGCGCAGGGATGCCCGACCCGATAGCCTGAAGGAATAAGCTGAGGACAAAATTGCCGGGAGCAATTTTGGACAGCGCCTGCGCTGGCCCTGAAAGGGTGAGCCCCAGGGATGGGGCGAGCAATCCGCGAAGCGGCGATTTACCGCCGGGAGCCCGGGTCGCCAGGGCGGTGGCGATTGAGCCGCCCTGGCACGTTCAAAGGCCACTTCGTTAAAGAGTAGCAAGGAGCATAACGTGAACGGAATGACCACCAGAGCCATATATTTCCTCTCACCCCAGCCCTCTCCCTCAAGGGGGAGGGAGTCATCAGTGCAGGCATTATTTTATGGGGATCTCTCAACCCCAATGGGGCGAGGAGATGGTTCAATGCTCGCCTCCCTCATCCCGCCCGAGGGAAAGGCTACGCGCCAGGCTCGAGCATCCCGCTCGCGCTGCGTTTCTGGCTGAACTGCCACCACAGGGCAAGGAGCGTCATAAAGCCCACCGCGCCGAGCATCATCCACGGGAGTTCGGGCTGGCTTAACGCTTTTCCGGCATCAAACAACCAGCCGCCACCGGCGTAACCTAATGCGCCGCCAAGCGCCAGCCCCAGCCGGCTGAAACCCATATAGCTGCCGCGCGCACGCGCATCCGCAAGCGAGGCGCTCAGCGTTTCACGGGCAGGCTCGGCGATGATTGAGCCAATATAGAACGTGCAAATCAGCGTAAACAGCTGCTGGAGAGAGTTCACCAGACCGATCGGCATCATGCTCAGCGTCATCAGGAGCAGCCCGGCCATCAGGCGATGCTCCAGACGAAAATGCCGTTCGCTCCAGCGGGCAATCGGATAAAGCAGCGTTAACGACAGGCAGGCTTCGATGGCGTACATCCATTTAACGGCAGCAGGCGTGCCCGCAATGTCGTTAACCATGATCGGCAGCATCAGCATGACCTGCACAGCCAGCATGTAGTAGCCCGTCAGGGTCAACACATAGGTGACAAAACGCCTGTCGCGCAGGACGCGGCCAAGCCCTTCCCGGACCGGCGCTTTGACCGTCGACAGTTTCCAGGCGGGCAGGAACAGGCCATTAAACAGCGCGCACAGAATAAAGAGCACCGCCCCAGCCGCGCAGACCAGTCGGAAATCATACTGCAGCAGCCAGCTTCCCAGCAGGGCGCCGATAACCGCCCCGGCACTGTCCTGCATCATCAGAATCGAGAAGAAACGGCCGCGGTGCTGAGGGCGAATAAGCTTCACCACCAGGGCGGTGCGCGGCGGATCGAACAGCGTGCCGCCGATACCGGAGAGGAAACAGGAGAACCAGAGCAGCCAGGGCTCCTGGGCGACCGCCATCGTGGCAAAACCTGCCGCGCGCAGCAGCATACCGGTAACGATCATCGGTTTAGCGCCAAAGCGGTCGGCAATGGCCCCGCCAAAGACGCCCAGGCCCTGCTGGACAAACTGGCGTAACCCCAGGGCAATGCCAACCATTAATGCCGCCCAGCCCATCTGATCGACAAAGCGGATCGATATCAGCGGAAAAACGACAAAAAAGCCGAGCACAACCAGCATGTTATCGACGAGCAGGAAATATTTACCCAGGCTCCTGGCCTGTGATACGCGGGACATTTTCCCTCCAGGGAAAATAAGAAGGTGAGCACGCTAACATTCTGCGGTGTCGCCGCGTTTTTTCCCACCCCTGGGCGTGACAATATTTTTTTATCAAAAGGGTGCTTTGATAGAGAGTTCTCATCGAAAATAATGAAAAGAGGGCAAAATGGTATGTCACTGTTTTCACAGACGGCGCAGGCGCAGGTATAGTAAAGCTAATGGGTCAGCAGAAGTGACGGGAAGGAGTGGTATCGATGTTTGGCTATCGCAGTAATGTGCCAAAAGTGCGTCTGACAACGGACAGGCTGGTCGTTCGTCTGGTGCATGAGCGTGATGCCTGGCGTCTGGCGGATTATTACGCCGAGAATCGCCAGTTTTTAAAACCCTGGGAACCCGTTCGGGATGAGAGCCATTGTTACCCTTCCGGCTGGCAGGCGCGCCTCAGCATGATTACGGAATTTCACAAGCAGGGCAGCGCGTTTTATTTCGCGCTGCTGGATCCCGAAGAGAAAGAGATTATCGGGATCGCCAATTTTTCAAACGTGGTGCGCGGGTCGTTTCACGCCTGCTACCTTGGCTACTCCATCGGCCAGAAATGGCAGGGGCAGGGGCTGATGTACGAGGCGTTAACGGTGGCGATCCGCTATATGCAACGCACGCAGCATATCCATCGCATCATGGCGAACTATATGCCGCATAATCAGCGCAGCGGCAATTTGCTGGCGCGCTTAGGGTTCGAGAAAGAGGGTTACGCCAAAGACTATCTGCTGATAGACGGAGAGTGGCGCGACCACGTTCTGACGGCGTTAACCACTCGGGACTGGACCGCAGGTCGTTAAGGAGAAAAGATGAAGTATCAGCTAAACGGTACAGAAGCGCGCGTGATTGGGTGCTTACTCGAAAAACAGGTCACCACGCCGGAGCAGTATCCGCTCTCCGTCAACGCCGTGACCATGGCCTGCAACCAGAAAACCAACCGCGAGCCGGTGATGAACCTCAGCGAGCATGAGGTTCAGGACGTGCTGGATGCGCTGGTAAAACGCCACTATTTGCGCACCGTCAGCGGCTTCGGCAACCGCGTGACCAAATACGAACAGCGCTTCTGTAACTCCGAATTTGGCGACCTGAAGCTGAGCAGTGCGGAAGTGGCGGTCATCACCACGCTGTTGCTGCGCGGAGCGCAGACGCCGGGGGAACTGCGCACGCGCGCTTCCCGCATGCATGAGTTCAGCGATATGCAGGAAGTTGAGCAGACCCTGGAAGGGCTGGCTTCTCGCGAAGACGGCCCATACGTGGTGCGTCTGGCGCGCGAGCCGGGTAAACGTGAAAGCCGCTATATGCACCTGTTCAGCGGCGACGTCGATGTCGCTACCGTTACCGCGGAGAGCGACGCGGGATCCTCAGCAAGCAATGACACTCTTGTCGCGCGCGTAGAAGCGCTGGAAGAAGAGGTCGCCGGGCTGAAACAGCGTCTGGATGCCTTGCTGGCACATCTGGGAGACTGACGGTGAAAAAATTACGCGTAGGCGTGGTGGGGCTGGGCGGCATTGCGCAAAAAGCCTGGCTGCCTGTTTTAGGTGCGGCGACGGACTGGACCCTGCAAGGGGCATGGTCACCCACGCGAGAAAAGGCAGAACGTATCTGCGAAACCTGGCGCATTCCGTACGCTGCCTCCCTGCAGGATCTGGCCCGCGAGTGTAATGCGGTTTTTGTGCATACCTCAACGGCAACTCACTATCAGGTGGTGAGCGAGCTGCTCAATGCGGGGGTTCACGTCTGCGTGGATAAACCGCTGGCGGAAAATGTTCCGGACGCGGAACGTCTGATCGAACTGGCGGCGCGCAAAAAACTGACGCTGATGGTGGGCTTCAACCGCCGCTTCGCGCCGCTTTACCAGCAGCTTAAGGCGCAGTCGGGCACGCTTGCCTCGCTGCGAATGGATAAGCACCGCACCGACAGCATTGGGCCAAACGATCTGCGGTTCACCCTTCTGGATGATTATCTGCACGTTGTGGATACGGCGCTGTGGCTGAGCAACGGCGAAGCGCTGCTGAAAAGCGGCACCCTCGTGACAAACGATCAGGGGCAAATGGTCTACGCTGAACACCACTTTTCCGTTGAGCATCTTCAGATTACCACCAGCATGCACCGTCGGGCGGGTAGCCAGCGTGAATCCGTGCAGGCGGTGACCGACGGCGCGCTGTACGACATTACGGACATGCGCGAGTGGCGGGAAGAGAAGGGCAATGGCGTGGTGACGCTCCCGGCGCCAGGCTGGCAGAGCACCCTCGAGCAGCGCGGTTTCGCAGGATGCGCCCGTCACTTTATCACCTGCGTGCAAAATCAGACGGTTCCTGAAACGTCCGGCGAGCAGGCCATTCTGGCGCAGCGCATTGTGGAAAGGCTCTGGCGCGATGCCATGAGCGAATAACTCGCTGTAACATCTGCGGATAGTAATTCGTTGAAATCCGGTTAGACTAAGCGTCGCTTGTTGGCTTTGCCGGGTGGCGCTTACGCTAATCTGGCCTACAAATCCGTATGGTTCTGGAAATTCACGTTAATGAACTTATTAAAATCGCTGGCGGCCGTCAGCTCGATGACCATGTTTTCCCGCGTGCTGGGTTTTGCGCGCGACGCCATTGTGGCAAGGGTATTTGGTGCAGGGATGGCCACGGACGCCTTTTTCGTCGCCTTCAAATTGCCGAACCTGCTGCGTCGTATTTTTGCTGAAGGGGCGTTTTCCCAGGCATTCGTGCCCATTCTGGCGGAATATAAAAGCAAGCAGGGTGAAGACGCGACGCGCGTCTTTGTTTCTTATGTCTCCGGATTGCTGACGCTGGCTTTAGCTGTGGTGACCGTACTCGGGATGCTGGCCGCGCCCTGGGTGATTATGGTGACCGCGCCCGGTTTTGCCGATACGGCTGACAAATTTGCGCTGACCTCGCAGCTGCTGCGCATTACTTTCCCCTATATTCTGCTCATCTCGCTGGCCTCGCTGGTGGGGGCGATCCTGAACACCTGGAACCGCTTCTCTGTTCCGGCGTTTGCGCCAACGTTTCTCAACGTCAGCATGATCGGTTTTGCCCTGTTCGCCGCGCCGCACTTTAACCCGCCGGTGCTGGCGCTGGCCTGGGCGGTTACCGTCGGCGGCGTGCTGCAGCTGGCGTACCAGCTGCCGCATCTGAAAAAAATCGGCATGCTGGTGCTGCCGCGCATCAATCTCAAAGATGCCGGGGCGATGCGCGTGATCAGGCAGATGGGGCCCGCCATTCTCGGCGTCTCCGTCAGCCAGATCTCGCTTATCATTAACACCATCTTTGCCTCTTTCCTCGTGTCCGGCTCGGTTTCCTGGATGTACTACGCCGACCGTCTGATGGAATTCCCGTCCGGGGTGCTGGGCGTGGCGCTGGGGACCATCCTGCTGCCGTCGCTGTCGAAAAGCTTTGCCAGCGGCAATCATGATGAATATTGCCGCCTGATGGACTGGGGTTTACGTCTCTGCTTCCTGCTGGCCCTGCCGAGCGCGGTGGCGCTGGGTATTCTGGCCAAACCGCTGACGGTGTCGCTCTTCCAGTACGGGAAATTCACCGCCTTTGATGCCGCCATGACCCAGCGCGCGCTGATTGCCTACTCGGTCGGCTTGATGGGGCTGATCGTCGTCAAGGTGCTGGCGCCCGGGTTCTACTCGCGTCAGGACATCAAAACGCCGGTGAAAATTGCCATCGTGACGCTGATTATGACCCAGCTGATGAACCTGGCGTTTATTGGTCCGCTGAAGCATGCTGGCCTGTCGCTGTCTATTGGTCTGGCGGCCTGTCTGAATGCCGGGCTGCTGTACTGGCAGCTGCGCAAGCAGGATATCTTTACGCCGCAGCCGGGGTGGGGAAGTTTCCTGGTACGTCTGATCGTTGCGGTACTGGTGATGTCGGCGGCGCTTCTCGGCATGATGTACGTGATGCCGGAGTGGTCCCTCGGCACTATGCCTTATCGTCTGATGCGGCTGATGGCCGTGGTAGGCGTCGGGGTCGTGGCTTACTTTGCCACGCTCGCGGTGCTGGGGTTCAAAGTGAAAGAGTTTGCCCGCCGTACGGCATAAACGCCAAAAGGGGAGTTCACCTTATGGTGCTCCCCGCTGCATGATTTGTCGCCCAGGCGTCAAATCGAAATCTTTTTAACTCCCGCAATACGCGCAGTCGCTGTTTGACCATCCGCACCGTACAGTCCGGTTTCTTTATGCGGTTTCAATACCTCAAGCGCCTGCTGATTACGCTCAATCTGACCTTCCAGTAGCCAGCCGTTGTGCTGGTTAAGGTCGCGCAGGTGCTGGGTTTTTTCGGTAATGGTTTGCCAGCGCTCAATAATATCGTCATTGGCGCTACGCTTAGGATCCTGCTCAGCGCGGCGCTGTTGCTCCAGATAATCCAGCGTCGCCAGTAGCGAACTCTTATCTTCAGTAATACGCTGCAGCGCGCTGCCGTTGATGTGACCGGAAGAGAGATGCTGCTGTTCAGCGTCCATTACCGTTTTCAGGTCGTTAAGAACAACCGTCATTTGATCCAGTATTTCTGACAGTCGACTCATACGGTTAGTTACTCTGTAAGAAACTCTGTGCTTCCTGAATCAGGGCATCAGCAATCTTGCTGGTGTCCATTTTCAGCTCACCGTTACGAATAGCCGTTTTCAGCGCTTCAACACGTTCCATATTGATATCGTTGCTGCCTGGCTGCATCAGTTTTGCCTGCGCGTCGCTCAGGGTCACGCTGGTGCTGTTGGATGTTGACGGTTTTTCCAGACGCGTTTTCTGCGCAGGAGCGTCATTCGTTTCGCGAGGTTGTACAGCGCTTACCGGCTTCAGGGCTGATGTACGATCAATGCTCATAGTGTTGTCCTCATCGAGGGTTCGCGGCGTTTGCGCCTGACATCATCATTAGTGGAATATTTATCGGCACGCGCCGCGAAATCTTTAAAAAGATTATAGGTTAATCAGAATATTCCCATCAGAATCGACGGTTCCGCTCACCACCTGGCCTGAGGACATTCTGACGCGGGCGTTTTGCGCCACCGCGGCATTGTTTAACGCTTTCCCTTCACTGTTGATGCTAAAGCCATCTCCGTTGGCCACCACCATCACCTGTTGACCCGCTTTTACCCGCCACGACTGACGCAGCATGGAGAGCTGTATCGGCTGGCCAGGGGCGACATCACGCAGGCTGACGGCGTCCTGTGCCTGGTTCATTTCCAGCATGGTACGTGGAGGCAGCTGATCCAGACGGCCGCGCTTTAACGTCACGCTGTTCGTCTGCAGCACGCTGCCGCGCGCAATGGGTACGGCGGCGACAACATAATTGCCCGTCGCCTGAACTGCAACCTGTAAATAGCGTTTTTCGTTCGCGCAGCGTGCCAGCACGTTCACATTTCCCCACAGCCGGGTGGTTCCCGTCACGCTGAATGACGGTTGGTCACAGGTCGGGTACAGATTCGGTGGGGTGCGCACGGTAACGTTAACCTCATCGCTAAAGCCCGCCAGCTTTTCAGCAAAAAAAGCCGTCAGCCGATCCTGTAAGCCTTCAGCCTGCACCAGAGGGCTAAACAGCAAGAAAGTTGCCACCAGGCCACGTTTTAACGTTTGCATCGCAAGTTCCACCGTTTCCAGAGTTGAATGAATTCTACCTGCAGTGGTTTTGCATCAACGCAATAAATAGCGACGCATTTTGCGCTTATTCCGTCGATAGGAGAGACCGGGTGAGATTTAAGCTGTGAACTGAAATTTTGCCATCAGCGGAGGAGACATGCTCGATAAACTCGACGCCGCGTTACGTTTTCAGCAGGAAGCGCTCAATTTACGCGCCCAGCGGCAGGAGATTTTAGCCGCCAACATTGCTAACGCCGATACCCCAGGGTTTCAGGCGCGCGATATTGATTTTTCCAGTGAACTCAAAAAGGTGATGGAGCGTGGACGTGCCGAAGGAACGGGTGTTGCACTTGCCATGACATCCTCTCGCCATATTCCTGCTCAGGCGATGACCGCGCCAGCGACCGATTTACTTTACCGCATTCCCGATCAGCCCTCACTCGACGGTAACACCGTGGATATGGACCGGGAGCGTACGCAGTTTGCCGATAACAGTCTGAAATACCAGACGGGCTTAACCGTACTCGGCGGACAAATCAAAGGCATGATGAACGTCCTGCAGGGGGGGAACTGATAGATGGCCTTGTTGAATATTTTTGATATTGCCGGTTCGGCGTTAACCGCGCAGTCCAAACGCCTGAACGTGGCTGCCAGTAACCTGGCGAACGCCGACAGCGTAACCGGACCAGACGGCCAGCCTTATCGTGCCAAACAGGTTGTCTTTCAGGTCGATGCTGCGCCGGGCGCGGCGACGGGCGGCGTGAAGGTGTCTGATGTGGTAGAGAGCCAGGCGCCGGACAGGCTGGTGTATGAGCCGGGTAACCCGCTCGCGGATGCCAGCGGATACGTGAAAATGCCAAACGTGGATGTGGTGGGTGAGATGGTGAACTCCATGTCGGCTTCTCGCAGCTACCAGGCCAACGTTGAAGTGCTTAATACCGTGAAGAGCATGATGCTCAAAACGCTCACTCTCGGCCAGTAAAGGAGACATGCATGTCCATCGCCGTAAATGTGAATGATCCTACGAACTCGGGTGTTAATAACACGAAGAGTACGACGGGTTCTAACTCCCTCACCGGGAGCAATGCCTCCGATCTTCAGGGCAGCTTTCTGACACTGCTGGTGGCGCAGCTTAAGAACCAGGATCCCACCAACCCAATGCAGAACAACGAACTGACCACGCAGCTTGCGCAGATCAGCACCGTTAGCGGCATTGAGAAACTCAACACCACCCTCGGCTCCGTCTCCGGGCAGATTAACAGCGCCCAGTCTCTGCAGGCGGCAAGCCTGATTGGCCACGGGGTGATGATCCCTGGAACCACGATTCTGGCGGGCACCAGCACCACCGAAGGCAACACCACAACGACCACCACGCCGTTTGGCGTTGAGTTGCAGCAGGCGGCGGAGAAAGTTACCGCCACCATTACCGACAGCAACGGCACGGTCGTGCGCACTATTGATATCGGCGAGCTGAAGGCGGGCGTTCACACCTTTACGTGGGATGGCAGCCTGACCGACGGCACTAAAGCACCAAACGGTTCTTACAAAGTAGCGATCAGCGCCAGCAACGGGACAACCCAGCTGGTGGCGCAGCCGCTGCAGTTCGCGCTGGTCCAGGGCGTGATTAAAGGAAGCGACGGCAACAAACTGGATTTGGGAACCTCTGGTTCCACCACACTCGACGAAGTTCGGCAGATTATCTAAGCCTTAACACTTATCAGGAGTAAGTCATGGCCTTTTCTCAAGCGGTCAGCGGCCTGAATGCTGCGGCCACCAACCTGGACGTCATTGGCAACAACATCGCCAACTCCGCGACCTATGGTTTTAAATCCGGTTCTGCTTCATTTGCGGACATGTTTGCCGGTTCCAAAGTCGGCCTGGGCGTGAAAGTTGCGGGCATCACTCAGGACTTTACCGACGGCACCACCACCAACACCGGTCGTGGTCTGGACGTTGCGATCAGCCAGAACGGCTTCTTCCGTATGGTCGATTCCAACGGTTCTGTGTTCTACAGCCGTAACGGCCAGTTCAAGCTGGACGAAAACCGTACGCTGGTTAACATGCAGGGCATGCAGCTGACGGGCTACCCGGCAGCCGGAACGCCTCCAACCGTTCAGACCGGTGCGAACCCTCAGGCGATTACTATCCCGAACACCCTGATGGCGGCGAAATCAACCACCACCGCGACGCAGCAGATCAACCTGAACTCAACCGATCCTGTTCAAACGGCCCCGTTCGATGCGACCAACCCGGACACCTACAACAAAAAAGGGACCGTGACCGTATTCGACAGCCAGGGTAACGCCCACAACATGTACGTCTACTACGTGAAGACGGCCAACAATAAATGGGATCTTTACACTCAGGACGGCAGCGTTGCGGGTTCAACAGCGGCAAAAGCGGCGCAGATGAACTTTGATGCGAACGGTAACCTGGCGGGTGTCTACAACTACGACGCTGCGGGTGTACTGAGCGCAACGCCAAACGCCACGCCGGCCATTAACATCACCACGGGTTCTGTCAGCGGTGCGACGGCGGCGACCTTCTCCCTGAGCTTCCAGAACTCCATGCAGCAGAACACCGGTGCAAACAGCGTTGTGGCAACCAATCAGAACGGCTACAAGCCTGGCGACCTGGTGAGCTACCAGATCAACGACGATGGCACCGTGGTGGGAAGCTACTCTAACGAACAGTCTCAGGTTCTGGGGCAGATCGTGCTGGCAAACTTCGCCAACAACGAAGGCCTGAAATCGGAAGGCGACAACGTCTGGTCTGCCACACAGTCCTCCGGCGTGGCGCTGCTGGGTACCGCAGGCACCGGTAACTTCGGCAAGCTGACCAACGGCGCGCTGGAGGCTTCCAACGTGGATATGAGTAAAGAACTGGTGAACATGATCGTCGCGCAGCGTAACTATCAGTCGAACGCGCAGACCATCAAAACCCAGGACCAGATCCTCAACACGCTGGTTAACCTGCGTTAAGCGGCTAACAGGAAAGCGCAATGGATCACGCAATATATACCGCGATGGGCGCGGCAAGTCAGACGCTCAATCAGCAGGCCGTTACCGCCAGCAACCTGGCAAACGCCTCTACGCCGGGCTTTCGCGCTCAGCTTAATGCGCTGCGCGCGGTACCGGTAGAAGGGCTTTCCCTGCCGACCCGTACGCTGGTGACGGCATCAACCCCTGGCGCCGATATGACGCCAGGGCAGATGGACTACACCTCGCGCCCGCTGGACGTTGCCCTGCAGCAGGACGGCTGGCTGGCGGTGCAAACGGCCGACGGCAGCGAAGGCTATACCCGTAACGGCAATATCCAGGTGAGCGCGACGGGCCAGCTGACGATTCAGGGTCATCCGGTGATGGGGGAAGCGGGTCCGCTGACCGTGCCGGAAGGCTCTGAGCTGACTATCGCCGCGGACGGCACCATTTCGGCGCTGAACCCGGGCGATCCGGCCAACACCGTTGCACCCGTCGGACGTCTGAAGCTGGTTAAAGCGGAAGGCAAAGAGGTGCAGCGCGGCGACGACGGCATGTTTCGTCTGACCCAGGCGGCGCAGGCGACGCGTGGTGCCACATTACAGGCCGATCCGAGCATCCGCGTGATGTCCGGCGTTCTGGAAGGCAGTAACGTCAAGCCGGTAGCCGCCATGAGCGACATGATTGCCAGCGCCCGTCGTTTCGAAATGCAGATGAAGATCATCAGCAGCGTGGATGAAAACGCGGGCAAAGCTAACCAACTTCTGGCTATGAGTTAACAGGACTCCTTATGATCAGTTCTTTATGGATCGCGAAAACTGGCCTGGACGCCCAGCAAACCAATATGGACGTGATTGCCAACAACCTGGCAAACGTGAGCACCAATGGTTTCAAGCGTCAGCGTGCCGTTTTCGAAGATTTGCTTTATCAAACCATCCGTCAGCCGGGCGCGCAGTCTTCTGAACAGACGACGCTGCCGTCGGGCCTGCAGATTGGTACCGGCGTTCGCCCGGTGGCTACCGAGCGTCTGCACAGCCAGGGCAACCTGTCTCAGACCAACAACAGCAAGGACGTGGCAATCAAAGGCCAGGGCTTCTTCCAGGTGCAGCTGCCTGACGGGACCTCTGCCTATACCCGCGACGGTTCGTTCCAGGTCGATCAGAACGGCCAGCTGGTGACGGCGGGCGGTTTCCAGGTTCAGCCTGCGATTACCATCCCGGCGAACGCCCTGAGCATCACCATCGGACGCGACGGTGTGGTCAGCGTGACCCAGCAGGGACAGGCCGCGCCGGTTCAGGTTGGGCAGCTCAACCTGACCACCTTCATGAACGATACCGGTCTGGAAAGCATTGGTGAGAACCTCTACACCGAAACGCAATCCTCCGGTACGCCGAATGAGAGCACTCCGGGCCTGAACGGTGCGGGTCTGCTGTACCAGGGGTATGTTGAAACGTCCAACGTGAACGTGGCGGAAGAGCTGGTGAATATGATCCAGGTCCAGCGCGCGTATGAAATTAACAGTAAAGCAGTGTCGACGACCGACCAGATGCTGCAGAAACTGACGCAACTCTAAGGTGTAGCCCGGTGCGGTAAACGCCGCACCGGCTCCCTGTTTTCGAAGATGAAGGCAATGCAAAAAAACGCGGCGTTTCGTTATCCGATACTGACTGTTCTGGCTGTCACCCTCAGCGGGTGTGCTTTGATCCCGTCTAAACCATTGGTCCAGGGTGCGACGACTGCCCAACCCGTTCCCGGCCCTGCGCCAGTGGTCAACGGCTCCATTTTCCAGACCGCGCAGCCGATTAATTACGGCTATCAGCCGCTGTTTGAAGATCGCCGCCCGCGTAACGTCGGCGATACATTGACCATTGTGCTGCAGGAAAACGTCAGCGCGAGCAAGAGCTCGTCGGCGAACGCCAGCCGCGATGGCAAAACGAATTTTGGCTTCGATACCGTCCCGCGCTACCTGCAGGGACTGTTCGGCAACGCGCGAGCAGATGTCGAGGCCTCTGGCGGCAATACCTTTAACGGTAAAGGTGGCGCGAACGCCAGCAACACCTTCAGCGGTACGCTGACGGTCACGGTTGACCAGGTTCTGGTTAACGGCAACTTGCACGTTGTGGGTGAAAAACAGATCGCCATCAACCAGGGCACTGAATTCATTCGCTTCTCGGGCGTGGTTAACCCTCGCACCATCAGCGGCACCAACACCGTTCCGTCTACCCAGGTGGCGGATGCGCGCATTGAGTACGTCGGTAACGGCTATATCAATGAAGCCCAAAATATGGGTTGGCTGCAGCGCTTCTTCCTTAATTTATCGCCGATGTAAGCGAGGTGACCCATGTTTAAATCGATCTTCGCCGTGGCGCTCGCGCTGGTGACAACATTTGCCCAGGCTGACCGTATTCGCGATCTCACCAGCGTTCAGGGTGTGCGTGAAAACTCCCTGATTGGCTACGGCCTGGTGGTTGGTCTGGATGGTACCGGTGACCAGACGACCCAGACGCCGTTCACCACCCAAAGCCTGAACAACATGCTTTCCCAACTCGGTATTACCGTGCCGGCGGGAACCAACATGCAGCTGAAAAACGTGGCCGCGGTAATGGTCACCGCGTCCTACCCGGCGTTTGCGCGTCAGGGGCAGACCATTGATGTGGTGGTCTCCTCAATGGGTAACGCCAAAAGCCTGCGCGGCGGTACGCTGCTGATGACCCCGCTGAAAGGTGTTGATAGCCAGGTGTATGCGCTGGCGCAGGGGAACATCCTGGTTGGCGGTGCGGGGGCATCCGCAGGCGGAAGCAGCGTGCAGGTGAACCAGCTGAACGGTGGACGTATCACCAACGGTGCAATCATTGAGCGTGAACTGCCGACCCAGTTTGGCGCGGGCAACACCATCAACCTGCAGCTTAATAATGAAGACTTCACGATGGCGCAGCAAATTGCCGATACCATCAACCGCAGCCGCGGCTACGGTAACGCAACGGCACTCGATGCGCGCACCGTGCAGATCCGCACCTCCACCGGCAGCAGCAACCAGGTGCGCATGCTGGCTGATATTCAGAATATGGAAGTTAACGTTCCGGTCCAGGATGCGAAAGTGATCATCAACTCCCGTACCGGCTCGGTGGTGATGAACCGGGAAGTGTCGCTGGACAGCTGTGCCGTGGCGCAGGGTAACCTCTCCGTGACGGTTAACCGCTCCGCGAACGTGAGCCAGCCGAACACGCCATTTGGCGGCGGTCAGACGGTGGTAACACCGCAAACGCAGATTGATATGCGCCAGAGCGGCGGGTCGCTGCAGAGCGTTCGCTCCAGCGCCAACCTGAATAGCGTGGTGCGTGCCCTGAACGCCCTGGGCGCAACGCCGATGGATCTGATGTCCATCCTGCAATCCATGCAAAGCGCGGGCTGCCTGCGCGCCAAACTGGAAATCATCTAATGCTGACCGATAGCAAACTGTTGACCAGTGCAGCCTGGGACGCCCAGTCGCTCAACGAACTGAAAACCAAAGCAGGCAAAGACCCGGCGGCGAACATCCGCCCGGTCGCCCGCCAGGTGGAAGGGATGTTTGTACAGATGATGCTGAAAAGCATGCGCGAAACCCTGCCGAAAGACGGGATGTTCAGCAGTGATTCAACGCGTCTCTACACCAGCATGTATGACCAGCAGATTGCGCAGCAGATGACCGCCGGTAAAGGCCTCGGTCTGGCTGACATGATTGTGAAACAGACCGAAGCCGCGCAGGGCATTCAGCCTCAGGAACAGACGCAGCAGGTGCCGATGAAGTTCGACCTGGAAACGGTGACCAGTTATCAGAACCAGGCTCTGACGCAAATGGTGCGTAAAGCGATGCCAAAAGCCACTGGCAGCGGCGATGAGCCGCTCTCCGGTGACAGCAAAGACTTCCTGGCGCAGCTTTCTCTGCCCGCGCGTCTCGCCAGCGAACAGAGCGGCGTGCCGCATCACCTGATTCTGGCGCAGGCCGCGCTGGAGTCGGGCTGGGGTCAGCGTCAGATCCGCAAGGAAAACGGCGATCCGAGCTTCAACATCTTCGGCGTAAAGGCCACCTCCAGCTGGAAGGGGCCAACAACGGAGATCACGACCACCGAATACGAGAACGGTGCGGCGGTGAAGGTCAAAGCAAAATTCCGCGTCTACAGCTCCTATCTGGAAGCATTGTCCGACTACGTTGGCCTGCTGAGCCGAAATCCGCGTTATACCGCCGTTACGCAGGCGGCGACGGCGGAGCAGGGCGCTCAGGCCTTACAAAACGCGGGCTACGCGACTGACCCGAACTATGCACGCAAGCTCACCAGCATGATCCAGCAGCTGAAATCCATGGGCGAGAAGGTCAGCAAAGCCTATAGCACAGATATTGAAAATCTGTTCTGAAAGTTCTCAAGTCCCGGTGGAGGTTGCCGATAACCTTCATCAGGACTCGTGTCTGAACGTATAAAAGGAACCCCCATGTCCAGTTTGATTAACAGCGCCATGAGTGGCCTCAGTGCCGCGCAGTCGGCACTCAATACCGTCAGTAATAATATTTCAAGCTATAACGTGGCAGGTTACACCCGCCAGACCACGGTGCTGGGCGCATCTAACAGCACGCTGACCGGCGGTGGCTGGGTGGGTAACGGGGTTTATGTCTCCGGTGTCCAGCGTGAGTATGACGCCTTCATCACCAACCAGCTGCGCGCCGCGCAGACGCAGAGCAGCGGTCTGACGACGCGCTATCAGCAGATGTCAAAAATTGACGATGTGCTCTCCGATACCACCAACTCGCTCTCCACCACCCTGCAGGATTTCTTCAAAAGCCTGCAAACCCTGGTGAGCAACGCGGAAGACCCGGCTGCACGTCAGACGGTGCTGGGTAAAGCGAGTGGTCTGGTCAATCAGTTTAAAACCAACGATCAGTATCTCCGTGACCAGGACGCGCAGGTTAATACCGCCATCTCAAGCAGCGTGTCTCAGATCAACAACTACGCGGCACAGATTGCGAATCTGAACGATCAGATCTCCCGTCTGACCGGCGTTGGCGCGGGCGCGTCACCTAACGATCTTCTGGACCAGCGCGATCAGCTCGTGACTGAACTGAACAAAATCGTGGGCGTGGAAGTCTCCGTGCAGGATAGCGGCACGTTTAATATCTCTCTCGGTAACGGTTACAGCCTGGTACAGGGCAGCAAAGCCAGCCAGCTGGCGGCCGTGAAGTCCAGCGCCGATCCGGCTCGTACCACTATCGCCTACGTCGATGACGTGGCGGGCAATATTGAGATCCCGGAGAAATTTATCACCACCGGTTCTTTAGGCGGTTTACTGACCTTCCGCACGGAAGATTTGGATAAAGCCCGTAACAGCCTGAACCAGATGGCGCTGGCCTTTGCCGACGCGATGAACACGCAGCATGAAGCCGGTTTTGATGCGAACGGTGATGCGGGCGGTAAGCTGTTCAACTTTGGTTCTCCGGCGGTTCTGTCCAACAGCAAGAACGGCGGTTCGGCCGTTGTTACGGCGTCTGTGGCGGACAGCAAACAGGTCCAGGCGACAGACTATAAGCTGCAGTTTAACGGCACTGACTGGACGGTCACCCGCTCGTCAGACAAAACCAGCTTTACGATGAGCCCGGATGCCAGCGGCAATCTGTCTTTTGATGGCCTTAACGTCAACGTGAGCGGTACGGCAAACACCAAAGACAGCTTTACCGTGAAGCCTGTTTCCAACGTCATCATGAACATGGAACTCGCGATCAGCGACGAGTCCAAGCTGGCGATGGCATCGGTGCAGAACGGCGGCGAGAGTGATAACCGTAATGGCCAAAAACTGCTCGATCTGCAAAACGGCAAAGTGGTGGGTGGAAACAAAACCTTCAACGATGCGTATGCCTCTCTGGTCAGTACCGTCGGTAGCTCAACGGCGTCACTGAAGGTGAGCAGCCAGACGAAAGCCAACGTGGAGACGCAGTTAATCAAGCAGCAGCAGACCATCTCTGGGGTAAACCTCGACGAAGAGTATGGCAATTTGCAGCGTTATCAGCAGTATTACCTGGCCAATGCCCAGGTTCTACAAACTGCCAGTACGCTCTTCGATGCAATTATCAACATTCGTTAAGGTTGAGGTGAACAATGCGTATTAGCACCCAGATGATGTACGAGCAGAACATGCGTGGGATCACCGATTCCCAGAGCAGATGGCTGAGCTACGGTGAGCAGATGTCCACCGGCAAGCGCGTCAATCGTCCTTCGGACGATCCTATCGCCGCGTCGCAGGCCATCGTGCTGTCACAGTCTCAGTCGCAAAACAGCCAGTTCGCGCTCGCGCGTACCTTTGCAACGCAGAAGGTCTCGCTGGAAGATAACGTGTTAACCCAGGTCAACACCGCAATCTCAAGCGTGCGCGAGAAGTTAGTTTACGCGTCGAACGGCACATTAAGCGATGACGACCGTCTTTCTCTGGCGACCGATATCCAGGGGATCCGCGATCAGCTGATGAACCTGGCCAACACGACGGATGGCAATGGTCGCTTTATCTTCGCGGGATACAAAACCGAGAGCGCACCGTTTGATGCCGTGACCGGGGATTATAACGGCGGCGCAGAGGCCATCTCGCAGCAGGTTGATACGGCGCGAAATATGACCATTAGCCATACCGGCCAGCAAATTTTCGAAAGCATTACCAGTAATGCGGAACAGCTGCCGGGCGGTGGATATGGCCAGACCAACATGTTCAAAATTCTGGACTCTGCTATTGCCTCGCTGAAGATACCGATTGAGAACGATCCGGCTGCCGCAACGGCGCAAAGCCAGGTGATTGCCAATGCGCAAATCGGCATCAAAAACTCCCAGAACAATATCCTGACGGTCGTTGCGGATGTGGGAACCAAGATGAACGAGCTGGAAAAACTCGATACGCTGGGCGATGACCGCGCGCTGGGTCAGACCAAGCAGATGAGTGACCTGGTTGATGTTGACTGGAACGAAGCGATTTCCTCTTACACCATGCAGCAGGCGGCCCTGCAGGCGTCTTATAAAGCGTTTAGCGATATGCAGGGCATGTCTCTGTTCCAGCTGAACAAATAACATCTTGACCTCTTGGAACATGTCTTGAAACTGGGCATGTTTTACTGCCCAATCCGTCTGGATTGGGCATTTTTTTTATGCAACTTCTGCTGATGCGGAGGTGACTCGTGCGCTTTCTATCAGACGGATTGCCAGCGCAATGACGCCACAGACCGTCGCCAGCGCGACCACGCCCGTCCAGCCGGCCAGCGAGTAAATATTGCTGCCTAACGCGGAACCCAGCGCCATCCCGATAAAGACCACCGTAAAGAGCAGGGCGTTGAGACGGCCCCGCGCCTGCGGTTCAAGGCTATATACCAGGTTCTGGTGAGCGACCAGGCTGGACTGCAGACCCAGGTCGAACCCAACGGCGGAGATGGCGATCAGAATCAGCTGTCCTTGAACGCCCAGCGCGGGCATCAGGAACATCAGGGCGAATGATACGGTCACAAGAACGGCACCAAGCTGCGTGACTTTTCCTGCGCCCAGTTTATCTGCCAGACCCCCTGCCAGCGGGGCAGCTAACGCACCGGCGGCACCTGCAATACCAAAACCACCCGCTACGGCACTCCCCAGGTGATAGCGTTCCAGCAGCATGACCGCAAGCGTAGACCAGAAGGCGCTAAAGGCAATCGACAGAAAACCCTGAGCCAGCGCCGCACGGCGCAGCGCCGGATAGCGACGCCAGAGATGTTCCATTGAGCGCATCAGCGCGGGGTAGCTCAGCGTGGAGTGAATGGCAAAACGGGGAAGCACAAACCACATCATCACCCCGATGAACGCAATGCTCGCCGCCGCCAGCTGGTACATGACGCGCCAGCCAAACGCTTCGCCCACCACGCCGCTCACGGTTCTGGATAATAAGATACCCATCAGCAGCCCGGTCATTACCGTGCCCACGGTTTTCCCCTGTTTACCTTCCGGCGCAAGGATGGCTGCGGCAGGGACGATATCCTGTGCCATGGTGGCGGCCATGCCGATGAGCAGGCTTACCAGCAGCAGAGAGTGGATCTGCCCGGTCAGGCTACAGCCGAGAAGAAACAGCGCCAGCGCCGCACTCTTTATCAGGATTAACGTCCTGCGGTCGTGGCGATCGCCTAGCGGCAGCAGGAACAGGATCCCCAGGGCATATCCCGCCTGGGTGAGCGTCGGGACCAGGCCCATTCCTTCGATACTCAGATGAAGGTCTGCGCCCATCAGCGGCAGCAGAGGCTGGGCATAATAGATAGATGCCACGCTGAAACCTGCACCGATCGCCAGCATTAAGATTACCCAGCGGCTCACGGCATGGGCGGCGGTTGTTGTGTTCATAAGATGTTCCTCATTCGTCGTGTGAGGCTATTTTTTATCAGTACGCCTTGCGACGGTAGCGGGCCCGGTGGTAAAACGCTTATACGTTGAACGTATAAGTGAAAATGCGATGAAAAGAGCTGAGCGTATAGACAGGGTGGAGTTAATGCGGACGTTTGTTCGTATCGTTGAGGCGGGCTCCCTCTCAGCGGCGGCGCGGCAGCTGGCCACTACCCAGGCCACGGTAAGCAGACGGTTACAGTCGCTTGAGACCATGCTGGGCGTGCGCCTGATTTTGCGCACCACCCACACGACGCGGCTGACGGATGACGGCGAGCGCTGCTATCAGCACGCCCGTCGGGTGATTGACAGCTGGCTGGCGCTGGAAGATGAGGTGGGGCAGACGGAAGATGAGCCGGTAGGCGTGCTGCGGGTGCGCGCTCCCCACGCGTTTGGTCAGGACCAGCTTCTGAAACCCGTAACCGAGTTTTTGCAACGCTATCCGCAGCTTTCGATTGAGTGGATGCTCAACGATCGGTCGGCGGACTTCCTCGGCGACAACCTGGACTGTGCGATTCGGGTGGGCGTGGAAGTCGATCCGGCGACCGTGTCCGTGCTGCTGGCCGAAGTGCCGCGCTCGGTGGTGGCTTCACCGGCGCTGCTGGCCCGTTTTCCGACGGTCAACACGCCGGAGGATTTGCAGCAGTTTCCCTGGATAGCGATCAGCTCTTTCTACCAGCGCCATGTGGAGCTTTTTCACGATGCATCACCCGCCACCGCGCGAGTGGCGATTACCCCGCGCCTCAGCACCGATAGTCTGTATGTCGCACGCAATACGGCGCTCACCGGCCTTGGCGTGGCGGTGGTATCCAGCTGGACGGTACAGGATGATATTCGGGAAGGGCGGCTGGTGCATTTGCTGCCAGACTGGCAGCCAGCGGCGTTACCGGTGCATCTTGTTTACCCCTGGTCCCGCTATTATCCGGCACGCTTGCGGCGTTTTCTGGAGTTGATGCGGCAGGTCATGCCTGAGGTGACCGGAATGAGAAAGCCCGTACAGCAGCCATAAAAAAAGCCGACCCGAAGGTCGGCTTTTTACTTTCAGCGTCGTTATTCGACAGACTGCGGACGCGTCGCCGGTGCAGTCGCCTGATGCGTTGCACTGTGGCCGCCTGCAGCGCCTTTACCGTCGAAGCTGAATGCCGGGCGTACCCAGTCACTGTGACGCGGGGCTTCAGGCACGTAATCCGGTGCCGGGGCGCGCGTCATTGGTGCTGTCGCCACGTGGGCTGCGGCTGGTGCAGAAACAACCGGCTCAGGTTTCACCTCAGGCGCTTTCGCTTCTTCGACAACCGGTTCAACCTGAATCTCAACGTCCTGAACAACTTCTTCAGCGGTGGTTTCAATCAGGGTTTCGGCGGTGTTTTCCACTGCGGCTACAGGTTCAGCCTCTTCAGCGACTTCCTCAGCCACCACGGCATCTTCTTCGGCGATAAGCTGCGGTGCGGCATCAACCGGCGCGGCAATCACTTCTGGATGGGTGGTTTCTACTTCCACTGCGTGAGGGGCTTCAGCTTCAACAACCTCAGGTTCAACAACCTCAGGTTCAACCACGGTTGCCGCTTCAGTCACGACAGCTTCTACCGCGGCTGCTGGTGCAATTACCTCTTCGGTTACAGGCTGTTCTTCAACAACCTGCTCCGGACGAGCAACCGGGTAACGGATCCAGACTTTGCCGGACGCCATTTCTGGCGAAGCACAGGCAATAGTCAGCGGCATTGGCGACTGAGTCGGGTAACGCTCGTCACGATAGCGACGACGGCGCTGGCCGCTGACGCGCAGATGACGTGGAGAACGGCGTGAACGGCGCGGCATACCGGCGTTATCGCGGTTTTCACCGTTATCATCCTGCTCAACGTTGTTTTCAACGACCGCTGGCAGGTCAACTTTCGCCAGCTGCGTGCTGGTTGTGCTCTCGCTGGTTTCAACCGCGATAGCGCCAGACTCTTCGGTTGCTTCAGAGGCGAAGCGAACTTTCTGAGAAAGCTGGCGCTGCTTACGACGTGGCATTACCTGAGTACGTTCTTCCTGCTCGCCGTCCTGCTGTTCAACAGGCTCTTCGCGGTTCAGGTTTTTGACTTCCTGCTGTGCCTGACGCTTCTCGTCGTTACGGCGACGGTTGCGTTCACGGCGCGGCTGCTGGTCGTCACGCTGTTTGCTCTTCTCAGACTCATCGCCCGCCTGCTGGCGAATTTCACGATCTTCAACATTCTGCTGCTGTTTCTCGCGACGGTTGCGACGGTTGTCTTCGCGTTGCTCACGGCCTTCGTTATTCTCAGAGCGGTTGTCACGGTTGTCACGACGCTCGCTGCGGTCATTGCGATCGCTGCGGTCGTTACGATCGCGGCGGTTGTTCTGACGCTTGCGACGGTCCTGCTGACGCTCTGGCTTGGCTGCTTTTGGCTCTTCTTTCGGCTGCTCTGGCTGAACTTCTTCTTCAGCAAACATCTTCTTCAGCGCGCCGAAGAAGCGGCTCAGCAGACCCGGCTGTGCCGGCTGGGCTTTCGCTACCGCTGCTTCTGGTTTCTGCGCTGCAGGTTTGGCAGCAGGTTTTTCCAGAGCTGCTTCCGGTGGTGCTTCAGGCATGATGAAGGTCGCTAACGCAGGCTGCTCTGGCAGTTTGCGCTCGGCTGGCTCTTCATCGGAAGGCAGGGACATCTCTTCTTCATGCAGCTTCGGCAGCAGGTAGCTGAGGGTGGTCGTCTCTTCGCCCTTACGCACGCGCAGCACGTGATAGTGTGGGGTCTGCATCTGGTCGTTTGGCACGATGATGCAGCGAACGCCACCCTGACGCGCTTCAATCGCACTTACCGCTGCACGTTTTTCGTTAAGCAGGTAAGAGGCAACTGGCACCGGCACAATGGCGTGAACCTCTTTGGTGTTCTCTTTTAGCGCTTCTTCTTCAATCAGACGCAGAATGGAGAGGGACAGCGATTCGTTATCACGCACGGTACCGGTGCCGGAGCAGCGCGGACAAACGTGATGGCTGGACTCGCCGAGAGACGGGCTCAGACGCTGACGGGACATCTCCAGCAGGCCAAAGCGTGAGATATGGCTAATCTGGATACGCGCCCTGTCCTGACGCACCGCTTCGCGCAGACGGTTTTCAACCGCACGCTGGTGGCGAACAGGGGTCATGTCGATGAAGTCGATAACAATCAGACCACCCAGGTCGCGCAGGCGGAGCTGGCGGGCGATTTCATCAGCGGCTTCGAGGTTAGTGTTGTAAGCGGTCTCTTCGATATCGCCACCGCGCGTTGCACGCGCGGAGTTGATGTCGATAGCGGTCAGCGCTTCAGTGGTATCGATAACGATAGAACCGCCGGATGGCAGACGCACTTCACGCTGGAAAGCGGACTCAATCTGGGATTCGATCTGATAGTGGCTGAACAGCGGGATCTCGCCGGTGTACAGTTTAATTTTGCTGGTGAAATCCGGACGACCCAGCGCGGCGATGTGCTGGCGCGCCAGCTCAAGCACTTTCGGATTATCGATCAGAATCTCACCGATGTCCTGACGCAGGTAATCACGGAAGGCACGCACAATAACGTTGCTTTCCTGGTGGATCAGGAACGGAGCAGGGCGGCTTTCGGCTGCTTTCTGAATGGCTTCCCAGTGCTTCAGACGGAAGCTCAGGTCCCACTGCAGCGCTTCGGCTGATTTGCCAACGCCTGCGGTACGCACGATAAGCCCCATGCCGTCAGGCAGTTCGAGGCTTGCCAGCGCTTCTTTCAGCTCGGTACGGTCATCACCTTCGATACGGCGAGAGATGCCACCCGCACGCGGGTTGTTAGGCATCAGAACCAGATAGCTCCCTGCGAGGCTGATAAAGGTGGTCAGCGCGGCACCTTTGTTGCCACGCTCTTCTTTATCAATCTGAACGATAACTTCCTGACCTTCACGCAGAACATCTTTGATGTTTGGGCGGCCATGGGCGTTGTAGTTTGCGGGGAAATATTCGCGGGCGATTTCTTTCAGAGGGAGGAAACCATGACGCTCAGCACCGTAATCGACAAATGCAGCTTCAAGGCTTGGTTCAATGCGGGTGATTTTACCTTTGTAAATGTTCGCTTTTTTCTGTTCGTGTCCAGGACTTTCGATATCCAGATCGTACAGGCGCTGCCCATCCACAAGGGCGACACGCAACTCTTCTTGCTGAGTTGCGTTGATTAACATTCTTTTCATCGTAACTTACTCGTTATTCTTACATTGACGACAAAGCTGCGGGCAAGGTGACGCTTTCCGGGGTATGAACCGATGGCCTCGTGTCTGTTCACGTCGCCAACCTCACGGTTGTCGCTCGCTTAAGAGGCGCAGAGTGTCGGTTGCCTGTATTTCATACGGAAACACAGCGCAATTATCAGGGGAATTGCCTGGGTAGAACTCTCCAGAGAACAATCCTTATACCGGGAAGTACTGCAACCCGCAGCCCGCTAACTGCCTGAAAGATCAATACGTCTTACGCCATTGCTGCGTGGATGATCGGTCAGACAAAATTGGTCATTCCGTCAACATCCTTACTTAACTAGGATTTAACACGGAAAACAGCCTCATTATTCCACTGCTCGCCGGGTTATAGCAAGATGACTTTTACCAATTATCACCCGGTTACTCACAGTTTCTTCACTTCAGAATGGCGATTGGTTTAATAACCACCAAATCGGTTGCGCGAAACGGGGAGCTGGCCGGATAAAAGTAAATATAAGCATAGAAAAATGAGTGGCGCTAATGGCTGACGATATTTAGAATCGCCAACCATGAAAACAGAGACTCCAGCCGTAAAAATGGTTGCCATCGCCGAAGATGACGCGGGGCAACGTATCGATAACTTTTTGCGCACCCAGTTGAAAGGTGTGCCAAAGAGCATGATTTACCGCATCCTGCGTAAGGGCGAAGTGCGGGTGAACAAAAAACGCGTGAAGCCCGAGTACAAACTCGAGGCGGGCGATGAAGTGCGTATTCCGCCGGTGCGCGTTGCGGAACGTGAAGAAGAGACCGTTTCACCGAAGCTACAGAAAGTGGCGGCCCTGAGCGATGTGATCCTGTACGAAGATGACCACATTCTGGTGCTCAATAAACCGTCAGGAACAGCTGTTCATGGCGGTAGCGGCCTGAGCTTCGGCGTGATTGAAGGGCTGCGAGCCCTGCGCCCGGAAGCACGCTTCCTTGAACTGGTGCACCGTCTTGACCGTGATACCTCTGGCGTACTGCTGGTGGCGAAAAAGCGTTCTGCGCTGCGTTCGCTGCATGAACAGCTGCGTGAAAAAGGGATGCAGAAAGACTACCTGGCGCTGGTGCGCGGTCAGTGGCAGTCCCATGTAAAAGTAGTGCAGGCGCCGCTGCTGAAGAATATTCTGCAAAGCGGCGAACGTATTGTCCGCGTAAGCCAGGAAGGGAAACCGTCTGAGACACGCTTTAAAGTTGAAGAGCGCTATGAGTTTGCCACGCTGGTGCGCTGCAGTCCGGTGACAGGTCGTACCCATCAGATCCGCGTGCATACGCAGTTTGCAGGGCACCCAATTGCCTTTGATGACCGCTATGGCGACCGCGAGTTTGATAAGCAGCTGGCGGGGACGGGGCTGTCGCGTCTGTTCCTGCATGCGGCAGCGCTGAAGTTTACCCATCCAAATACGGGGGAAGTCATCCGTATTGAAGCGCCGCTGGACGAGCAGTTGAAACGCTGTCTTAAGGTTCTGCGCGGCTGATTTTGCTTCCCCCCTCTCCCTGTGGGAGAGGGCTGGGGTGAGGGCATCAGGCCGCAACCTTCCAGTCATATGGTCAGCGGATTACACTCTTCTCGTCTTAACATCTGACACAGGGCAATCAGCGGTAACCCCACCAGCGTGTTGGGATCGCGTCCGTCCAGCTTGTCGAACAGCGCAATCCCCAATCCTTCACTTTTAAAGCTTCCCGCACAGTTCAGCGGACGTTCCCGGCGCACATAATCCACGATCTCTTGCTCGCTGAGATGGCGGAAGTGTACGTCGAACGGCTCGCATTCGGTTTGCAGATGACCGGTGGCGGAGTTATAGAGCGCCAGGCCGGTATAAAAGGTCACGATAGTGCCTCGCGCACGCAGAAGCTGCTGACAGGCGTTCTCCTCCGTATGGGGCTTGCCGGTGATTTCGTCGTCCAGCACGCAAACCTGGTCTGAGCCTATAATCAAATGTGCGGGGTAACGTGCGGCCAGCGACTGCGCTTTCTCTTTAGCAAGACGCATCACCAGATGACGCGGTGATTCGCCCGGCTGTGGCGTCTCATCCACCTCTGGCGCGGCGCATTCAAACGGGATCCCGAGCTTTTCCAGCAGCGTTCGGCGGTAGGGAGATGTGGAAGCAAGGACGAGATTTGGCATATTTTTATCACCAGATATAGCGTATCGATGCCAGCCATTTTAAACTACAGGCCGCAATGTGTGCGAATAATTGGCAAAAGGCAGCTCTGGTTGCCTTTTTCTTTGACTCTATGACGTTACAAAGTTAATATGCGCGCCCTATGCAAAAGGTAAAATTACCCCTGACTCTTGATCCGGTTCGTACGGCTCAAAAACGCCTCGATTACGAAGGTATCTATACTTCCGATCAGGCTGAGCGTATTGCCGAATCCGTAGTCAGTGTGGACAGTGATGTAGAATGCTCCATGTCGTTCGCTATCGACAACCAGCGTCTCGCCGTTTTAACCGGTGATGCAAAGGTGACGGTAACGCTCGAGTGTCAGCGTTGCGGGAAACCGTTTGTACAGCATGTTCACACAACGTATTGTTTCAGTCCGGTTCGTTCTGACGAACAGGCTGAAGCACTCCCGGAAGCGTATGAGCCGATTGAGGTTAACGAATTCGGTGAAATCGATCTTCTGGCTCTGGTTGAAGATGAAATCATCCTCACCTTGCCAGTGGTTCCGGTGCATGATTCTGAACACTGTGAAGTGTCCGAGGCGGACATGGTCTTTGGGGAACTGCCTGATGAAGCGCAAAAACCAAACCCATTTGCCGTATTAGCCAGCTTAAAGCGTAAGTAATTGAGGAGTAAGGTCCATGGCCGTACAACAGAATAAACCAACCCGTTCCAAACGTGGCATGCGTCGTTCCCATGACGCGCTGACTGCAGTTACCAGCCTGTCTGTAGACAAGACTTCTGGTGAGAAACACCTGCGTCACCACATCACCGCTGACGGTTTCTACCGCGGCCGCAAGGTTATCACTAAGTAATCACGCGCAAGCGTGATTAGGCTTAGTGAGGATTTCCCCGTGCAAACGGGGAATTTACCGAACCAGGCTGCGACGATACCTTGACACGTCTAACCCTGGCGTTAGATGTCATGGGGGGTGATTTTGGCCCTTCCGTGACAGTGCCTGCAGCATTGCAGGCACTGAATTCTAATTCGCAACTCACACTCCTTTTAGTCGGCAATCCCGACACAATCACGCCATTACTCGCAAAAGCTGACTTTGAACAACGTTCGCGTCTGCAGATTATCCCTGCGCAGTCAGTTATTGCCAGTGATGCCCGACCCTCGCAGGCCATTCGCAATAGTCGTGGCAGCTCTATGCGGATAGCGCTGGAGCTGGTGAAAGAAGGGCGAGCTCAGGCTTGCGTCAGCGCGGGGAATACCGGCGCGCTGATGGGCCTCTCGAAATTGCTGCTCAAACCTATTGAAGGTATTGAGCGTCCGGCGCTGGTAACGGTGTTACCGCATCAGCAGAAGGGCAAGACGGTAGTGCTCGATTTGGGCGCTAACGTCGACTGTGATAGTACTATGCTGGCTCAGTTTGCCGTGATGGGATCGGTGCTGGCAGAAGAAGTTGTCGGAATCAACACTCCCCGTGTTGCGTTACTGAACATTGGTGAAGAAGAGACCAAAGGCCTGGACAGCATTCGCGAAGCGGCTGAATTGCTCAAACAGGTTCCCTCCATCAACTATATTGGTTATCTCGAAGCCAATGAGTTGTTGACGGGTAAAACGGATGTTCTGGTGTGCGATGGCTTCACCGGGAACGTCACGTTGAAGACCATGGAAGGGGTCGTACGCATGTTTCTTTCTCTGCTGAAATCTCAGGGAGAAGGTAAAAAAAGCGCCTGGTGGCTGATTTTATTGAAGCGTTGGTTACAAAAGAGCCTGACGCGGCGATTCAGTCACCTCAACCCCGACCAGTATAATGGCGCCTGTCTGTTAGGATTGCGCGGCATCGTGATTAAGAGTCATGGCGCCGCCAATCAGCGAGCATTTGCTGTCGCGATTGAACAGGCAGTGCAGGCGGTGCAGCGACAAGTCCCTCAGCGGATTGCCGCTCGCCTGGAATCTGTATTAGCTAAAAGTGACTGAGCGTACATGTATACGAAGATTTTAGGTACCGGCAGCTACCTGCCAAAACAAGTGCGTACTAACGCCGATCTGGAAAAAATGGTAGATACGTCTGACGAGTGGATTGTCACGCGCACAGGTATCCGTGAACGTCGTATTGCCGCGCCAGACGAAACCGTGTCGACCATGGGTTACGAAGCCGCACAGCGTGCTATCGAAATGGCGGGCATTGATAAAGAACAGATTGGTTTGATCGTGGTCGCCACGACGTCTGCCACACATGCTTTCCCAAGCGCGGCATGCCAGGTGCAGAACATGCTCGGTATTAAAGGCTGTCCGGCGTTTGACGTCGCTGCCGCGTGCGCAGGCTTCACCTATGCGCTGAGCGTCGCCGATCAGTACGTGAAATCCGGTGCCGTTAAATATGCGCTGGTGATCGGTGCTGACGTGCTGGCGCGTACCTGCGATCCAACCGATCGTGGAACGATCATTATTTTTGGTGATGGTGCGGGCGCGGTGCTGCTGGGGCAGTCCGAAGAGCCGGGTATCATCTCTACGCATCTGCATGCTGATGGCAGCTACGGCGAACTGTTGACCCTGCCTAACGCCGATCGCGTTAATCCGGACAACTCGATTTACCTGACTATGGCAGGGAACGAGGTGTTCAAGGTGGCGGTAACCGAGCTTGCACATATCGTTGATGAAACGCTGGAAGCGAATAACCTTGAGCGTACCGCGCTCGACTGGCTGGTGCCGCATCAGGCGAACCTGCGTATCATCAGCGCGACCGCGAAAAAGCTGGGCATGTCGATGGATAACGTTGTCGTGACGCTGGATCGTCACGGCAACACCTCTGCGGCGTCGGTACCGTGCGCATTTGATGAAGCGGTACGCGATGGACGAATCAAACGGGGCCAGCTGGTCTTGCTTGAAGCCTTCGGTGGCGGGTTCACCTGGGGTTCCGCGCTGGTTCGTTTCTAGTATAAGGAATAAAAAATGACGCAATTTGCTTTTGTGTTCCCGGGCCAGGGCTCTCAAACCGTTGGGATGTTGTCTGAAATGGCAGCACACTATCCGGTAATTGAAGAGACTTTCCGTGAAGCTTCTGATGCACTGGGTTATGATTTATGGGCGCTGACCCAGCAGGGTCCGGCCGAAGAACTGAACAAAACCTGGCAGACTCAGCCAGCGCTGCTGACCGCGTCCGTTGCGCTGTGGCGCGTCTGGCAGCAGCAGTGCGGTAAAGCGCCAGCGCTGCTCGCGGGTCATAGCCTGGGTGAATACTCTGCGCTAGTGTGTGCCGGCGTGATCGCGTTTGCTGACGCGGTACGTCTGGTGGAACTGCGCGGTAAATTCATGCAGGAAGCGGTGCCGGAAGGTACGGGCGGCATGTCTGCCATCATCGGTCTGGATGATGCTGCAATTGCAAAAGCGTGTGAAGAATCTGCTGAAGGCCAGGTTGTCTCTCCGGTAAACTTCAACTCGCCGGGCCAGGTGGTTATTGCCGGTCATAAAGAAGCGGTTGAACGCGCGGGTGCGGCCTGTAAAGCAGCGGGTGCTAAGCGTGCGCTGCCACTGCCGGTCAGCGTGCCGTCTCACTGTGCTCTGATGAAGCCTGCCGCCGAGAAGCTGGCGGTTGAGCTGGAAAAAATAACGTTTAACACACCGACGATTTCCGTTGTGAACAACGTCGATGTGAAATGCGAAACCGCACCGGAAGCTATCCGCGACGCGCTGGTTCGCCAGCTCTACAGCCCGGTACAGTGGACCAAAACCGTTGAGTTTATGGCCTCTCAGGGCGTTGAGCACCTGTATGAAGTCGGCCCAGGTAAAGTCCTCACCGGTCTGACAAAACGTATTGTTGACACCCTGACAGCCTCGGCGATTAACGAGCCGGAAGCGATGTCAGCGGCACTCTCGCAATAAAAGAGGAATACCATGAGTTTTGAAGGAAAAATCGCCCTGGTCACTGGCGCAAGCCGCGGTATCGGGCGTGCAATTGCTGAAACACTGGTTGCGCGCGGCGCGAAGGTGATTGGTACAGCAACCAGCGAGAATGGCGCTCAGGCCATCAGCGAGTATCTGGGTGCAAACGGTAAAGGTCTGGTACTGAATGTGACTGAACCTGCATCTATTGAATCTGTTCTGGAAAATATTCGCGCAGAGTTTGGTGAAGTGGATATTCTGGTAAACAATGCCGGGATCACTCGCGATAACCTGTTAATGCGAATGAAAGACGACGAGTGGAACGATATCATCGAAACCAACCTGTCATCTGTATTCCGTCTGTCAAAAGCGGTAATGCGCGCTATGATGAAAAAGCGTCATGGTCGTATTATCACTGTCGGTTCTGTGGTTGGTACCATGGGAAATGCTGGTCAGGCTAACTACGCTGCGGCGAAAGCAGGTCTGATTGGTTTCAGTAAGTCGCTGGCGCGTGAAGTTGCGTCCCGCGGTATTACGGTAAACGTTGTTGCTCCGGGCTTTATTGAAACGGACATGACGCGTGCGCTGACTGATGAGCAGCGTGCGGGTACGCTGGCGGCAGTTCCGGCGGGTCGTCTTGGCGACCCTAAAGAAATCGCCAGTGCGGTTGCATTTTTAGCCTCTGACGAAGCGGGTTACATCACTGGTGAGACCCTCCACGTCAACGGCGGGATGTATATGGTTTAACCACGATGAAAAATATTTGCGTTATTAGGGCGAATGGCCTCAAAATAACGTAAAATCGTGGTACGAACTGCCGGGATTTAGTTGCAAATTTTTCAACATTTTATACACTACGAAAACCATCGCGAAAGCGAGTTTTGATAGGAAATTTAAGAGTATGAGCACTATCGAAGAACGCGTTAAGAAAATTATCGGCGAGCAGCTGGGCGTTAAGCAGGAAGAAGTTACCAACAATGCTTCCTTCGTTGAAGACCTGGGCGCTGATTCTCTTGACACCGTTGAGCTGGTAATGGCTCTGGAAGAAGAGTTTGATACTGAGATTCCGGACGAAGAAGCTGAGAAAATCACCACCGTTCAGGCTGCCATTGATTACATCAACGGCCACCAGGCGTAAGTGAACATCTCCAGGCGGTCATTCGACCGCCTGAGTTTTATCTTTTTATTGTCCCACAAGAATCTATTTTCCCTCCCTGGAGGACAAACGTGTCTAAGCGTCGTGTAGTTGTGACCGGACTGGGCATGTTGTCTCCTGTCGGCAATACCGTAGAGTCTACCTGGAAAGCTCTCCTTGCCGGTCAGAGTGGCATCAGCCTGATCGACCATTTCGATACTAGCGCCTATGCAACGAAATTTGCTGGCTTAGTAAAGGATTTTAACTGTGATGACATTATCTCGCGCAAAGAACAGCGCAAGATGGATGCCTTCATTCAATATGGAATTGTCGCTGGCGTTCAGGCCATGCAGGATTCTGGTCTTGAAATTACGGAAGAGAACGCAACCCGTATCGGCGCCGCTATCGGCTCCGGGATTGGCGGTCTTGGTCTGATCGAGGAAAACCATACATCTCTGATGAATGGCGGCCCGCGTAAGATCAGCCCGTTCTTCGTTCCGTCCACGATTGTTAACATGGTGGCGGGTCACCTGACCATCATGTTCGGCCTGCGTGGGCCAAGCATTTCAATCGCGACTGCCTGTACGTCTGGCGTACATAACATCGGCCAGGCCGCGCGCATTATTGCGTACGGCGATGCAGATGCTATGGTTGCGGGCGGTGCTGAAAAAGCCAGTACCCCACTGGGTGTCGGCGGTTTCGGTGCGGCGCGTGCGCTGTCTACCCGTAATGATAATCCGCAGGCGGCGAGCCGTCCGTGGGATAAAGATCGTGACGGCTTCGTGCTGGGCGACGGGGCGGGCATGATCGTACTGGAAGAGTACGAACACGCGAAAAAACGCGGCGCGAAAATTTATGCTGAAATCGTTGGTTTCGGCATGAGCAGCGATGCTTACCACATGACGTCTCCTCCTGAGAACGGCGCGGGTGCTGCGCTGGCGATGGAAAACGCGATTCGTGATGCGGGTATTACCCCAGCACAAATTGGCTACGTGAACGCGCACGGTACTTCTACACCTGCAGGCGATAAAGCTGAAGCTCAGGCGGTTAAGTCTATCTTCGGCGAATCTGCCAGCCGCGTAATGGTGAGCTCAACCAAGTCCATGACCGGTCACCTGCTGGGTGCGGCGGGTGCGGTAGAGTCAATCTACTCCATCCTTGCGCTGCGCGATCAGGCTGTTCCGCCAACCATCAACCTGGATAACCCGGATGAAGGTTGCGATCTGGACTTCGTTCCTCACGAAGCGCGTCAGGTTAGCGGTATGGAGTACACCCTGTGTAACTCCTTCGGCTTCGGTGGTACCAACGGTTCTCTGATCTTCAAAAAGATCTGATCCTGACGTCCCTGTCGCATTTAAAAAGGTCCGCTTGCCGGGCCTTTTTTATTAAGCCTAATCTTCTTGTCGGCTGCATGACATCCTGCCAGACTAATTGCCCACGCATAAGGAGCCACCATGTTTTTAATCAATGGCCTTGAGCAGGACACGCTGCCTGCCAGCGACAGGGCGATACAGTTCGGTGATGGTTGCTTTACGACGGCGCGCATTCTGGACGGCGATGTCTGCTTGCTGGAGGCGCACATTCGACGCCTGCAGCATGGCTGTGAAAAGCTCATGATCCCCTTTACGCACTGGGACACGCTGCGTCAGGAAATGTGCGAGCTGGGAACCGGGAAGGACAGCGGCGTACTCAAAGTCATCATCAGCCGCGGCAGTGGTGGCCGGGGTTACAGCGCTGCATCGTGCCTCAACCCAACGCGTATCCTCTCCGTTTCTGCTTATCCCGCGCATTATTCTCGCTGGCGAGAAGACGGCGTCACGCTGACGCTGAGCCCTGTACGACTGGGACGAAACCCGATGCTGGCCGGGCTTAAGCATCTCAACCGCCTCGAGCAGGTGCTCATTCGTACTCATCTTGAACAGACGGACGCCGATGAGGCGCTGGTTCTTGACAGCGAAGGGTTCATTACGGAATGCTGTGCGGCTAATTTACTCTGGCGGCAGGGGGAAAAGGTGTTCACTCCGTCGCTGGAATACGCTGGCGTAAATGGGTTAATGCGTCAGTTTTGTCTGCAACAGCTGGCACGCTCTGGCTTTCGCGTTGTCGAAGTTAGCGCAGGAGAAGCGGCGCTACGGACCGCAGATGAAGTCATCATCTGCAATGCGCTGATGCCTGTTGTACCCGTCCGTGCGTATGGCCAACAACGCTGGTCTTCGCGCGAGCTGTTTCAGTTTTTAGCCCCGATATGTGAGCAAACCAGATAGTCATGAAAAAAATGTTGCGCTTTGTCCTTATCCTCATCGTTGCGCTGGGCGTCGCCGGCGGAGCGGGCGTATGGAAAGTTCGCCAGCTGGCGAACAGCAAGATCCTGGTTAAAGACGAAACGATCTTTACCCTGAAAGCGGGAACCGGCCGTCAGGCGCTTGGGGAACAGCTCTATGGCGACAAGATTATCAATCGTCCACGGGTATTCCAGTGGCTATTGCGCGTGGAGCCTGAGCTGTCACATTTCAAAGCTGGTACCTATCGCTTTACGCCGGGAATGACCGTCAGAGAGATGCTGCAGCTGCTGGAAAGCGGTAAAGAAGCCCAGTTCCCACTGCGGTTTGTGGAAGGGATGCGCCTGAGCGATTACCTCAAACAGCTGCGTGACGCGCCGTATATCAAACATACCTTAAAAGACGATAGCTATCAGACGGTGGCAGAAGCGCTGAAGCTTGAACATCCGGAATGGGTGGAAGGCTGGTTCTGGCCAGACACCTGGATGTACACGGCAGGCACGACCGATGTGGCTATCCTAAAGCGGGCGCACAAAAAAATGGTTGCCGCCGTAGATGCCGCCTGGGAAGGGCGGATGGAAGGATTGCCTTACAGCGATCCGAACCAGTTCGTGACCATGGCCTCGATCATCGAGAAAGAGACTGCCGTCGCTGCTGAGCGCGATCGGGTGGCGTCGGTATTTATCAACCGTCTGCGCATCGGCATGCGCCTGCAAACCGATCCTACCGTTATCTACGGCATGGGAGAGAGCTATATGGGCAAGATTTCCAGAAAAGATCTGGAGACGCCAACGGCGTATAATACCTACGTGATAAGCGGTTTGCCGCCAGGCCCGATTGCCACGCCGAGCGAAGCGTCGCTGAAAGCCGCCGCGCATCCGGCTAAAACACCGTATCTCTATTTTGTGGCTGATGGAAAAGGGGGGCATACCTTTAACACCAACCTTGCCAGCCACAATCGCTCTGTTCAGGACTATCTGAAGGCACTTAAGGAAAAAAATGCGCAGTAAATACATTGTCATTGAGGGACTCGAAGGGGCGGGTAAAACCACTGCCCGCAACGTGGTGGTGGATACGCTCAAAGCGCTTGGCGTGGCGGACATGGTATTTACCCGCGAGCCGGGCGGCACGCAGCTGGCTGAAAAGCTGCGCAGCCTGGTACTGGATATCAAATCCGTCGGCGACGAAGTTATCACTGACAAGGCCGAAGTGCTGATGTTCTACGCGGCGCGCGTTCAACTGGTTGAGACGGTGATCAAACCCGCCCTGGCCGAGGGCAAGTGGGTGATCGGCGACCGTCACGATCTGTCGACTCAGGCGTATCAGGGCGGAGGACGCGGCATCGACCAGACAATGCTCGCAACGCTGCGTAATGCCGTATTGGGTGATTTTCGCCCCGACCTGACGCTCTATCTGGATGTGACCCCGGAAGTGGGCCTCAAGCGTGCCCGCGCGCGCGGCGAGCTGGACCGCATTGAACAAGAGTCGTTTGATTTCTTTAACCGCACCCGCGCGCGCTATCTTGAGCTGGCCGCACAGGACAGCTCAATTTGTACCATTGATGCGACGCAGTCCCTGGACGACGTCACGAGCGACATTCAACACACCATTACGCAGTGGGTGCAGGAGCAGCAGGCATGAAATGGTATCCATGGTTGCGCCCACACTTTGAACAGCTGATCGGCAGCTATCAGGCGGGTCGGGGGCATCATGCGTTACTGATTCAGGCATTACCAGGGATGGGTGATGATGCGCTGATTTATGCCATCACCCGTTTTCTGATGTGTCAGCAGCCGGAAGGGCACAAGAGCTGTGGTAAATGCCGTGGCTGCCAGCTCATGCAGGCGGGGACGCATCCAGACTACTACACCCTTGAGCCTGAGAAGGGCAAAAGCGCGCTCGGTATTGATGCCGTGCGTGAAGTCAGTGAAAAATTGTATGAGCACGCGCGACTGGGCGGCGCTAAAGTGGTCTGGCTTAAAGACGCCACCTTGCTTACCGAGGCGGCGGCTAACGCCCTGCTTAAAACCCTGGAAGAGCCGCCGGTTAAAACGTGGTTTTTCCTCTCATGCCGTGACCCGGGACGATTACTGGCGACGTTGCGCAGCCGTTGTCGTCTTCATCACCTGGCGGTACCTCAGGAATCGTGGGCGCTGAGCTGGCTTGAACGAGAGGTGACAACGTCACCAGAGGGTGCGCTGTCCGCCTTGCGCCTGAGCAGCGGCGCGCCCGCAGCGGCGCTGGCACTACTGCAGCCTGACGTCTGGTCAGAGCGAGAAACGCTCTGCCGGGCCCTGGATGCCTCACTGAACAGTCAGGACTGGCTAAGTTTACTGCCTGCGCTTAACAGCGATCGGGCCGTTGAGCGTCTGCACTGGCTGGCCTCCTTGCTGTTGGATGCGCTCAAAATCCAGCAGGGGGCTACGCTTCTGACCAACCCGGACGCGTTGCCGCTGGTGAATACACTGGCGAACCGCCTCTCAGTGAAGATTCTTCACGCGATGCTCCATGACATCTGCCAGAGCCGTGAACAGCTTTTAACCGTGACGGGTCTTAATCGCGAGCTTTTACTGACCGACCAGTTACTGCGTATCGAACATTACCTGCAACCCGGCGTCACACCGCCTGTTTCCCATCTCTGAGAGAGACATTATGTTTTTAGTCGACTCACACTGCCATCTTGATGGCCTGGATTATCAATCCCTGCATAAAAACGTGGATGACGTGCTGGCAAAAGCCGCTGCCCGCGATGTGAAATTCTGTCTTGCGGTGGCGACCACGCTGCCGGGCTACTGCTCCATGCGTGAGCTGGTGGGCGTTCGCGATAACGTGGTGTTCTCCTGCGGCGTGCATCCGTTGAATCAGGACGAGGCGTACGACGTTGAGGATCTGCGCCGACTGGCAGCCGAAGAGGGCGTGGTGGCGATGGGCGAGACCGGGCTGGACTATTTTTACACGCCGGAAACCAAACCGCGCCAGCAGGAGTCCTTCCGCAACCATATTCGCATTGGCCGGGAACTGAACAAGCCGGTTATCGTCCACACCCGCGATGCGCGCGCGGATACCCTGGCTATCCTCCGGGAAGAAAAGGTGACGGATTGCGGTGGCGTACTACACTGTTTCACAGAAGACAGAGAAACGGCGGGGAAGCTGCTTGATTTGGGGTTTTATATCTCGTTTTCGGGGATCGTGACGTTCCGTAACGCTGAGCAGCTGCGTGATGCTGCACGTTATGTTCCGCTCGATCGTATTCTGGTGGAGACGGATTCTCCGTACCTGGCACCGGTACCGCATCGCGGTAAAGAGAACCAGCCCGCTATGACGAGAGATGTGGCTGAGTACATGGCCGTACTGAAGGGCGTCAGCATCGATGAGCTGGCCCGCGTGACGACGGGAAACTTCTCCACGCTGTTCCATATCGACCCCGCCCGCCTGCAATCTGTCTGATACACCTGTTTTTTTTAGGCTCGTAATTAATAAGTAAAACGAGTAAAGTTCACCGCCTCATTTGGGGCGGCGAGTGTGTATTTAGACACATCCGGACATGCTTTTTGTAAATAACTGAAAGTTTTTCGACCGCCTTAAGCTGAAACGTGATAGCCGTCAAACAAACTCAGAGGGAATTATTTTACTCTGTGTAATAAATAAAGGGCGCTTAGATGTCCTGTCCACGGCACGGTACTCCCCCCGGGCCAATGCGTGAAAGCGTAAAAAAAGCACAAATACTCAGGAGCACTCTCAATTATGTTTAAGAATGCATTTGCTAACCTGCAAAAGGTCGGTAAATCGCTGATGCTGCCAGTATCCGTACTGCCTATCGCAGGTATCCTGCTGGGTGTCGGTTCTGCTAACTTCAGCTGGCTGCCAGCCGTAGTGTCCCACGTGATGGCCGAAGCAGGCGGTTCTGTCTTTGCTAACATGCCACTGATCTTCGCGATCGGTGTGGCTCTGGGCTTCACCAATAACGACGGCGTTTCTGCGCTGGCTGCAGTGGTTGCCTACGGCATCATGGTGAAAACCATGGCTGTGGTTGCGCCGCTGGTTCTGCATTTACCGGCAGAAGAGATCGCCGCGAAACACCTGGCGGACACCGGTGTTCTGGGCGGTATCATCTCCGGTGCGATTGCAGCGTATATGTTTAACCGCTTCTATCGCATCAAGCTGCCTGAGTATCTGGGCTTCTTCGCGGGCAAGCGTTTCGTTCCGATCATCTCTGGTCTGGCAGCGATTTTCACTGGCGTGATCCTGTCCTTCATCTGGCCACCAATCGGCTCTGCTATCCAGACCTTCTCTCAGTGGGCTGCTTACCAGAACCCGGTTGTGGCGTTTGGTATCTACGGCTTCATCGAGCGTTGCCTGGTGCCATTCGGTCTGCACCACATCTGGAACGTTCCATTCCAGATGCAGATTGGTGAATTCACCAACGCAGCAGGCCAGGTATTCCACGGCGATATCCCACGTTATATGGCGGGCGACCCAACTGCAGGTAAACTGTCTGGTGGCTTCCTGTTCAAAATGTACGGTCTGCCAGCCGCGGCGATTGCTATCTGGCACTCTGCTAAGCCAGAGAACCGTGCAAAAGTGGGCGGTATCATGATCTCCGCAGCGCTGACCTCGTTCCTGACCGGTATCACCGAGCCGATCGAGTTCTCCTTCATGTTCGTTGCGCCGATCCTGTACGTTATCCACGCGATTCTGGCGGGCCTGGCGTTCCCAATCTGTATCCTGCTGGGTATGCGTGACGGTACGTCCTTCTCTCACGGTCTGATCGACTTCATCGTTCTGTCCGGCAACAGCAGCAAACTGTGGCTGTTCCCAATCGTGGGTGCGTGCTATGCCGTTGTTTACTACACTATCTTCCGCGTGCTGATTAAAGCACTAGACCTGAAAACTCCGGGTCGTGAAGATGCGACAGAAGACAGCAAAGCTGGCGCTACCAGCGAAATGGCTCCGGCACTGGTCGCAGCGTTCGGCGGTAAAGAGAACATCACTAACCTGGACGCGTGCATCACTCGTCTGCGTGTGAGCGTTGCCGACGTCGCGAAAGTAGACCAGCCGGGTCTGAAAAAACTGGGCGCAGCGGGCGTAGTTGTTGCAGGTTCTGGTGTACAGGCAATCTTCGGTACCAAATCCGATAACCTGAAAACCGAAATGGATGAGTACATCCGCAGCAACTAAGTTGTGACCTGGGGAGACTAAGGCAGCCGAATGGCTGCCTTTTTTATTTGTGTCTTAAAAAACGCCACTGAGACGCGAGAGCGGTCACTCTTCAGTCAGCTGATGAACATTCAGGAAAGAAATCGAGGGAGGAGGTTGAAAGGACAGGAGAAACTCGCTCATACTCTTGGATTGTGTCACACACCGATTCCGGGAGTGTGTTTACAGCGGACGCATTGCGCCAGATTAAACAAAAAAGGAAAAGGTCATGGCTGAAGAAACGATTTTCAGTAAAATTATCCGCCGCGAAATTCCGTCAGATATCGTCTATCAGGATGAACTGGTGACGGCTTTCCGGGACATTTCCCCTCAGGCTCCGACGCACATCCTTATCATTCCCAATATTCTGATTCCGACTGTAAACGACGTAAAAACCGAGCATGAAGTGGCGTTAGGTCGTATGCTGACGGTGGCTGCCAAAATCGCTGAACAGGAAGGGATTGCAGAAGACGGTTACCGTCTGATCATGAACTGCAACCGCCATGGTGGCCAGGAAGTTTATCATATTCACATGCATCTGCTGGGTGGACGTCCTCTGGGGCCGATGCTGGCACATAAAGGTCTTTGACATGCTGAAAGGGCGTATTGCAGCGCTGGTAATGGCGATGATGATTGTGGGGTGCAGCTCGCGTCCGGCGATCCCCGTGAATGATGAACAGACGCTGGTCATGGAATCTTCCGTGCTTGCCGCGGGCATCACGGCGCAACAGCCCGCGTTGACTATCAGTGAAATCAACTCATCTGCCTCCTCTACGCTCTTTAATGAAAGACATGAACCAGTGACGGTCCACTACCGTTTTTTCTGGTATGACGTAAGAGGTCTTGAAATGCATCCGCTGGAGGCGCCGCGCAGCGTCACCATTCCGGCCAGGTCGTCGGTAACGCTCTATGGCAGCGCCAACTATCTGGGTGCGCATAAGGTGAGACTTTATCTTTATCTCTGAGGGGTGAACCTTGATTAAAAATTTGAGCCGCTATGCGCTCGTGACAGCTTTCGCTCTGTTTCTCGCAGGGTGTGTGACCCGAACTGAACAGCCTGCGCCTGTGGAAGAGGCTAAACCGGGTACTGAACAGCCGACGCCGCCAACGCAGCAGCAGCCAACCGTGCCGTCTGTACCGTCTATTCCGGCGCAGCCAGGCCCGATTGAGCATCCGGACCAGACGTCACAGCCCACGCCGCGCGTGCGCCATTACGACTGGAACGGGGCAATGCAGCCGATGGTAGGCAAAATGCTGCAGGCGCAGGGCGTGACGGCGGGCAGCGTGTTGCTGGTCGACAGCGTCAACAACCGTACCAACGGTTCGCTGAACGCGGGTGAAGCCACGGAAACCCTGCGCAATGCTCTGGCTAACAACGGCAAGTTTACGCTGGTCTCGGCTCAGCAGCTCGCCGTCGCCAAACAGCAGCTGGGCCTGTCGCCGCAGGATAGCCTCGGCACCCGCAGCAAGGCGATCGGCATTGCCCGTAACGTTGGTGCACAGTATGTGCTGTACTCTAACGCCACCGGTAACGTGAACACCCCAGCCCTGCAGATGCAGCTGATGCTGGTTCAGACAGGCGAAATTATCTGGTCAGGTAAAGGTGCGGTTACGCAACAATGACAGCACGCGTGAAGAGATTCTGACGCGCTATTTTCCTCAGTACCGCCTTATCGCGCCGCAGGCCCATTCCGGGCTTGGCGGCGCGAGTTGCATTATAGAGCAGGGCGAACGACGTCTGGTCTTGCGGCAAAATCACGACCCCTCTGCTCCTGCCTCTCATTTTCGTCGTCAGTTTCGTGCCCTGAGACGTCTTCCGGCGGATCTCGTACCTGCCCCTCGTTTTTTCAGACAGGGCTGGATGGCCGTGGACTATCTGGAAGGTGAAGTTAAAAGCGCGCTGCCGGACACGCCGGAGCTTGCGGCGATGCTGTATCATCTGCACCGGCAGCCACGCCTGGGGTGGCGAACGACGTTATTCCCTCTACTGGAACATTACTGGCAGCAAGCCCTGCCAGACAGACGTACTCCAGTGTGGCTGGCACATCTCAAGCGGCTGCGTAAAACGGGCGAGCCGCAGCCGATTCGGCTCGCGCCGTTGCATATGGATGTTCATGCCGGGAATATTGTTCATACGCCAGCGGGCATCAGGCTTATCGACTGGGAGTATGCGGGAGATGGCGATGTGGCGCTGGAGCTGGCGGCAGTCTGGACAGAGAGTGAAGCCGCGCGGCAGATGCTCATCAGGGGCTACGCCCGGATGGCACATATTGACCCCGACGCGCTGAGGCGTCAGGTCAAACGCTGGCGGCCCTGGGTCGTCATGTTAATGGCTGGCTGGTTTGAAATGCGCTATCGGCAGTCCAGAGAGAAACAATTTATTGCGCTGGCAGACGATGCCTGGCGTCAGTTACAAACTAAAGGATAAGAGAGGTGGATGTGGGTCCAGTCATGTTGGATGTAGAAGGGTTTGAGCTGGATGCGGAGGAGCGTGAAATTCTGGCGCATCCGCTGGTGGGTGGACTGATCCTGTTTACCCGCAACTATCACGATCCGGCGCAGCTGCGTGAGCTGGTGCGTCAGATCCGCGCCGCATCGCGCAATCATCTGGTGGTGGCCGTCGATCAGGAAGGCGGACGCGTGCAGCGTTTTCGCGACGGTTTTACCCGTCTCCCGGCAGCCCAGTCATTTGCCGCGCTGCTCGGCACAGAAGAGGGTGGAAAACTGGCGCAGGAGGCCGGCTGGCTGATGGCCAGCGAAATGATTGCCATGGATATCGACATCAGCTTTGCCCCGGTGCTGGATGTAGGGCATATCAGCGCTGCCATTGGCGAGCGCTCATACCATGAAGACCCGCGTATTGCGCTGGCAATGGCGACCCGGTTCATCGACGGCATGCACGATGCCGGGATGAAAACCACCGGGAAACACTTCCCGGGTCACGGGGCGGTGACGGCGGATTCTCACAAAGAGACCCCGCGCGATCCTCGCCCGGAAGCGGAGATTCGCGCCAAAGATATGTCGGTTTTCCAGTCGCTTATCACCGATAACAAGCTGGATGCCATTATGCCCGCGCACGTGATTTACAGCGACGTCGACCCGCGTCCTGCCAGCGGTTCTCCGCACTGGCTGAAAACCGTTCTGCGCCAGGAACTGGGCTTCAACGGCGTGATTTTCTCTGACGATTTGTCGATGGAAGGGGCCGCGATCATGGGCAGCTACGCTGAACGCGGTCAGGCATCTCTGGATGCAGGTTGCGATATGATCCTGGTCTGCAATAATCGTAAAGGTGCCGTTAGCGTGCTGGATAACCTGTCGCCGATCAATGCAGAGCGTGTTACACAATTGTATCATAAAGGTTCATTTAGCCGTCAGGAGCTGATGGATTCGGCGCGCTGGAAGACGGTCAACGCCCGGCTTGAAGACCTGAATGAGCGCTGGCAGGCACATAAAGCCAGCCTGTAAACCCTCCCGGAAGGCGTAGCGTGGTGAGAAGACGATGATCATCTATTTACACGGTTTTGACTCAAACAGTCCTGGTAATCATGAGAAGGTGCTGCAGCTGCAGTTTATCGATCCGGATGTACGCTTGATCAGCTACAGCACGCGCCATCCGAAGCATGATATGCAGCATCTGCTCAAAGAGGTGGACAAGATGTTGCAGCTCAACGTCGACGATCGCCCGTTAATCTGCGGCGTGGGGCTGGGCGGCTACTGGGCAGAGCGGATTGGCTTCCTGTGCGACATTCGCCAGGTGGTGTTCAATCCTAATCTGTTCCCGAACGAGAACATGGAAGGCAAAATTGACCGCCCGGAAGAGTATGTCGATATTGCGACCAAGTGCGTCAGCAACTTCCGTGAGAAAAACCGCGACCGCTGCCTGGTGATCCTTTCGCGTAATGATGAAGCGCTCAACAGCCATCGTGCAGCAGAGCTCCTGCATCATTACTATGAGATCGTCTGGGACGAAGAACAGACCCACAAGTTCAAAAACATTTCTCCGCATCTGCAGCGTATCAAAGCGTTTAAAACGCTGGGTTAATCAATTACCCGCATGCATCAAAGCCCGGCCGCGAAAGCGTACCGGGCTTTCTTTTTGACCAGAATTGTCTACTTTTAAGCCATCAAAACTTGATGCATATCAATTTTGGTATGACCAATGCGCCTGACGTGGTATTCTCAATGCACCTGAATGGTTTCAGTGCTGTAACCTATTGTTAATTAAGGGTTATTTTTATAACTTTTAATTAACAATTGGTTAATAATTTGAGGGGGTCACGTTGACTACGCCATTGAAAAAGATAGTGATTGTAGGCGGTGGTGCTGGCGGGCTGGAGCTGGCTACACAGCTGGGCAAGAAGCTGGGTCGCGGTAAAAAAGCCAAAATTACGCTGGTGGATCGTAACCACAGCCACCTGTGGAAACCGCTGCTGCACGAAGTGGCGACCGGTTCTCTGGATGAGGGCGTGGACGCGCTCAGCTATCTGGCGCACGCGCGCAACCATCATTTCCAGTTCCAGCTGGGCTCGGTGGTGGACATCAACCGTGAAAGCAAAACCATCACCCTGGCAGAGCTGCGCGATGATAAAGGGGATCTGCTGGTTCCCGAGCGTAAACTGGCGTACGACACGCTGGTCATGGCGCTGGGCAGTACCTCCAACGACTTCAACACGCCGGGGGTGAAAGAGCACTGTATCTTCCTCGATAACCCGCACCAGGCGCGTCGTTTCCATCAGGAAATGCTGAACCTGTTCCTGAAGTACACCAGCAATATGGGTGCGAACGGTAAGGTGAATATCGCTATTGTCGGCGGCGGCGCGACGGGCGTTGAGCTGTCAGCGGAGCTGCACAATGCGGTGAAACAGCTGCACAGCTACGGTTATAAAGGGTTAACTAACGAAGCGCTGAACGTCACGCTGGTTGAAGCCGGTGAACGCATCCTGCCTGCGCTACCTCCGCGTATTTCCGGTGCGGCGCACAATGAGCTCACCAAATTGGGCGTGCGGGTGCTGACGCAGACCATGGTGACCAGCGCCGACGAAGGCGGCCTGCATACCAAAGACGGCGAGTATATCAAAGCGGATCTGATGGTCTGGGCGGCAGGTATCAAAGCGCCTGACTTTATGAAAGAGATCGGCGGTCTGGAAACCAACCGCATTAACCAGCTGGTAACCGAGCCAACGCTGCAAACCACGCGTGACCCTGAAATCTTTGCCATCGGTGACTGTGCCTCCTGTGCGCGTCCTGAAGGTGGATTCGTGCCGCCGCGCGCGCAGGCCGCTCACCAGATGGCAAGCCTGGTGCTGCACAACATTCTGGCGCAGTACAAAGGCAAGCCAATGAAAGCCTATGTCTACAAAGACCACGGTTCACTGGTGTCGCTGTCAAACTTCTCTACCGTCGGCAGCCTGATGGGCAACCTGATGCGCGGCTCAATGATGGTAGAAGGGCGCATTGCCCGCTTCGTGTATATCTCCCTGTACCGCATGCACCAGATTGCGCTGCACGGCTACTTCAAAACCGGGCTGATGATGCTGGTGGGCAGAATCAACCGCGTGATCCGTCCGCGTCTGAAACTGCACTAATCTTTCACTCCCTCCGGGCCCTCCGGAGGGAGTTTTTAGCATTTCATGCTGTAGATCACAGTTTGACTGCTTAAGAGTTCTCCTAAATACAATATATCTCCTCTTAACGCTCCTTTTTTGATCCTTTATCTTATTGGCGAAGCCGTGCCTCCATTGCAAAATTGTTACCAATAGCAACAAAGGAGGAAGTCCCGTGAATAAATCAATGTTGGCGGGTATAGGGATTGGCGTCGCGGCTGCGTTAGGTGTGGCTGCCGTTGCCAGTCTCAACGTATTAGATCGCGGCCCGCAGTATGCACAGGTGGTTTCTGCTACACCGATTAAAGAAACCGTAAAAACCCCTCGTCAGGAGTGCCGCAACGTTTCCGTGACGCACCGTCGTCCGGTGCAGGATGAAAACCGCATTGCCGGTTCTGTTCTGGGTGCGGTAGCGGGTGGCGTAATTGGTCACCAGTTCGGCGGCGGCCGGGGTAAAGACGTAGCGACCGTGGTCGGCGCGCTGGGTGGCGGCTATGCCGGTAACCAGGTGCAGGGCGCGATGCAGGATAATGATACCTACACCACGACTCAGCAACGCTGCAAAACCGTCTATGATAAGTCGGAAAAAATGCTGGGCTATGACGTGACGTACAAAATTGGCGATCAGCAGGGCAAAATCCGCATGGATAGAGACCCGGGCACGCAAATTCCACTGGATGGAAACGGCCAGCTGGTTCTGAATAACAAAGTGTAAAAAAGATGTTCTCTGAATTTAGCTCCTCATGCGCTCAGGCTGAGGAGCTTTTTTTTGCTTTAGATTTTGAGTAGCTCAGGCCACAGCCGCAGCGTGGTTTCGCTAATATTCTGCAGTTTTTCCAGCGTGGCCCCTTCACGGGCGCTGATCGACATCCCCTGCAAAATACAGCTCAGGTATTGTGCCAGCAGCTGAGGGTTGCATTGCGCGGGGAGTTCACCGCGCTGCTGGCGCTGAGCCAGAAAGGCGCTGAGGGTCTCCTCCTGCATCGCATGCCGCGATTTCACCGTATTGGCAATCTCTTTGGAGGACGCCGCAAGGGTGGCAGAAGTGTTAATCATAAAGCAGCCCGCAGGCGTCTCTTTACTGGTAAAGCAGGTCGCGACGGCGGTGAAATAGTCGCGAAGCGCCTGTTCAACGCTTTTCTCTTCGCAGAACAGCTGGGCTTCATGTTTCGCCGCAAAACGCGAAATGTATCTGTCCAGCACCGCCCTGAACAGTCCCTCTTTATTGGTAAATTCGGCATACAGCGTCGGCGCTTTGGCTCCGGTGGCTTCTACCAGATCGGAAAGCGAGGTTGCTTCATACCCATGTTGCCAGAAGAGAGTCATGGCCTTATCAAGCGCTGCATCCCTGTCAAACACTTTTGGTCGGCCACGGCTTTTCTTCGCACAACTCGTGACATCGGTTGTCATTTGCCGTTGGTCCTCTGTTGGTTTGGTGAATGACCATTATAAAAATAAACGCAACCCACCACCAGTGCAGAATGCTTAAAAATAAATTAATCATATATGTATGAAAAATAACAATTTTAAAATTAAGTTAATGGTCGTTATAAAATTATGTTGACGCGTGACCTGGATCACGTTTATGATTTACCTATCGATCGTTAACTAAATGATTAACGACCTCCAAATTCATCTGCTAAAGGTAAACATCATGAAAAACGTAAAAACCCTCATCGCTGCTGCTGTTCTGAGTTCACTCTCTTTCGCAAGCTTTGCTGCTGTACAAGTGCAATCCACCCCTGCTGACCAGCATAAAGTCGGGACAATCTCCGCGTCTGCCGGTACTAACCTGGGTTCACTGGAAGATCAGCTGGCACAAAAAGCGCAAGAGATGGGTGCTAAATCTTACCGCATCACCTCTGTGACCGGTCCTAACACCCTGCACGGCACTGCGGTCATCTACAAATAAGCCGGGCATAAACCCTCATTTATGCCACTGCAATAAAAAACGCCCTGCTCAGCAGGGCGTTTTTTTATTTCTGATTTACATCGACTGCTGGTCGACGTCGTGATGCCGGGTGACATCGGTCGGCATGCCTGACCGGGCTTCCATCGCGCGCTCCATCACCACGCTGTTGGTATTCGCATTCGTTTTAAAGCTTACCATCGCGGCATTCAGGTTAATGGGCAGCGTCTGCGGATCGTCGCCAATGTTTTTCGATAACGGCTGATGAATCTCAACCAGCCGCACGCCGCCGGGCTCCTCTGAAACCTTAATCGGCGTATTGATAATATTCACTTTGGTTCCAGGCGTAACGACGTTAAACAGCGTTTTGATATCGTCATCGCGCAGACGAATACAGCCGGAGCTGACGCGCATGCCGATGCCAAAGTCTGCATTCGTTCCGTGCAGCAGGTAGACGCCGCCGTATGCCGCGAGGCGTATCGCGTGATGCCCCATCGGGTTATCCGGACCAGCCGGCACCACGGCAGGAAGATCGATCCCCTGGGCCTTATAGCGGGCACGAATGTTGGCCGTCGGGGTCCAGGTTGGATTCGCGCGTTTATCCGAGACGGTGGTGACCATCGTCGGCGTCAGGGTGTCGCCGCCCAGCTGACCAATACCGATAGGGTAGACGGTGACTTCATTTTTACCCGGCGGATAATAGTACAGACGCAGTTCGGCCAGGTTTATCACCATCCCCTCGCGCGGGGCGTCCGGCAGGATAGTCTGTAACGGGATGGTCAGTACGCTGCCCGCGCGCGGGACGTACGGATCGACGCCGGGGTTCGCCTGCAGCAGGGCCAGAAAACCGACGTTATATTTTTTGGCAATCGCTTCCAGCGAACCACCATTGTTTTCAACCACATGAAAGCGGTTTTCGCCCACGACATTGCTGCCGGGAGGGGGAAGGGGCCAGGTGTTTGCCCGAGCGGGAAGCGCAACCGCGACGGTGGCTGCCAGCGCAAACAGGGTCATCCAGCGAGTAAAACGCGAAGAGGTCATCATTACCATAGTCCATACAAATGATAAGGTTATTGTTTTATAAAGCGTTAATGATAATTATGGCGAATGGGTGTGTCGGGAAGATCGGGTGAAGTGCAAAGAGTTTGTAAATTGTCCCCCCGTAGCGCCGGGCTAACAGGGGAAGGGATCCCCATAAAATAATGCCTGCACGGACGACCCCCTCTCCCTTGAGGGAGAGGGCTGGGGTGTGGGGGAACATACGACTCTGGTGGTCATTCCGTTCACTTTATGTTCCTTAGTACTCTGTAACGACATGACCTGTGAACGTGCCAGGGTGGCTCAGTCGCCACCACCCTGGCGACCCGGGCTCCCGGCGGTAAATCGCCGCTACGCGGTACCTTCGGCTTATTCCTTCCGGCTTTTCGGGGACGGGCGGAGGTAACATCCCTGTAAAGCCCGCCCTCTCGGCGCATCCCTGCGCCTCGCCCCGGCCTGCAGGAAACGCCTCAGCGATTTACAGCCGGACCAGGGTGTCGCTGTAAGCTATTCATTTTCCGGAAGCAACTTTTATCCCTTCTGGTTAATAAACTACATGAAATTCCTCAGTTAAGAGGGGAATGGAGGTCAGGCGATCGCGTTCTCTTCCAGCTGGCGCATAAAGTTACGCACCCAGTCCATACGGGTTTTGCGCTCCGTCAGTTCCTGGGTAAATTTCAGACGGGTTGGACCATCCAGACGGAAATGCTGCGGCTGTTTTTGCAGCAGGCCGATCAGCCACATCGGGTTGACGTGATTCTTCTCGGCGAATTCAATCACGCCGCCTTTTTCATTGCCTTCGAGCTTGCGGATCCCCAGCTTTTGCGCCTGCTGGCGCAGCCTCGCGATATCCAGCAAATTTCTCGCCGGATCGGGCAGCAGGCCAAAGCGGTCAATCAGCTCCACCTTAATCTCTTCCAGCTCGTTCTCCTTCTTCGCGCTGGCGATGCGCTTGTAGAACGACAGTCGGGTATTCACGTCCGGAATAAAATCGTCCGGCAGCAGGGAAGGCATACGCAGCTCGACCTCGGTCTGCTGGCTGGTGAGATCTTCCAGCGACGGCTCGCGTCCGGCCTTCAGGGCATCAACCGCGTTTTCCAGCAGCTCCATATAGAGCGAGAAGCCGATGGTTTCCATGGAGCCGCTCTGGTCTTCACCCAGCAGCTCGCCGGCACCGCGGATCTCGAGGTCGTGCGTGGCCAGCGCAAAGCCTGCGCCGAGGTCTTCCAGCGAGGCGATGGCTTCCAGACGCTTTTGCGCGTCGGTGGTCATCGCTTTCGGATGCGGCGTCAGCAGCCAGGCGTAGGCCTGATGGTGCGAACGCCCGACGCGGCCGCGCAGCTGGTGAAGCTGCGCCAGGCCAAAGTGATCCGCACGCTCAATGATGATGGTGTTTGCCGTCGGAATGTCGATCCCGGTTTCAATGATGGTGGTACACACCAGCACGTTAAAGCGCTGGTGGTGGAAGTCGTTCATTACTCGTTCCAGCTCGCGCTCGCGCATCTGCCCGTGACCGATAGCGATTCGCGCTTCCGGCACCAGCTCCGCCAGCCTGTCCGCCGCTTTCTGGATGTTTTCCACGTCATTATAGAGATAGTAGACCTGACCCCCGCGCAGCACCTCACGCAGAATAGCCTCCCGTACCACCAGATTATCGTACTCGCGAACGAAGGTTTTCACCGCCAGACGGCGCGCCGGCGGCGTGGCGATAATCGACAGATCGCGCATGCCGCTCATCGCCATGTTGAGTGTTCGCGGGATTGGCGTTGCGGTCAGGGTCAGGATATCGACGTCGGCGCGCATCGCTTTGATGCGCTCTTTATGACGCACCCCGAAGCGGTGCTCTTCGTCGACGATCAGTAGCCCCAGATCTTTCCACTTCACATCGCTTTGCAGCAGCTTGTGGGTGCCGATCAGAATATCGATTTTGCCTTCGCTTGCCTGTTCGAGGATCTGCGTCTGTTCTTTGGTACTGCGAAAACGCGAGAGCATCTCGATACGTACCGGCCAGTTGGCGAAACGGTCGCGGAAGTTGTCGAAGTGCTGCTGAGCGAGCAGGGTGGTCGGCACCAGCACCGCCACCTGCTTGTTGTTTTCCACCGCAAGGAAGGCGGCGCGCATCGCCACTTCGGTTTTACCGAAGCCGACGTCGCCGCAGACTAAGCGGTCCATAGCCAGCGGCTGGCACATGTCGCTCAGCACGGCGTTGATGGCCTGGGCCTGATCCGGCGTGGTTTCAAACGGGAAGCTGTCGCAGAACAGCTGGTACTGTTCTTTATCATGCTTAAAGGCGAAGCCCTGTTTAGCCGCGCGCTGGGCGTAGATATCCAGCAGCTCGGCCGCCACGTCGCGCACTTTTTCCGCCGCCTTCTGGCGCGCGCGCGCCCAGGCGTCGCCGCCCAGCTTGTGCAGCGGCGCATTCTCTTCGGCGCCGCCCGCGTAGCGGCTGATCAGATGCAGGGAGGAGACCGGGACATACAGTTTGGCGTCGTTAGCATAGGTGAGCATCAGGTATTCCCCTTTTATGCCGCCCGCTTCCAGCGTGGTCATCCCCTGATAGCGCCCAACGCCGTGCTCCAGGTGAACAATCGGCTGGCCCGGGTGCAGCTCGGCAAGGTTACGGATCAGCGTGTCCGGGTTGATGGTCCGACGGCTGTCCTGACGGCGGCGCGCGACGCGCTCACCCAGCAGGTCGCTTTCGCAAATCAGCGCCAGGTTGTTGAGCGTGTCGATGAACCCGTGCTCGGCGGCGCCAATCATCAGATAACGACCGTTTCCGGTCGCTTCGCTCAGGCGCAGGATGCGCTTCGGCGCCACCTTAATGCGTCCCAGCAGTTCACCTAACGCTTCACGGCGGCCTTCACTCTCAACGGAGAACACCACCGGGCCGGTGAAGGACTCCAGGAACTTGCGCAGATTATCCAGCGGGGATTTCTGCTGCGCCTGAACGGCCAGGTCCGGCAGCGTCCGGAAGGCGAGGTTGGTATTGGCGGCCTTATCGGCAAGCGAATCGGTTTTCAGCTGCATGCGCGGCCAGCGCTTCAGCTCGGCGTTGAGCTCGTCAGTGCGCAGCCACAGCGCTTCCGGCGGCAGCAGTGGACGCATTGGGTCAACGCCACGGTTTTCAAAGCGGGCGCGGGTTTCGCTCTCAAAGCGGCTGGCGCTGGCGTCGATATCCCCGGTGTTGACAATCAGCGTATTCGCCGGGAAGTAGCTGAACAGGGCAGGCAGCGGCTCGTTGAAGAACAGCGGCTGCCAGTATTCGATCCCGGCAGGAAGCGTGCCTTTACTGACCTGCTGATAAATATGTTCCGCGTCGCGCTTCACCTCGAACTTATCGCGCCACTGGCTGCGGAACAGTTCAATAGCGGTTTTGTCCGTGGGGAACTCATGCGCGGGCAGTAAATTGATGGACTCCACTTCTTCCAGCGTGCGCTGCGTGTCGGCGTCGAATACGCGCAGGCTGTCGATTTCATCATCAAAGAAATCCAGACGATACGGCTGGTCGCTGCCCATCGGGTAAAGGTCGAGCAGCGCGCCGCGGGTGGCGTATTCCCCGTGCTCCATCACCTGGTCGACGTGGCGATAGCCGGCACCGTCAAGCTGCGCGCGCAGGGCGTCACGGGACAGGCGCTGGCCTTTTTTCATCACCAGCGCGTGACCGTGCAGATAGCTGTGCGGACAGACGCGCTGCATCAGGGTGTTCACCGGCACAATCAGCACGCCGCGCTGCATGGTCGGCAGCTGATAGAGCGTCGACAGGCGCGAGGAGATGATCTCCTGATGCGGAGAGAAGCTGTCATACGGCAGCGTCTCCCAGTCGGCCAGGCTGAACACCAGGCTATCGGTGAACTGGCGAATTTCATCGTGCAGGCGCAGGGCGTTTTGCATATCCGGGGCAACCAGAATCACCGGGCCTGGATGACGCTCGGCGATTTCCGCCACCAGCGTGGCGCACGCCGCGCCCGTGAGTTCACCCAGCTGGCGCTGGTCGCCCGCTTTGACAGGCAAGGAATAACGATAGTGTTCAGGCATGGCTATGTCAGAGTCTCTTATGGATATACCAACAGTATTGGGGCATATCACTGATACGCAATGTCTTTATTATCCTCGATCGTTTTACATAAGCAAATCGTAACCGCACGGCAGGGCTAAACGCCCCCAAAACGGGGGCGGAGAGGGCATTAACGCGTTGAAGGTGACAGGGTCAGCGTAGACGGAGGAGAGAAGAAAACGTCCCCAAAAAGCGCGGTGGAGATCTTACGCACCCCGAGCCCGGCAAGGGTACAGATAAACAGGCTGGCAAACGGATAGACCAGCACCAGGGTGAGCTCTGCCCAGACCGGCCACGAGGCAGCATTCATTTCGCCAATCAGGAACAGGCTAAAGGCCTCAATCAGGATGCGGTGGGTGGTATAAATCGCAATGGTATTTGAGCCAATCACGTTCAGCAGATTGTTCGGGTGAACGGCATAGCGCTGCTCAAGGCTGTAGAACAGCTTCATGATCAGCACAATCGACAGCAATGAGAGCAGCAGCGGAACGTTAGCAAACCACAGCACCACGGAGACGGCGGCGAAAGCCCCGGTTGCCAGCCAGATGCGGCGCAGGTTGACGCTTTTCATCCACGCCATCAGCTCTGCGCCATACCACGCCCCGAGGCTGTAGTAGATCATGTTGCGTACCACGCTGTTCATTCCCCACCACGGCAGCGGCAGGAAGTTAATCGCGATGCTTGCCAGCGCCAGCAGTCCCAGTACCGACAGCTTCCAGCGGCTCAGCAGTTTACACAGCGTGAAGTAGACCACCAGAGCATACAGATACCACAAACTGGTGCTGGCGGTGATCATCCCCAGCACAAAGCCTGAGAACGAGTCGGCGTAGGCCGCGTTCGACGAGGTGGCAAGCTCACGCTCGGGCGCCAGCCAGGCGTTCAGGTGGGTCAACGCCTGCCATTGCAGGACGCCCCACAGCGCCAGGACCCAGACAATGCTCCAGATCCGTTTATCGAGACTGGTTCGCCAGTCCACTTCGTCAATATAACGACGGATCAGGTAGCCGGAGATAAAGAAGAAGACCGGCATACGAAACGGTGCGAGATAGAGGTTAAAATAGACCCAGCATTTGGCGAGAAGGCCGGAGAGCGGGTGTTGTAGCCCGATCAGATGCGGATAAAACGTGATAACCGAATGATAGATAACCACCAGGCAGATACACAGCCCTTTTATCTGGTTAATCCATAATGCTTTTTGCTTCATTGTTCGCCACTACCTTATTGCCATAAACGAACGAGCAATTGTTGTAAAACGACACCAGGATGTAATGGGTAACAGTCTGTATCAGGAGGTTTTTCGGAAAAGGTGGAGGTTGCGAGGTGAGTATTCATACAATAGCACCCTGATTTATCTGAATTTTTCGGAAAAATGATTACCAAAGCTTACTGTTTCAGTCATTTACGCTTAACGGATTCGCTTATATACTCGTGGGTCTGCTATCAGCAAACAGACGGATTTCATGTATCAACCTGTCGCACTCTTCATAGGCTTACGCTACATGCGTGGGCGCGCCGCGGACCGCTTCGGTCGCTTTGTCTCCTGGCTTTCGACTATTGGCATTACGCTTGGCGTGATGGCACTGGTGACGGTGCTTTCCGTCATGAATGGCTTCGAACGCGAGCTGCAAAACAATATCCTGGGGCTGATGCCGCAGGCCGTTCTTTCATCATCCAACGGTTCGGTTAACCCGCAACAGCTGCCGGAAAGCGCGGCGAAGTTACAGGGCGTCACGCGCGTAGCGCCGTTGACCACCGGCGACGTGGTGCTGCAAAGCGCCCGCAGCGTGGCGGTCGGCGTGATGCTGGGTATTGACCCGGCGCAAAACGATCCGCTGACGCCGTATCTGGTTAACGTGAAGCAGTCCGATCTGGAAGCCGGAAAATACAACGTGATTCTGGGTGAACAGCTTGCCGGCCAGCTTGGCGTCAACCGTGGCGATCAGCTGCGCGTGATGGTCCCTTCTGCCAGCCAGTTTACGCCGATGGGGCGCCTGCCAAGCCAGCGCCTGTTCAACGTGATTGGTACCTTTGCCGCCAACAGCGAAGTCGATGGCTACCAGATGCTGGTGAACATTCAGGACGCTTCACGCCTGATGCGCTACCCGGCAGGGAATATTACCGGCTGGCGCCTGTGGCTCGATGCGCCGCTGAAGGTCGATACCCTCAGCCAGCAAAAACTGCCGGACGGCACTAAATGGCAGGACTGGCGCGAGCGTAAAGGCGAACTGTTCCAGGCCGTGCGGATGGAAAAAAACATGATGGGGCTGCTGCTGAGCCTGATCGTGGCCGTGGCCGCATTTAACATCATTACCTCGCTGGGCCTGATGGTGATGGAGAAGCAGGGCGAAGTCGCCATTCTGCAAACCCAGGGGCTCACGCCGCGCCAGATCATGGCGGTGTTTATGGTGCAGGGGGCCAGCGCAGGCATCATCGGCGCGCTGCTCGGCGCCGTGCTGGGGGCCTTGCTTGCCAGCCAGCTTAATAACTTAATGCCGATCATCGGCGCCCTGCTCGACGGCGCGGCGCTGCCGGTGGCTATCGAGCCGCTGCAGGTGGTCGGTATTGCGCTGGCCGCGATGGCCATTGCGCTGCTTTCTACGCTTTATCCTTCCTGGCGCGCTGCCGCCACTCAACCCGCTGAGGCTTTACGTTATGAATAAGATCCTGTTGCAATGCGACAACCTGTCCAAACGCTATCAGGAAGGCACTGTGCAAACCGACGTGCTGCACAATGTGAGTTTTAGCGTGGGCGAAGGCGAGATGATGGCGATTGTTGGCAGCTCCGGCTCGGGCAAAAGTACGCTGCTGCATCTGCTGGGCGGGCTGGATACGCCAACCGAGGGCGACGTGATTTTCTCCGGCCAGCCGATGAGCAAAATGTCCTCCGCGGCGAAGGCCGAGCTGCGCAACCGCGAGCTGGGCTTTATCTACCAGTTCCACCACCTGCTGCCGGATTTCACGGCGCTGGAAAACGTGGCGATGCCGCTGCTGATTGGTAAAAAGAAACCGGCAGAAATTAACGCCCGCGCCAGCGACATGCTGAAAGCGGTAGGCCTGGGCCATCGCGGTAACCATCGTCCCTCTGAGCTTTCCGGCGGCGAGCGCCAGCGCGTGGCGATTGCCCGCGCGCTGGTCAACAACCCGCGCCTGGTGCTGGCGGATGAGCCTACCGGTAACCTGGATGCCCGCAATGCGGACAGTATTTTCCAGCTTCTGGGCGAGCTGAACGCCTCGCAGGGCACCGCGTTTCTGGTCGTAACCCACGATCTGCAGCTGGCAAAACGCCTGGGGCGTCAGCTTGAGATGCGCGACGGCCATCTGAACGCGGAACTGACCCTGATGGGAGCAGAGTAATGGCGTCACCGTTATCCTTACTCATCGGTTTACGTTTTAGCCGCGGCCGCCGTCGCGGCGGCATGGTGTCGCTGATCTCCGTCATCTCGACCATCGGTATTGCGCTCGGTGTGGCGGTGCTGATTGTCGGCCTGAGCGCCATGAACGGCTTTGAGCGCGAGCTGAATAACCGCATTCTGGCGGTGGTGCCGCACGGGGAGATCGAGCCGGTTAACCAGCCGTGGACGAACTGGAGCGATGCGCTCGCCAAAGTCGAAAAAGTGCCGGGCATTGCCGCGGCCGCGCCCTATATTAACTTTACCGGGCTGGTGGAGAGCGGGGTCAACCTGCGCGCCATACAGGTGAAAGGGGTCAACCCCGTCCAGGAAGCGCGCCTCAGCGCGCTGCCAAACTATGTGCAGAACGGCGCGTGGGCCAACTTTAAGGCTGGCGAGCAGCAGATCATCATGGGTAAAGGCGTGGCCGATGCCCTGAAGGTGAAGCAGGGCGACTGGGTGTCAATAATGATCCCGAACGCCAGCGCCGACCACAAGCTGCAGCAGCCTAAGCGCGTGCGCCTGCACGTCACCGGTATTCTTCAGCTGAGCGGTCAGCTTGACCATAGTTTTGCGATGGTGCCGATGGAGGATGCGCGCCAGTATCTCGACATGGCTGACAGCGTGACGGGCATTGCCATCAAGGTGAACGACGTCTTTAACGCCAACAAGCTGGTTCGCGACGCGGGCAGCGTGACCAATAACTATGTCTACATCAAGAGCTGGATCGGCACTTACGGATATATGTACCGTGATATCCAGATGATCCGCGCCATCATGTATCTGGCGATGGTGCTGGTGATTGGTGTGGCGTGCTTTAATATCGTCTCCACGCTGGTGATGGCGGTCAAGGACAAGAGCGGTGACATCGCCGTGCTGCGTACGCTGGGGGCGAAAGACGGTCTTATTCGCGCCATCTTCGTCTGGTACGGTTTGCTGGCGGGGCTGTTCGGCAGCCTGTGCGGCGTGGTGATTGGCGTGGTGGTTTCCCTGCAGCTGACCCCGATTATCAACGGGATCGAAAAGCTTATCGGCCACCAGTTCCTGTCGGGTGATATCTACTTTATTGACTTCCTGCCGTCTGAACTGCACTGGCTGGACGTTTTTTATGTGCTGGTTACAGCACTTTTACTGAGTCTGCTGGCAAGCTGGTATCCGGCGCGTCGTGCAAGCCGAATTGATCCGGCGAGGGTATTAAGTGGCCAGTAATTACGTCATGATCTAGCGGCTTTCGGGCCGCCAGGTTAAAGGAGGAATGCGTTATGTATTACGGATTTGATATTGGCGGCACCAAGATTGCGCTCGGCGCGTTTGATAAAGACCTCAAACTGCAGTGGGAAACCCGCGTTCCCACGCCGCGCGAAAGCTACGACGAATTTTTAACCGCGATTGCCGCGCTGGTGGCGCAGGCCGATGAACGCTTTGGCGTCAAAGGCAGCGTCGGCATCGGCATTCCCGGTATGCCCGAAACCGACGACGGCACGCTGTATGCCGCCAACGTGCCTGCCGCCAGCGGTAAACCGCTCCGCGACGATCTCTCTGCTCTCCTTGAACGCGACGTGCGTTTAGACAATGATGCTAACTGCTTTGCGCTCTCCGAAGCCTGGGACGATGAATTCCGTGAGTATCCGCTGGTGATGGGGCTGATCCTCGGTACCGGCGTCGGCGGGGGGATTGTGATCAACGGTAAGCCCATCACCGGGCGCAGCTACATCACCGGCGAGTTTGGCCATATTCGTCTGCCGGTGGACGCGCTGGAAGTGGTGGGGCGCGATTTCCCGCTGACCCGCTGCGGCTGCGGCCAGCACGGCTGCATCGAGAACTACCTTTCCGGCCGCGGGTTTGCATGGCTTTACGAACACTTCTATCATCAGAAACTTGAGGCCCCTCAAATCATTACCCTGTGGGAGCAAGGGGATGCGCAGGCGCGTGAGCACGTCGAGCGCTATCTGGATCTGCTGGCGGTGTGTCTGGGAAATATTCTCACCATCGTCGACCCGGATCTGCTGGTGATCGGGGGAGGGCTGTCAAACTTTACCGCGATTACGGAACGGTTGTCCGGGCGTTTGCCCCGACACTTATTGCCGGTTGCCCGCGTGCCGCGTATCGAACGCGCGCGACACGGGGATGCAGGAGGCATGCGCGGAGCCGCATTCCTTCATCTCACCGATTAGTTTACGAGGTTTCTATGCTGTCGCGTCGCCAGGGTCGACTCAGCCGTTTTCGCAAAAACAAACGCCGCTTGCGTGAGCGCTTGCGCCAGCGGATCTTTTTCAGAGACAGAATGATGCCAGAAGCGATGGATAAACCCAGAGTGGTGGTGCTGACCGGGGCGGGGATCTCCGCCGAGTCAGGAATTCGAACCTTCCGCGCGGCGGACGGGCTGTGGGAAGAGCACCGCGTGGAGGATGTGGCCACGCCGGAAGGCTTTGCCCGCGATCCGGATCTCGTCCAGGCGTTTTACAACGCCCGCCGCCGTCAGCTTCAGCAGCCTGAAGTCGCGCCGAATGCGGCGCATATGGCGCTGGCGAAGCTGGAAGAGGCGCTCGGCGATCGTTTTCTGCTGGTAACGCAGAATATCGACAACCTGCACGAGCGGGCCGGTAATAAGAACATCATCCACATGCACGGCGAGCTGCTCAAGGTTCGCTGCGCCTGGAGCGGTCAGGTGCTGGACTGGCAAGAGGACGTGCTGCCTGAGGATAAGTGCCACTGCTGCCAGTTCCCGTCGCGCCTGCGTCCGCACGTGGTCTGGTTCGGCGAAATGCCGCTGGGAATGGATGATATCTACAGCGCGCTTGCGATGGCCGACGTATTTATCGCCATCGGCACATCCGGTCATGTTTACCCGGCGGCGGGGTTTGTCCACGAAGCGCGACTGCACGGCGCGCATACGGTAGAACTCAATCTTGAGCCAAGCCAGGTGGGCAGCGAGTTTGAAGAGAAACACTACGGTCTGGCAAGCACGGTCGTCCCGGCGTTTGTCGACAAGCTGCTGAAAGGGCTGTAACGGCAATCGCGTGAAAAGGCACCCGTCCAGCGGGTGCCTTTTTATTTATGAATGGAAGAACGCCAGCGTCTTCTCGAGCGATTTAGCCTGCTCATCCAGCGAGAGCGCCGCCGCAGAGATCTGCTGAACCAGAGAGGCGTTCTGCTGGGTCGTGCTGTCCATCTGGTTAACGGCGGTGCTGACCTGGCTTATCCCGCGATTTTGCTCGTCCAGCGCCTGAACGATATCGTTGATGACCAGATGCACATGCGACACCGCTTCAATCACCTGTTTCATCATCACCCCGGTTTCATTGACCAGCTCAACGCCTTTGCTCACGCGCCCTGAGGACTCGGCAATCAGCTGAGAGATCTCTTTTGCCGCGTTAGCGCTTCGCTGGGCAAGATTGCGCACTTCCCCTGCGACGACCGCGAAGCCGCGCCCCTGTTCGCCAGCCCGTGCCGCTTCAACGGCAGCATTCAGCGCCAGGATATTGGTCTGGAAGGCGATGCCATCGACAATGCTGTTAATCTCGCCGATCTTACGCGCGCTCTCATCAATCTCCCCAATCACCACGACCACGTCGTTTACCAGCGTTTCGCCATGCCCGGCGAGGCTTGCGGCGCGATCGGTCAGCGTGGTCGCCTTGTGGGCGTTGTCGGCGTTATTCTTCACCGTGACCGAAATCTCTTCCATGCTGGCTGCCGTTTCAACAATCGCAGCCGCCTGTTCCTCGGTTCGCGAGGCGAGGTCAAGGTTGCCCGCCGAAATTTCGCTGGTGCCGCCGTGCACGGAGTGGCTGGCTTCGCTGATATTGTCGACGATGCGCTTGAGCTGCATCTGCATGGTGTGCAGGGCATAAAAAATGCTGTGGGTATCTCCGGAACGAACCGGGATGGTGTTGTTCAGATCTCCCCGGGCAACGGCCAGGGCGATCCCGGCGGCCTCCGAAGGTTCGCCCCCAACCGGACGGTCAACTTTACGGGTGAAGATCTGTGCCATGACCAGGCTAACCGCCACGATGCTTAACACCATCATGATGATGGCTTTCAGTAAAAATGAGCGCGCTTCGGCCATCACTTCGCTGACCGGCGTGATAATGGCGAGTTTCCACGGCGTCTGGCTGTTACCGACGGCGATGTCCTGCCAGGTGATGAACACGTCCTCCTTCAGCAGCGGATCGTTTACCCGGGTGACGTCATGACCGGCAATCTGACCGGCGTAAGGCTTGCCCGCCGCGCGTTTGTCCGGGCTGGACACCACGTTATTAGCTGCGGAGAGGAGCAGGGCGTAGCCTGTGCCGTTCCACGGTTTAATCGCGCCGATCGTCGATTGCAGCGTGGCGAGGGAGAAGTCAGAGGTGACCGAACCCAGAAACTGACCGTCGCGCATGATGGGGGCGGCAATCGAGGTGAGCATCACGTCCACGCCGTTGTAGGGATAGATATAGGGCTCGATGATCACATCTTTATGGCGTTGTTTCGGCAGCAGATAATAATCGCCGCTGCCGGGCGTTTCGATGTCCGTCAGCAGGTGTAATGCCGGTTTGCCGGTGGCGTCCCGGTCGACGTAGCGGGCGTAGCGCCCGGCAGGATCTTCACCGCTCTGACCGGCCCAGACGGCATCTTTATCGTCGAACGCGTTAGACTCAAAGGCCATCGACATGGAGAGAAACTGTGGGTGAGCCGAAAGGTAGTGGATGAGCAGCTGGTTCAGGCTCTGGCGTTCGGTCACGCTCGCCTCGCGCAGCGCCAGGGCGCTGTTGCCCATGTCCCGGGCGGCAGTCAGGGCAGAATCCAGCTGTTTGCTGACCTGCAACGCTTGCACCTCGGCAATCTGGCGGATATGTTTTTTGGCCAGAACCTCCTGCTGCGCCATCCACTGCCACATCATAAACCCGATCGTTGCCGTAAAGCCCACCGTTACGGTGAGGAAAATGGACAACAGCATCAACGTCTTGACGCTTATTTTTTTTCTTCGGACCATGGCGTCTTTCATTCTCATCTCCCGTAATATCGTGCATGTCGGGCAGGCACATATTCCTTATCGGATATTTTCTCCTCTTTCTGTAGAGCGTCAGGAATATTTAATTTAAATTTTGTTTCGTAAATCCAGTTAATTAGTGTGGATGCTTTTATTTTGTGCATTCAATCAAAATAGTGCTCGATAAAGCTCGTTATCGTCGTGTAGAAAGAGGATGCTAATAAATATAAAGTTGTAGAGGAGGATGGGATATGTACGGATTTATTGCGCGACAACCCATTTTTAACCCTGAGATGAAGACGGTGGCCTACGAGCTGCTGTTCAGAGATGGGATGACAAACCGTTTTCCGGATGTGTCGGCAGAATATGCCACCTCCAGGATGATCTCAGATCAGTTTTTATGCGTGCCGTCCCAGCGCATCGCCGGGGCACATACGTCGTTTATTAATTTCCCGTCGCGAATGGTCATAGACCGCAGTGGAGAAGCGCTGGATAAAGAAAGCGTGGTCATTGAGATCCTGGAAGATGCTGTGCCGGGAGCGGAGCTATTGCAGGCTGTCAGGGAGATGAGTGCGGATGGTTATCAGTTTGCGCTTGATGATTTCACGCTTGCGCCAGAATGGGATGTTTTTTTACCCTATATTTCAATACTGAAGTTTGACGTCAGGAATTATACCTTAGCGCAAATTAAACAGTATCTGAAAGAGCGTAAACATTTAACCAGGCATATTAAATATCTCGCTGAAAAAATTGAGACTAAAGAGGAATTCAGCGAATACAGGGAAGAGGGATTCTCGCTGTTTCAGGGCTATTTTTTCTGCCGTCCGGAGGTCATTAAATATAAACGGCTATCGCAAAATCAGCTGGCGATTTTTCGGCTGCAAATGGAGGTCGGACGCAATAAACCCGATTTTCGGATCGTCGAGTCGTTGATTAAAACCGATCTCACGCTGTCCTATAAGATTATGCGCTACATGAAGCACACCGCATTTAAACATATCGGTGCCTGTAATTTCAGCAAGTTAACCCTGAGCGAAGTCCTCAGATACCTCGGGGAAAACCAGCTGAGACGGTTTGTTGCGGTCGTGGTCCTCGCCAGTGCGGGCAATGACACCGTCAGCGAGCTTTACCCGCTGAGCATGATGCGCGGCAAGTTCTGCGAACTGATCGCCGAGACGATGAACGAACCGACGCTGGCTGAAAATGCCTTCATGTGCGGCCTGTTTTCTCTGCTCGATACCCTCCTTGAGCTGCCGATGGCCGAGTTGATGAAGCAAATTGCGGTCCCGCAGAGCGTGAGCAATGCCCTGTGCCACCAGGAGGGACGGTTAGCCGATATGGTGAGCCTGTGCCGATACTATGAACAGCAGCAGTGGGACGAAGCGACCCGGGTTCGTCAGGCGCTGGGTCTGTCGGATGAGGATGTGGTTGAGGCGATGAGAAAGGCGACAATCTGGGCAGGGGAGAATGCGGTCAGTTAATCCTCCTCACGCCGTACGGGCGGCGTGAGGAAGAACGCGATACCGTTACCGGCCCGCTTTTAATTTCTGGTAATACTCTTCGTAGAGGCGGCTGGCGTCACCGACATCGTTCTGCCATTCACCTTTGCTGATGGTTTCGGCATCCGGATAGAGCGATTTATCGTTAGCTACCTCAGGCTTCAGCAGCTTGCGTGCGGCGAGGTTTGGCGTCGGGTAGCCAATCGTCTCGGCAACCTGTTTCGCTACGTCCGGGCGCAGCAGGAAGTTAATCAGCTTGTGCGCCCCTTCAGCGTTTTTCGCGTTGGCGGGGATCGCAAGGCTGTCCATCCAGAAGATCCCGCCTTCTTTCGGCCAGACCACCTCAAGCGGCGTACCGGCCTGGCGGGCGACATACGCGGAGCCGTTCCACACCATCCCCAGGTTCACTTCGCCTTCCATATACGGATTTGCCGGGTTATCAGAGTTGAACGCCGCCACGTTAGGCATTAGCTTTTTCAGCTCGTTATACGCCGCTTCAATCTCTTTCGGATCCGTCGTGTTGCCCGAGTAGCCCAGCTTGCGCAGCGCGACCTGGAACACTTCACGCGCGTCGTCGGTTAACAGCAGGCTACCCTTGTACTCTGGTTTCCAGAGATCGGCCCAGCTTGTCACCGTTTTTGGATCGACGGCCTCGCTGTTCACGCCGATCGCGGTTGCCCCCCAGATATACGGAATGGAGTAGTCGTTATTCGGATCGAACGGCTTGTTGAGCATCTCAGGATCGAGGTTTGCAAAATTGGTTAGCTTCGTTTTGTCGATCTTCTGGATCATGCCCTCTTTGCGCATTTTGTCGACAAAGTAGGTGGAAGGCACGACCAGATCGTACGCGCCGTCTTTGTAGGTTTTCAGCTTGGCGTACATGGTTTCATTCGACTCGTAGGTCGAGTAGATAACCTTGATGCCCGTTTCCTTTGTGAACTGTTCCAGCAGGCCCGGCGGCACGTACTCGGTCCAGTTGTAGAAGTAGAGCGTTTTGCTGTCATCAGCGTGCGCGGCACCCATGCCAAGCACCAGCGCCGCAGCGGCGAGCATTTTTTTCATTTCATTGTCCCCTGAGATTTTGTTTTATCACGAGCAATAACCTGGCTGGCAATCACCAGAACCAGCGAAAACACCAGCAGAATGGTCGCCAGCGCGTTCACCTCCGGTGAGACGCCGACTTTCACCATTGAATAGATCTTCAACGGCAGAATTTCATAGCTCGGACCGGTGACGAAGGAGGACACGACCACGTCATCCATCGACAGGGTGAAGCTAAGTAGCCATCCGGCCGCCACGGCGGGCATCGCCAGAGGCAGGATGATTTTGCGCAGGATGATCATCTCGCTGGCACCCAGATCTTTCGCCGCCTCCAGCATGCGCACGTCGAACCCTTTCAGGCGCGCGAAAACGGTCACCACCACAAACGGCAGGCAGAAGGTGATGTGCGAGAACAGCAGCGACCAGAAGCCAAGCTGTACGCCCAGCAGCATAAACAGCACCAGCAGCGAAATGGCCATCACGATGTCCGGCGACATCATCACCACAAACAGCATGCCGCTGACGAACGGTTTGCCGCGAAAGCGATAGCGGTAGAGCGCCACGGCGGTGAGCGAGCCAATCAGCGTCGCGAAGGTGGCGGAGAAGATCGCCATCGTCAGCGAGTGCTGCGCGGCCTGCAGCAGGCTATCGTTGTTCATCAGCAGGCTGTACCAGTTGGTGGTAAAGCCCTGCCAGTTAATCCCGAAGCGTGAGCTGTTAAACGAGTTCACGATCAAAATAACGATCGGGATATACAGGTAAGCGTAAATGGCGGTCATAAAACCGCCGCGAAGCAGTCGACCGATCATTCGAGTTCCACCTTTTTATTCAGCAAGCGTGAGGCGCGCCAGTAGACCAGCAGCATCAGCCCCATGACCACCGTCAGCGTAATGCTGGTCGCGGACCCGAACGGCCAGTCGCGGATGTTCAGGAACTGACTCTTGATCACATTCCCAATCAGCAGGTTTTTCGCGCCACCCATCAGGTCAGAAACGTAGAACAGACCCATGGCCGGAAGCATGACCAGCAAACAGCCCGCGATAATACCGGGCATAGTCAGCGGGATGATAATGCGGATAAAGGTCTGGAGCTTGTTGGCACCCAGATCTCTTGCCGCTTCCAGCAGCGGTTTATCCAGCTTCTCTATGCTGGAGTAGAGCGGCATTACCATAAACGGCAGCAGGATATAGACCAGGCCGATAATGACCGCGCTCGGGGTAAACATGATGCGGATCGGCGTATCAATCACCCCCAGCCACAGTAGAAACTCATTGAGGTAGCCTTTGGTGCTGAGGAAGATTTTCAGCCCGTAGATGCGGATTAACGAGTTGGTCCAGAATGGAACAATCAGTAAAAACAGCAGCAGGGGCCGCACCTTTTGCGGCAGGCCCGCGAGGAACCATGCGAAGGGATACCCGAGCACCAGGCAGGCAACGGTGGCAATTAGCGCCATATTGAGCGAGTGCAGCAGCACGTCAAAATAGAGCGGATCGAGCAGGCGCGCGTAGTTATCCAGCGTAAAGACTAGCGAAACGAAGTTTGCGTCGTCGCGGGTCAGGAAGCTGGTGGCGATGATCATCAGGTTGGGTAAAAAGACAAACAACACAAGCCAACCGACGATCGTGGCAATCACCACATTCTGGAACTTACTTGTGTTCTTCATCAGCCAGCACAACCTCCCAGCTTTCTACCCAGTTGACAACCATTTTCTGGTCGAGCGAGTGGTCGAAGTCAGGGTCGTCCTCGTTAAAGAACTCGCTGACCATCACCATTTTGCCGTTCTCCAGCTCGACGACAGACTCCAGGGTCATCCCTTTGTAGTTGCGCTCGCGGATATAGCCGATTAACCCTTCGGCCTCGGTATTGCCGTGGATTTCATCGACGCGCAGATCTTCCGGGCGCAGCAGAACGTTGAGCTTTTGTCCCTTCTCGACGGGGAAATTCACCGTGATATTGCATTCGCGTCCTTCGACGCTGGCGAGTACGCGCTGAGCGTCCAGACGTTCAATCACCGTGGCATCGAAGATATTGATCTCGCCAATGAAGCTGGCGACAAACAGGTTCTTCGGCTCTTCGTAGATTTCGCGCGGCGTGCCGTCCTGCTCGATTTTGCCGTCGCGCATCACCACGATGCGGTCTGACATGGTCAGGGCTTCTTCCTGATCGTGGGTGACGAAGACAAAGGTAATGCCGAGTTTGCGCTGCAGGGCTTTGAGCTCGTTCTGCATCTGTTTGCGCAGCTTGTAATCCAGCGCGGAGAGGGATTCATCCAGCAGAAGCAGACGCGGCTTGTTGACCACGGCGCGGGCGATGGCCACGCGCTGCTGCTGGCCGCCGGAAAGCTGATGGGGTTTACGCTGGGCAAACGTCTCAAGCTGCACCATGCGCAGGGCGTCGGTGACGCGCGGTTCAATCTCGTTCGCCGGCGTTTTTTGCATCCGCAGGCCAAACGCCACGTTTTCAAACACGGTCATGTGCGGGAACAGGGCGTAGCTCTGAAAGACGGTATTGACGTGGCGATCTTCGGCGGGAACCCGGGTGATGTCCTGGTTCTCAAGATGGATATGGCCGTTATCGACGCTTTCCAGCCCGGCGATAAGGCGCAGAACGGTTGTTTTGCCGCAGCCCGAGGGGCCAAGCAGCGTCAGAAACTCACCGTCATTGATGGTCAGAGTGAGGTCGGAAATAACGTCTTTACCATCAAAACTTTTACGAATTCGTTCCAGTTGCACCAGCGGTGAACGTGAACGGGATTGTGTATTCAATTTTTGCGCTGTCCCATATAGACGCCTCAGGCAGCAGACTGAAGCGGGGTTTGTGTGTAACCACCTTGGTGACTCGTAATGAGGGCGGACATTCTACGGCAATCCCCGGTAATCGCCAATCCTTGTCACTGATCCATAAGCTACATTTACTAACGCATAACGATATAAACGGAAAATATTCTCGTTTGCGGGATAAAAGTGACCTGACGCAATATTTGCGTTTTGATGCTTATTGATAATGTTGTCACAAAAAGTGAGGGTGACTGCATGGATAAATTACTTGAGCGTTTTTTACAGTACGTTTCGCTGGATACCCAATCTAAACCGGGTGTTCGCCAGGTGCCGAGCACCGAAGGTCAGTGGAAGTTATTAAACCTGCTGAAAGAGCAGCTTGACGCCATGGGGCTGGTCAACGTCACGTTAAGCGAGAAAGGCACTGTGATGGGAACGCTGCCGGCGAATGTCCCGGGTGACATTCCGGCGATTGGCTTTATCTCCCATGTCGACACCTCTCCTGATTTTAGCGGTAAAAATGTGAACCCGCAGATTGTGGAAAATTACCGCGGCGGCGACATTGCGCTGGGCATTGGCGACGAAGTGCTCTCGCCCGTGATGTTCCCGGTGCTGCATCAGCTGCTGGGCCAGACGCTGATCACCACCGACGGGAAAACCCTGCTGGGGGCGGATGACAAAGCGGGGATCGCGGAAATCATGACGGCGCTGGCGGTGCTGAAGGGCAAAGATATTCCGCACGGCGACATCCGCGTGGCCTTTACGCCGGATGAAGAGGTCGGCAAGGGCGCGAAGCATTTCGACGTGGAAGCCTTTAACGCGCAGTGGGCCTATACCGTTGACGGCGGCGGCGTCGGTGAACTGGAGTATGAAAACTTCAATGCTGCGTCTGTCACCATCAAGATTGTCGGCAACAACGTTCATCCCGGCTCGGCGAAAGGCGTCATGGTGAACGCGCTGTCGCTGGCGTCGCGAATTCATGCGGAAGTCCCGGCGGAAGAGAGCCCTGAACAGACCGAAGGGTATGAAGGTTTCTATCACCTGACCAGCATCAAAGGCACCGTGGACAGCGCGCAGATGCACTACATCATCCGCGATTTCGACCGCAAAGCCTTTGAGGCGCGCAAGCGTAAGATGATGGAGATCGCCAGGAAGGTGGGCAAAGGGTTACACCCTGATTGCTATATTGAGCTGATCATTGAAGACAGCTATTACAACATGCGCGAGAAGGTGATGGCGCATCCGCATATTCTCGATATCGCCCAGCAGGCGATGCGCGACTGCGATATTGAACCGCAGCTGAAGCCGATTCGCGGCGGCACCGACGGTTCTCAGCTGTCGTTTATGGGGCTGCCGTGCCCGAACCTGTTTACCGGTGGCTACAACTACCATGGCAAGCATGAGTTTGTGACGCTGGAAGGGATGGAAAAAGCGGTGAAGGTGATAGTACGGATAGCGGAGTTGACCGCGAAGCGGTAAGAAAAAGCCCGGTGGCGCTACGCTTACCGAGCCTACGATCGGAATGTAGGCCGGGTAAGGCGAAGCCGCCACCCGGCAAATATCACGACTCAGTCCTCAAAGAACCAATAACCGCTGTTGACCAGCGCGGCCAGCATCGCGAGGAAGGAAGGATCTTCCAGCGCATCGCCAAAGGTGTCGGCAGTGAGCACCAGATGGCTGGCAATGGCTTCCAGCGCCGGGCGGTGCGGAGAGTCCAGCTTCTCGCCGTTGACGAACACCTCTTCACCAATGCGCAGCACGCGCAACCCGCCCAGACGTACCAGCTTGTCACCCTGCTGGAGCGCATCATAAATCTCGTCAGCCTGATAAGGCGGCTCCGGTGGCGCAACGTCCAGCTCATGACGAGACTGGCTGATAAACTCACCAAACCACTGTTTGAAGTGCTCCGGCTCGTTAATCAAATCCAGCATCATGCCGCGCAGCTTATCGAGTTCTTCTGGCAGAATATCCGCCGGATGCTCGCGCGCAGGCACATCAGGATCGCTGTAACGATAGCTGCCCAGCTCGCGCTGCAGAACATAGTCGGCAAATCCGCTGATCATCTCGCGGCCGCTCGGCGCGCGGAACCCCACGGAGTAGTTGAGTGAGTTTTCCAGGGAGTAGCCTTCGTGAGGGAATCCCGGCGGGATGTAGAGAATATCACCCGGCTCCAGCTCTTCGTCGATAATCCCTTCAAACGGGTCAACCTGCAGCAGGTCCGGGTGCGGGCAGTGCTGCTTCATCGGCACTTTTTCGCCCACGCGCCAGCGGCGGCGGCCCGTACCCTGAATGATAAACACGTCGTACTGGTCAAGATGTGGACCTACGCCGCCGCCCGGCACGGAGAAGGAGATCATCAGATCGTCCATGCGCCAGTCGGGCAGGGCGCGGAACGGGCGCATTAATGCGGCAGTGGGCTCATGCCAGTGGTTGACCGCCTGTACCAGCAGCGACCAGTTGTTTTCACCGAGGTGATCGTAGCTTTCGAAAGGTCCGTGGCTAACCTGCCATTTCCCGTCCTGGTGGCTGACCAGACGGCTGTCGACTTCGTTTTCCATGGCCAGACCTGCCAGCTCGTCAGGCGAGATAGGGTCGACAAAATTGCTGAATCCGCGTTTCAGAACCACCGGGCGTTTTTGCCAGTAACGTTCAATAAACTCGGGCCAGTTAAGCGTTAAGTGATAATCCATAATTTTTTTATTCCGCAGGCTCTTACTGACTCGGATTATAACGGAAGCTCAGTCCCCCGGCTGCGAGATCCTCGCATTTTTCACATAACGGGTTAACTATCGTTCAATGTGGGCTGCTGGCGACCAAAAATAACCTCCATTCTGGCGCCGCCCAGCAGGCTTTCACTGGTTTCTATTTTCCCGTCGTACTGGTCGACAATCTCACGGGCGACGGCCAATCCTACGCCCTGGCCAGGACGTAGCGTATCGGCGCGCTGACCGCGATCGAACACCACGTCACGCTTATTGCGCGGGATGCCCGGACCATCATCCTCAACGATAATATGCAGTTCGGTTTCCGTCTGACGCGCAGACACTTCCACGAACTCCAGGCAGTATTTGCAGGCGTTATCCAGCAGGTTACCCATCACTTCCATGAAGTCATTTTTTTCACCCACAAAGCTTATCTCTGGCGAGATATCGAGGCTGATGTTCACCCCTTTACGCTGATACACCTTGTTGAGGGCGGACGTGAGGTTATCCAGAAGCGGGGCTACCGGGTGCAGCTCGCGGCTCAGAAGCGCGCTGCCGGAACGCATGCTGGCGCGGTGCAGGTAATAGCCAATTTGCTGGGAAATACGGCTGATCTGCTCCAGCATCACCGGCTCGGCATCATCGACGCTCAGCTTCGAACTGCGCATTGAACGCAGTGTACTTTGCATGACGGCCAGCGGAGTTTTCAGGCTGTGGGTCAGGTCGGTAAGGGTGGTACGGTATTTATCGTAGCGTTCGCGTTCACTTTTAAGCAGGCGGTTGAGGTTACGCACCAGGCTGGTGAGCTCACGGGTGGTTTCCGGGTTCAGCTTCTCGCGATGATGTTCTTCCAGCTCACGAACCTCTTTCGCCAGTGATTCAATGGGGCGCAAGCTCCACCACGCCGCCACCCACAGCAGTGGGATCACCAGCAGGAGATTCGCAGCCAGAACGTAGATGAACCAGCTCCAGACCATATAAGAACGCTTCAGCTCGACCGGAATGGTGTCGATCACCACGATGGTCAGCTGCGGCATGTTCAGCGTCGCCGGATAGAGGTTAATCGCGACGGAGTGCGTCATCTCCGTCTCGGCGTTGTCGGCGCGGATCTCGTTCAGCTTTTGCTGCAGGGAGCGATCTTCATGGATCAGCGAGCTGGTGGTGTTGAGATCGGCTTCAATTTCGTGAAATCCGTTGGTTTTGAGCCATTCCGGGCGAATGCTTTTGACCAGCCAGGGAATATCACGCTGCGCCCACAGTAATTTCCCCTTTTCGTTATAAATCAGGGCCAGCGTTGGACTCTGCTGGTTGAGGTTTTCCGGCATTTCGACGGTGATTCGGTTGTTTTCCCACTTCGCCAGGGTATAAAACAGATTGCTTTCGCCACGCAGCAGCCGAAAGGTGGTTTTATCAAAGCTGACGCTGTAGCCCACCAGGGCGACCATGCCGTAGGAGAGCGACAGCACCAGCACGACGGCGGCTGTTGCCAGTAAGAAACGAACCCGCAGCGAGAGGGGCAGTATGTGGCGTAAAATCCCTCTCATTTAGCGTAATTCGAACAGGTAGCCCTGGCCACGGACGGTGGTAATCACATCCTGCGGATACTGCGCCTGAATTTTCTTACGCAAACGCCCCATCAGCACGTCAATGGTATGGCTCTCGCGCAGTTCAGCATCAGGGTAAAGCTGGAGCATTAAGGAATCTTTGCTCACCACTTTGCCATTGTTACGGATCAGCGTTTCCATGATGGTGTATTCGAAGGCGGTGAGCTTAATCACTTCATCATTGATCGCTAATTCCCGGCGGGAGAGATCGACCTGGAAAGGCGGGATGGAAATAACCTGTGAAGCCAGCCCGCTGTTGCGGCGTAACAGCGCCTGCATGCGCGCCGCCACCTCTTCAATATGAAACGGCTTGGTGACGTAATCGTCTGCACCCGCGCTGAGCACTTCAACCTTATCCTGCCAGCCTTCACGGGCGGTCAGAACCAGAACCGGCAGGGAGACATCGTGGCTGCGCCAGCGGCGAATTAGCGACAGACCGTCTTCGTCAGGCAACCCTAAATCGACAATGGCGATATCCGGCAGGTGTTCATTGAGATAATAATCGGCTTCTTTTGCGTCTTCAGCATCGTCCACCTGATGTCCCATCTCCTGAAGCTGAACCTTCAGGTGATGACGTAGCAATGCGTTATCCTCAACAACCAGTACGCGCATCATCTCTTCTCCCTAAATAATTGGTATGAATAGTTTAACGCTGATTATGTTGTTTTGGGGATAAACATTGAGTAAACCGGGGAAAAGCATCCCCCTTTTCGGGCGAAAAGGGGGAGAGGGGCGTTACTTCAGCTCGTCAACCATGGTGATGGCGCGGCCAATGTAGTTCGCCGGGGTCATCGCCTTCAGGCGCGTTTTCTCTTCTTCCGGCAGCGCCAGACCGTCGATAAACTGCTTCATGCCTTCGGCGTCAACGCGTTTGCCGCGGGTCAGCTCTTTCAGCTTCTCATACGGTTTTTCGATACCGTAACGGCGCATCACGGTCTGGATTGGCTCCGCCAGAACTTCCCAGTTGTGATCCAGCTCGTCCAGCAGACGGTCACGGTTCACTTCCAGCTTGCTCACTCCTTTCAGGGTGGACTGATACGCGATCAGCGCATAGCCAATGCCCACGCCCAGGTTACGCAGTACGGTGGAGTCGGTCAGGTCGCGCTGCCAGCGGGATACCGGCAGTTTGCTCGCCATATGCTGCAGCACGGCGTTCGCCAGGCCCAGGTTGCCTTCTGAGTTTTCGAAGTCGATTGGGTTCACTTTGTGCGGCATGGTGGAAGAGCCGATTTCACCGGCGATGGTTTTCTGCTTGAAGTGGTTCAGGGCGATGTAGCCCCACACGTCACGATCGAAGTCGATCAGGATGGTGTTGAAGCGGGCGATGCAGTCAAACAGTTCGGCGATATAGTCGTGCGGCTCAATCTGCGTGGTGTACGGGTTCCACTGAATGCCCAGAGAGGTCACGAACTCTTCGCTGAACTGGTGCCAGTCCACTTCCGGATAAGCGGCGATGTGGGCGTTATAGTTACCGACCGCGCCGTTGATTTTGCCGAGGATCTCAACCTGCTCCAGCTGACGATACTGGCGCTCCATGCGGTACGCGACGTTCGCCATCTCTTTACCCATCGTGGATGGGGTGGCTGGCTGGCCGTGGGTACGGGAGAGCAGCGGAATGTCGCGGTATTCCACGGACAGCGCTTTTACCGCGTCGATGATTTTACGCCAGTAAGGCAGCACCACCTCTTTACGCGCGGTGGAGAGCATCAGCGCGTGAGAGAGGTTGTTGATGTCTTCAGAGGTACAGGCGAAGTGAATGAACTCAGACACGGCGTGCAGCGCAGGGACGCTTTCCACTTTCTCTTTCAGGAAGTACTCAACCGCTTTCACGTCGTGGTTGGTGGTGCGTTCGATGGTTTTAATGCGCGCGGCGTCTTGTTCGCTAAACTCGGCAACGATTTTATCAAGGTAATCGTTTGCCTTTTCGTCAAAAGCAGGAACTTCCTTGATTGCTGCCTGGGCGGCCAGCTTTTGCAGCCAGCGTACTTCAACCTGAACACGGAACTTCAGCAAACCATATTCGCTGAAGATCCCGCGCAGCGCGCTGACTTTATCGCCGTAGCGTCCATCGACAGGGGATACGGCGGTCAGTGAGGATAATTCCATAATTCGCAACTCCGGGAGGTTAACAATGAGCAAGAATTTGTTTTGCCTGAGTGGTCAGGCGATTACGAGAAAACATTAACTGCAGGCGGCCACCGCCCACCTGGTGCCACAGCACGGCGGCGCGGATACCTGCCAGCAGGGACGCGCGCACTTTCGCCTGTACCTGCGGACTTTGCAGCACGGCAGGAGATCCGGTGACCTGAATACGCGGGCCCAGCGGGCTGATGACGTCAACATAAATGCCGGCCATAGCGCTCAGCAGCGTTTCCGACTGCAGGTCAAAATGGTCGAGCTGACGCTGCAGCCCGGCAATGCGATCGCCCAGCGTATTCATTGCGCCTTTTGCGGCGTTCAGCTTACGTTCCAGCACCATCAGGCTCAACGTGTAGCGGGTCAGCTCCGCGTTTAATCCCTGACGGCTGCTGGCGTTAAGCACGCCCAGCAGAGTTTCAAGACCGAGACGAAGATTGGTTTCACTGCCGCCGAACACGCCCAGGGTCGAGCCGGGGTTGAGATCGATAACGCTGTTCAGCGAAACGTGCAGGGCGTCAGCGTCGCAATGACCCTGATGCGCCAGCTGTTGCACCAGACGGGCTGACTGGCAAATTCCCGCCAGCGCCAGGGTGATGTCATAGTAGTTCTTCGCCACACGGTCTCCTTTATGTGTGAATCGTATTAAACAGCAGGCAGCGGCAGGCGCTGTTCAATGATCCCGCCGCCCAGACAGATTTCGCCGCTGTAGAAGACAGCAGACTGACCCGGGGTGACGGCCGCGACCGACTCGTCGAAACGCACGTCAATGCGATCGTCATCGAGCGCGGTAATGGTGCAAGGAATATCGGTCTGACGGTAGCGGGTTTTCACCGTGCAGCGCAGCGTGCCTTTCAGCGGCTCACGAGCGACCCAGTGCAGCTGCTGCGCGATAAGGCCAACGGACATCAGACGCGGATGATCGTGTCCCTGGGCAACAACCAGAATATTGTTTTCGACGTCTTTGTCGACAACATACCATGGATCTTCGCTACCTTCTTTGGTCCCGCCAATACCCAGGCCTTTACGCTGGCCGAGCGTGTGGTACATCAGCCCCTGATGCTGGCCAATCTCTTCCCCGTCGACGGTGACAATTTTACCCGGCTGTGCAGGCAGGTAACGTCCCAGGAAATCGCGGAATTTGCGCTCGCCGATGAAGCAGATGCCGGTAGAGTCTTTTTTCTTCGCGGTGATCAGATCCAGCTCTTCGGCGATTTTACGTACCTGCGGCTTTTCCAGCTCGCCGACCGGGAACAGGCTCTGGGCGATTTGCTCGTGGCTCAGCGTATAGAGGAAATAGCTTTGATCTTTGTTGCCGTCCAGACCGCGCAGCAGCTGGCTTTTGCCATTCACGTCTGCACGGCGCACGTAGTGACCGGTCGCAATATAGTCTGCGCCCAAATCTTCTGCGGCAAATTCCAGGAAGGCCTTAAATTTGATCTCTTTGTTGCACAGAATATCCGGGTTCGGCGTGCGGCCCGCTTTGTACTCTTCGAGGAAGAGTTCAAAAACGTTATCCCAGTATTCTGCGGCAAAGTTAACGGTGTGCAGCTCAATGCCGAGCTTATCGCATACGGCCTGCGCGTCGGCGAGATCCGCTGCGGCGGTGCAGTATTCCTCGCCATCATCTTCCTCCCAGTTCTTCATGAACAGGCCCTCCACCTTATAGCCCTGTTGCTGTAACAGGTAGGCGGAAACGGAGGAATCGACACCGCCGGACATGCCGACGATCACTTTTTTCTGGCTGTTATCTGACATGGAATACTCACGACATTGAACTTCAAGGCGGCGTATTCTATCACGCCCCCCCACCATTGGCACCCTCTGTAAACGGCCAGTTAAATGCGCCGATAACATCCAGCGGCAGGCGTGCGCCTGACTGCCAGCAGCGAATGCTTTCCGCAACCAGCGGCGAGCGCAGGTTTGGCGCGTTCAGGATCTCGTCGGCAGTGACCCACAGACAGCGGTCGATATCGTCATCCTGCGGCTCTGTGGCGCACGTTTCGCTAAGCTCAACGGCGAATAAAAAGCGCAGGAAGGGCGTGTGGTCAGGTGCGATCCACTGATGCATGCGGATGAGGTGCTGAGGCTCAGCGTGAATGCCGGTCTCTTCCCACAGCTCGCGTTTCGCTGCCTGCAGCAGGGTCTCATTGGCTTCAAGGTGTCCGGCAGGCTGGTTCCACAGCGCTTTGCCGTTAATGCTCTCTTCGACAACAAGGAATTTACCCCGGGCGTGGACCACGCAGGCAACCGTGACATGAGGTTTAAACATAGTGACTCCTTAAGGGGTAACGTCGCGCCATTCGCCGTTTGCCAGCGTTTCCAGGGTGTAGCTGCCCATGGCGTAGCGAATCAGACGCAGGGTAGGGAAGCCGACGTGTGCGGTCATGCGCCGAACCTGGCGGTTGCGGCCTTCATAAAGGGTTATTTTGAGCCAGCTTGTTGGAATGGATTTGCGTTCGCGAATCGGCGGGTTGCGCGGCCACAGCCACTCCGGTTCATTCACGCGTTCAATACCCGCCGGCAGGGTTGGGCCGTCGTTCAACGTCACGCCGCTGCGTAGCGCTGCCAGCGTCGCGTCATCCGGCTCGCCTTCCACCTGGACGAAGTAAATTTTGCCGGTGCGTTTGCCCGGCTGCGTGAGCTTCGCCTGCAACGCGCCGTCGTTGGTTAAGACCAGAAGGCCTTCGCTGTCGCGGTCCAGGCGCCCGGCCGCGTAGACGCCCTGAACAGGGATATAATCCTTCAGCGTGCTGCGTCCGGCTTCATCGGTAAACTGAGGCAAAACATCGTAGGGTTTATTGAACAAAATAACCCGCTTCGGCTGGGTTTCCTGCGGTCTTCTGGCGGCTTGTCGCGAGCTGAATCGCTCAACCCGGTGTTTTGTAAAAGAAGTTTTCTTCATGGTATTTTCAGGCGTTATCAATTGCCGCATTATAGCCTAATAACGAAGACCTTTCATGGCGCAGGACAATCAGGTACTATCGAAGGGCTCATTACAATTTATTAACATAAGATCAGTAACAACCAGAAGCGCTCGAAGGAGAGGTTAATGGAAAGCAAAGTAGTTGTTCCGGCGGAAGGTAAAAAGATCACCCTGCAAAACGGCAAGATTAACGTTCCTCACAATCCGATTATCCCGTTCATCGAAGGTGACGGTATCGGTGTAGACGTTACCCCGGCGATGCTGAAAGTGGTTGATGCCGCTGTTGAGAAAGCCTACAAAGGCGAGCGTAAAATTTCCTGGATGGAAATTTACACCGGTGAGAAATCTACTCAAGTTTATGGCCAGGACGTCTGGCTGCCAGCAGAAACGCTGGATCTGATCCGCGACTACCGCGTTGCTATTAAAGGCCCACTGACGACGCCAGTTGGCGGCGGTATCCGTTCCCTGAACGTGGCACTGCGTCAGGAGCTGGACCTGTACGTGTGTCTGCGCCCGGTTCGTTACTATCAGGGCACCCCAAGCCCGGTTAAGCACCCTGAACTGACCGATATGGTTATCTTCCGCGAAAACTCAGAAGACATCTACGCGGGTATCGAATGGAAAGCGGACTCTGCTGACGCAGAAAAAGTGATTAAATTCCTGCGCGAAGAGATGGGCGTGAAGAAAATTCGCTTCCCTGAGCATTGCGGTATCGGCATCAAGCCATGCTCTGAAGAGGGTACTAAACGTCTGGTGCGTGCGGCTATCGAATACGCGATCACCAACGACCGTGACTCTGTGACCCTGGTTCACAAAGGCAACATCATGAAGTTCACCGAAGGCGCGTTCAAAGACTGGGGTTACCAGTTGGCGAAAGAAGAGTTCGGCGGTGAGCTGATCGACGGTGGCCCATGGCAGAAAATTAAGAACCCGAACACCGGCAAAGAGATCATCATTAAAGATGTGATCGCCGATGCGTTCCTGCAGCAGATCCTGCTGCGTCCTGCAGAATACGACGTGATTGCCTGTATGAACCTGAACGGTGACTACATCTCTGACGCCCTGGCAGCACAGGTTGGCGGTATCGGTATCGCCCCTGGCGCGAACATCGGTGACGAGTGCGCTCTGTTCGAAGCGACCCACGGCACTGCACCAAAATACGCGGGTCAGGACAAAGTGAACCCAGGCTCTATCATCCTGTCCGCAGAGATGATGCTGCGTCATATGGAATGGTTCGAAGCCGCAGACCTGATCGTCAAAGGTATGGAAGGCGCGATCAACGCGAAAACCGTAACTTACGATTTCGAACGTCTGATGGAAGGCGCTAAGCTGCTGAAATGCTCAGAGTTTGGCGACGCGATTATCGCGAACATGTAATCCAGATTCTGGGTTAAACAAGAGCGGGGGCCTGAGGGTTCCCGTTTTTTTTGCCTCTGCCTGCGGGAGACAACACGATGTTAGCCACCGTCCTTATCGCTGTCGTTGCATTCATCCATCTCTACATTCTTATGCTGGAAATGTTCCTGTGGGATACGAAAACAGGGCACAAGGCCTTTAATCTGCGTCCTGATTTTGCGCGCGAGACCCGCGTGCTGGCCGCAAACCAAGGGTTGTATAACGGTTTTCTGGCTGCCGGTCTGCTCTGGAGCCTCTGGCTCGGCGAAAAGGGTATTCAGGTGGCCATCTTCTTCCTGACCTGCGTATTGATCGCCGGGCTCTTTGGCGCAGCCACCGCCAGCCGAAAAATTTTGTATGTCCAGGCCGCGCCCGCTCTCGCAGCGCTGCTTGCGTTACTCATCTGAAGCAATGCTTTGGTTGAGATTAGGCGTCCGATATACTGATGGCTTTACCCGTAAAGATTAGCGACGAGACAGTTATGAACAACGATATCCCACTGAAATATTATGACATTGCCGATGAGTACGCGACGGAAGCCGCAGAGCCCGTCGCTGACTCAGAGCGCGACGCGCTGGCACATTATTTCCAGCTGCTGCTCACCCGTTTATCGAATAATGAGGAGATTAGCGAGGAAGCCCAGCAGGAGATGGCCGCTGAGGCCGGGATCCGTGCGGGTCGCATCGATGATATTGCGAACTTCCTCAATCAGTGGGGAAATGAATAGTCTGCTTCAAAAGCCGTTATGCTGATGCTTTGCGATACAGCTTAGCATCACGCTATCGGACCACATGCATTTTTTCCGCAGAATATGCGACGCGGGGGCGTCTATAAACAGCGCGAAAATAACGGTCAGACAAAAGAGTACCACTGGTAATAGTAAGGATAATTTCACGTTTTTAACCAAAATATGAGTGTGCTTCAGGGTAATCTACCGTCTGAATGTGACGACTATATGTTTTTGCGTAAAAAATAGAAATGCCCGACTGGAAAAAAACGGACGCGCAAGGCTTCGGATTACGGTGCGACCCCGGTGAGTCGCTTCGCCAGCTCGCTTCGGGTGAGTGCTTTTGAAAAATACCATCCCTGAATCAGCGCATCGGGATATCTGCTTGCAATAAAGCGATATTGAATTTCATTTTCCACCCCCTCGAAAACAAGCGTTTTATTCAATCTTGCAAGGGCATCGCTGAAGATTACAAAGATGTTTTGCTTATAATGCTCGCTGATGCCGTCCACCAGCGACTTATCGATTTTGATTTCATCATATTCAAGCAGCGAAAGGCGGGCGAGGTTCGAGTTCTGCACGCCAAAATCATCTATTGATATTTTTACGCCGAGCGATTTCAGCTCCTGACAGAATCCCTCGAGGATATCTGCCGTGGAAACGGCTTTTTCGGAGAGTTCGACCTTCATCAGGGAAAGGGGAAGGTGATTGGCAAAACACGCACGGCGCAAAATGGTAATGAACTGTCCATCTTCAATTTCCTTGTGCCCAACGTTTATTGAGACTATCAGCTGGTGTTTTATCGCCAGAGGGGCAATTTCGGAAAGGGATTTTTCGATAATATTACTGTAATATTTTTTATACAGACCGATCTTCTTAATTAATGGGATAAACAGCTCCGGAGAGACGTCCCCGTGCTTTTGATCGCGCCATCTCGACAGAACTTCGACGCCCACGATTTTTTGATCGTGAATGCGAATAATGGGCTGATAGTTAACGCTGATGGTATTCGTGATGACGGCTTTTATCAGCGTACGTTCCAGAGAAAAACGGTCTTCATAGATACGGAAGATAAATAACGTTATCGCAATCCAGATAAAACAGAGAATGACTGCGAGAAGCGCAAAGATAAACGGAGGCAACGAGGCCAGCCCGGCGTCGTGATGCTTCACGATGACGCACAGGTCCCAGAAGGTGCTGCACTGTGTCAGAGTCAGGGTAAACAACGTCGAATGCAGCCAGCTCTGCTGATTTAGCTCCGTGGCGGCCGAAAAAAAGACTCTGCCGAAGTCTTTGGTGGTAGCACTGAGCGAATAGCTTGCGGTAACCGGGGTGAATTTATCGTAAGCATAGCGGGAGGTGAAGATAATAATATTATTATAAATTGCCGCATTGCCCGTGAAAAAGTCTTTTCTCGAAAACTGGGCCAGGAGAAAGCCCCTCGGCGTTTTATGCAGTTCTGCAGGAAGTGCAACGGGCGTCGCGAGTTTTCCCCAAAAAGCGGTACAGACAATTTTTCCCTTCTCAATATAGCCGATATCGGCAAAATAAAGATTATTAAGCTTAATTTGTCTGTAGCGATCGAGGCTGGTTTTATCACATCCCTGCGTCGTGATGCTTTTGAGACCCAGCGCCACGCTTTGGGACACGTCTTCTGAATAATGTAAAAGGGTACGGGATATTTCACGCTGTTTGCTCTTCTGCTGACCGATGATTACAACATTGACCGCATAAAGAGACAGGAAAACCAGAAGCGTTGAAGCAATAGCAACGGCAATGAGCTTTTTCATTTTCCAGTTATCCAGTCCGCTCCCTGATTTCACAAATCTTAACACAGCCAGGGCAAGGAACAAGCCTGATAGTCACGTCATGTGAGTAAATGCCGGCAGGTGAACTCATACGAAAGTATCAGTTTTTTAAGACAATTCTCATCTAAGCTATTTTCATTGTTATAAGCAATACCGGGTTAGCACAGGCTCTTCAACCAGAACATCCATGCTTGATTTTTCTATTAAGGAAAACATCGTGCGCAACGTGATGATCCCTATTCTTAGCGCTCTGTTTCTTTTTCTGAGCGGCATTTTGATTATTAACTGGCAGCTATGGCAGATGGCGAAGCTGAGTAATAGTCATACCGCCACGGCCAGCACCCAAAAAATAGAAAACATTCTGGCTGAAGCAGTCAGTGCGGCCAGCACGGCGAAGCGCGTTGCGGCCCAAGGGTGTACCAGTAGCGGGCAGCTGGCGCTGGGGACAGAGGCAGCGCTAAAACCGCATCTGCGCGCCATCATGATCGAGCAGCAGGGTAAGATCATCTGTACTTCCCTTCCCGGGAATGGCGTGTTGATTATTCATCCTGAGACGTTACCTGCCGAAAAATTGATGCTGTTACCGGGCAGTCGACTGGTGAACGGCATTCCGGTGCTTGTCTTTCAGATGCCCATCGTGGGAGGGCGCGTCATCGTCAGCATCAGTGACGCGCATTTACAGGACGTCATTGCAAGCGCATCGAACAGCATGGATCTGGGGCTGGTTGTCGGCGATAGCATGCTTGTTCGCAACGGTGCAGTGAGGGGCTGGAAAGCGGCCTCCTGGGCGGGGGCGCTTACGGCATCAACGCAATTTCCCTTGAGCCTCGCCTGGCAACCTCCTGCCTTTTTCAGCCTGACGCGGCTTTTGCAACAGGGATGGAGCCTGATACTGCTTATTCTTGCGCTATCGGTGGCGGTGGGTATTTTGATCCGCCGATACAAGGGGAAAAGTACCTCATTTGAAGACGACTTACGTAAGGCCATTTTGCAGGGGGAGATCGTGCCTTATTACCAGCCGATCGTGAACGGCGATACCGGCGGGTTATACGGCGTTGAGGTCCTGGCAAGATGGAAGCATCCAAAGTCAGGCTTTATCCCGCCGGATGTCTTTATTCCGATTGCCGAACGTAGCGGGTTGATTATACCGCTGACCAAAGGGTTAATGGCAAAAGTGGTGACCCAGCTTAAGCCGCTTTTGCCTAAGCTACCGGACGGGTTTCATATCGGGGTAAACATCAGCGCCAGGCATATTAATGCGCCTTCATTCATCGGTGACTGCCGCGTTTTCGGGAACGGGTTTCAGGGTAAAGAGGCCAAACTGGTTCTCGAAGTGACCGAGCGTGAACCGCTGGTTGATAATCCTCACCTCGTGGAAAATCTCAACATGCTGCATAACGCCGGTTTTGTTATTGCCCTGGATGATTTTGGTACGGGTTATTCCGGGTTGTCATGCCTTAATGCGCTGGCCATTGATTATATTAAAATTGATAAAAGCTTTGTGAACCGGGTTTCAGAGGAAAAGGACTCAACGATCCTGCTGGACTGCGTCATTGACCTGGCGAAAAAACTCTCTTTACGCATTGTTGCTGAAGGCGTAGAAACAAAAGAGCAACTGGAGTATCTCAACCGTAATGAGATAACCCTGTTACAGGGATATTATTTTGGTAAGCCCGTCTCCTATATCGATTTTATTAAAGTCATTTTATCTAAACCCAGGGAGACCGTTAGTTTGTAAAACGAAATAAAGACGAGCTTCTGTTGCATGCTTAAGTGCAATTCATTTTCCTCTTATCCCGAGCTTTGTTACAGTGACAAGAGTTGTCAGCCAGGGATGTCAGGCGTGATAAGGTGGAAAAGCTCGTGCATGTGAAAAATACTTTTTACACAACAACCATTACCGTCATCATTGTCTCATTGATCATCTCGCTGTCGCTTGCCGTCCAAATTGCCACGTCCAGACAGCAGTCAATTCAGCAAATTAATACCAGCGTTGCTAACCTGAGCCATACCCTTGATGTCTACACCGAGGGGATCATGCGCCAAAGCGAAATGTTAATTACTACCGTTTCCGACATAATCGAAATTTATGGCATGACGCCGCAACAGGCGACCAATATTCAGCGGATGATAAATAATCAGGATAATCTTCTTACCCAGATTAATAATGTGGTTGTTTACGACGCTCAGGGCGATATCTTTACCGCGTTGCACGAAACTTTTACAGGCCCACGCAAAGGATCGGACAGGTCATTTTTTATCTATCACAAGGAAAATAAAAATCAGCAGATTTTTATTGGTGAGCCCGTGGTAAGCAGAACCAATGGCAAATGGGTCATTACCATTAGTCGTCGCCTTGAAACCCACACCGGGACATTTAACGGTGTTGTGGTGGTGACGCTGGGTATCGAGAATTTTCTCGCGCTTTACGGGCAGATTAATATTGGTCACCTGGGCGTCATTGGCTTAACGACACAATCCGGCGTGCTGCTGGTCCGGTATCCCTTTAAAAATACCTATATTGGCACGATTGTTTCTGATTCACCGCTCTTCAGGAAATATCTCAAGGTACAAAATACGGGGATAGCCAGCTCCATCTCGCGGTTTGATAAAATCGAACGCATTTACGCCTATGAAAAAAACCGACGCTACGGGCTGGTGATCACCGTGGCCGTCAGCATTGATGAAGCCCTCGCACCGTGGCGCAAGCAGGCCATTCAGCTGGCGCTGCTCATTTTCGTTTTCACTGCGATACTTATCGTCGCGTCGTACTTCCTGTATTCCGACTTATCCAGAAAAACCAGAGATAATAAGGCGCTGAAGATTATCGCTTCCGAGGATGCGTTGACCGGGCTGTACAATCGTCGCATCTTTGATGAACGAATCCTCTCTGAAATCGCGACGTGTGCCGCACATGACGCAGCGATTTCGATACTGATTGTGGACGTGGACTACTTCAAAAAATACAACGATAACTACGGCCATCCGGAAGGGGACCGTTGTCTGGCGCTGCTGGGAAACAGTCTCAGGGAGAGCCTTACCCGTGATAATCAGATTGTGGCGCGCTACGGCGGAGAGGAGTTTGCGATGATATTACCTGATACGGATATCCAGGAGGCGCTTCGACTGGCGCAGACGATCATTCGCAACGTGTTTTCCCTGCAAATCGCGCATGCTTTTAGCCCCCTTCGACGGGTGACGGTAAGCGTCGGGATTTCCACCGCGCGTGCGGTCGACATCGCGGGCAGCCAGCAGAATATCATTATTGCCGCTGACCAGGCGCTCTACCAGGCAAAACGCGCAGGACGTAACCGGTACGCGTTTGTTGGGGTATGAACAGAAAAAAAGCCCACTCAGGAGTGGGCAAAAAATACTGGAAGCAATGTGAGCAATGTCGTACTGAATACCTGAGTGTTACGCTCAACCATTCAGTGTTGAGAAAGATAATCTTTCTCAACAAAAGATGCAACCCCACAGTTTATGCGGCAGGCTCTTTTTGTTGGTGAATAATTGCGCACTCTCTCATTGTGATGCCTGTCACAAATTTCCTTTCTGAAATCCTGTGCTATTCTTTTTTGTGTCGTTGATTTAATGACAAAAACCATACAGAGAGGAAAGTTATGGGAATTTTATCCTGGATTATCTTTGGGCTTATTGCGGGTATTCTGGCGAAGTGGATTATGCCGGGCAAAGATGGCGGTGGTTTTATCGTCACCGTAATACTGGGTATTATCGGCGCGGTAGTCGGCGGCTGGATCAGTACGCTGTTCGGTTTTGGCAAAGTCGATGGCTTTAACTTCGGCAGCTTTGCCGTCGCGGTCATCGGTGCGCTGGTTGTTCTGTTTATCTACAGAAAAATCAAAAGCTAAGGCTTAAAAGCGTTAAAAAAGGCTGCCAGATGGCGGCCTTTTTTACGTGGCGGGTTTACCACCAGCCAAGCTGCGCGCCGGCAAACGCCGCGATGGCTACGATCAGCATAATGAGGGTCGTTTTTCTCATTTATGCCCCAGGCGCCGCGTAACCACCGACAAAAAACCATGCTAAAAAAATCACCGCCGTTATAAAAATAACGACCGGGAAGAGGATCCCTATTCTCATATCATCACCTGTTTCGGTTTTTGTAACGCCGTAGAGTGTACGGGGTTAATCCATAGTGAGAAAGCGTGTTTTGCTTTTTCCTTTCTTATCCTGATACATCGCGACATCCGCGTCGCGTAATGCGCTGTCCGGATCGGTTACCCCAGGGTCTACTTCGATAACGCCGACGCTGGCTCCGGGGTAAATGAGGTTGACGCTACCCAGCCAGTATTCACCGGCAATACAGGCGCTGAGGCGCGTTTTAAGCAGCGTGACCTGCGCGTTATCTCCTTCACTGTGGGATGTGCTCAACGACGCCACCAGAAATTCATCCCCGCCCAGACGACCGATAATATCGTCCTGCTGTTTCTCTTCGGTCAAACGCTTGCCCACTTCTATCAGGAACTGGTCGCCAGCCTCGTGGCCGTAACGATCGTTAATCAGCTTGAAATCATCCAGATCGATGAACGCGATGACGGTGTTACGCTTAAGGTGCCGCGCCAGGGAAAACAGCGTGGTCAGATCTTCAAAAATGGCGCGACGGTTAGGTAAACCGGTAAGGGCATCCGTATAGGAGTGCGCGATGAGGGCCGCATTGGCTTCGCGAAGCTGGGTCACCAGCGACTCTTTCTGAATGGACTGGGCAATCAGCCCGGCGAAGAGCTTCAGCACCTGTTCAGCGCGCTCGCTCAGCGGCTTTCTGGCCGTGCTGGTGGCGCAGAGCGTTCCGTAAAGTGAACCATCGGCAAGATGGACAGGAATACTCATGTAGGTGGTAATGCCGAGCGCTTTTGCGGCTTCACACTCGGGCCAACGTTCAGGCACGTCATTGCTGAACATCGTGTCACTATCCAGCGCGCGTTTGCACAGCGTCTCATCCCATGGGACGCTCAGCCCCTCCGGGATCGTCATCTGTTTGCTGTTGCGGGCGTAGAGGATGTGCTGCAGCCGCGCCTCGATATCCACCTTCGTCAGGTAGGTCGACTCCATGTCGGTGACAATTTCCAGCATCTCCAGCAGCTGGCGAACGAGACCTTCAAGGGATTGTTCAGTGGCGAGGGTTTCTGAAACACGGGCAAGGATAATATCCGACATGACGTAGAATGACTCCCAGGCAGAAGACGTCTGCATCTGCATGTTATGCTGAGTTTTTAGGCTTCAGGCATAGTAAAACATGAATACAGAAAATTTAATATATGCAGGAAGCGGGGAGCAGGCGCGAAAAAAAGCCCCGTTGTTGAGACCGGGGCAAAGACATCTTGATTACGGAATGATGTTCTCTGGTCATATCGAGAACATGCCACACTATAATGCTGAAAAGTGCAGTTAAAATGGAGAAATCATGGAGAACGCGGCGATGACCCGTTACCGTTAGGGTGTAATGATGTCAAAAGGATCAATGAGATGAGATTTCTGCTTCTGACGCTGGCGCTTCCCCTGGCCGCCTGCACCGCAAAAACCACGCCACCCGATGCGCCGAAACCGCCGCACGTTATCGGTATGGCGAACCCGGCCTCCGTCTACTGCCTGGAGAAAGGCGGGGAACAGATCCCGGTTCAAAGCCCGCAGGGCGTTCGCACCGAGTGCAAATTACCGGGCGGGGAAGTGATCGATGAATGGACGCTCTATCGTCGCGATCGTCCGCAATCCACCAGGTGACAGACGGATACTGCCTGCGATACACTTCTCTTTAGGATTAATCTTAGCCAGTTTCTGGCGTTCGTTTCCGCGAGAGAAGTATGTTTCAGCTAAAACCGGGCAGCATGGCGATGATCGTGGGTGCCCGCACGGCGTCAGGCCGTCGCAATATTGGTAAATCTGTTGAACTGTTTGGCCTTTGCCAGCCTGGCCTGCGTTTCGTTAACCCGGTCAACGGCGTGATGACGCAATTACCCGCTACCGCAGATCGCGCACTTTGGCTGGTGACGGGTGATGTCTACGCCTTCGATAACCAGCACGGCTTTGCGTTTGTCCGCGCCGAACATCTGATGCCGCTCACCCCGGATGAAGCGCCGCAAATTCTGGATGAACTGACGATCGGCTGATCACAGATGGCGCAGCCAGTCGGCTAATACCAGGGCGTGATTTTGCTTCGTGTCTTTGGCAGCGTAGAGCAGGGTGACGGTTTGCCTGTTCGCCAGCGTCGCAAGACGCATTCCCTCGTCAGCATGCTGCGCCAGCTCTTCCCTATAGGCCTTACTGAAGGCGGCGAAATCAATGGTTTCGCTATGAAAGGCCTTGCGTAATTCATTCGAGGGCGTGAGCGCTTTACACCATTCATCATACGCGAGGTCCGTCTTTTTAACCCCGCGCGGCCACAGTTTGTCCACCAGCACCCGATAGCCGTCGTCCGGGCCTGCCTGCTCGTATACGCGTTTGCATTGAATCATAATTCCACCCTCCCAATTTAAGGTATTGTGATAATTGCAGAAGATCGGTAGTCTGAGGTTCCTTATGTTATCTGATAATACTCTGGCATAAGGAACCTTTCATGGAACACCTCCCGGTTAAAACGACGCTGCGCATTGCGCTGGTTGGCGATTACAATTCCAGTGTTATTGCGCATCAGGCGATCCCGCTGGCCATTGACGACGCCGCCGCAGTCCTTGACCTCACCGCCGATTACGACTGGCTTGCTACCACTGAGCTGACAAGCCCTGAAGATCTGGTGGGCTACGATGCCATCTGGCTGGTGCCTGCCAGCCCCTATAAAAACACCGAGGCGGCCTTTATCGCCGCGCGCTACGCCCGTGAAAACGGCGTACCGTTCCTTGGCACCTGCGGCGGATTCCAGCACGCGCTGATTGAGTATGCCCGAAACGTGCTGGGCTGGGCCGATGCGGCACATGCCGAGACGGATACCGAAGGCACGATGGTGATTGCGCCGCTGACCTGCTCGCTGGTGGAAAAAACCGATGCGATTGAGCTGCGCAAAAATACGCTGATCGCAAAAGCGTACGGCAAGCCGGAAATTGAAGAGGGGTATCACTGTAACTATGGCGTGTCGCCGGCGTTTGCACAGGCGCTGGAAAGCGGTGATATGCACGTTACGGGCTGGGACGAACAGGGGGAAATTCGCGCCGCAGAGCTGGTTACGCACCCGTTCTTCGTGATCACCTTATTCCAGCATGAGCGTAGTGCGCTGGAGGGACGCCCGGTCGTGCTGGTGCAGGCAATGCTGCGTGCGGCGCGCGGGTAAGAAAAGGCAGACCCAATGGTCTGCCACAGTCTTTAACGGGGCGCGATCTCCCGGTCTCGCCCGGCGAGCACGCCGCAAATAGCCATTATCACGGCGGCCAGGGCGCAGCCCAGAAGCGGGATCCGCCAGTCTCCCGCGCTATCGTGAATTTTCCCCATCAGCGGAGGGCCGCAGGCGGCGAGCAGATAGCCAATCGACTGCGCCATGCCGGACAGCGCCGCAGCCTGGTGCGCAGAGCTGGCGCGCAGGCCGATGAACGTCAGGCCGAGGATCATCGTTGCTCCGGAGCCAAAGCCAAACACCAGCGTCCACATCACCGCCATGTCAGGCATAAACCATAGCCCCGCCGCGCTTACCGCGCACATCAGCGCCACCGCACCTGCGATCCCCCGCTGATCTTTCAGACGGTGGAGTACCAGAGGAACGGCAAGCCCCGGCACGGCCGTGGCCAGCTGCAACAGCCCGTGCACCGAGCCGGCCTGCGCTTCGCTGTAGCCGTGGCTGAGCAATATCGCCGGCAGCCAGCCGATGATGACGTAGTAAATCAGCGAGTTAATCCCCAAAAAGAGCGTCACCTGCCAGGCGAGGGCCGAGCGCCAGATGGCGCGATTATGCAGCGCGCCAGCGCCCGTTACCGTCGCAACGTGTTTCTGACGCCACTGCGGCAGCCATAGCAGCAGCGCGACCAGCGGAAACGCCATCAGCATCAGCAGCGCGCCATGCCAACCCGCGCTACCCTGCGCCAGGGGAACAATCATCGCTGAGCCAAAGGCCGCCGAGACGCCCATCGTCAGGGAATAGGCTCCGGTGAGTCGGGCTACCTGGCCCGGGAAGTCACGCTTAATTAATCCGGGTAACAGCACGTTACCGAGCGCAATCCCGCAGCCGATGACCGCCGTTCCGATGAAAAGCAGCGCGGCGGAAGGCAGCGAGCGAAGTGCAATTCCGGCGCAAATCAGCAGCAGGGCGACAAACAGGCTGCGCTCCATGCCGATACGTCGGGCAACGCCTGCGGCAAGCGGTGAGACAAGGGCGAAAGCCAGCAGGGGCAGGGTGGTCAGCAGACCGGTTTGCGCTGTGCTTAAGCCATAATCAAGACGAATAGTGTCGAGCAGCGGGGCTGCGCCGGTAAAGGTGACGCGAAGCGTAGTGGCAATCATCAGGATGCCTGCAATTAACAGCGCGCCGTGTTTTCCTGAGGTGCGAATAGCAGTAGTCATTATGTTCTCATACGTTCAAGCGAGCGCACACAATACCGATTTTCCAGGCGGTTGAAATCAGGCTAAAATGACAGTTTATCGCTAAAATCGGACAAACTGATGATTGGTCTGGGACTGGACGGCTATGATCCCGATAGCCAGCACGATGCGGCCGTCGCATTTCGCATCCGCGTGGTGGCGGAGGAACAGTATATTCCCCGACATCATCACCGTAAGGGGCAGCTCATTCTCGCCCTCGGCGGCGCGATCACCTGCGAAGTGGAAAATGCCATGCTGATGGTTCCGCCCCAGTACGCCGTCTGGATCCCCGGCCAGATGCCGCACAGCAACAGGGCCACCCCGGGCGCGCAGCTCTGCTTTTTATTCATTGAACCGGGGGCGGCAAGCTTGCCCGACCGCTGCTGCACCCTGAAAATCTCTCCCCTGGTGCGGGAGCTGATTTTATCCCTGGCGGAAAAATCGCCTGAACAGCTCACTCTTGCGGCCACCTCGCGCCTGGTGGACGTTCTGTTTGACGAGCTGCCGCTCCAGCGTCAGGAGCATCTGCAGCTGCCCGTCTCGCCTCATCCTAAAATTCGGCTGATGAGCGAGAAAATGGCGGAAGAGCCCGCCGCCTGGCAAACGCTGGCGCAGTGGGCGAGCCACTTTGCCATGAGCGAACGCAGCCTGGCGCGGCTGGTGGTGAAAGAGACCGGTTTAAGCTTTCGCCGCTGGCGGCACCAGCTGCAGCTGATCGTGGCGTTACAGCATTTGATTGGCGGGAAATCGGTACAGCAGGTGGCACAGTCACTGGGCTATGACTCGACCACCGCGTTTATCACCATGTTCAGAAAGGGGCTGGGCCAGACGCCTGCGCGATATATGGCCAGCCTGACTAGGACTTCCCGATAAACAGAGAGACAAGGCCTGCCGCAATCAGCGGCCCCACCGGAACGCCGCGAAAGAGCGCCACGCCCAGCACGGTGCCCACCAGCAGACCCGCCACCAGCGAGGGCTGGCTGCTCATCAGCGTAACGCCGCGCCCGCCCAGCCACGAAACAAAAATCCCCACCGCGATCGCCACCAGCGATTTCCAGTTTACAAACGAGTGCAGCAGGGTTGAGGCGGGAAGCGTGCCGCTGGCGATGGGCGCCATTACCCCGATGGTTAAAATGATGATCCCGATGGTGAGGCCTTGTTTTTCTATCCATGGGAAGAAGGTATTTAACGGGGTCACGCGAACAATAATCAGCACCAGAATCGAGATGGCGACGGTGGTGTTATGGCTGACAAAGCCGAGCGCGGCGAGTGCCAGAAGAATGAGCAGAGTAGGGTCAAACATAGGGAATCCTTGCCAGAAAAATTGTGCTATTTACTGTACGCGCAAACGCGGCGGAGGACAGTTTTAAAAAGATTTTGTCGTTGTCATAACCTTGTCATTTACGCGGATTAAAACGAAGGCAGATATCGCAAAAGGGGTCGCCATCATGAACGATCACATGTTTGTGGAAACGCTGATTATCTCCTCATCGTTTTTCGCTATTGCCGTTATTCTCGTCGCCTCCGTGCTGTTTCTGGAAAGAAAAGGCTGACAGGTCGTCAGACATCACGGTTACGCTTTGTGGAAGGTCACCAGCTCAGGACGGGCGATGCGCAGGTAATCCTGGGTATCCATAATTACGGATTTCTCCAGCAGGCCGGCGTTAAAGGCGATTTCGTCAAAACGCTCGAACAGCAGCGGGTCGGCAACCAGCGCCAGATCAGGATGGAAGCTAAAGGGCGGGATCGCGCCGAAAACGCAGGCGGTCAGGGTATCGACCTCAGCCGGGCTGGCGAGGGAGGCCTTCAGCCCGCCAAAATGGCGGGCAAGCTGGCTCAGGTCGGCCTGCAGATCGGCGGCGAGGATAGCCAGAACGTGTTTTTTTACGCCGTTTCCCTTCACCTTGCAGACGAGGGCCTTTGCGCCTTGTCGCAGATCGGTCCCGCGAATTTCACTTACCGCTTCACATTTCCCGACCGCCTCGTGCTCCATGACGCGAAACCGCGCGCCCTGCTCGGTGAGTAAGGTAATCAGCTGCTGGTGGGTGCCTGTTCCAATAACGTCGTCAGTCATAACGATTTTCCCGGTGATAATCCAGTATGCAGCGTTCTACATTAGCACGGGATGAACGGGGTCGAAAGAAAACAGCCAGCGCGTTCGCTGGCTGTTGGATTATGCGTTGCTGGTAGCAGATTGCTTGTGGAACAGCTCCCTGAACACCGGATAAATATCATCCTGGTCACGGATATGCTGCATGGCAAAATTATCGAACATTGCTTGCAGATGTTCATACTCCCGCCACAGGGTCTGGTGCGCGCGACGGGTAATTTCGATATAGCTGTAGTAACGCACCACCGGCAGAATTTTCTTCGCCAGAATCTCGTGACACAGCGGTGAGTCATCGGCCCAGTTGTCGCCATCGGACGCCTGCGCGGCATAAATGTTCCACTGCGCCGGGTCGTAACGCTCTTTGACCACTTCATCCATCAGCTTCAGAGCGCTTGATACGATGGTCCCGCCGGTTTCCTGAGAGTAGAAGAACTCATGCTCATCCACCTCCTTCGCCTGGGTGTGGTGGCGGATATAGACCACCTCTACGTTCTTATAGGTTCTGCTCAGGAAAAGGTAGAGCAAAATATAAAAACGCTTCGCCATATCCTTGGTTGCCTGGTCCATCGAGCCGGACACGTCCATCAGACAGAACATCACCGCCTGGCTGGAGGGCTCAGGGCGTTTTTCGTAGTTCTTGTAGCGCAGGTCAAAGGTGTCGATAAACGGGACCCGTTCGATCTTCGCCCTCAGCTCTGCAATCTCTTTACGCAGGCGCTCCTCTTCCAGCAGTTGCGCCGGTTCCGTGTTTTCAACCACCTTCAGGCTGCTCTCCAGCTCGCGCAGCTCGCGCCGTTTTCCTGCCGTCATGGCCGTGCGTCGCGCCAGCGAATTCTGCAGCGAACGTACGACGCTGATGTTGGCGGGTACGCCGTTGGCGGTGTAGCCCGCGCGGTGGGTTTTATATTCATTAAGCTGACGATGCTGATTCTTTTTCAGATTCGGCAGCGCCAGGTCTTCGAACAGCAGGTCGAGATATTCATCTTTTGAAATCTGGAAGACAAATTCGTCCTGACCTTCACCGTCCTGGCTGGCCTGTCCCTGACCGCTTCCTGAACCACCGCCGCCGCCCTGAGGGCGCTCAATTCTGTCGTTCTGAACGAAGTGGTCATTACCTGGGTGTACGCGATGGCGCAGGCCGCCTCGCCCCTGATGAAACATCGGTTCGCTGATGTCATCGGTGGGGATGGAGACAGACTCGCCGCTGTCGACGTCGGTCACCGAGCGTTTGTTGATGGCCTCGGAGATAGACTGTTTAATTTGCGCTTTATAACGACGCAAGAAGCGCTGGCGGTTCACCGTGCTCTTGTTTTTGCCGTTAAGACGCCGGTCAATAAACCAGGTCATATACCCCCCGTACTGCATTTGCCAACTTGCATTTTGTAGGCCCGGCAGGCTCTAAGCGCCACCGGGCACTTGTTTTTAAGACGATTTACGCACGCGCAGATACCATTCGCAGAGCAGGCGGACCTGCTTGCGGGTGTAGCCTTTTTCCATCATACGGTCGACAAAGTCGTCGTGCTTTTTCTGCTCATCGGTTGAGGTTTTGGCGTTAAACGAGATCACCGGCAGCAGCTCTTCGGTATTGGAGAACATTTTCTTCTCAATGACCGTGCGCAGCTTCTCGTAGCTGGTCCAGTTCGGATTGCGCCCGTTGTTATGCGCTCTGGCGCGCAGGACGAAGTTCACAATCTCGTTACGGAAGTCTTTCGGGTTGCTGATCCCGGCAGGTTTCTCGATTTTCTCCAGCTCCGCGTTCAGGGATTCACGGTCAAACAGCTGGCCGGTATCAGGGTCGCGGTACTCCTGATCCTGGATCCAGAAGTCAGCATAGGTGACGTAACGGTCGAAAATGTTCTGCCCGTATTCTGAATAGGATTCCAGGTAGGCCGTCTGGATCTCTTTGCCAATGAACTCGGCGTATTTCGGGATCAGGTAACCTTTGAGGAACTCAAGGTAGCGTTCAGCCTGCTCCTGCGGGAACTGCTCGCGTTCGATTTGCTGCTCCAGCACGTAGAACAGATGAACCGGGTTGGCCGCCACTTCCGCATGGTCGAAGTTAAAGACGCGGGAGAGGATCTTAAACGCGAAACGCGTGGACAGACCGTTCATCCCCTCGTCGACGCCAGCGTAATCGCGGTACTCCTGATACGACTTCGCTTTCGGGTCGGTATCTTTCAGGCTTTCACCGTCATAGACGCGCATTTTCGAATAGATGCTGGAGTTTTCCGGCTCTTTCAGACGCGAAAGGATGGAGAAGCGCGACAGCGTTTCCAGTGTTCCCGGTGCGCAAGGAGCGTGCACCAGCTCGCTGTGGTTAAGCAGTTTCTCGTAAATTTTGATCTCTTCGGAGATCCGCAGGCAATAAGGCACCTTGACGATGTACACGCGGTCAAGGAAGGCCTCATTGTTTTTGTTATTACGGAAGGTCACCCATTCAGATTCGTTCGAGTGGGCGAGAATAATCCCGTTAAACGGCAGGGCGGAGATACCTTCCGTCCCGTTGTAGTTGCCTTCCTGGGTAGCCGTCAGCAGAGGATGCAGCACTTTAATCGGTGCTTTAAACATCTCGACGAATTCCATAATCCCCTGGTTCGCACGGCACAGCGCGCCTGAGTAACCGTAGGCGTCCGGATCGTTTTGCGCGAAGTTTTCCAGCTTACGGATATCGACTTTACCTACCAGAGCCGAGATATCCTGGTTGTTCTCATCACCCGGTTCTGTTTTGGCGATGGCGATCTGCTCAAGGATAGACGGCCAGACCTTCACCACGCGGAATTTGGTGATGTCGCCACCAAACTCATGCAGGCGTTTTGCCGCCCACGGCGACATGATGGTCCCGAGATAGCGACGCGGGATGCCATACTCTTTATCCAGAATCTGCGCGTCTTCCTGCGGATTGAACAGGCACAGCGGATGGTCGTTCACCGGGCTGCGTTCACCGTTGGCGCTCAGCACATAGATAGGGACGCGCTGCATCAGCGACTTCAGGCGTTCAGCCAGCGAGGATTTACCGCCACCCACCGGGCCGAGTAAATAGAGGATCTGTTTCTTCTCTTCCAGACCCTGAGCGGCATGCTTCAGATAGGAGACAATCTGTTCGATGGCATCTTCCATACCATAGAACTCTTCAAACGCCGGGTATCGGGCGACCACCCGATTCGAAAAGAGACGGGAAAGCCGGGGTTCCAGGGCAGTGTCAACCATGTTTGGCTCACCAATAGCCATCAATAGCCGTTCTGCCGCATTGGCATAGGCACTGCGATCTTGCCGACAGATGGTAAGAAACTCCTGCAGTGTGAACTCTTCGTCCTTGGCAGCTTCATAGCGCTGGCGATAGTGATCGAATATATTCATGGCATGCCGTCCTTTCGTTTTTTAGCACAGGATAAGAGCCGTTCGTATGAGTAGTGGAGGCTCCCGGAAGAGAATCTCTCGCACCTCACTGCCAGAGCAGCAACCTGTGTGCCAGGTCAGACGCTAAGAACCGCAGGGTGTTCAGGAAAACTCTTCTTAAATTAAAGCGTAGATGGCATTTGCAAAACTTGCATGCCCAGAAAATCTACTTTCAATGACATATCAATAACTCATCCAAAAATTTCCACTGTCGTTATAAGACAAATGCACGTTTTTCATTCAGTGGTCATATAAATGAAAGCAGGTTGTCATCTGATAAGTTAAAAATAATGGGTTAATCGGACTGATTAGCAGGCAAAAAATTTTGGGATGTACGGGAATGGCGGTTACACTTCATCCGCTGATTATTTGACTACAGGAAAGAATGGATTGTGACCAAACTCAAACTTCTGGCATTAGGCATCTTTGCCGCGACCGCAGTGAACACCGCACAGGCGGAAAGTCAGTGGACGGTTGGCGCGGGTGTTGGCGTCATTAACAGCCCGTATAAACAGTATGACCGTGATGTTTATCCTGTTCCCGTTATCACCTATGAAGGCGACAACGTCTGGTTCCGCGGGCTCGGCGGCGGCTACTATCTCTGGAACGATAAGGCCGATAAGCTCTCCATCATGGCCTACTACGACCCAACGCACTTCAAGCCGGGTGACAGCGACAGCCATGCGCTTCGCCAGCTCGACAAGCGTAAAAGCACCATGATGGCCGGGCTCTCCTATGTACATAACACCGAGTATGGCTTCCTGCGTACGGCCCTGGCGGGTGATACGCTGGATAACAGCAACGGCTTTATCTGGGATCTGGCGTGGTTGTACCGCTACACCAACGGCGGGCTCACCCTGACGCCGGGTATCGGTGTGCAGTACAACAGCGAGAACTACAACGACTACTATTACGGCGTCTCTAAAAACGAGTCACGCCGAAGTGGTCTGAAAAGCTACAGTGCAGATGACGGCTGGGATCCTTATCTGGAGCTGACCGCGAGCTACAACTTCCTTGGCGACTGGAGCGTGTACGGTACCGGCCGCTATGAGCGTCTGAGCGACGAAGTGAAGGATAGCCCGATGGTCGATAAGTCCTGGGCAGGCATCTTCTCTGTGGGTGTGAGCTACAAGTTCTGATTGCGCACTAATATCGTGCAATTGATGCATTAAAACGGGGCGCTTGCGCCCCGTTTGCTTTAGCGTGGTGCAGAGAATTTATCGCTTAACAATGCGAATCGTCTGCCCTAAACGAGACGGTTTTTCTTCACTCGCTTTCTGCGGGTTGGTCACGCGAGCCGTTTCCACGCAGACAAACGTTTTATACCCATCATCCGTCATGTCGGCCATGCTGACGGACAGCGCCGGACCCGGGTTCCAGCCCACCACGTCGCTGTGATGATGATGAACCACTTCAATGCCGCGGTTCAGGGCGCCGTCGCGGATCACGCTGCACGCTTCCGGGTGCAGGTAAACGCGGTCGGTACGGTCAGGGAATGCCTGAACGCCGTCGCTCAGTTTGCCTTCTTTCGCGTTATCGACTTTATCAATATAGGTATCGCCAAGGCCGCTCACCTTCACGGCGCTGATATCACCCACGTTGAAATAGGTGTGCAGGGCAGAGGTGGTTTCGAACTCGCCGTGAGCTTCCAGTTCGATTTCACAGGTTTTACCCAGTTTGAAGCGGGCATACAGGGTGAAATCGTGCGGCCAGAGGGCGCGGGTTTCATCGTTTGCCTGCAGCTCAAAGGTCAGCGCTGCGCCGTTGTCATCTTCGTTATGCGCTTTCAGCGTCCACTGCTGGTTGCGGGCAAAACCGTGAGACGGCAAACCCGGCTGTGCGGACGGGCCGAACCACGGCCAGCAGATCGGCACGCCGCCGCGAATAGCCGCCCCTTTTTTGAAGGAGGTCGCATCGCTCAGCCACAAACCTTCGGCTTCACCTTCCGGTTTCCAGGAGAGCAGGTGAGCGCCGTTCAGCGCCACGGACGCTTTAACACGCGGATGGTCAACGACGATGATATCAGCACCGTCAATCTGACGGCGGGAGAGCACAGGGGTAAGCTGTTCGACTACCGGAAGTGCAAAAATTTTATTAATCATTAAGCAATCCTCTGTCTTATAAATAAAAAAAGGCGACCGAAGTCGCCTTTTTGGATCAAGCACTCATCTCAACTTATTTAGAGATGTGAGCGATCAGGTCCAGTACTTTGTTAGAGTAGCCAGTTTCGTTGTCGTACCAGGAAACCAGTTTAACGAAGTTGTCGTTCAGTGCGATACCTGCTTTAGCATCAAACACGGAAGTGCAGATTTCGCCGTTGAAGTCGGTAGAAACAACGTCGTCTTCGGTGTAGCCCAGAACGCCTTTCATTGCGCCTTCGGAAGCAGCTTTGATTGCTTTCTTAATTTCTTCATAAGAAGCAGCTTTTTCCAGACGAACGGTCAGGTCAACAACGGATACGTTAGGAGTTGGAACGCGGAACGCCATACCAGTCAGTTTGCCATTCAGTTCTGGCAGTACTTTACCTACAGCTTTAGCAGCACCGGTAGAGGATGGGATGATGTTCTGAGCCGCGCCACGGCCGCCGCGCCAGTCTTTGTGAGACGGGCCATCAACGGTTTTCTGAGTAGCGGTGGTTGCGTGAACGGTAGTCATCAGACCTTCGATGATGCCGAAGTTGTCGTTGATAACTTTAGCCAGCGGTGCCAGGCAGTTGGTGGTGCAGGATGCGTTAGACACGATATCCTGGCCAGCGTAAGTTTCGAAGTTTGCACCACGAACGAACATTGGGGTGTTGTCTTTGGAAGGACCAGTCAGAACAACTTTCTTCGCACCCGCAGTGATGTGTTTACGTGCAGTTTCGTCGGTCAGGAAGATACCGGTTGCTTCAGCAACAACGTCAACACCGATTTCGTTCCATTTCAGGTTAGCTGGGTCTTTTTCAGCAGTAACGCGGATGGTTTTGCCATTAACAACCAGGTGGCCGTCTTTCACTTCAACGGTGCCGTCGAAACGACCGTGAGTTGAGTCGTACTTCAGCATGTACGCCATGTATTCAGCGTCCAGGAGATCGTTGATACCAACGATTTCGATGTCAGAACGTTTCTGAGCAGCACGGAAAACAATACGGCCGATACGGCCAAAACCGTTGATACCTACTTTGATAGTCATATATTCCACCAGCTATTTGTTAGTGAATAAAAGGTTGCCTGTAAAATTACAAAAACCTTACGCAGCGTCAAGCGGAATCGTGTCAATCATTGCGACAAATCAATCCTGTGACTAACGTTTGTGCGACTGACTCGCCTCACTTTCCCTTTGAGCTTGCACCCATATGGGGGCTGAGCCGGGATTTTAAAGTCCTCGCAGGATAAAAATGTGAACATGATCACAATTGCCTGACCGCTTATTCGCGACACATAAGTTTAGATCAAAAGTGCACGCAAGGGTGTTAATGTTTTGTTAGAATCCGGGTTGAAAGATGTCTGTTTCTACAGCGAGATGTAAGCATATGTCGAACCAACGTAACCCTGACGATTTGAAAAAAAACCTCACAGAAATGCAGTTTTACGTGACGCAGAATCACGGAACGGAACCGCCGTTCACCGGGCGTTTACTGCACAACAAGCGAGACGGCGTCTACCACTGTCTGGTCTGTGATGCCCCGTTGTTCAATTCACAAACGAAATTTGATTCTGGCTGCGGCTGGCCGAGTTTTTACGAGCCGGTGAGCGATGAGGCCATCCGCTACCTGACCGACTCGTCGCACGGCATGGTGCGCACGGAAATTCGCTGCGGCAACTGCGATGCGCACCTTGGGCACGTCTTCCCGGATGGCCCACAGCCTACGGGCGAGCGTTTCTGCGTAAACTCTGCCTCAATGAGCTTCACCGATGATGAGAACGGTGACCAAATTAAGGGTTGAAAAAACGATTCAGCAAATTATTCCTTTGAAAGGGCGCGAGTGTGAATATTGATGACATGATTAGCGGCATGACGCCGGAAATTTATCAGCGTCTGGTGACCGCCGTAGAACTGGGAAAATGGCCCGACGGCGTCGCGCTGACGCCGGAGCAAAAAGAGAACAGTTTGCAGCTGGTGATGCTGTGGCAGGCGCGCAATAACACCGACGCGCAGCACATGACGATCGACACCAAAGGCCAGATGGTGATGAAGAGCAAGCGCGAGCTGAAAGAAGACTTCGGCATCACGCCGAAGCCGATTGCGACGATGAAAATGCAATAACGGTGCGGGTTGATGCCCTCTCCCACAGGGAGAGGGCGTAAAAGACTACGCCTGCGTTTCCAGCCAGTCTTCGAGCGTATACAGCGTTGCGCCTTCCGCAGCCATATCCATAAACGCCTGAGCGCTGTCCTGCGGATGAATGTTTACCCCGCGGCAGCCGTCGGTGATGACGCTGACGGTATAACCTAACTGGAGCGCGTCCAGCACGGTAAACTTCACGCAGTAATCCGTCGCCAGGCCCAGCACGATCAGCTCCGTGATTTCGTGATGACGTAACCACGCGTCCAGCGCCGTTTTCTGGCGATGCCCGTTATCAAAAAACGCGCTATAGCTGTCGATAGCCGGGTTTTCACCTTTATGGAACACCGCGTCGACGGCTTTCTGATTCAGGAGCGGATGCAGCTCCGCGCCTTCCGTCTGCTGTACGCAGTGATCCGGCCAGAAGGTTTGCGCCAGCCCGTCGAGTTCACCCTGAGTGAAAGGCTCGACGTTGTGCTGGCTGGCAAAGCTGCCGTGGTTCGCCGGGTGCCAGTCCTGGCTTGCGACAACCGCTTCGCCGCGGGCTTTGCACCAGTCAATCAGCGTGTTTGCCACGTCAACGGTGCTGTCACCTTCGGCGACGGCCAGCGCACCGCCCGCGCAGAAATCATTTTGCAAATCGACCAGTAGCAGGGCGCGTTGCTTCATGAGCACTCCTTATTCGTCCGGGGTCAGCTCGCCGCGCAGGTTTTGCATCATCGCGTTGCGAATGGACTGAATGTCCAGATCCTGACTCAGTAAATAGTGAAGTTTAGTCAGCGTTGCCTCAACGGTCATATCGAAGCCGCTAATAACCCCTGCATGCGCCAGCGCGTTGCCGGTGGCATAGCCGCCCATATTCACTTTACCGGACATACACTGGGTCAGGTTCACGACCACAATTCCGCGCTCGCTGGCTTCCTGGAGCTCTTTCAGGAATTCGCTGTTCTGCGGGGCATTACCTACGCCATAGGAGCGCAGAATCAGCGCTTTCACCGGCTGGCGGAGGAAGTTACGCACTACGTCGGCAGAGATACCCGGGTAGATAGTGACCACGCCAATCGGTTGCGGAGTGATCGGATGCACGATCAGCTCGCCGGCGGTGTTCGGCGCAGGCGGCGTGCCCAGACGACGGATATGAATTCCGGCCTCCAGCAGCGGCTGCAGGTTAGGGGAGGCGAAGGCGTCAAAACCGTCAGCATGGGCTTTGGTGGTGCGGTTGCCGCGATACAGACGGTTATTAAAGAATAGCGACACTTCGTTGATCGGATAATTCGCCGCCACGTACAGGGAGTTCAGCAGGTTGATCTGCCCGTCCGAGCGCAGCTCCGCCAGCGGGATTTGCGACCCGGTGACGATAACCGGCTTGCTCAGGTTCTCCAGCATAAAGGAGAGCGCCGAGGCGGTAAACGCCATGGTGTCGGTGCCGTGCAGGATCACGAAGCCGTCGTACTGGTCGTAATGGGCTTTAATGTCATCCGCGATGTGCTGCCAGTCTTCCGGCGTCATGTCGGAGGAGTCCATCAGCGGCTCGTATTCGTGGATGGTGAAGTCAGGCATTTCCGGACGGTGGAATTCCGGCATCAGCGCAAGCTGACGCTGAAGGTGGCCGGAGACAGGGATATAGCCGTTTTCAGAGCGCTGCATACCGATGGTACCGCCAGTGTAGGCTACATAAATCGATTTCTTCTGCATGGTAGTGAGTTCTTGTTCTTCAAAAGAAAAAAATCCCCTCTTCGCGGGAAGAGGGGACGGTTTTTAACGGACGTTAGCGCAGGTCAGGCAAAACGCGTAACGACTCTGTGGATCGTTAAAGGCCGCGAGCTTATCGCTTTCCGCCTTCATCGCTTTCGCTGCCGTGGCGACCGGCGCAGGCAGGTAAGCCTGCATCGCCTCCGGCAGCATGGCGCGTACCGAGCCGGACATGCTGTCCATGACCATATCGAAGAACGAAGGCTCGTCCTGGTAATACTCGATATGCCATTGCTTGAGCTTCGCCAGCTCGGCGGCTTTTTTCACCGCGTCATCGAAGTCGCCCAGGCTGTCCACCAGACCGTTGCTCTTCGCATCCTGGCCGGTCCAGACGTGGCCCTGCGCGATCTGGTCGATCTGCTCAGGCGTCTTTTTACGCGAGTCCGCTACCAGGGTGATAAAGCGCTTATAGCCGTTCTCAATGCTGAGCTGCATCATCTCAGAGACTTCTGGCGGCAGGGATTTGGTCACCGACACATCAGCCAGCGGAGAGGTGGCCACGCCATCGGTATGCACGCCCAGAGAATCCAGGCTGTTTTCCACGGTGTTGATCACCCCGAAGATGCCAATCGAACCGGTCAGCGTGCTTGGGTTGGCCACGATGTAGTTGGCTGGCGTTGAGATCCAGTAACCCCCGGAGGCGGCCATTCCGCCCATGGATACGACGACCGGCTTGCCGGCGGCACGCGCCGCAGCCAGTTCAGCGCGGATCACCTCGGAGGCGCTGACGCTGCCGCCAGGGCTGTTCACCCGCAGGACGATCGCTTTCACTTTCGGATCCAGGCGAGCATCGCGGATTTGTGACGCGGTAGTATCGCCGCCCACGTTCCCCGGAGTCTCCTGGCCGTCCATGATGGCGCCGTTGGCAAACACCACCGCGACGCTGTTACCGCTGTCATCAGGCTTTTTCGTCGAGTAATCATACATGCTGATGGCGCTGTAATTTTTGTCCTCTTTGCTCCAGCCAAACTGTTTGCTAAGGGATTTTTCAATCTCGGCGCTGGTGCCCAGGGCATCAACCAGTTTGTTATCGAGCGCATATTTTGCGGTATCACCGTCAACCTTACGCAGGCCATCCAGCACGCCCTGTGCGCCCGGGAACGCCTGCTCAGGCGTAATCTGGCGGTTGGCGGCAACGGTGCCGAGATAGTTCTGCCACAGCTCGCCAATCCAGCGGCTGTCCGCTTCACGGGCGGCTGGAGACATGTCGTCGCGGATAAACGGCTCGACGGCGGATTTGTACGTGCCGACGCGGAAGACGTGGGTGGTAACCTTAAGCTTGTCGAGCAGGGATTTATAGTACAGGCCGTTGGTGGCAAAACCGTGCAGATCCACCGTCCCCTGTGGGGAGAGCCAGATCTTATTGGCGAAGCTCGCCAGATAATATTGCCCCTGGCTGTAGCTGTCGCCTACGGCAATCACCGGCTTGCCGCTGTCGCGGAATTCGCGCAGCGCTTTACCGATGTACTGCATCGACGGCTGATCGCCTCCGGCAAAATCTTTCAGATCCAGCACGATCCCGGTGATGTTCCGGTCGTCTTTCGCCTGGCGGATGGTATCGACGATATCGAACAGGGAGTTTTCCTGCAGACGGTCTGACGTCGCGCCAAACAGCTGGCGGCTGATTGCCCCCAGACGGTTGCTGGCGGACGGTTTATCAACGATAACGCCGGTGATATCGAGTAACAGGGCCCCGCGAGTCGAATGCTGCGCCTGATTCGCGTTGCTGATATGCATCCAGATGCCCGCGCAAACCAGAACCAGCAGGATGAAGAAGATGTTCATCACCAGGTTGCGGACGAAGTTGAGCAGTCTCCACGTCCATTTAAAGAAACCGGCAATGATTCGCCAAAGGGTTCGCATGTATTCTCCCTAACCAGAAAATGACTGTTTCCGTCGCCACTGGACGGTAATGTTGGGTTATCGTAATGACCCAACCGCCACTTGTCAGCAGGAATCGCCTGCCAGGCTGTAACAAAATCTGCGGTCGTGTTAATTTTGTGAGTAAATTTCAAGAAAGGAGTTAACCAATGGACGCACTCGAACTGCTTGTTAACCGCCGTAGCGCTTCCCGTCTGGCCGAACCAGCCCCGGCAGGCGAGCAGCTGGAGAACATTCTGCGTGCCGGCATGCGTGCCCCCGATCACGGCACGCTGCAGCCGTGGCACTTCTTTGTGATTGAAGGCGAAGGCCGCGATCGTTTCAGCCAGCTGCTGGAGCAGGGCGCGATTGCCGCCGGGCAGGATGAGAAAGGTATCGACAAGGCGCGCAATGCCCCGTTCCGCGCCCCGATGATTATCGCCGTCGTGGCGAAATGCCAGGCTGACCATAAGGTGCCGGTCTGGGAACAGGAAATGTCCGCAGGCTGTGCGGTGATGGCGATGCAGATGGCCGCCGTCGCGCAGGGCTTTAACGGTATCTGGCGTACCGGTGCGCTGACCGAAAGCCCGGCGGTCCGTGACGGTTTTGGCTGCGGTGAGCATGACAAAATTGTCGGTTTCCTCTATCTCGGCACCCCGCAGCTTAAAGCCTCCAGCACCATCAGCATTCCGGACACCACGCCTTTCGTCAGCCATTTCTGATAACGCACCTGAACTGTCTGGATTCTGAGCATCTGCCGCAGAATTCAGACAGTCATACTTACCTCTTTATGGAATGAGCGCTACCATAGCGCGATTGAGATGACAGGAGACGTCCATGAGCGAGCAAACCATTCGTTTAACGCAGTACAGCCACGGAGCCGGTTGCGGTTGTAAAATTTCGCCGAAAGTGCTGGAGACCATCCTGCACAGTGAACAGGCGAAGTTTGTCGACCCGAACCTGCTTGTCGGCAACGAAACGCGTGACGATGCTGCAGTTTATGACTTAGGTAACGGCACCAGCATTATCAGTACTACCGACTTCTTTATGCCGATTGTCGACAACCCGTTCGACTTCGGGCGCATTGCGGCCACCAACGCCATCAGCGATATCTTCGCGATGGGCGGTAAGCCGATCATGGCGATTGCCATTCTGGGCTGGCCGATCAACACCATCCCGCCGGAAGTGGCCCGTGAAGTGATTGATGGCGGTCGTTTTGCCTGCCAGCAGGCGGGGATTGCGCTGGCCGGTGGACACTCTATTGATGCGCCGGAGCCAATCTTTGGCCTGGCCGTTACTGGCGTAGTGCCGACCGAACGCGTGAAGCGCAACAGCACCGCGCAGGCGGGCTGCAAACTGTTCCTCACCAAGCCGCTGGGTATTGGCGTGCTGACCACCGCCGAGAAAAAATCCCTGCTGAAACCGGAGCACAAAGGTCTGGCAACCGAAGCCATGTGCCAGATGAACCTCGCCGGTGCGGCGTTTGCCAATATCGACGGCGTGAAGGCGATGACCGACGTCACCGGTTTTGGTCTGCTGGGGCACCTCTCTGAAGTGTGTCAGGGCGCGGGCGTGCAGGCGCAGGTCTGGTATCAGGACGTGCCGAAGCTGCCGGGCGTGGAGGAGTATATTGCTCAGGGCGCGGTGCCGGGCGGTACCCAGCGCAACTTCGCCAGCTACGGTCACCTGATGGGCGAAATGCCTGCGGAGTGGCGCAACCTGCTGTGCGATCCGCAAACCTCCGGCGGCCTGCTGCTGGCGGTCACGCCGGAATCGGAAGCCGAGGTTCAGGCAACGGCCGCCGAGTTCGGCATCACCCTGACGGCAATCGGCGAGCTGGTGACCGCGCGCGGCGGTCGTCCGATGATTGAGATCCGTTAATTCGATGCGGTTGTTTATTGCCGAAAAGCCGAGCCTGGCCCGCGCCATCGCTGATGTGCTGCCTAAACCGCATCGCAAAGGTGACGGTTTTATCGAATGCGGTAACGGGCAGGTGGTCACCTGGTGTATCGGTCACCTGCTTGAGCAGGCGCAGCCGGATGTCTATGACAGCCGCTACGCCCGCTGGAATTTAAACGATCTCCCCATCGTGCCGGAAAAATGGCGCCTGCAGCCCCGACCTTCAGTCACCAAACAGCTCAACGTGATCAAGCGCTTCCTGCATGACGCCGCTGAAATCGTGCACGCAGGTGACCCGGACAGGGAAGGGCAGCTGCTGGTGGATGAGGTGCTGGACTATCTTGAGCTGGCACCGGAAAAGCGCCAGCAGGTGCAGCGCTGCCTGATCAACGACCTCAACCCGCAGGCCGTCGAGCGGGCGATTTCGCGCCTGCGTGCCAACAGCGAATTTATTCCGCTGTGCGTCTCGGCATTAGCCCGCGCCCGCGCCGACTGGCTGTACGGCATCAATATGACCCGCGCCTACACCATACTCGGGCGCAACGCGGGCTATCAGGGCGTGCTCTCCGTGGGGCGCGTGCAGACGCCGGTGCTGGGGCTGGTCGTGCGTCGTGATGAAGAGATTGAGAACTTCGTCGCCAAAGATTTCTTTGAAGTGAAAGCGCATATCGTCACGCCTAAGGACGAGCGCTTTACCGCCGTCTGGCAGCCGAGCGATGCCTGCGAATCTTACCAGGATGAAGAGGGGCGCTTGCTGCACCGTCCGCTGGCGGATCATGTGGTTAACCGCATTACCGGCCAGCCGGCTATCGTCACCAGCTATAACGATAAACGGGAATCAGAACCCGCGCCGCTGCCGTTCTCTCTGTCGGCCCTGCAGATTGAGGCCGCGAAGCGCTTTGGCCTCAGCGCGCAGAACGTGCTGGACATCTGCCAGAAGCTCTACGAAACCCATAAGCTCATCACCTACCCGCGTTCGGACAGCCGCTATCTGCCGGAAGAGCACTTTGCCGGTCGCCACTCGGTGATGAACGCCATCGGCGTGCACGCGCCGGATCTGCTCCCGCAGCCTGCGGTAAACCCGGACACCCATAACCGCTGCTGGGATGATAAAAAAGTCGATGCCCACCACGCGATTATCCCGACGGCCCGCGCCAGCATCGTCAACCTGACCGAGAACGAAGCGAAGGTCTATCACCTGATTGCCCGTCAGTACCTGATGCAGTTCTGCCCGGACGCGGTATTCCGCAAGTGCGTGATTGAGCTTGAGATTGCCAAAGGTAAGTTTGTCGCCAAAGCGCGTTTCCTCGCAGAAGCGGGCTGGCGTACGCTCCTCGGCAACAAAGAGCGTGATGAGGAGAACGACGGCACGCCGCTGCCGGTGGTCGCCAAAGATGACGAACTGCTGTGCGAGAAGGGCGAAGTGGTTGAACGTCAGACCCAGCCTCCGCGCCATTTCACCGATGCGACGCTGCTGTCGGCGATGACCGGGATCGCCCGGTTCGTTCAGGATAAAGATCTGAAGAAGATCCTGCGCGCCACCGACGGTCTGGGAACGGAAGCGACGCGAGCGGGGATCATCGAGCTGCTCTTTAAGCGCGGCTTCCTGGAGAAAAAGGGACGCTATATCCACTCAACGGAGCCGGGCCGGGCGCTAATCCACTCTCTGCCGGAGCTGGCCGCCAGGCCGGACATGACCGCGCACTGGGAATCGGTGCTGACGCAGATCAGCGAGAAGCAGTGCCGCTATCAGGACTTTATGCAGCCGCTGGTCGGGACGCTTTATCAGCTGATCGATCAGGCGCGCAGCACGCCGGTGAAAACGTTCAGAGGCATGGTTGCGCCCGGTGGCGGCGCGAAGAAACCGTTCAAGAAGAAAAAGAGCGCGGCCTGACACACGTTTTTCTCCCCTCTCCCGGTGGGAGAGGGCCGGGGTGAGGGCACCCGGCCGCACGCGATAAACCTTAAATCACGCCCTGACCAATCATCGCATCCGCCACCTTCACGAACCCGGCGATATTCGCCCCGCGCACGTAGTTGGTTTGCGACGCCTCGCCGCCGTACTCCACGCAGGCATGGTGAATATCCAGCATGATGTGGTGCAGGCGCGCATCCACTTTCTCCGCCTTCCAGCCGAGACGTGCGGCGTTTTGCGCCATCTCGAGGCCGGAGGTCGCCACGCCGCCCGCGTTAGCAGCCTTGCCCGGCGCAAACAGCACGCCCGCTTCCAGGAACAGGTCCGTCGCATCGATAGTGGTCGGCATATTTGCCCCTTCGGCCACCGCTTTTACGCCGCTGCTAATCAGGGTACGCGCGGCGTCCGCATCCAGCTCGTTCTGCGTGGCGCACGGCAGGGCGATATCCACCGGAACGCCCCACGGCTGTTTCCCTTCCAGGTAGGTCAGGCCAAACTCCCGGGCATAATCCGCCACGCGGCCATCGCGGCTGGCTTTGATTTCACACAGGCGCGCCAGCTTCTCTGCCGTGAAGCCCGCTTCATCCACCACCGTGCCGCTGGAATCAGAGGCGGTCACCACGCGAGCGCCAAGCTGCATCGCTTTCTCAATCGCGTACTGCGCCACGTTACCGGAGCCGGACACCGCGACGCGCATGCCTTCAAAGCCTAAACCGTGACGCTTGAGCATCGCCTCGGTGAAGTAAACCAGGCCGTATCCTGTCGCTTCCGGGCGGATCAGGCTCCCGCCAAACGACAGCCCCTTGCCGGTAAAGACGCAGGCGCTGTTGTTGGATAGCTTTTTCATCATCCCGGCCATAAAGCCCACTTCACGTCCGCCCACGCCGATATCACCGGCAGGAACGTCGGTATCCGGGCCGAGGTGGCGGTAGAGTTCGGTCATCAGCGCCTGGCAGAAGCGCATCACTTCCCCTTCGCTTTTGCCTTTCGGGTCGAAATCGCTGCCGCCTTTCCCGCCGCCCATCGGTAGCGTGGTGAGGGCGTTTTTAAAGGTCTGCTCGAAGCCGAGGAATTTCAGAATCGACAGGTTCACGGACGGATGAAAACGCATGCCGCCCTTAAACGGGCCAATCGCCGAGTTAAACTGAACGCGCCACGCGCGGTTAACCTGTACCTGGTTGCGATCGTCAACCCACGTCACGCGGAACTGGATCACGCGCTCTGGCTCGATCATGCGTTCAAGCAGAGACATCTGGCGATAACGCGGGTTTTGTTCAAGGAAGGGCCACAGGGTGGTCATAACTTCACGCACGGCCTGAGCGAACTCGCTTTGGTGCGGGTCGCGCTGCTGAACATGGGCAAGGAAACTTTCCAGAGAGCGTGTCTGATCCATAGATATAAGAACCTCTTATCGTATTTTATGTGTATTACTTATGCGATTTGTGTTGTTTTTTTGACTATACCACCCGTACCGCTTTGTGAGGCAAGCAGAAATTTATGACGAAAGGGAAATTAATGAGAGGGCGGGCGTCATAACGAAAAGCGATGAAGAGATAAATTAAAGGTTCGGCTCTGGTTTACCGTTATAGTCAATATCAGGACACAACAGGAAGACAAGTCGATGAACCGTTATGTGATGACCGCGTTATGTTTGATGTTTACCGCTGGCGCTCAGGCTGACCGCATTCGTCCGGATGTGGAAGTGAATGTGCCGCCGGAAGTGTTTAGCTCCAGCGGCCAGAATCAAACGGTGCAGCCCTGCAATCAGTGCTGTATCTATCAGAATCAGAACTACTCGGAAGGGGCCGTTGTGAAAGCGGACGGCATTCTGCTGCAGTGCCAGCGCGACGAGCGCGCCATCAGCACGAACCCGCTGGTCTGGCGTCGCGTAAAATAATAAACGCTTCCAGCAGCGGAATATCCGCGGGGGCTAAGGGGTAGCCAAACGCCTCTTCCGGCGTACACCACGCCAGCGCGCTGTGGTAGTGCGCCGTGATATCGCCGCGGAAAGCAGGAACGTGCCAGGCATGCAGGTTAATCAACCGCTGGGAGACTTCCCGCTGGTGGCTTGCCACGTATTGTCCCGGCAGGGCGTCAATGCCCAACTCTTCACGCAGCTCGCGGATAAGCGCTTCTGGCTGGGTTTCTCCGGCCTCGACTTTACCGCCTGCAAATTCCCACATTCCCGGCTGGTCGGCGTGGACAGGGCGCTGCGCCAGTAAAATGTTGCCGTCTTTTTCGATGATGGCGGCAACGACATCGAGTGTTTTCAGCATGGTCGTCAATAATTGATAGCGAAAAAAGACATATTATCGTGCCCTTTCTCAGAGTCCAGTAAACAGGAGAATCAGGTGAAAGAGTCCCCCGCCTGGGTTGCCCCCCTCGAATCCCTTCCCGCCAGCCTAAAACCGATAGCCGCCATGCAGAAAAAGCATTTTGGCGCGGAGCTGAATCCCACCCGCTGGTGGGGGCGAATGCCGCGTCTGTTCTGGCTGGTGGCGCTGTTTGTCGGCTTTCTGGAGCGTCGTCGCGCGCGCCTGACGCCCGCGCTGCGTTCGCTACTCATGACGCGGGTATCCCAGCTCTGTCACTGCGCTTTCTGCATTGATGCCAACAGCCTGCGTCTGGCCGAGCGCTGCGGCACGCTGGATAAGGTTCAGGCCGTGAGCGACTGGCAGGATTCCGCCTTGTTCACCGAGCAGGAGCGCGCGGCGCTGGCCTACGCCGAGGCGATGACCGCCACGCCGCCCCGGGCGGATGAGGCAGTGAGAACGGCGCTGAAACGCCACTTCACGGACGATGCCATTACCGAGATGACGGCGCTGATTGCGTTTCAGAATCTCTCCGCCCGTTTTAATGCCGCGCTGGATATTCCGGCGCAGGGGCTGTGCGCCACGTTTAGCGAGACTCCCCATGCTTGACCGTCACCTGCATCCGCGGGTTAAGCCCGCTCTGAATCGTCTGGTTTCCGTGCTGGATAAGCCGGGCATCACGCCCGACGGATTAACCCTGACCGGGTTTGCCATCGGCGTGCTGGCGCTGCCGTTTCTGGCCCTCGGCTGGTATCCGGCTGCGCTGGCTGCCATCGTGCTTAACCGCCTGCTGGATGGTCTGGACGGCGCGCTGGCGCGCAGGAGAGGGCTGACCGATGCGGGGGGATTTCTTGATATCGCGCTCGATTTTCTGTTCTACGCCCTGGTGCCGTTTGGCTTTGCGCTCGCGGCACCCGCTGAGAATGCGCTGGCGGCCGCCTGGCTGCTGTTTGCGTTTATCGGGACCGGCAGCAGCTTTCTGGCGTTTGCGGCGCTGGCGGCGAAGCACGATATCGACAACCCCGGCTATGCGCACAAGTCGTTTTATTACATCGGTGGGTTAACGGAAGGGACGGAGACCATCGCGCTGTTCGTGCTGTGCTGCCTCTTCCCGGCGCACTTTACGCTGTTCGCGTGGGTATTCGGCGCGCTGTGCTGGCTGACCACCACAACTCGCGTCTGGAGCGGCTATGTGACGCTGAAGTCACTCAGCCCTTAGAGAGCGCTCTCTGGCCCGCGCTCTCCGGTGGTGACCGGGTTCTGCGGATGACTGCTCCATTCGTACCAGCCGCCGTCATAGACGGCGACATTCTTCCAGCCCATCGCCCGGGCGTACATAAAGGTTTCTGACGCCCGCCACCCGGTGCCGCAGTAAAACGCGACGTGCAGTTCCGGCAGAATATTCCAGCGCTTCCACTGGGCGGCGATATCGTCCGCGCTGCGCATGGTGCCATCCGGGTTATGGAAATCTTCCATATGGGTCGCGTCGCTGCCCGCATGACCCCAGCGGGCACCGGCAATTTCACCTTTTGGCTTGATGTAGCTGTAGCCGCTGGTTTCGCCGATGAACTCCGGCCAGGAACGAATGCTGACCAGGGAGGCATCCTGACGGTGCAGCATCCCGCGCGCCTGTTCCATATCAACCATCAGCTGCGGCTGGCCGGGGATCGGCGCGCCAAAATCGAGGGCTGGCTTCACTTTCGCGGGCGTGCCGCGTTCAACCGGCAGGCCTGCATCGGACCACGCCTTCCAGCCGCCGTCGAGAATACGCACATCCTTCACGCCTGCATACAGCATGATCTGCGCCACGCGCGCGGCGGCGTAAACGTCACGGCCATACAGAATGACGGTGGTGTCGTGACGGATCCCGTGCTTCGCCAGCATCGCTTTCAGCTTGTCGTCGGAGACTTTATTCCACAGCGGCTCGCTTTCCACCTCGTTGGTGTCGATGTAGCCCGCGCCGGGAATGTGGTTTAGCAGGTAAAACTTCGGTGCGCCCCAGGCGGCTTCAATCACTTTCCAGTCACCCGCCGGCGCGGCGGTCACGGGTTTACCCTGCTGGAGGCGGTGGATCCACTGCGGGTAAACCAGCTGTTCAAAGTGAGGCAGGCGCTGAAGGCGGTCGGGCGTCTTCAGAGCGTCGCTGAGCAGCGAGACGTGGCGGTATCCGGCTTTCTCCAGGCGCGATTTCACCGCCAGGTTATCGTTCTCGTCGCCGTACAGGGCGATGGCCGTCGCGGGCGTAAGCTGATGCTGTTTTGCCCAGCTCGCAATCTGTTCGTCGCTCATTGCACCCAGCCAGACGGCAGCCAGGTTGAGTGCGGCGGGTTCATGCCCGGAGGGGCCGCTGAGGGTCTGCGGCCAGCCGTTATAGAACGCGCTGGGGCGGGTGTCGACAGGCGTGCCGTGCTGTGCCTGAAGCTGGGAGAGCGTCATCGCGTTGGCCAAATCAGCCGCCAGAGAGGAAAAGGATGCGAGGCCGCAGAGCAGGGCCAGCGCGGTCAGTTGAGAAACACGTTTCATCGAATAACCTGACGTCAGTAAAAGAGGGGGGCATTGTCGTCTCTCCCGAAACGGAAAACATTGCGTTAGCACATTATTGCCAGCGAGAAATCTCAATCAGCTCGCCGCCGGGCGGAATATCGTCCTCATCGTGCGTGACCAGCACCACCGGGATATTGCGCGCGCGGACGGCGTCAAAAACCCATGTCCGAAACGTCGTGCGCAGCGTTTTATCGAGGCGGCTGAACGGTTCGTCCAGCAGCAGCGCCTGCGGCTCTGCGAGCAGGGCCCGCAGCAGGCTGACCCGGGCACGCTCCCCGCCGGAGAGGGTGGCCGGATCGCTGGCGTAATGACCGCACAGCCCGGCGGAATCCAGCGCCTGCTCGACCGCTTCCCGACGCGCTCTCCCGACGATCCGCTCAGGCAAGGCCAGCAGCAAATTTTGCCCGACGCTGAACTGTTCAAACAGCAGCGCATCCTGAAAGAGAATGCCCAGCCCGCGGGCTTCAACGGGAAGGCCGTCGCAGCGACGCGCGTCGAGCCACAGTTCGCCCCGCGCCTGGAAATCGTCTGACAGCGCGCCGACCATCCACGCAAAAAGGGTCGATTTGCCGCTGCCGGACGGCCCCATCAGGGTAACGATCTCCCCGCGAGGAACGCAAAAATTGACCTCGCGGAAAAGCGGTTCAATGGTGAGATCTTTAACCTTCAGCATTAACGTAATCCTTGACGGTAGCGGCCCGCGAGCCGGGATAACAGGGCGGCAAGACCGAACACCGTGCCCGTGACCAGCAGTAATCCCAGCGCCCGGTTAGCGAGGGTCGGGATGCTGCCCCCGCTGCTGAGCGCGACGGTTTCGGTGGTCAGCGTGGCGAAGCGCCCCGCGCCAAGCCAGAGCGTCGGCATGTATTGCGCCATGCTGACGGAAAAACCAATAGCAAAGGCCAGCAGAGCCGGGCGCACCAGCAGGGGGCATTTCAGCAGTAAGAATATTTTCGCCCGTCGCCAGCCGAGCGTTCTGGCGGTAAGAATAAGCCTGGGATCGATCCGCCGCCAGGCGGGCTGCAGAACCAGCAGCATCCACGGCAACACCCACAGCAGATGGCTCCAGAGCACGGCGGCATAGCGCCCGTCGAGCCCCAGACGCAATGCAATAAAGTATTGCCCGGTGACGAGCGGCAGCGCCGGCAGGGCGAGCGGTGACCACACCCACGCTGCGCTGCGCTGAGGTCCCCATTCCAGCCAGAGAAAAATGACGATGAGGGCGATCAGGCTCGACAGCAGGCCGAAGGAGAGGCTGGTCCCCACGGAACCCACGTCGCCCCCTTGCGCCAGCATCAGCAGTACCGCAGCGCACAGGATGCCGCACGCGGGCAGTAACCCGCTGAATGCCCGCTCAGGCAGGGTGCGCTGAGACCTTCGGCGCGTCCCCGCGAGGTCCGGAATTGTGCGACGCCATACCCTCCAGAGGCCGTATCCGAGGGCGGCAAGCGCGGCCAGCAGCATAAGAAGAAACAGGCACAGCAGCATTCCTTTTGCCTGCTGCTGCGCGTCGCCCTGGCTTAGCCACTGCCAGGCCAGCACGGCCAGGGTGGGCGGGTTGCCGGGCCCGAGAACGATCGCCACGTCCACGACCGAGAGCGACCATGCCAGCACCGCCAGCATCACCGCGCCGAGGACAGGCGCGATCGCCGGGAGGATCAGCCAGCTGAGCGTCTGATAACGCCCGTAGCCAAAGGTCTGCAGGACGATCTTCTGCTGCGCGAGCCGTTGTTCCGGCAGTACGGCGTAAATGGCCCACAGCACGAACGCGCTCTCTTTGACCGCGAGCGTCAGGCCCAGCCCGACGCCGTAGCGGTCAAACGGAGCCGTACAGACGGTACAGAGCTGATAAAACAGACCGCCCTCGGCAAACAGCAGTAACGCGCTGGTGGCGAACGCCACATGGGGGATCGCCAGCAGCCAGGGCAGCCGGGTCGTGAGGCGCCGCCAGCGTTGACCTGGCCACAAAAGGCAGACGAAGAAAAGGGCAATCAGCAACGCCCCCAGCGTGGCGATGAGCGTTGAGACCAGCGTGGCGACGGTCGCCTGCGGCAGCTGCGGATCGTTCAGCAGCCGCTGCCAGTTTGTCGCAGAAAGCGCCGGTGCGAACAGCATCACGCCGGCGGGCAGGATCGGCAGATAAATCACCGCCATCGCCAGCCAGACAAGCCCGCTCAGCGGGTGCCGTAACGACGCAGCCATTCCTGCTCCAGCGCGTTCACCCAGGCGGACTGCGGCTCTGCAAGCACCTGCGGCAGCCCCTGAGGCGTATGGACCAGCAGCTGTTTCGCTTCCTCTTCGGGCAGCGTTTTCGCATCCAGGACGCTCGGGTCTCCCCAGATGGCCGGGTCGGCCTTGCGGATTTGCGCCTGCGGTGACAGCAGGAAATTAGCGACCACCTTTGCGCCCGCGCTCGCGCCGGCATTGGCCGGGATAGCCACAAAATGGACGTTGCCGAGCATCCCGCTCTGGAAACCAAAGCTGTAGCTGTCGGCGGGCAGTTCGCCGCTCGCCACTTTCTGCTGCGCATGCGCCGGGTTAAAGGTCAGCGACAGGTTCAGACTGCCGCTGGCAAGCAGGGCATCCATTCGGGCTGGCGAGGGAGGGAAATCTTTTCCTTCGCGCCACAGCAGCGGGTGCAGCTTATCGAGGTAAGCCCAGAGCGGCGCCGTAACCTCAGCAAACGTTGCATCGGGCGCTTTTTGTAAAGCCTCAGGGCGATCGGTGAGCGTCAGCAGCAGCTGCTCAAGAAATGCCGTGCCGGTAAAATCGGGTGGGCGGGGATAGCTGATCTTACCCGGGTGCTGCTGCGCGTAGGCCTGCAGCGCCTGCGGATCCACCTGCGGCGTCGGCATGCTGGCTTTGCGGGCGATAAAGGTTAGCTGCGCGCCGCCCCACGGGGATTCCGCCCCGTCGGTTGGAATCGCAAAATCTTCCATGACGGGTTTACGGGTATCGACATAGCGCCAGTTTGGCAACGTCTGCGCCCATCCGGTTTGCAGCAGGTTCGCCTCTTTTAACGTGCGGAAGTTTTCGCCGTTGACCCACAGCAGGTCAACCGAGCCGTTGGCCTTACGCCCCGCGGCGGCTTCCGTCTGGATCCGTTTTACCGCATCGGCGGCGTCCGCCAGCGGGACAATTTTTAGGGTAATGGCGTAGTGCGTTTGCATCTCACCGCTGACCCACTCAAGGTAGCGGTTGACCGCCGGATCGCCGCCCCAGGCGTTAAACCAGACGGTCTGGCCTTTGGCCTGCTGTTGGATAGCGTGCCAGCTATCGCCGGCACAGAGGGGGGCTGCCAGCAGCAGACCGGTCAGGAACGCGCAAAAACGCACACGGCGCATAATGCCTCACTTTTTAACAGACGGGAGATAACGGGAAAACAGCCGGCGTGTCGCCAGCGGCAATAACCCCAGTAGTGTAAAGGCGATTAGCATGCCCGGCGACAAAATATCGCGCAGCGACGCCACTTTCCCCAGCTCGCGTCCGGCGTTCAGAAAGACCACCGTCGCGGGCAGCATGGCGACCTGGCTGACCCACCAGTAGCGATATACGCCAATGCGGGTCAGCCCCATCAGCAAATTCACCAGGAAAAACGGGAACAGCGGCATCAGGCGCAGGGCAAAAAGATAGCCCGCGCCGTCATGCGCCATACCGGCGTTCACCGTTTTCATCTGCTGAGCAAACCGCCGCTGGACCCATTCGCGCAGCAGATAACGGCTGGCGAGCATCGCAAGCGTCGCCCCGAGCGTGGAGGCAAACGAGACCAGAAGGGTGCCTTCCCACAGGGGAAATAACGCTCCGCCCAGCAGGGTGAGGATAGCCGCACCGGGGATCGACAGGGCGGAGACCGCCACGTAGAGGGCAAAAAAGATCAGCGCGCTTCGCAGCGGCGCGTGGTCAACATGGGAGATGAGTGCCTGCTGGTGGGTTTTAATCCCGTCCAGGGAGAGTGTGCCTGGGGGAAGTATGACAAACGTCAGAATAAATGCGCCCAGAAGGGCGCACAGGAAAGCGAGTTTTCGAATGTTCACGCGTCATTACAGCTTGAATTTAGCCCACACCGGCGCGTGGTCAGACGGTTTTTCCATGCTGCGGATCTCGTAGTCGATCCCGGTTTCGATGCAGCGCTCTGCCAGCGGCGAACTGGCGAGCAGCAGGTCGATACGCAGGCCGCGGTTGTCGTCAAAGCCTTTTGAGCGGTAGTCAAACCACGAGAAGCGATCCTGCGTGTCCGGGTTGGCGGTACGGAAGGTATCCACCAGCCCCCAGTCCAGCAGGCGCTGCATCCACTCGCGCTCTTCCGGCAGGAAGGAGCATTTGCCGGTACGCAGCCAGCGTTTGCGGCTGTCTTCACCGATGCCAATATCCAGATCGGTAGGGCTGATATTCACATCACCCATGATCAGCACCGGATTGTCTTTGTTCAGTTCGGTGGTCAGATAGTCCTGCAGATCCTGATAAAACTTGGCTTTAGCCGGGAATTTGGTCGGATGGTCGCGGCTCTCGCCCTGGGGAAAGTAACCATTAATCACGGTGATGTTCCCCAGCGGGGAAGGCAGTTCCGCCATGATGATGCGGCGCTGTGCTTCTTCGTCATCGCCGGGAAACCCGCGGCGGACTGAAACTGGCGTCTCTTTGGTCAACAGCGCAACGCCGTAATGGCCTTTCTGCCCATGATAGAAGACGTTGTAGCCGAGCTTAGCCACCTCTTCGAGGGGGAACATGTCGTCGTGAACCTTGGTCTCCTGCAGGCCGATCACATCTGGCTGATGTTGTTCAACGATAGCTTCAAGCTGATGAGGGCGGGCGCGCAGGCCGTTGATATTAAAAGAGACAAATTTCATAGTCGCTGCCAGTGCAAGGTGAATAGTGCATGGATGGTAGCAGAATTTGCGTCAACTGTTACCGGGTTCGGCCAATAACTGCGACAGATAATGCCGGTGGTGCAATATTTGCACCATTCTGACGCGCATCGCCCTCAAACAGGGCGTAAATGACCGATAAATTTCGCGAGCGATCACAATTCCAGAATTATATTTGGCCTGTGCATACTCTTTCTGATTTTCATGCGGCAAAGTGCCGCTTGTCGTAAAAATATTCACTTTTTATGCACTAAAAGTGAATAACTCCATATTGTAACTTATTGATATTCTGTTACCTCAACCCGTTTATGCAATTTTATCGCTGGCTGGCACGAAGGCTGCAATCTACATTCACAGTGCAAACACTCAATTATTTAACATTCAAATAACTTTTTATTTACCGGATGAGGTCGCTATGTCTCTGTCAATTACGCGTGAAAATTTCGATGAATGGATGATGCCGGTTTACGCTCCGGCGGCTTTTATTCCGGTTCGTGGGGAAGGCTCGCGCCTGTGGGATCAGCAGGGTAAAGAGTATATCGACTTTGCAGGTGGGATTGCGGTCAACGCGCTGGGGCATGCGCACCCTGCGCTGCGTCAGGCGCTGAATGACCAGGCGGCGAAGTTCTGGCATACCGGCAACGGCTTTACCAACGAGCCCGCGCTGCGCCTGGCCAAAAAACTGATCGACGCGACGTTTGCCGAAAAGGTCTTTTTCTGTAACTCGGGGGCGGAAGCCAACGAAGCGGCGCTGAAGCTGGCGCGCAAATATGCGCACGATAAATTTGGTACCCACAAGAGCGGCATCGTGGCGTTTAAAAACGCCTTCCACGGGCGCACGCTCTTTACCGTCAGCGCGGGCGGCCAGCCTTCCTACTCGCAGGATTTTGCCCCGCTGCCGCCGGATATTCGCCACGGTATCTATAACGATCTGCAGTCCGCCAGCGAGCTGATTAACGACACCACCTGCGCGGTGATCGTCGAGCCGATGCAGGGCGAGGGCGGCGTGCTTCCGGCGCAAAAAGCCTTCCTGCAGGGGCTGCGCGAGCTGTGCGATCGCCACAACGCGGTCCTGATTTTCGACGAAGTCCAGACCGGCGTGGGCCGCACCGGCGAGCTGTATGCCTATATGCACTACGGCGTGACGCCGGACGTGCTTTCGACCGCCAAAGCGCTCGGCGGCGGCTTCCCGATTGGCGCGACGCTGACCACCGATAAATTCGCCAGCGTGATGACCGTGGGCACCCATGGCACCACCTACGGCGGCAACCCGCTGGCCACCGCCGTTGCCGGGCAGGTTCTCGACATCATTAACACGCCTGAGGTGCTGAAAGGCGTTAAGCAGCGTCACGACTGGTTTGTCGAGCGCCTGAATGCCATCAACGGCAAAACGGGGCTGTTTAAAGAAATTCGCGGCCTGGGGCTGTTAATCGGCTGCGAGCTCACCGCTGAGTTTGCCGGTAAAGCTAAACTTATTTCACAGGAAGCGGCAAAAGTGGGCGTGATGGTGCTGATTGCCGGTGCCAACGTGGTGCGTTTTGCGCCCGCGCTGATCGTCAGCGAGGAAGAGGTGCAAACCGGTCTGGACCGTTTTGCGCTGGCGTGTGAAAAAGTGAAATCCGGGGTGTCATCATGATGGTCATCCGTCCCGTTGAGCGCGGCGATCTCGCCGGGCTCATTCAGCTTGCCGGTAAGACGGGAGGCGGGCTGACCTCGCTTCCTGCCGATGAAAAAACGCTGTCGGCGCGCATTGAGCGCGCCCTGCAAACCTGGCAGGGGACGTTGCCAAAAAGCGAACAGGGGTATGTGTTCGTGCTGGAAGACACCGACACGGGGACCGTGGCTGGGATCTGCGCCATTGAAGTGGCCGTCGGGCTTAACGACCCGTGGTACAACTACCGCGTCGGCACCATGGTTCACGCCTCGAAAGAGCTGAACGTTTATAACGCGCTGCCCACGCTGTTTCTCTGCAATGACCACACGGGCGCCAGCGAGCTATGCACGCTGTTCCTCGACCCGGCGTGGCGCAAAGAGGGCAACGGCTATCTGCTCTCCAAATCGCGCTTTATGTTTATGGCCGCCTTCCGCGATCGCTTTAACGAAAAAGTGGTCGCGGAGATGCGCGGCGTGATCGACGACACCGGCTACTCGCCGTTCTGGGAGAGCCTGGGCGAGCGCTTCTTCTCGATGGAGTTCAGCCGGGCGGACTATCTCTGCGGCACCGGCCAGAAAGCCTTTATCGCCGAACTGATGCCGAAGCATCCTATCTATACCCATTTCCTCAGCCCGGAAGCGCAGGCGGTGATTGGCGAAGTCCATCCGCAGACCGCGCCTGCCCGCGCGGTGCTGGAGAAAGAGGGGTTCCGCTACCGGAACTATGTCGACATCTTTGACGGCGGCCCAACGCTTGAGTGCGATATCGACCGCGTGCGCGCGATCCGCAAGAGCCGTCTGGTTGAGGTCTCTGAAGGTCAGCCCGCGCCGGGTGACTGGCCCGCCTGTCTGGTGTCGAATGAAAATTACGCCAACTTCCGCGCCATGCTGGTGCGTACCAACCCGAAATGTGAACGTCTGGTGCTGACGGCTGCAGAACTGGATGCCCTGAAATGTAACGCCGGCGATACGGTTCGCCTGGTGCGTCTCTGCCCTGAGGAGAAAACAGCATGACATTATGGATTAACGGTGACTGGGTCACGGGCGAAGGCGAAGAGCGCGTAAAGACCAATCCGGTTGGAAAAGAGGTGCTCTGGAAGGGGCATGACGCCAGCGCCGCGCAGGTAGAACAAGCCTGCCAGGCCGCGCGCCGCGCCTTTCCGGCGTGGGCAAAACAGCCTTTCGCCGTGCGCCAGGAAATTGTTGAAAAGTTTGCCGGGCTGCTGGAGGCAAACAAGGCCGAACTGACGCGCATCATCGCGTCTGAAACCAGTAAACCTCGCTGGGAAGCGACAACCGAAGTGACGGCGATGATCAACAAAATCGCCATTTCGGTGAAGGCGTACCACACCCGCACCGGCGAACAGCACACCGACATGCCGGATGGCGCGGCCACGCTGCGTCACCGTCCGCACGGCGTGCTGGCAGTGTTTGGCCCGTATAACTTCCCGGGACACCTGCCGAATGGCCATATTGTGCCTGCACTGCTGGCGGGCAATACCGTTATCTTCAAACCGAGCGAGCTCACGCCATTCACCGGCGAGGCGGTGGTCAAACTCTGGGAACAGGCCGGCCTGCCGCCGGGCGTGCTGAACCTGGTTCAGGGCGGGCGGGAAACCGGTCAGGCGCTGAGCGCGCTGAGCGATATCGACGGTCTGCTGTTTACCGGCAGCGCCGGTACGGGCTATCAGCTGCACCGCCAGCTGGCAGGGCAGCCGGAGAAAATCCTGGCGCTGGAGATGGGCGGCAACAACCCGCTGATTGTGGAAGATCCTGATGATATCGACGCTGCGGTGCACCTGACGATTCAGTCTGCCTTTATTACCGCCGGACAGCGCTGTACCTGCTCCCGCCGCCTGCTGGTTAAGCGGGGCGCACAGGGGGATGCCTTCCTGAAGCGTCTGGTTGAAGTGAGCGCGCGTCTGGTGCCTGCCGCGTGGGATGCCGACCCGCAGCCGTTTATCGGCGGGCTGATTTCCGAACAGGCCGCGCTGAACGTGCTTAAGGCCTGGCACGACCACGTCGCGCGCGGCGCGAAAACCCTGCTGGAGCCGAAGCAGGTTCAGCCGGGTAGCTCGCTGCTGACGCCGGGCATTGTAGAGATGAGCGGCGCAAGCAACGTGCCGGATGAAGAGGTCTTTGGCCCGCTGCTGTGCGTCTGGCGTTACGACGATTTCGATGCGGCCATTGCGATGGCGAACAACACCCGCTACGGCCTGTCGAGCGGGCTGATTTCGCCGCATCGGGAGAAGTTTGAACAACTGCTGCTGGAAGCGCGCGCCGGGATTGTGAACTGGAATAAACCGCTTACCGGGGCCGCGAGCACCGCGCCGTTCGGTGGTGTAGGCGCGTCGGGCAACCATCGCGCCAGCGCGTGGTATGCCGCCGATTACTGCGCGTGGCCGATGGCGAGCCTGGAAACCCCGGCGCTGAGGCTGCCGGAGACGCTTAATCCGGGGCTGGATTTTACCGGAGGGGATCGTCATGAAAGCGCGTGAGGTTAACTTTGACGGGCTGGTGGGGCTGACGCACCACTATGCCGGTCTCTCTTTTGGTAATGAAGCCTCGACGAAGCACCGTTTTCAGGTCTCCAACCCGAAGCTGGCGGCGAAGCAGGGGCTGCTGAAGATGAAGGCGCTGGCGGATGCCGGTTTCCCGCAGGCGGTGATCCCGCCGCAGGAACGCCCGAACGTGGCTGTCCTTCGTCAGCTCGGCTTTAGCGGTACCGATGAGCAGGTCGTCGAAAAAGCGGGTACGCAGACGCCGCACCTGCTCTCCGCGGCAAGCTCCGCCTCCTCTATGTGGGTGGCAAACGCCGCGACCGTCGCGCCGTCAGCCGACACGCTGGATGGCAAAGTTCATCTGGCGGTGGCGAACCTGAACAATAAATTCCACCGCGCCACAGAAGCGGAAACCACCGAGCGCGTGCTGCGCGCCATTTTCAACCATGACGCCCATTTTGAGGTGCATCAGGCTCTGCCGCAGGTGGCGATGTTTGGCGACGAAGGCGCGGCCAACCATAACCGCCTGGGAGGCGACTATGGCGACCCGGGCCTGCAGCTGTTTATCTACGGGCGAGAAGAGGGGGGCCACGCCGCGCCAACCCGTTATCCTGCTCGTCAGACGCTGGCGGCCAGCCAGGCGGTTGCTCGCCTGAACCAGGTCAATCCTTCCCAGGTGGTTTTTGCCCAGCAAAACCCGCACGTGATTGACCAGGGCGTGTTCCATAACGACGTGATTGCCGTTTCTAACCGCCAGGTGCTGTTCTGCCACGACCAGGCGTTTGCCCATCAGGAGAAGCTGCTCGCCACGCTGCATGAGCGCGTGCGCGGCTTCACGCCAATCCAGGTGCCAACGGAGGCGGTGAGCGTGCAGGACGCGGTAGAAACCTATCTGTTCAACAGCCAGCTGCTGAGCCGTGACGATGGCAGCATGATGCTGGTCCTGCCGCAGGAATCACGGGATCACAAAGGCGTGTGGCGCTACCTGACGGAGCTGGTGAAGGCCGATAACCCGATTGACGAACTGCGCGTGTTTGACCTGCGCGAAAGCATGGCCAACGGCGGCGGGCCAGCCTGTTTACGTCTGCGCGTGGTCTTGACTCAGGACGAAATGCAGGCGGTGAACCCCGCGGTCATGATGAACGATACGCTCTTTACGCGGCTGAATGACTGGGTCGATCGCTACTATCGCGATCGTCTGACGCAGGCGGATCTGGTTGACCCGCAGCTTCTGCGTGAAGGACGCGAGGCGCTGGACGCGTTATCGACAATCCTGCAGCTGGGATCGGTTTACCCGTTCCAGCGCTAAAGGAGTGGATATGGAAAATTTACTGGCGCTGACCCTGGCCGATGAGACGCCGGAACAGAAAGAGGGGGACGGCCCCTCATTTCGCTGGCGGTGGCTGGGGCGCGGGGTGCTTGAGCTGACGCCGACCGTAAAAAGCGATCTCTCGCTGCTGCTTTCAACGGGTATCCACGGGAATGAAACCGCGCCCGTTGAGATTGTTGATCTGCTGCTGCGTGCGCTGTATCGCAATGAGATCGAACTAAAGTGCCGCGTGCTGGTGGTGCTCGGCAATCCCCCTGCGCTGGCGCAAAACAAACGGTATCTGGTGAGCGACATTAACCGCATGTTCGGCGGCCGCTGGTCGCAGTTTCCGCAGAGCGATGAAACGGCGCGGGCAGAGTGGCTGGAGAACGTCGTGACCGCGTTTTTTGCCGCCGCGGGGCCGGCGCGCTGGCATCTGGATCTGCACACGGCAATCCGCGCGTCTTACCACGTACGCTTCGGCGTTCTGCCGCAGCGCAGTCAGCCGTGGGATGAAGCGTTCCTGAGCTGGCTAGGTGACGCCGGGCTGGAGGCGCTGGTATTTCATCAGTCGCCGGGCGGAACCTTTACCCATTTCACCTGTGAACGTTTCGCTGCGCTGGCCTGCACGCTGGAGCTGGGAAAAGCGCTACCGTTCGGCCAGAACGATCTGACCCGCTTTGCGCCTACGCATCTCGCCCTTCGGGCGCTGCTGGGAGGAACGGCTCCCGAGCACGCGCATGAGCCCGTTGAGCGGTATCGGGTCGTACAGCAGATCACGCGCCGCAGCGATGCTTTCCAGCTCCACATGGCCGCGCACACCCTGAACTTCACCCCGTTCCGCAAAGGGGCGCTGCTGGCAGAGGATGGCGAGGAACGTTACGAGGTGCAGAACACCACCGAGTATGTCTTGTTCCCTAACCCCACCGTCGCGTTTGGCCTGCGGGCCGGGCTGATGCTGGAAAAAATATCCTGAACCTCTCCCCTCTCATCATCCGGGAGGGGGGGTAAAAAACTTTTCTTAACGATTAAAGCGCTTGCGCTTATTTTGCAGAATATTCCTGGTGAATTGCTTTATTATTGATCTGCACTTCGCTATACTTTTGCTAAATCTCTTTAAAATCATCGAATTGAATATTTTTTGTTGCAACTCTCCACGCTTTATCCTTATTTCCTCCACATTTGGCGAAAATTTGTTTTTTACACTTTCATTGTTTTACCGTTGCTCTGACTAATTGACGATAAACCCCGTAAAGTTAATCTCGTCAACACGGCATAGCGCCGAAGAATAACTGAAAGAAAGGAAATAAATTATGCGTAAGTTTACTGCACTGTTTGTTGCTTCTACCCTGGCTCTGGGCGCTACCAGCATGGCGTTCGCCGCAGATACTGCGACCACTACGACTGCCGCGCCTGCTGAAGGCAAAATGATGATGCATCATAAAGGTCCGGGTATGCACAACGAGATGATGATGTTTAAGGATCTCAACCTGACGGATGCGCAGAAGCAGCAGATCCGCGACATCAGAAAAGGTGAACGCGACCAGATGAAACGTCCTCCGCTTGAAGAGCGCCGTGCGATGCATGACATCATCGCCAGCGACAGCTTCGATAAGGCGAAAGCCGAAGCGCAGATCGACAAAATGGCCGAGCAGCACAAAGCCCGCATGCTGGCTCACATGGAAACCCAGAACAAGATCTACAACATTCTGACCCCGGAACAGAAAAAACAATTTAATGCGAATTTTGAGAAGCGTCTGACAGAACGTCCGGCGATGGAAGGTAAAATGCCAGCACCAACCGAATAATCGGTTCACACTCTTAAGACCGCCGGGATCCTGTCCACAAAAGCGCAACCGCTGTGGACAGGACCGGCGGTTTTTCTTTCCTGCCCTCTTGCCTGCCGCCGCCAGCGCGGTATCCTCCTGTAGTCGCTTCAGAGAATGTTTGCAGAGTCATGGCGTTAGAATTTTTATTAACGTTCCGCTAAGGCCTGCCCGCTCTGCTGCCGATACTGTTTCTGTGAATACCCAACGATAACAAACAAGACAGCAACGATAGCGATATCCTTGCCCTGGCACCGGTTGTGCCATTCAGGAGTGGTGATGGAGTTCTTTGATATCCGTAAGATGCCGGTCAGCCTCTGGCGCAATGGTGCTGGCGAAACGCGTGAGATTTGCTGCTTCCCTCCCGCGACGCGCGATTTTCAGTGGCGCGCCAGTATCGCGACGATTGCCAGCAACGGCGAATTCTCCTCGTTTCCCGGTGTTGACCGGGTGATTACCTTGCTGGAAGGGGGAGAGGTGACGCTGGACGCGGGTCAGGCGTTCTCCCATACCCTCAAGCATCATCAGCCCTACAGTTTTGCCGGCGATTTGCCGGTGAAAGCGCTGCTTTCAGATGGGCGGATGGCGATGGACTTTAATATCATGACCCGGCGCGACTGCTGCCGGGCGAAGGTGCGCGTTGCTGACCGAACCTTTACCACCTTTGGCTCACGCGGGGGCGTGGTGTTCGTGCTAAGCGGGGCGTGGCAGCTGGGCGATAAATTGCTGACGGCCGATCAGGGTGCCAGCTGGGAGGAGGGTACCCATACGCTGCGTCTGCTGGAGGCTCAGGGTACCTTATTGTTCAGCGAAATCACGTGGCTGCCGGGTCATTGAGCACAATGATCTCAAACTTTCCTGCCAGGACCGGTTTACAGAGAATTTTGTAGCCATCGTGGTCAAATCCGGCGGGCGTGCGCAGCAGGGTTGCCGCGTCGTTGAGGTCGTCGACAGCGCCCAGCCAGAGCCAGTTATTGACGATGTGATACTGGGTCATGGCCTCGCCCACTTCTTTTAGCGCAACGGCGCTCTCCCAGGGCCAGCAGTTTACGCTGATGGCCGCCAGACCGGTGAGAAGCCGGGCGTGATGCGCCTCAACGCTCTCTTTCCCGCAGCAGGCACCGGCGCAGCGCTTCAGCGCGGATCGAAAACAGGCGCGTCCGCGGGTAGTTGCCTCCAGACCTAAAAGGCTGTAGCAAAGCTGTAAATCGTCCGCCAGCGTCTGCAGCGCCTGGAGCGCGGCGCGTTTATTGGCGAACAGCCCATAGAGATTCGGGGCATGAGAAAAATCGACGTCGCGCGCGTAGACGACCTGCGGCTTGGCATCGTTTATCTGCAGCGAGCAGAGCTGACGGTTGCGGCGCAGGCGCTTATTGAACAGCGGCTGTTGTTCTTTTATCAACCGCGCCTCCAGCAGCAGCGCGCCCATTTCTCCCGCCGTCTGGAACCAGGTAATGCGTCGCGACTGGCGCAGCATGGCGGCCTCGTCCGGCGTACGCAGATGGGATAACACCCGGCTGCGAATGTTAACGCTCTTGCCGATATAGAGCGGCATGGTGTCGCTTTCACCGTGAAAGATGTACACGCCCGGCTGTTTAGGCAGCGCCTCAAGCCAGGGGCGAAGGTGTTCGGGATATTCGTAGATAGCCGCCGCTTCAAATTCAAGACGCGGGGCGGATTGACGCCTGCTCACATACTGCTCCATATACTGTTCAGGTATACAGTGTAGCAGGAGTGTGGTGGTTAAAAAAGAGCCGGGTGGCGGCTACGCCTTACCCGGCCAGGACGTGCGGCCTGATGCCCTCACCCCAACCCTCTCCCACGGGAGAGGGCGCAAACATTAAAAGCGGTAACCTGGTTACCGCTTTGCTTTATTTTTTCCAGAAGTCGTCAAACACCGTAATTGGCGTATGGCGCTTATGCTCGGTTTTCAGATACCAGCCTTCGATGATTTTCGCGGTACCTTCATCCAGCTTTTTGCCTTCCAGATAATCATCAATGTTGTCATAGGTGACGCCAAGGGCCGCTTCATCCGGCAGGGAAGGGCGATCGTCTTCAAGGTCCGCTGTCGGCGCTTTCTTATACAGATGCTCAGGACAGCCCAGCGCGGCCAACAGCTGCTTACCCTGACGCTTGTTAAGACGGAAGATAGGGTTAATGTCGGTGCCGCCGTCGCCGTATTTGGTGAAGAAACCGGTGATCGCTTCTGCCGCGTGGTCGGTGCCGACGACAACGCCTTTGGTCATCCCGGCGATGCTGTACTGCGCTTTCATGCGCTCGCGGGCTTTCTCGTTGCCGCGAACAAAATCGCTCAGCTCAATGCCCGCTTCGCGAAGCGCCTGCTCGCTTGCCAGCACCGAGCCCTTAATATTCACGGTCAGCACGCGGTCAGGCTGAATGAAGGCAATGGCATCCTGGCAATCCTGCTCGTCCGCCTGTACGCCATAAGGAAGACGCACCGCGATAAACTGCAGTTTCTCATCGCCCGTCTCTTCGCGAAGCTCTGAAATCGCCATCTGGCAGAGTTTACCGGTCAGGGTAGAGTCCTGGCCGCCGCTGATGCCCAGCACCAGGGATTTCAGGAACGCGTTCTTTTTTAAGTACGATTTTAAAAAATCCACGCTGCGGCGGATCTCTTCATGTGCATCTACCGTAGGCTTCGCGCCCAGTGCCTGAATAATCTCTTGTTGCAGAGCCATCACGCCCTCCATATGCAGTACATAAACAGAATGTGTTAGCTGTTAAAACTAACCCTTTGGGCGAGAAACGACAAGGATCACAGTTTCGAGTGCGCTAATTTGCGCCGATTTAGCAGGTTATCGTTGTTTTATTAGAATTTTCCGAAATTCGTCTGGCGTAATCCACAAAGTTGAACAATAGTACTTTTTATCCCATGCTTAGATAACACGCTGATAAACAAGAGGACGGAATATGAACAAGAACGTAGCAGGAATTCTTAGCGCAGCGGCGGTACTGACTATGCTGGCAGGGTGTACGGCTTACGATCGCACCAAGGATCAGTTTACGCAGCCCGTAGTAAAAGACGTTAAAAAAGGCATGACTCGTTCGCAGGTAGCTGCGATTGCCGGTAAACCTTCTTCTGAAGTGACCATGATTCATGCGAAAGGGACCTGCCAGACCTATATCCTGGGTCAACGTGATGGTAAGGCAGAAACCTACTTCGTCGCCCTGGATGATACCGGTCATGTGATCAACTCCGGCTATCAGACCTGTGCTGAATACGACACCGATCCGCAGGCACCTAAGGCGCAGTAACCCTGCTTGCCTGAGGATGTTAACAAACCGGCCCATGGGCTGGTTTTTTTATGCATCAGAAAATCTTATTTCTTTGCGCGAATTATTTGCCCGAAATGTGAAGGGAGTCAACAAGCTAGGTCAATGAGAGACAATTTGAGTCTATCCAGAATTATCCCCTGTCTGTACCATTGCGTATACTCACTCCAACGATAAACAACAGTACGCAAGCTACCTGTCTGCCGGGACAGCGAGTCGAGTGATAACGCGATGGCAGGTAGTTATATAAGAGGGAAATCACGATGGAAAAGAAACATATCTACCTGTTCTGCTCAGCGGGCATGTCAACGTCGCTTCTGGTGTCAAAGATGCGTGCGCAGGCTGAAAAGTATGAAGTCCCTGTGGTGATTGAAGCGTTTCCAGAGACGCTGGCGGGCGAAAAAGGCCAGACAGCCGATGTTGTTTTACTGGGGCCGCAAATTGCCTATATGTTGCCCGAAATTCAACGACTGTTACCCAATAAACCGGTCGAAGTGATCGATTCGGGGCTTTACGGCAAAATTGATGGTTTAGGTGTTCTTAAAGCTGCTGTGGCAGCCATTAAAAAAGCTGCTAATTAATTTTTATTTTCCCGTCAAAGAGTTATTTCACACACAATACGCCGTAACATGCGTTACGGCATTTAAGGGTATTTTCCTATGAGTAAAGTCATCGCTTCACTTGAAAAGGTACTCCTTCCTTTTGCTGTTAAAATAGGAAAGCAGCCTCACGTTAATGCCATCAAAAACGGCTTTATTAAATTAATGCCGTTAACGCTGGCTGGGGCCATGTTCGTTTTAATTAACAACGTTTTTCTGAGCTTTGGTGAAGGTTCCTTCTTTTATTCATTAGGAATTCGGTTAGACGCATCCACTATTGAAACCCTTAATGGTTTTAAAGCCATTGGCGGCAACGTCTATAACGGTACGTTAGGGATTATGTCGCTGATGGCGCCTTTCTTTATTGGGATGGCACTGGCAGAAGAGCGTAAAGTGGATCCGCTGGCTGCCGGGTTATTATCCGTCGCCGCCTTTATGACCGTAACGCCTTACAGCGTGGGTGAAGCCTACGCCGTTGGCGCCAACTGGCTGGGCGGGGCCAACATCATCTCCGGTATTGTTATCGGCCTGGTGGTGGCAGAAATGTTCACCTTTATTATCCGTCGCAACTGGGTTATCCGCCTGCCGGATAGCGTACCGGCTTCCGTTTCTCGTTCATTTTCCGCGTTGATTCCAGGCTTCATTATTCTCTCCATCATGGGGATTATCGCCTGGGCGCTCTCCCACTGGGGCACTAACTTCCACCAGATCATCATGGACTCTATCTCTACGCCGCTGGCGTCGATGGGTGGCGTGGTCGGTTGGGCGTATGTGATTTTCACTTCTCTGCTGTGGTTCTTTGGCGTGCATGGTTCACTGGCACTGGCCGCGCTGGACAGCGGGATTATGACCCCCTGGGCACTGGAAAACGTTGCGCTTTACCAGCAGTACGGCTCCGTTGACGCGGCGCTGGCAGCGGGTAAAACCTTCCATGTGTGGGCGAAGCCGATGCTTGACTCCTATATCTTCCTGGGCGGTACCGGGGCGACCTTGGGTCTGATCATCGCGGTCTTTATTGTCTCTCGTCGTGCTGACTACCGTCAGGTCGCGAAGCTGGCGCTGCCATCAGGCATTTTCCAGATTAACGAACCGATTCTGTTCGGTCTGCCAATCATCATGAACCCGGTAATGTTCATTCCGTTCATCCTGATTCAGCCGCTGCTGGCCGCGATCACCCTGACGGCGTATTACATGGGCATCATTCCACCGGTCACCAACATTGCACCGTGGACCATGCCGGCGGGTCTGGGCGCCTTCTTCAACACCAACGGCAGCGTCGCAGCCTTCCTGCTGGCGATATTCAACCTCGGGATTGCCACCCTGCTGTACATGCCGTTCGTGGCGATTGCCAACAAAGCCGCCACCATTATTGATGAAGAAGAGAGCGAAGAGGATATTGCCCTCTCACTGAAATTCTAAGATTGACCGGCGCGGGGAAGCCCGCGCCAGCCACAAGGAGCTTAAACATGTTAGATTTGGATAGTATTGTCGCAGACGAAGCCGTCGAGAACGATCTCGAAGAAGTGGTGATGGGGCTTATCATCAACTCCGGACAGGCCCGCAGCCTGGCCTATGCCGCACTGAAGCAGGCCAAGCAGGGAGATTTCGCCGCGGCGAAAACCATGATGGACCAGTCCCGCACGGCGCTGAACGAAGCGCACCTGGTGCAGACAAAGCTGATTGAAGGCGATCAGGGCGAAGGGAAGATGAAGGTCAGCCTGGTGCTGGTCCACGCGCAGGATCACCTGATGACCTCGATGCTGGCGCGTGAGCTGGTGGCGGAGCTCATCGAGCTTCACGAGAAAATGCACTGAGTCGGATTTCGCAGCAGGAGGTCAGCACGATGGAAATTAAAACCGCACTTGAACAGCAGCTGTTTAATGGCAAAAATTTTCACGTGGTTATCTACAACAAGACGGAGAGCGCCAGCGGTCTGCACCAGCATGACTACTACGAGTTCACGATTGTTCTGACCGGCCGCTACTACCAGGAGATCAACGGTAAGCGCGTCCTGCTTGAGCGAGGGGATTTTGTCTTCCTGCCGATGGGGTCTTATCACCAGAGCTTTTACGAATTTGGTGCCACCCGTATTCTGAATGTGGGCGTCAGCAGACGCTTCTTTGAGAAGCACTATCTGCCGCTGGTGCCGTTCTGCTTTGTGGCCTCCCAGGTCTATCGGGTCAAAAACGAGTTTATGACCTGGATTGAAACGGTTATCGCCTCGCTTAACTTCCGCGACAATGAATTTGATGAGTTTATTGAAACGGTGACCTTCTACGTGATGAACCGGCTGCGCCATCATCGTGAAGAGCAGCAGGTGACGGATGATATTCCACAGTGGCTGCGCAGCACCGTTGAGCTGATGCATGATAAAGGCCAGTTCAGCGAAAATGCGCTGGAAAATATGGTGTCACTGTCGGGGAAATCCCAGGAATATCTGACCCGCGCGACGCAGCGCTATTATCGTAAAACACCCGTGCAAATTATTAATGAAATCCGCATTAATTTTGCAAAGAAACAGCTGGAAATTACCAACTACTCTGTCACCGATATTGCTTACGAGTCAGGATACAGTAGTCCAAGCCTGTTTATTAAGACCTTTAAAAAATTGACTTCATTCACACCGAACAGTTACCGGAAGAATTTAACGGTAATTAATTAACTTTCGGCGGATTACCCGCCACAAATATTGCTTTAATGGCTTGCCCAAATAGCGGGAAGAGTACGCTATACCTTGCAGGCGATTAACCTGATACGCTAAGGGAGATATTATGCAGAAGAAATTAAAAGTCGTAACCATTGGTGGCGGCAGCAGCTATACCCCGGAATTACTTGAAGGTTTTCTGAAACGTTATCATGAATTACCGGTCAGCGAATTATGGCTGGTTGACGTTGAGGAAGGTCAGGAAAAGCTGAATATTATTTTCGACCTGTGCCAGCGCATGGTGGAGAAAGCGGGCGTGCCTCTGACCGTGCATAAAACCCTCGATCGCCGTCTGGCGCTGAAAGATGCGGATTTCGTCACCACCCAGCTGCGCGTGGGCCAGCTGAAGGCGCGCGAGCTGGACGAACGTATCCCGCTGAGCCACGGCTATCTCGGGCAGGAGACCAACGGCGCGGGCGGTCTGTTCAAAGGCCTGCGTACCATCCCGGTCATTTTCGACATCGTCAAAGACGTGGAGGAGATCTGCCCGAACGCGTGGGTGATTAACTTCACCAACCCGGCCGGGATGGTGACCGAGGCGGTCTATCGTCATACCGGTTTCAAACGCTTTATCGGCGTCTGTAACATTCCGATCGGCATGAAGATGTTCATCCGCGACGTGCTGGCGCTGACCGACAGCGACGATCTCTCCATCGACCTGTTCGGCCTGAACCACATGGTATTCATTAAAGACGTGATCGTGAACGGTAAATCACGGTTTGCCGAACTGCTCGACGGCGTGGCTTCCGGTCGCCTGACGGCGGCATCGGTGAAAAACATCTTTGACCTGCCGTTCAGCGAAGGGTTGATCCGCTCGCTGAACCTGCTGCCGTGCTCGTACCTGCTTTACTACTTCAAGCAGAAAGAGATGCTGGCCATCGAAATGGGAGAGTACTATAAGGGCGGCGCGCGCGCGCAGATCGTTCAGAAAGTCGAGAAGCAGCTGTTCGATTTGTATAAAGATCCGAACCTGAACGTCAAACCGAAAGAGCTGGAGCAGCGCGGCGGGGCCTACTACTCCGATGCGGCGTGCGAGGTGATTAACGCCATCTACAACGACAAGCAGGCGGAGCACTATGTCAATGTGCCGCACCACGGCCATATCGACAATATCCCGGCGGACTGGGCGGTTGAGATGACCTGCATCCTGGGACGCGATGGCGCTAAACCGCATCCACGCATCACCCACTTCGATGATAAGGTCATGGGCCTGATCCACACCATCAAAGGCTTTGAAGTGGCGGCAAGCAACGCGGCGCTGAGCGGCGAGCTCAATGACGTGCTGCTGGCACTGAACCTCAGCCCGCTGGTACATTCCGACCGCGATGCGGAGCAGCTGGCCGGCGAGATGATCCTGGCGCATGAAAAATGGTTGCCGAACTTTGCCGCCACTATCGAGAAGCTGAAGTTCAAACACCACTGAGAGGACGCACAATGGAAAACCTGCTGATCGTTAATGCTGATGATTTTGGCCTCTCGAAAGGTCAGAACTACGGCATTATTGAAGCCTGTCGCCGGGGTGTTGTGACCTCGACCACGGCACTGGTGAATGGTGAGGCGGTTGAACACGCGGCGCAGCTGAGCCGCGAGGTGCCGGAGCTGGGCGTCGGCATGCATTTTGTGCTGACGCTCGGGATGCCGCTTTCGCCAATGCCGGGCCTGACGCGCGACGGCCAGCTGGGCAAATGGATTTGGGAACAGGCGGAGCAGGGCGCTCTGCCGCTCGAAGAGATTGCCGGCGAGCTGGAGCGTCAGTTCAACCGCTTTATTGACGCGTTTGGTAAGGCGCCGACGCACATCGACAGCCATCACCACGTGCATATGATCCCGGCGATTTTCCCGATTGTCGCGGAGTTTGCGCAGCGTAAAGGCGTGGCGATGCGCGTGGACAGGGAGGCGCACGGCGTGCCCGACTGCGCCGTGACCACCACTGAGGGGTTCAGCAGCGCATTTTACGGCGACGAGATCGGCGAAGCGCTGTTCCTGAAGGTGCTGGATGATTCCGCCGCGCGGGGGGAGCGATCGCTGGAGGTCATGGCGCATCCTGCTTTTGTCGATAACACCGTACGTAAGAGCGCCTACTGCTGGCCGCGCCTGGCGGAGCTGGACGTGCTGACGTCGGCGTCGCTGAAGTATGCTATTGCCGAGCGTGGGTATCGGTTGGGGACGTTCGGGGATCTTTAAGACAAAGCCCGGTGGCGAGGTAAAAGCAAAACGGTAACCAGGGTTACCGTTTTTATTGTTTTCTCCCTCTCCCGTGGGAGAGGGGCGGAGTGAGGGCATCAGGCCGCACGACCGGGAATGATTTTTACGCTGGAATCTGATCGATCTTACTGCTGCGCGACCAGACGCGGTGCGCGGCGAGCAAATCAAACAGCTTCGTCATAAAGGCATCGTCAACGTTGTCTCCCTCGACAATGCCGTCCTCACCCTGATCGGCCACCTTCAGCTGCGCCTTAAACCGTCGCGCGTCGCCGGACAGCGCGATCGGTTTCAGGTGCTTATAGGCTTCGAGCAGATAATACACCGCGTCACCGTTGGTCAGCAGGCTGTCAATATCCCCGCCCGGCACAATCACCGCATCAACGGTCAGCGATGGCGCCCCGGCAAAGGTTGCCGCCACCGGCAGCACGGAGCCGTCATCGGCGGTCACTTCCCCCATGCGGGAATAAAGCAGTTTCGCATGCACGCCCTGGGTCTTCAGCGCCTGCATAATCCCCAGCACGTCGCTGGCGCGGGTTTTGTCGTTCAGCAGGATGGCGACCACGCGGCCTTTAATTGACCCACCCGGCACGGCATACAGGCTCAGCGACGGATCTTTCTTCACGCCGTTAACCTCTTTCGGCGGGGCAATGTTGCGCTGCTCATCGGTCAGCGTAATGCCCAGGTTATCCGCAACGCTCTGGGCGAGCTGAATATCAATGCGCGCCAGCTGATCGACCACACGCTCGCGGATGTAGGTACGCACCACTTTGCTCAGCTCAAAGCTGAAGCCGCCGATGATGTGCTGCTGCTCAATCGGCGTCTGGCTGTTCCAGAACAGGCGAGGGTGGGCGTAATACTCGCCGAACGACGGGCTGCGCTCGCGGATTTTATTGCCGTCGATACGCTCCTGATACGATTCGAATCCACCGCGTTTCGGCCCCGGCGGCGTTTCGCGCGGCCAGTTATCGTTGATAGAGTTCGGCTCATAGTTCGCCGGGTTGGTATCAATATCCTGACGGTGCATCCCGTCGCGCTGGAAGTTGTGGTACGGGCAGGTTGGGCGGTTAATCGGGATTTCGTGGAAGTTCGGCCCGCCAAGACGGCTGATCTGCGTATCGGTGTACGAGAACAACCGTCCCTGCAGGAGCGGATCGTTGGTGAAGTCCAGCCCCGGCACGATATGCCCGGGGTGGAATGCGGCCTGCTCGTTTTCGGCGAAGAAGTTATCCGGGTTGCGGTTGAGCACCATTTTGCCCACCAGCTGTACCGGCACCAGCTCTTCCGGAATCAGCTTCGTCGGGTCAAGCAGGTCGAAATCGAACTTAAATTCGTCCTCTTCCGGTATGAGCTGCAGGCCCAGTTCGTATTCCGGGAAATCGCCCGCTTCAATGGACTCCCACAGCTCGCGGCGATGGAAGTCCGGGTCGCGCCCGGTCAGCTTCTGCGCCTCGTCCCACACCAGCGAGGCTTTGCCCGCCACCGGCTTCCAGTGGAAGCGCACAAACGTGGCTTTGCCCTCGGCATTGATCAGACGGAAGGTATGGATACCAAACCCTTCCATCGTGCGATAGCTGCGCGGAATGCCGCGGTCTGACATCGCCCACATCACGTTGTGTAAGGTTTCAGGCTGCAGTGAGACGTAGTCCCAGAAGGTGTCGTGCGCACTTTGTCCCTGCGGTATGGCCCAGTGGGGCTCCGGTTTTACCGCATGGACAAAGTCAGGAAATTTATGCGCGTCCTGAATGAAGAACACCGGGGTGTTATTGCCCACCAGATCGAAAATACCCTCTTCGGTATAAAACTTGGTGGCAAAGCCGCGGATATCCCGAACCGTATCTGCCGAACCGGCGCCGCCCTGCACGGTGGAGAAGCGCACAAACACCGGGGTGATTTTATCCGGGTCAGAGAGGAAATCCGCTTTGGTGATGTCTTTCAGACTCTTGTAGGGCTGGAAGTAGCCGTGCGCTGCCGAGCCGCGCGCGTGGACAATGCGTTCCGGTATCCGCTCGTGGTCAAAATGGGTGATTTTTTCCCGCATGATAAAGTCTTCCAGCAGGGTTGGCCCGCGCGCGCCTGCGCGAAGAGAGTTCTGATCGTCAGCAATCCGCACGCCCTGATTGGTGGTGAGCGCAAAGCCTTCGCCGCCTTTGCGGTGCGGCTCAAGCGATTTCAGCTTCTCGTTTCCCGTGTCCGGCGATTTCATGCTTCCCGGTGCGGAGGGGCCAGGGGAGGGGCGATGAGAGCCGTCAGCAGGGGCGAGAGAGTCCATACCCGGTTGAGATTCTTCAGTGCCATGAATCGGTGATTGATGTGTTTTATCTTTGTTCGACATTGCACGCTTCTCCTTTATCCATTGCTAAAAACCCTATTAAGGATAGAACAATGTCGCGAGATGGCTCGTGAACTAAGAGTTTTCACATGCCGCCATTGACGAAAGGAGCCTTCAGGCCCACTTGGGGCGCGACGGAAGGCAGCAGGATCGGCTATCATAGAATTTTCCTGCTTCAAGAATTTGCTTTAGTGAACCAGCCGCTTATGAAACCTCTTCGTCAACAAAACCGCCAGGTTATTAGCTATGTGCCCCGCGTTGAGCCCGCGCCGCCAGACCACGCCCTGAAAGTGGAGGGTTTTCGCGATGTCTGGCAGCTTCGGGGGAAATACGTGGCCTTCGTGCTGATCGGCGAACATTTCCGCCGCTCGCCCACGTTTACGGTGCCGGAGTCAGCGCAGCGGTGGGCGATGCAGATCCGCCAGGATGAAGAGGTCGAAGAATAACAGCCATAAAAAAACCGCCATCAGGCGGTTTTTTTATTTCTACCGAGATTAACGATGCGCCAGCTCGGCGTCGTCTTCACTTTCCAGAATCGCTTTGTCGGTCTGCTTCAGCCACTGGCTGGTCAGCGTACCGGCGGTCATGGAGCCGCTTACGTTCAGCGCGGTACGGCCCATGTCGATCAGCGGCTCAACGGAGATCAGCAGCGCGACCAGCGTCACGGGCAGACCCAGCGCGGGCAGCACAATCAGCGCGGCGAAGGTTGCGCCACCGCCAACGCCCGCAACGCCTGCGGAGCTTACGGTAACAATCCCGACCAGCGTGGCGATCCAGACCGGATCCAGCGGGTTAATCCCAACGGTAGGGGCAACCATAACCGCCAGCATCGCCGGGTACAGACCCGCACAGCCGTTCTGACCAATGGTGGCACCAAAGGAGGCAGAGAAGCTGGCGATGGATTCAGGCACGCCCAGACGACGGGTTTGCGCTTCAACGTTCAGCGGAATAGACGCGGCGCTGGAACGGCTGGTGAAGGCAAAGGTCAGCACCGGCCAGACTTTACGGAAGTATTTCAGCGGGCTGACGCCGTTTACGCCCAGCAGGATGCCGTGCACCACGAACATAATGCCCAGGCCCAGATAAGAGGCGACAACGAAGCTGCCCAGCTTGATGATGTCCTGCAGGTTAGAGCCGGCAACCACTTTGGTCATCAGCGCCAGCACGCCGTAAGGCGTCAGCTGCATAACCAGACGCACCAGCTTCATCACCCAGCTTTGCAGGGTGTCGATCGCGGTCAGCACGCGTTCGCCTTTAGGTGCGTCGTCTTTCAGCAGCTTCAGCGCCGCTACGCCCAGGAACGCGGCGAAAATAACCACGCTGATGATCGAGGTTGGGCTCGCACCGGTCAGGTCAGCAAACGGGTTCTTCGGAATGAAGGAGAGCACCATCTGCGGCACGGTCAGGTCAGCCACTTTACCAACGTAGTTGGTTTGAATCGCGGTAAGACGCGCCGTTTCAGCGGTACCCTGAACCAGGCCTTCTGCGGTCAGGCCAAACAGGTTGGTGACCAGCACACCCACCAGCGCGGCAATCAGCGTGGTGAACAGCAGCGTACCAATGGTCAGGAAGCTGATTTTTCCCAGCTGAGTCGCGTTATGCAGGCGAGCAACGGCGCTCAGAATAGAGGCGAACACCAGCGGCATAACGATCATCTGCAGCAGCTGAACATAGCCGTTACCGACGATGTTGAACCACTGAATGGAATCTTTCAGAACTGGATTATCGGAGCCATAAATTGCCTGTAATGCCAGACCAAATACGACACCCATGGCCAGACCAACCAGCACTTTTTTCGCCAGGCTCCACTGTTTGTGGCGCGCCTGCGCAAGAAGCAATAGCAATACAACGAACACAACGACGTTCGCGATGAGTGGAAAATTCATCCCCGTTCTCCTGATTTATTATTGGGTCGGTTTTTACCGATCCTGTTGGCGGAAGGTTAGCAGAAGTGTGATGTAGCGCTTATATCCAAATGGAATGGGTTATGACAAATGAGATAATTTTGTCGGTTTACTGTTCAATCTGGTGATGAATAAAGCGATTGAACTGAAATTGCAGCGAATTAATCATCTGGGATGACCAGCGAACTGCACTGTTTTCGGGCAAGGTTTGCGGCATCCAGACGGCGTAAGCAAACAGCGCCATGCACAATACGCGCTCAAGCTGGTTGCCTTTCTGCGGTGCGAGGATCGGAAAACGGAAACGCCAGCGGCAGGGCCAAAGAAGCGGTACGCCCGCAGGCGTCAGCATATCGGCGAGAATATGGCTTAAATAGCCCAGCACCATGCCCTGGATGGCATCGGCGGGGACTATCCAGCTTTCGGGCACCTTCAAATAGAAAAGCGTCAGCAGGCCAAACACGGCCAGCAGGCTGTGCGTGAAACCCCGGTGGCCGAACGCGCGGGCGATGGGTTTCGATACCCACTTCAGGCGTTGTCCGAGGAAAGATTTGGGATGGTCAATGTCGGGCAGCAGGCAGGTCAATACGGCAGAAGGGACAATATGCCACCAGTCCCCCTGTGCCAGCACGGGGGTGAGTTCAGCGTTTTTGGCAAATACCGCGCACGCAATAGAAAAAAGCAGGTGGCCTTCCGCCGTCATGATAAAACCCACAAAACTGTCAATTCATACAGTATAGGGTTTTTATACAGTAGGCGGAAGAGGTGACGGTGTAACTGTTTGTCACAAACCAGAGAAGGGCGTTAACCGCCCTGCAGGTGATGCGCCCTGAGTTCTGCCAGTGAGTTAAGCTTCACGTCGGCAAGGGCAAACCGGGGGTCGTGACGGCCTTCTTCTGCGGGCACCACAATGGCGCGCATCCGTGCAGCCTTCGACGCCACCATACCGTTAACGGAATCTTCCAGCGCAACGCAGTTGAGGGGATCCAGGCCGAGCTTAGCGGCGCAGTCCAGATAGACCTGCGGGTGCGGCTTGCTGTAAGGCAATTTTTCAGCGGACGCCAGCGCGTCGAAACTGTCGCGCAGTTCAAACATCGTCAGCACTTTTTCCAGCATGTGCAGCGGTGAAGCCGAGGCCAGTCCGACCTTCAGCCCCTGGGCTTTACACAGCGCGACGGCCTCACGTACGCCGGGCAGCAGCGGCCGGTTCTCTTCCACCAGAGAAATGGCGCGGCTGATAATGCGTGCGGTCACCTCATCGCGATTGGGACCTACCCAAGGCTGTTGGGCAAACCACAGGTCAACCACCATATCGATGCGCAGGCCCAGCGTATCGGGAAGTTCATTACGGCGGCTGATATCCACGCCGAGGCTGGCCATAACATCCAGTTCGGCGCGATCCCACAGCGGTTCGGAATCGATCAGTAATCCATCCATGTCAAAAATTGCGGCAAGAATTTGGCGCGGTGTCGACATCACAACGTCTCCTTATCCAGGGTGTTCGACAGACGATACGTGCTAAGCACAATCTGCAATTTAGCATATTGCTTTTAAAGAGCGGGCGAAATTGATGACCAGCAGGTAGACTTAGGCACAAATAACGCGTCTTTATGAAGAGGAACTGATGACGTATCAACAAGCTGGACGCATTGCGGTCTTAAAACGTATTGCTGGCTGGGTAATTTTTATTCCTGCCGTCATTTCTACGCTGATTTCTGTACTCAAATTTATGTACGATCACAGCGAAAAACAGCCGGGTATCAATGCGGTAATGCTTGATTTCGCTCATGTCATGATTGAGATGATGCGTTTTAATACGCCATTTTTGAATGTCTTCTGGTTTAACTCACCCACTCCGGATTTTCATCAACAGCTGAATATCGGCTTTTGGGTGATATATGCCCTGATCTTTGTCGCGCTGGCACTGCAGGCCTCTGGTGCGAGAATGAGTCGCCAGACGCGCTTTTTACGCGAAGGCGTTGAGGATCAGTTGATTCTGGAGCAGGCCAAGGGCCCGGAAGGAATGAGTCGTGAGCAGATTGAATCCCGCATCGTTGTGCCGCGTCACACCATTTTCCTGCAAATTTTCCCGCTCTATATCCTTCCCGTGATTATCATTGTGGCGGGATACTTCTTCTTCTCACTGCTCGGTTTTCTGTAAGCGATAAGGGTGGCGGCAAGGCCACCCTTTCTCTTCTCAGGCGGCAAGCATACGCTCGAGTGCCCGCTGCGCGTTAACAAGGTGTTCTCCGCCAAAAAGAATGGCACGGTTCATCAGCGTATAAAGCTGATACACCGGCTGGCGGTCGAGGAAACCGGGCGGCAGGGGGGAAACAGACTGGTATCCGTCGTATATTTGCGGCGGCTGCTCAGGATGAAGCGGCAACATGGCAAGATCGCACTCTCTGTCACCCCAGTAGCAGGCCGGGTCAAAGATGTACGGGCCGTTGGGACCCAGCGCGCAGTTATTGGACCACAAATCGCCGTGAAGCAGCGACGCCTGAGGCTGGTGGGATGCCAGACGCTGTTGAACGTGCTCGACGATGGCGTCGATATTGCCAAATTCCAGCCCTTTTTCGGCGGCCAGCTCAAGCTGCCAGCCAATGCGCTGCTCGGCAAAAAATGTCGACCAGCGACGCTGCCAGGCATTGGGCTGTGGCGTGGTGGAGAGATCGTTGTCAAAGTCGAGACCAAACTGCGGCTGGTCGCTCCATTGATGCAGGCGCGCTAGCTGTTGGCCGAGGATGAACGCATTATGGGCATCCAGCGGCCGGGCGGGGAGATACTCCATCACCAGGAAGCTGTAGTCGCGGTCGCTCCCCACGGCCAGAACCTGCGGGACCGTGACCGTTTTACTGCGCGACAACAGCTCCAGCTGGTCGGCTTCGGCGGTAAATATCGGAAGCAGCTCTCGCTCATCGCACTTAACGAAAAGATCGCGCCCTGCGTAGCGTAAATGCCACGCGGCGTGGATTTCACCGCCTGGCAGTTCGTTACGCAGTTCAATTTCACCTTCACCCAGCTGCTCACGTAAAAGATGACTGATAGCCTGCCACATGTTGTCTCTCCCATGTTGTCTGCCAGATCATAAAGTTAGCGCATAACTGCGGTAAAAAAATACGAACTAACGCACACCTGAGCGGTTTAAATTCATACAGCGCACTTATTGTTCTTTTTTCCGCCAGCTTTCCCAGGTATCCACGTCAATCTCGGCAGGCTTATCGGTCACGCTCTCCACCAGACTTGCGGCCAGTGCATGAACCTCTTCCTGGCTCAGGGCGCCGATCAGACCAAATGTCAGGGAGCCTAAATCATGAATATTGCCCTCGTCATCTGTCAGGGTGAGGAGAAAATTAGCCCGGGTGAAAGCATTGTTGAGCTCATTTAGCTCGGTCAGCGATGCTTCATGAAGGTTGATGGTCACGACGTAGCGTGTGATGTCACCACTGCTCATAATTCACCTCATTGTTATCATGGAAGTTTTCTTAGCATAGTCGATAGTTTGCGTTTGGCGACTCAGCGAGGACATTCCCCTCCGTAAAGACGAAGGGGAACAGGGGTTAATTTCGGGACAGGTAATCGACGATTTTTTGCGTATCGGCAAGCGAACAGAGACGCGTGCCCTGGTTGATGGTGGCGGCGCTACCCGCCGCCACGCCGTAGCGTGTCATTTCGAGCAGAGACGCACCCTGCGCCAGTTTTAGCGTCATCGCACCCACCATGCTATCGCCCGCGCCAACCGTGCTCTGGCTCTTCATCGGCGGTGGGACAACCTGAACGGACGATGATTCATCAACTGCCAGCGCCCCCTGAGGGCCAAGGGAGACGACTACACGCCGCGCTTTGCCGCTGCGCACCAGCTCCTGCGCGGCGGTGCGCACATCATCAGGCTGCGTCAGTTCACGGTTTACCAGCGCGCTTAGCTCTTTCTGGTTGGGTTTGACCAGCTCCAGATTGCCCGGCACCAGGGCCGCCTGCAGGGCCTCGCCGCTGCTGTCGACAATGCAGCGGATGCCGCGATGCTGCGCGGCCTGAATCAGCGCCGTTAATTTTTCCGTGCTTACGCCGGGCGGCAGGCTGCCGCTTATCACCAGCAGCGCGCCGCTCTCTATCGTCAGCACTTTCTCTTCAAGCTGACGAAACTCGTCATCGCTGAGTTTCGCGCCCGGCATGACAAAACGGTACTGTTCGCCGCTGGATCCTACGTGGACATGCAGGTTTTGCCGCGTCCAGTCTTTGGCCTCAACGGTTTCAACGGCAACCTGTTCATCAGCCAGCAGAGAGACCAGGTGTTCACCGGTGGCACCGCCTGCGGGAAAAATTGCCGTGGCTTTGCCGCCGAGATGTGTAATGGCGCGCGCCACGTTGATCCCGCCGCCGCCGGGCTCAAAGACCGGGGCGCTACAGCGCAATTTACCTTCCGGGTAAATCTGCGGCGTCAGGGTGGCGGAATCCAGGGAAGGGGAGAGCGTCAGAGTATAAATAGAAACCATCATTACCTCCTTTTAGCATGGGCTCTTATTAGCCTGGCACCATTTGTCAGGAAGGCAATGTAAATAACAGTATGATTTTAAATATGAATACTGACAAAAAGTGAGGTGGGGGATATATAAAATAAAACGCTTTTTGAGATCGTTCTTATTCAAAAAATGAAATAAGAAAACATTGCTATGTTATTTGCGGCTTTTTATAATTTGTTACCTTTCTCTGGACGCCTTGTCATTGATCCTCAAGAAAGATTCCGGGACCGTGTGGTCTCTTTTTTTGTTGTACGGACTCCTTAATAAAATGAAGCTTTTAAAGACAGTGCCCGCTGCACTGATGCTGGCGGGTGGCGTGTTTGCGGCTATGAACGCGACCGCTGATGATACCGTTTTTACTGTCATGGACGATCCTTCCACCGCGAAAAAACCGTTTGAAGGTAACCTGAACGCCGGGTACCTGGCACAATCCGGTAACACGAAAAGCTCTTCTCTGACGGCGGACAGTACGCTTACCTGGTACGGCAACACCACCGCCTGGTCTCTGTGGGGTAATGCCAGCAACACTTCCGCTAATGACGAACGTTCTTCCGAGAAATATGCGGTAGGCGGACGTAGCCGTTACAACATGACCGACTATGACTACCTGTTTGGACAGGCAAGCTGGTTAACTGACCGTTACAACGGTTATCGCCAGCGCGATGTGTTCACCGCCGGTTATGGTCGCCAGTTCCTGAACGGTCCGGTACACAGCCTCCGTTTTGAATTCGGTCCTGGTGTGCGTTATGACGAGTACACCAATGGCGATACCAAAACCCAACCCCTCGGTTACGCTTCCGGTACCTATGCCTGGCAGATGACTGACAACACCAAATTTACCCAGGGTGTTTCTGTATTTGGTGCCGACGACACGACGCTTAACTCTGAGACGGCGCTGAACGTGGCTATTAACGAACACTTTGGTCTGAAAGTGGCCTACAACGTGACCTGGAACTCTTCACCACCAGAATCTGCGCCGGATCATACCGACCGCAGAACCACGGTTTCACTGGGTTATAGAATGTAATAAAAGCGGGCCGATGATAAGGTCGGCCCGTTTATTGTCTGCGGTTTTTTGACGTCCCTTCTGATGACCTGTCTTCGCCCCTAGCCCCAAATCATTGCCGCCCAACGGAGTAGCAGCATTGCGCCGCAGATGGCAATCAGCACCAGCACCATTTTCCAGTGTTTTACGGCAAATCGTTTTGTTGGCATAACCTAATCCTTGTTTGTTGATATCCACAGTCTACCAAACAGGGCCGAAATATGCCCCTTCTTGGGATCGATTAGGTTATGCCAGCGCAGGGGTCGCCTCAGAACCAGTGGAATCGTTCGGCGAGAATCAACAATAAACCTGTGGCGGAAAGGACATTCAATATCACAACCGTTCTGCTGGATACGTTCATGGTATGCACCTTTGGGTTTAAAGACCTGTTCAAGAGTAGCCCAGCATCTTCGAAATGCGAGCGCAGGGGAGAAGCAACCTGCAAATTCGTGCGAAAGCGCCAGCCCATCAATCTGGCCGCAGAGGGTGCAATCTCCTTTCCGTTAGTGTTAACATTACGTCGCTTGCCGTAAATCCACATTAATCTGAATTCGGCTGGTGAATGATGACGAACCAATTTGACGATTGTTGGTCAGATGGTGTCGTAATCTATTGTCAAATCACGATTATTTTCTTTGTATATGCTCTTATGTGTGGGGCATCACTGCAAATAAGGATATAAAATGCCTGTAATTACTCTTCCTGATGGCAGCCAACGCCATTTCGACCGTGCTGTTAGCCCAATGGATGTAGCCCTGGACATTGGTCCTGGTCTCGCGAAAGCGACTATCGCTGGCCGCGTTAACGGTGAGCTGGTGGATGCTTCCGATCTGATCGAAAACGATGCGACGCTTGCAATCATTACCGCGAAAGACGAAGAAGGTCTGGAGATCATTCGTCACTCCTGCGCGCACCTGTTAGGCCATGCCATCAAACAGCTGTGGCCAAACACCAAAATGGCGATCGGTCCGGTTATCGACAACGGTTTCTACTATGACGTTGACCTTGACCACACCCTGACTCAGGAAGATATCGACGCGCTCGAAAAACGCATGCACGAGCTCGCCGAAACGAACTATGACGTCATCAAGAAGAAAGTCAGCTGGCACGAAGCGCGTGAAACCTTCGTGAAGCGCGGCGAGAGCTATAAAGTCTCTATTCTTGACGAAAACATTTCGCATGATGACAAGCCTGGCTTGTACCATCACGAAGAATACGTCGACATGTGCCGTGGACCGCACGTGCCGAACATGCGCTTCTGTCATCACTTTAAGCTGATGAAGATCGCGGGCGCCTACTGGCGTGGCGACAGCAACAACAAGATGTTGCAGCGTATTTATGGTACCGCGTGGGCTGATAAAAAAGCCCTGAACGCATACCTGCTGCGCCTGGAAGAGGCGGCGAAGCGTGACCACCGTAAAATCGGTAAGCAGCTTGACCTGTACCACATGCAGGAAGAAGCGCCGGGTATGGTGTTCTGGCATAACGACGGCTGGACTATCTTCCGTGAACTGGAAACTTTCGTACGCTCCAAGCTGAAAGAGTACCAGTATCAGGAAGTGAAAGGCCCGTTCATGATGGACCGTGTGCTGTGGGAAAAAACCGGCCACTGGGACAACTACAAAGATGCGATGTTCACCACCTCGTCTGAGAACCGTGAATACTGCATCAAGCCAATGAACTGCCCGGGCCACGTTCAGATCTTCAACCAGGGTCTGAAATCCTACCGTGACCTGCCGCTGCGTATGGCGGAGTTCGGTAGCTGCCACCGTAACGAGCCATCAGGTGCGCTGCACGGTCTGATGCGTGTTCGTGGCTTTACTCAGGATGATGCGCATATCTTCTGTACTGAAGATCAGGTTCGTGACGAAGTTAACGCCTGTATTCGTATGGTCTACGATATGTACAGCACCTTTGGCTTCGAGAAGATCGTCGTCAAACTCTCAACGCGTCCGGAAAAACGTATCGGTAGCGATGAGACATGGGATCGCGCAGAAGCGGATCTCGCCGTGGCGCTGGAAGAGAACGGCATTCCGTTCGAATACCAGCTGGGCGAGGGCGCATTCTACGGTCCGAAAATTGAATTTACCCTGTATGACTGCCTCGATCGCGCATGGCAGTGCGGTACTGTACAGCTGGACTTCTCCCTGCCGCAGCGTTTAAGCGCCTCTTATGTTGGCGAAGACAACGAGCGTCAGGTACCGGTAATGATTCACCGTGCAATTCTCGGTTCTCTGGAGCGCTTCATCGGCATCCTGACCGAAGAGTTCGCTGGCTTCTTCCCAACCTGGCTTGCGCCAGTGCAGGTCGTGGTGATGAACATTACCGATTCTCAGGCGGATTACGTTAAAGAATTGACGCAGAAACTACAAAATGCGGGCATTCGCGTAAAAGCAGACTTGAGAAATGAGAAGATTGGCTTTAAAATCCGCGAGCACACTT